>Ga0115005_10000136_pt1 | contig 51657 bp, 44 predicted proteins | sample ArcOceMetagenome_FD_87163 | JGI IMG/M metagenome (GOLD analysis project Ga0115005, IMG submission 87163) | Marine eukaryotic phytoplankton communities from Arctic Ocean - Arctic Ocean - Greenland ARC118M Metagenome | ecosystem: Environmental > Aquatic > Marine > Oceanic | place: Arctic Ocean... | reverse complement strand
GGTCTATATGTCATTTGAAACATGGTTTACACAAACCAAAGCCATCATGCCTGTCATTGTTATTCATGATTTAGAGCATGCGGTACCGTTAGCTCGTGCATTAATAGCAGGGGGCATACACTGTCTCGAAGTGACTTTAAGAACGCCACAAGGCTTGCAGGCCATAGAAAAAATTGCACAAGCTTGCCCTGATGCCATTATTGGCGCAGGCACAGTAGTGAGTGCTCAGCAGATGCGTGATGCAAAATCAGCAGGGGCGAAATTTATTATTAGTCCAGGTATCAGTGCTGAATTATGTGAAACAGCTAATGAGTTGGGTTTACCTTATGCGCCAGGGGTTATGACACCCTCTGATATTATTATCGGGCTGGATCACGGTATATCTCTATTTAAATTGTTTCCCGCAGACATCGCTGGCGGGCCTAAAATGTTAAAAGCATTGGCAGGGCCATTTCCGAATATTAAATTTTGCCCAACTGGCGGAGTATCACCTGATAACATTCACGATTATTTATCATTGAATAATGTGGTGGCAGTGGGTGGCTCATGGGTATGCCCTAAAGAGCTTATTTTAAAGCAGGACTGGCAAGGCATTACTGAACTCGCATCAACCATCTAATTGTTACATCCCTTCATTTCTTACCTCTATGCATTAACCCTGTTTAAACAATAGAACCGGTATTAATTTTAATACTGGTTCGTTATTTGCAAAACCCTCTCTATGTAAACAAAAAGTGCGGTCTTAAGTAAAAAATAGCACTGAAAAAGTGCAATGAATATTTAAGCACTAAAATCGAGCGAGTTTCATGGAAAAAGCGCAACCGTATATAGATGAGTTGATCCTCGAGCAGGCATTACCAAGCCATTACAAAGATCTTGTGGGAAATTACTTGTGGCCTTTAGTGCAAGACATGATGTCCACATATCAACAGCGCACAGTTTCTGGGCCTTGGTTACTAGGTTTGCAAGGCACACAAGGCAGTGGAAAAAGCACTGTATGTTTGTTCATTAAACTTTTATTAGAAAAAAGATTTGATCTAAACGTAGTGGTTTTATCGTTAGATGATTTTTATAAAACACATGCAGAACGATTAGAACTTTCAAAAACTATCCACCCTTTACTTGCCACCAGAGGCGTACCCGGTACGCACGATTTAACGCTGGCCATAGACAGTATTAAAAATATATCGGATCTAACTCTAGGTCAGGCTTGCACTGTTCCCTCTTTCAATAAAGCTATGGACGACAGGTATAACAAAAGTTCATGGCCAATAATTAAAGGCCCGATAGATGTCATTTTATTTGAAGGGTGGTGTGTGGGCGTGCAGGCCCAGCCAGAATCATCATTAACAGTAGCGATTAACGAATTAGAAAAAAAAGAAGATGCGGATGTCTCCTGGCGGAAATATGTTAATAACAATTTAGAGGGCCAATACCGTAATTTTTTTCAAACATTAGAAAACTTAATTGTGTTAAAAGCTCCTAGTTTTGAATGCGTTTATGACTGGCGATTGCTTCAAGAGCAAAAGCTGAAGGACACAGCACAAGACGGTGCAAGCACGAGAATTCAATCACCAGAGCAAATCGAACGTTTTATTGCTCATTATGAACGATTAACACGGCACGCCCTGAGTACACTTTCAGAGCATGCCAGTTGGAATATATCGCTTAATAAGCAGCATGACATGATTAGCCTAACTAGAAATGATCATTTACTGGATTCTTGTAATGAACGTTAAAAAGGCTTAATGGCATGAATACTCAATACATAGTCTCAACAGATCTGGATGGAACCTTATTAAACCATGATGATTACCAATGGGAAGATGCCAGAGAAGCATTGATGGCATTATCGAATTATAAAATCCCCATGATCATTAATACCAGTAAAACACGATCAGAAGTGGCGACGCTAAATAGTGTATTGCCTATCAGAGATCAGTCTTATGTGGTTGAAAATGGCTCGGCCATTGTACTCAGTAACGAAGACCTAATTAAGCTTGATAGATACAAAGACCACCCAAAACTTAAAATGATGGATAGTCATTATGTATGGGTGTTAGGAGAGGAAAGAGAATTCCTGTGTCATTGGTTATATGCATTGAGAGAAAAATTTAACTGGAAATTTGAAGGTTACAGGGATTGGGATTACCAAACTATTATGGCTAAAACAGGCTTATCCTTAGAGTCGGCTATAGAGTCCAGTAAAAAAGAATTCAGTGAGCCATTTGAATGGAATGACACAGATGAAAACCTCTCAATTCTTAAAACAATGGCGAAACAATCTGGCTTTGAAATACTTAAAGGTGGCCGTTTTTATCACTTACAAGGAAACGTTAATAAATCGTCATTATTTGATTTCATTAAAGAATACCAATCGATTCTTTACCCAGGTTCTAAACATATCCAATTCATTGCATTGGGTGATAACGATAATGACGTGCATATGCTCAATCGAGCTAATTATGCCATTGTCATAAAGTCGCCCGTTAATGCAGCGCCAATATTAACAAAATCCAGTGGAGTGACCCATAGCCGTGCTATGGGAGCCAAAGGCTGGAACCAAGAGATTCTAACGTTACTTCAATCATTTAAATTAATAATTAATAAAGAGAACTAAAATGGCCGACTTTTATCAAAACGGTATTATTACCACTCTGCATAACCTTAACCAAAGACCATTAGAGGCCATGGAAGATGAGCTTAGGGCGTTTTCTAAAGTACGGCCCATGACCTTGGTACTGCCTTCTCTTTATTCTGAATTAGAAGGGGAGGCTTTACCGAATATTGTCAATGAATTAAGCAAGGTGGATTATTTAAATGAAATCATTATCGGCCTTGATAGGGCAACGGAAGAGGAATACATCAAGGCATTAGAATTTTTCAAGCCACTTAATCAAAAATTTAAGGTGCTTTGGAATGATGGCCCAAGATTAAGAGCCATTGATAAAAAACTTATGGATGAAGGCTTAGCCCCCATGGAAGCCGGTAAAGGGCGCAATGTTTGGTATTGCTTAGGTCATGTGCTTGCATCAGGCAATGCTCAATCGGTTGCGTTACATGATTGCGACATTTTAACCTATGACCGAAGTTTATTGGCCCGTTTAATTTACCCTGTGGCCAACCCAAGTTTTAACTATGAGTTTTGTAAGGGTTTTTATGCCCGTGTAGCCAATGGAAAAATTCATGGTCGAGTTAGTCGATTATTAGTTACGCCCCTGATTCGCGCTCTTAAAAAGACATTAGGCAATAACCCGTATTTAGATTATATCGACAGTTTTCGTTATCCATTAGCCGGTGAATTTTCGTTTAGGACAGATGTGATAAATGATATTCGCATACCGAGTGACTGGGGGTTAGAGATCGGTGTGCTTTCAGAGCTTAATCGAAACTATGCGAATAATCGTTTATGCCAAGCGGATATTGCTGAAACCTATGATCATAAACACCAAGACCTTTCACCAGAGGATGCGGCCAAAGGCTTAAGTAAAATGTCCATTGATATTTCAAAAGCCCTGTTTAGAAAGCTAGCGACCAATGGCGTGGTATTTAATACCGAAACCTTCCGCTCAATTAAAGCCACCTATTTTAGAATCGCATTGGACTTTGTAGAAACCTATAACAACGATGCCATTATGAATGGTTTGAAGTTAGATATTCATGCAGAAGAAAAAGCCATTGAAATGTTTGCTAAAAATATTTTAGCAGCAGGCAATAACTTTTTAGAAAACCCTATGGAAAAACCCTTTATGCCAAGTTGGAATAGGGTGACCAGTGCCATGCCTAATGTACTACAAGAAATTCACGATGCTGTAGAAGCGGATATGCAAACCTATTTGAAGTAATGAAATAGACAATTGTAGATATGAATGGGTGTTGTATTTATGTTACACGGTACAAATGAAGCGTTAAAACTAAAAGTAATATCTCATTTATCAGTGATATACCCCACTGAAAATATTGAAGAATTGGCCACCCAGTACATTCATCTAATGGGTTTAGATGAAGAGTTGATTAAACCCATAAGTCATGAAAACCGCTGGGATGAAGAAGATATTTGGATGATTTCGTATGGCGACAGCATTCGCTCTGATGAGCATGTGCCGTTGCAAGCGTTGTCTAACTTTATTCATAAACATTTATCAGGTGTCATGAACGGTGTGCATATTTTACCGTTTTTCCCCTATAGCTCTGATGATGGCTTTTCGGTTATCGACTTTTCTCAAGTGAATGAAAGCTTGGGAGATTGGGAGAATATCGGCTCCATCGCTAAAGACTTTCACTTGATGTCAGATTTAGTGGTTAACCATTGCTCAAGCCGAAGTTGGTGGTTTCAAAACTTTAAAAAATGTAGGGATCCGGGTAAAGACTATTTTGTAACAGTGGATGATGATTTTGATATCAGTAAAGTGGTGCGCCCAAGGACATCCCCTTTATTGCGCGAAGTAGAAACATCTGAGGGTAAACAAAAAGTTTGGTGCACATTCAGCCATGATCAGGTGGATTTAAATTATCAAAATCCAAAACTACTGGCAGAGATGATTAAAACCATCAAACTGTATTTAGATAACGGCGTAAGAATATTCAGATTAGATGCAGTGGCTTTTTTATGGAAAAAAAATGGCTCACCCAGCATTCATCTTAAAGAAACCCATGAAATGGTGCGCTTATTTAGAACGCTAATAGAGCACCACAGTGACGATGCCATCATCATCACAGAAACCAATGTCCCCAACTTAGAGAACCTATCTTATTTGGGTAACGCCAACGAAGCCCATGCGGTTTATAACTTCTCATTGCCGCCTTTGTTACTTCAAGCACTGGTTTCTGGTAATAGCCAGCACTTAAAACAATGGTTAGCCACCATGCCGGCCTCTCAAATGGGTACATTCTATTTTAATTTTATTGCATCACACGATGGCATTGGTTTGCGTCCAGCAGAGGGTTTACTGGATCAAAATGAAATTAATGAACTGGCCCATTGCATGAAAGAATTTGGTGGCCGTATTTCATGGCGCACCAGTGATTACGGCCAAGATAAACCGTATGAAATAAACATAACTTTGTACGATGCATTACAAGGCACGTTAAAAGGGCCTGACAAATGGCAGAATCAGCGTTTTTTATGCGCACACGGTGTGATGCTGGCTTTGGAAGGGGTGCCGGCTATTTATATTCATAGCTTATTGGCCACGCAAAATTATTACCAAGGGGTGGAGCATACCAATCATAACCGCACCATTAACCGTTATAAGTGGAATGAAGAAACCTTAGAGGATGTACTAGCCACTGAAAACCATCATTCGTTTATATTTAATGAAATGAAAACGCTACTGGCCATTAGAAAACAGGAAAGTTGTTTTCACCCAAATGCCGAGCAGTTTGTATTGCATATCTGTGATGAAGTATTTGGTTTTTGGCGGCAAAACATTGATCGAAGTGAAATGATCTTTTGCATCTTTAATGTAAGTGATCAAACTGTTGAAGTAGATTTAACGTGTCTAAATTTACCAACAGAGGGGCCTTGGCTAGACCTTATATCCAATCAACTATTCGATGATGTATATGAAACCCTTCAGTTAAGCCCGTATCAATTTATGTGGTTAAAAAACCAATAGCCATTGGCTGTTAGGAAAGGGCTGTCGCATGATGCTCGCCTTTCCAAAGGCTGGCTCATACTGACGTAAATAGCCGTTATTAATTCCACAGCAGCATGCACTGAGGAGCTACACTTAATAGCAGTTCTAAGTGCTTTGGTGATGTTGTTTGATGTATCGAGTTGCTCTTTTTGTCGTAGTGGCGCTGTGCTGTCATGCCTTATGGGCAGATGAACAGCCAAAACAGCTGACTGCCAGTATGGCGTATGAAACCGCGCGGGATTTTACTGGCGTGGACGGCCTAGCAGTACAGCGTATAGAGACGTCCATTAACCTACCTTACTTGATACGGCCCACCTATGCCGGTGATTGGGCCTTTTCTTTCAAAATCAAAGAGAACCGCCTAGGGCTGACAGGCCCCATCGCCGCAGGCCGACGCTTTTACCGTTTCAGTTTACCCATGTTATATGATCCAAGATCCCGTGGGCGCTGGTCTTACCGCTGGTTTTTAGAGCCCAGTATGTACGGGGATGAATCCATAATTTCGCAAACTCGCTATGTGCTGGAATATGGTTTTATTGCCAAGTACAGGGCAAAGCGAAAGGTCATGTGGGTGGCTGGCATCAAACGGGATAACCGCTTTGGGGGCACCACTTGGTATCCTGTATTTGGGCTGGAGACTCGGCCAAATTCACGCATGCTTCACCACTGGGTATTTCCTGATGTATACAGTCAGGTGAAACTCAATAAGCGTCTGTCTGTGAAAGCCTATATGAAACCCAATGGCAGCCAATGGTTATATGACCAAGGGGATGGCAGCAGCGCCATTTTTATTTTATCTGACTGGAACATAGGGGCGGCTGTAAAAATGCGCACGCGCATGCCCTATGATTTAGTAATCGATGCCGGTATGAGCTATATGGGAGAAGGCTCTGTGGCAGGGCAAGAGGGAGATTTATCTGATGGCTTTTATATCAAGTTTGGCCTGGAAACACCTCTGCCATAAGTGTTCCCCATAAATAGCGAAAGCTATGGCATAATTGCGCCTCTTTAAACATTACAGTGTGATCATGGATACTTTAAAACGCTATTGGGAAGTCCCACTATTTATCATTTTTGCCATCTTTTGCGTGATATTCAGCGATGTGGATTTATGGCTAACCAGTTTGTTTTATGTGGATGAGCAAGGTTTTCCGTTAAATGACAACCTTGCCGTACAGGTGATTTACAACGTGTTTCGCTATATGCCGGCATTTTTATTGCCCGCCATGTTGATCATGTTAGCCGCTCCTTGGTTTATTAAATCCCTTAAAGGCACACGTAAATACACCAGCTTTTTACTATTAGTATTATTGGTTGGCCCGGGCATTGTGGTTCACCCCATTCTAAAAGATAACTGGGACCGCCCACGCCCACGCGACGTGCAAGAATTTGGTGGCCAGTATCAATTTCAACCTGCGTTTATTCCAGCTGAAAACGGCGGCAAAAATAAAAGCTTTGCCAGTGGTCATGGGGCCATGGGTTTTTACTTTATCGCCTTTGCCTGGATCTTCAGAAAGCGTCGTTATTTTATTGCAGGCTTAGCCATTGGTAGTGTGGTGAGTCTTGGACGTATCGTGCAAGGGGGACACTTTATAAGCGATGTGCTCACAGCAGGCTTTATTGTGTATTTCACTTGTCAGTTACTCTCATACTGGATTCTGGGGCACAAAAACATCAAACCAAGCCCTGAGCCTAAACAGCTTGATAGCCAATAGGCGTAAACCTATCTAAAAAACAGATTAAATAGCTCAAATCATTGCGCTATTTGATCTGTTTTATCTTTGTATACTGCTTTTCGTTAATCACTTAAACGAAAGGCCGACCATGAAAACACTTCTCCAAATCAATAGCGGTATCTTCTCTGATCACTCTCAATCTACCTCTTTAGCCAATAATTTTGCTGAGCAATTTTTGCAAAAAAATTCTGGCTCAGAAGTTGTAGTGAGAGACTTAATCAATGAACCGGTTGCGCACCTAGACGCCAGCATTGTTATGGCCTTTTCCGCAGATGCCGATGAGCGTACCCCTGAACAAAAACACATTGTGGCCCAGAGCGATGCGCTTATTGCCGAAATAGAAGCAGCCGATGCCATTGTGCTGGGTGTACCAATGTATAATTTCAGTATTCCAAGCCAGTTAAAAGCGTACTTTGATCAGCTGGCCCGTGCGGGTGTGAGTTTTCAATACACAGAGACAGGGCCAAAAGGTTTATTAAAAGATAAACCTGTATACGTGCTGGCAGCTCGTGGTGGCATTCATAAAGATCAACCAAGTGATTCCCAATCCAGTTTTGTGAAAACCTTTTTTGGCTTTTTAGGTTTGCATAATGTGCAGTTTATTTACGCTGAAGGACTAAACATGGGTGATGAAGCCAAGGCCCAAGCCATTGCAGGTGCTCATGGGCAGTTTGAGGGTGCTTTGGCATAAAGCCCTTTTTTGGCGATCATTACTTTCTCTTTCGTGTTTAACTCTGTAACTGAAAATCAATTCAGTTACAGAACCACACACTACTCTTACCAAGCTCCAACATAACCCGTCTTTTGTGCCTTAGGATTAAGACTAATCTGATAACAGGTTCACAAAAAAGAGGGCTGCGTATGTTAAATAATGTTGGCCACCTAGATTGCTATATTCAACACCTAACGCACATTTGCACTGAACATCCTATTCATATTGAAACGGATATCTGCAATGGGCAAGGGGCTGTTATTGTGCCTAAAGGCCGTATCTTTGATTTAGCATTGGCGCAGCGCCTAAGTGAACACACCTTAAAAGAGCCACTAGAAAACAGTATTCAACTGGATGAGCTGGTGGATGCTCAATCGCTTATGCAGTTGTTTAAAAAAGTGATCGAAGCGGATCAGCACATCAGTATGTTTCATGAGCGCTGGCAGCTAAACAGTTTGCTTGCTAAAGCCTGTGAATTTTATGAGCAGTTCCCTTTGTTAATGCAAAAAATGACGGTGCTAAAATATGAAATGCCGCATTTATTTAAACAAGCCATGTTTTGCGCGTACACCAGTTTGGCCATAGCTCGTCGTTTAAAAGCCAATCGAGATGAGTGTGTGTGTGTGTTTTTAGCAGGCTTCATTCATGACATTGGTATATTGCATTTGGATTTAGAACTGGTGACTAAAAAAGATGAGTACACACCAGAGCAGTGGCAAGCCATGCAAAGCCATACCCAATTGGGCGCACAACTTTTAAAGCGTATTCCTAATATGCCGCCATCCATTATCAAAGCAATATTAGAGCACCATGAGCGCTATGATGGCTCAGGTTATCCCCGTGCGAAAAAAGGCATGGAGCTGGGCACCATGGGGCAAATCATAGGCATGGCTGATACCTGCTTGGCCTTATATAAACGTGACTTACACAGTAAGCAGCTAGGCTTTGATGCGCTGCTGCCCATTTTACAGTTAAACCCAGGCATTTATTGCGACAAAGTATTTAAAGCCATTGTGGGTTTAATTAAAGATGTGCCTTGGCCCATTAAGCGTTTGTATCCAGATGCATCTATGCCAAAAGTGGTGAGCCGCTTGTTAATCACCAATGAAGGCATTACTCATGATTACAGCGTGCTGTATGGGTTAGTGGTGAGTATTAACCCGCACCTACCCAAAAATAAACGTTCAGCCATGTTACGTAATATGACTCAGCGCATTCACTTTTGTTTACAGCGTTCCGGTATTTTGCAACGTGAACACAAAGAATGGATGCGCGCGCAGAAAAAAGAAGATTACGTAGCCATTGAGCGCTTAGAAATTATGTACTCAGAAATTCGCTGGCAAATGAAGCAGCTAAGAAAATTGTTAGCCATATTATGGAAAAAACAGCAGCTTAAACATCCGCAATTAAATCAAGAAATTCAAAAAGGGTTATGGCAAATAGAGCAATACCATCGCCATCATGTGACCGCCAAGGTTCATTAGCTAGCGCTTTATTGGGTAATGAGTGTGACGCTAGTTTGGAGCGGGCAAGTTATGATGGCCCTATGAAAAGTGCACTAGGGTCGTTCCGCTGAAGCTGGTAAACTAGCTCCATTAATGAATACCTAGGTCTAAACATGGCGCTTCAATATAAAATTGTACCGGTTACACCGTTTGAACAAAACTGCAGCATATTATGGTGTGACACAACCAAACAGGCAGCCGTGGTTGACCCAGGTGGTGATTTACACCTAATTGAAGCGGCCATCAAACAGCTGGGTGTGAAAGTAACCGCTGTGTTTTTAACCCATTGCCATATTGACCACGCCGGCGTGACGGCGGATGTGGCTGAAAAAAATGGTGTGCCGATTATTGGCCCGCAAAAAGAAGAGCAGTTCTGGATTGATATGCTGCCTCTGCAAAGTGCCATGTTTGGTTTTCCCCCTGCTAAAATGTTCAGCCCAGACCGCTGGCTTGAGCATGGGGATACCGTAATGTTAGGTGATGAAGAACTGAGTGTTTTACATTGCCCAGGTCATACCCCAGGCCACGTAGTGTTTTATAACGAAGGCGCTAAATTAGTGGTAGTGGGAGATGTATTGTTTAACGGTGGTATTGGCCGTACGGATTTCCCAAAAGGGGATCACGCCACATTGATCAACGCCATACGTGAACATTTATTTAGCTTGCCTGAAGACACCCAATTTATTCCCGGCCACGGACCTATGAGCACCATTGGTCATGAGAAAAAAACCAACCCGTTTGTAGGCATACACGGCTAGAAAATATTAACGCCAAAAATTGGTATTACAGAAATCTACTCAGTTCAAAAAGAGATGAAAGCTAAATAGCACTGCTCACGAGGACTGACACCACACCCTTCGAGTATAAAAGTTACTCTATGGGTGTGACTTGAGCATTGCTGGGTTTAGGTATAAACAGCTTGAGTGAGGGATTCAAGCGCTTGTGTATTAATACTCACCCCTAAACCCGGATGATTGCGAATTTTATTGATGTTTAACCAGCCTTCTTTACCGAACTGAACGGGCTGATTAACAATGTCTTTTTCCAATAGCTGGGTGCCAAATGCCCCCTCGTGGTAAACACAGTCTCCCACTAGGCTAGCCAAAATTAACCCTGCGCTGCTCAATAGCGAGGTTTCGCCTACTTGTGCACCCAACTGGCATTGCACACCGTGATCTGCGGCTAGGCGGTGCAGTTTTAAACTGTTAATCAGGCCGCCATTTTTAGAAACCCGTAAATTAAATAATGAACCGCCTTTGTTTTTAACCATCCATGCAGCATCACCATAGCTGCATACACTTTCGTCTAATGAAACGTATATACGATCACCCAAATGGCTTAATAACTCTGGATAGTCTTCTTTATTTATGGCTGGCATGGGCTGCTCTACACTTTCAATATTGTATTGCATCAATATTGCTAGCTGTTGTTTAGCTTGCTCTAAATCCCAAGCTTCGTTTGCGTCCACTCGAATACTAGCCTCCGGCCCCATGATACTGCGTGCAATTTTTATATTTTCTAAATCTCGCTCAGGATCCGTGCCGACTTTAATTTTAACGGTGTTCATGCCCAGCTGTTTATACTTTTTTAATAGCTTCTCAACCATTTCAGGGTTCTCTGCAGATACAATACCGTTATATTGGATGCTCTCTTGTTTGGGCCCCCCTAGCATATCAAGTACGGATATATTTAAGCTTTTACCCACAGCGTCTAATAATGCTAATTCAAATGCGGCTTTAACGCATAATTCGTGGGGCTCTAAGCTTGGGATGTTTGATTCAAAGTTTTCTAAAAATTCAATAGTATCTTCAACGCCAGACAGCTCAGTACCCGTTACACGTGGAAACACTTTATTTAACAGGCTATCTTTGACACTCTCTATGCTTTCACCGGTTACGTATTCACGGGGTAGGGACTCACCGTAACCTATGATGCCAGACTCCAGTTCTACTTCTACCAATATGGTTTCAACATCAGATCGTGTTTTTGTACTGTGTTTAACAACCACAACAAATGGAATGTGTAATAGTCTAAGTCTACATTGTTTTATTTTCATGGTGCGACTCGTACGGTTAAAGTGGGTTTTCCTGATTGCTCGGATATAAAGTGATGTATGTCTGCCAATGCAGCTTGAGCGTCAGGTGTAAACGTCAAAAAATGTTTTGGGTTTTTGTCGCCATGATAAATGTTAACTTGACTACCCTGTTTGTTTTTTTGAATATGTTTCATTACTTTTAGGTTGTCCATCATAGCATCATCTTTCACCAATAAATAAAGACGCTTTTTATTAAACAGAGGATTGAACTGATCTGATTGTTCTGCAATGTCTGCATCCATGGCACTTGTTTGCAAAGCCAGTTTACGTGTCATATGGCGTACAGAAAACTCATCATTAGATATTTTTGATAACCATGTGTTCATGTTAGTAAACCAATTGGCACCATTATCGTCGTTTACAGGGGTCACGGGTGAGGGGAATAGATCGGAATTCTTCCCTATTATCAAACTTAATTTAGAAAATGGCAGGGGCATAGAGTCTTTATTTCTAAATAGTCCTGGTGTGGTAAAAACCGCACTCTGTACTCGTTTGCTACGCTCTTCATCTAATAAATAGCGTGTGATAATTTTGGCTCCATAAGAGTTCGCCCATAGATGAATTGGGTTGTTTTCATGTTCGACTTCGACAATATCGAGCATTAAATCGATAGAGTCTAAAAACATGTGGTAATCCTCTATGTGCCCACGACGTTTAACAACATTAATGTCAGGTAAAAACGGCATAAAATCTTCTAGCCCTAATAGGTAGCCATCAAGTGCGTAGGCATCAGAGCTGGTACCAGAGCCGATACGATCAAATGCATAAATTGTGTAACCCAAGGTGCGTAAATATTCGGCAGTGCTGTTAAACCAAGCGCGGTGGCTTTGCAAACCGTGATTGTACACAATCACATGACCATTACTTTTTTCAGGTAACCAGCGGGTATAATCCAAACGATAAAAAATCTCTTTATTTAGAATCTCACTAAAAAGAGGGTCTTTTTGTTTAAAGGAAAAGACCTGTCCGGTCTTCAGGTCGTCAGCAAAGCTGGCAGCCTGAGACTGGGCTATACTGCTGAATATCACGCTGATAAATGGTATCAGTAATATCAGGCTGCGAAACATTAAGCCACGTCCTCTTGTCCATAGGTATCTATTATGGACAGTGGTTCTAAGAATGAATCATCTGTTACCAGAGGAGTGATTTTAAATTGGGCTTCACGGATACCTGCGCTTACTCGCCAATTTTTATAATTTTCCAATGAGTCTTCACCCAAAATAAATAGACGCATAGGTTGTAAGCGTAATGATTTCCGCTTGGTGGCGTACTCTAAATTGGTACACATTAGATCGTTTTCAATCTCACTTAAAAAGTATTCAACGGCTGATTTAGGCAGACGGCTAGTCGAAAACTCCACGTAAAAGTCGTAGCGAGCTTCCTTAGCATTGGCTTGGCAAACAAAAAAGTTGGTTTTAATATCGCATACTTTTTCTGCTTGAGAGACAGCGCTTAATAATTGTTGTTCGTACAACTTCTCCCCAGTGATGTTGGTCACGCCTTTACCTTTTTGTAAAAATATAATATTAGGTGTGCTATGGGTGTAGCCCGTTACTTCAATAATGTCGTTAATATTGTAACGGTATAGGCCTGCTTTAGTAGTAAAGAAAATATAGTAATGTTCGCCCACTTCTAATTCATCAGCTAAATAGAAATGAGGCTCGCTGTTATCGATGTCAGAAACTTTAATAAATTCAAAAAAGTTTTCACCAATGGTCAGTACACCTGATGAATCGCTGTTACTTAGTGGGATACTGCCACGAATCTCAGAGGCTAAATAACCAAGATCACGAATCATGACATCGCCATACCATTCTTTCATGCTTTCTATAAAGACATTTGAATTACCGCCTGTCCAGCAGGTAATGAGGTTTAAGTTTTTCCAATAGTGCAGAGGGCGTAGTTTATTTTCTGGGTCTTTGTAGATGGCTAAGCGAAGCTGGTCGGCTAGATTAGGGTTAGATTTAAGGGCGCCTTGTACTAAGTTTCGAATGTCAGTTGGTATGTCTAATTTTAGGTTAAGCTGGCCAAATTCAATGTCTTTTATCAGTTGGTCTTGCCATTGGTGACCTTGTTTGGCCAGCAAACTCAGTGTTGATGGATTGGCTGTGGACAGCATAGTGACTGGGTTTTGAATGCCTAATAAAATAATGCAATAGTTGCGTGCTTCGTAGTTTTCTAAGGTTAGTAGCTCGTAGGGGATTGTATATTTATCTTTAATGACTTTATTCATGCTTAAAATAAGCTGACCAGAGGTGGAACCAAATACGGTGCCATCAGGAGTTTTACCTTCTTCAGCTGGGGACACAATGGTTAGGATAGTGCCGTCAAAGGCTTTTGGGAATTCTTTGTAGATACTGTGAAGCCAAACACGGGAAACATTTTGATGAGACTCAATTTGGGCACGCTTGGTAATAGGGATATATTTTGGTGTGCCAGTGGTGCCACTTGTGGTGGCATAAGAAACAGGATCATCCTTAATTAATACATTGCATTCGCCGTTGGTTTGGCGAGTTACATAGGCTTCTAATGAATCATAGTTATTAATTGGAATATTTTTTTGAAACTCTTCAACGGTTTTTATATCAGAAAACTGATGCTTCTTACCAAATTCGGTGTCTTTATTTTCATCAAGAATGTCTTTTAGTAATAACAATTGGCGTTCACGACAGTGTTTGATTTTGAAATTAAAACGGGTTCTTAGTTTCTCTCCAGTGACCCCCAGTCCAAGTCGAAAGATACTTTGTGCAAAGGTGCGTCTTGAGGTTATACCAAACGGGCTGAGCAATACTGATTTTATATGCAAGAGGCTTTCAACGGTTATTAGGTACACAGCCTCCGCCAAAATTCGTAATACGGTTCTTGTTTTATTAAGTTTATTAACAAAAATGTAGCTAATTCCCACGGGTGAAAAAATGGATTTTTCTTTTTCTAGGGTTAAGCCTATTTCTAACGCGTTCGACTTTGATTCATCCATGATGCAGTCCTATTAATCAGTAATTATTAAATTTTTTTGTAAGCAGGCGTGATTGAGGTGCATTAAAGTTCACTCGTCTAATTCGTGTTAACTTTTTGAACCTTTGTTTGCTGAAATTTAATAGGTAAAATGTGACAGGTTCAACACTTTGGCGGTGACTTAATAAGAGTGATCACTCTAATTTGGTAGTTATTGGTATTTTAAATAAACAAACTGTAAAAACAGTAAGCCTAAAGAACTAAGTGAAAAAAGATTCACTCTAAGTGTGCTGGTACAAGGGTACGTCACAAAATTATGGCTTTGCGTACGTTTGTATTAAATAAGAACACTTGTTTGTTTAAGATTACGATGTAAATTTTGTTTTATTGGAGGTGATACCATGGGTTGGGCAGGTTCGAATAATCGAACTTAAAGTTTACATGTGTACATGAAGCATAATAAAACCAGTGAATTGGCTATGTAGTGTGATTGCTAAAGCCTGATTAAACATTGCACTAGGTTGAAGTTAAATGCGTTATTTGTCCCTTGGATTTAATGTAGCGCATAAAAAGTCCGGCGATTTAAGTCTGTATGGCTTCAGGGTTATTTGAAATACCACGGATATTAAATGTGACCTGTTGGCGAAGAAAATCATCAAAATCATAATCGACATTTTCAAAAAAACCATCAATCAGTAGTGACGCGATTCCGTGTACAGTGGTCCAGCAACTTTTAGCTAAAATTTCGGGGTCACTATCAACTAAAAAACCAGTTTTTATCCCTTCCTCTACTTGTTCAAATATACATTGGAAAGCTGCATGGCTGGCGTCCATGAGCTCTTGATACTCACGTCGATGTTCAATGCTGCTGCCAAACATTAATTTGTATTGCTCAGGGTGTGACTTTGCAAACTGTACGTATGCTATGCCCACATTGATTAAATTCTCTTGTGAATAAGGGTGTGTTCGGGTTTTACGCTCTTTCGCTGCGAGGGTGTAAAACCCTTCCGCCGCTAATTTAACCAATAGATGGGTTTTGTCTTTGAAGTGTCTGTAGGGGGCTGTTTGCGAAATGCCCACATCGCGAGCCAAGGCGCGTAAGCTTAATTGCTCAACACCGTTTTCACGGATCGATATTAGTGCTGCATCCATTAAGGCTCGCGGCACATCTCCATGGTGGTATTTTTTATTAGACTCGCTCATAACGCAGCTGATTTCTTGATGTTGACAGTGCTTACATTTAAAACTAGCATGTGTTCAGTGTCAACATTGTATGTATGTTAGCGTGAAGGGTATAGCGCTATAGATATGACGTATGCGTCTCAGGAGACCCGCTATGTTTTTCGTCCGATCTCATTCAGAACCTAATAAAATTAGGGTAAATCATAGACTTATATCGAGTCTTTTGATTTCTATTTTATCTCTAACGGTAAGCGCAGATGAGAATATAGCCGAACCGATAGATCATGTGGTGCCAGTTAATGTGACGCAGGTTGTCTTTGAAGAAGTGGCTCAAACAGTAGTTACAAGTGGGCCGGTTCGACCTGTTTCAGAGCAGGTGCTCGCGTTTAAAGTGCCAGGAATTGTAGGACGTGTATTGGTGAAAGAAGGGCAGGTTGTTAAAAAAGGGCAGCCTTTAGCAAAATTAGTTTTAGAGGAAATAGATGCCAATGTGGCTAAAGCTGAAGCCGTTTTGGCAGATGCTAAGCGCCAAAAAGATCGGTTCAGCACACTGACTGGGCGTAATATGGCATCAGATCAGACAAATCGCCAAGCGCAAACAGCCTTAGAAGTGGCTAAGGCGGATTTACGTATTGCCAACTTTAATCGTAAGTATGCTGTTATTCGTGCACCAGAAAACGGTCGTATTTTAACGCGCAGCATTGAAGCTAATGAATTGGTGCAGGCTGGAGAACAAGCATTTGTATTTGCTGATGAAAAACAAGGCTGGAGTGTGCGTTTGTCTGTGGTTGATGTGGATGTGGTCAAATTAAAACTAAACGATCACGCACAGATTAAATTGGATGCTTATCCTAATCGAGTATTTAACGGACTTGTTCGAGAAATAGCAGGCCGCGCTGATGTTCATTCTCAAACCTTTGAAGTAGATGTCATGTTTAAAGGTGATCAATTACCCCCTTTGTATTCCGGTTTAATTGCCCATACCGATATTATCCCTAGCCTTACTGAAACGGTTGCTAAATTGCCGTTAAGTGCATTCATTCGAGCCAATGGACAGAAGGGAAGTGTGTATGTGGTGAGCGGTGAATCGGATGTTAAATTAAAAACCGTCCATATCGCTTATCTGAATGGTGCTAATGCCATGGTCACATCGGGTTTACAAGAAGGGGACCGAGTAGTGATAGAGGGTGGACCGTTTATTGTAAAAAATTCCAAAATTACGATTCTGAATACACATGAATCGCTTACGTTAATACACACGAATAGCCACTAAGCAGGATTATCAGCATGCAATTACCTGTCTTAGCCATTCGTAACCATCAGCTCACTTGGTTGGTGGGCGCCATCTTAATTCTGCTGGGTCTTGTTTCGTTTTTCACCATGCCTCGAGCTGAAGATCCACAGCTGGACTTTCCCATGAGTAACATCATTGTGGTGAATCCAGGTACGACCCCCAGTGATATGGAATCTCTTGTCGTTGACCCCCTAGAAGAGGTGTTAAACGAATTGGAAGACGTGCAAGAAATCAAAGCTAATATTGAAGATGGTTTAGCAAAAATTCATATCGAGTTTTTATATGGTAGTGATGCCGATGAAAAATACGATGATGTTCAGGCAGCGGTAAACGGTATTCGTGATCAGCTCCCTAGCGGCATTGTTAAATTAGAAATTAATAAAATATCGCCCAATGAAGTGGGTATCTTACAGCTTGCGATGAGCAGTGATTCGGGTGATTTTTCTCAACTTAGGCAAGTCAGTGAGCTGTTAGAAAATCGCATTGAGCAAGTGGCAGGCGTCAAACGTGTTGATATTGATGCGCAAGCCAAATTGGAAGTGCAAATTTTATTGCAGCCAGCAAAACTGCATGCATTAGGTTTAAGTCTAGAGCAAGTTCAGCAGTCTATTAACAGCGCTTCTTTGAATATCCCTGGAGGGCATGTTCATGGTGGTGATAGACGCTTTAGTGTGTTAACCAGTGGCGATTTTGAAAGCCTTGAAGAAATTAAAAGTACGGTAATTTCATCAGCTAACGGTAAACCTATTTATTTACGCAATATTGCCACAGTTAGTATTAAGGATGGGTTACCAAGTTATCGCGCATTTTATAATGAAAAGAACACCGTTATTTTATCTGTGGTGCAGCGTAATGGTAGCAATATATTTAACGTCACCGAGCAAGTGAATGGCGTGGTTGATGTATTCAAAGCAGAGCTTCCACAGGAAATTAGTTTATATACCATTATTGATCAAAGCATCAGTGTGGATAATCGGGTAACCGGTTTTTTTGTTAATTTGATTCAGGGTTTGTTATTGGTTGCACTCGCGTCTTTATTGGTGCTGGGTCGTGGGCCAAGTTTTGTTGTGGTTACCGCCATTCCAGTGTCTATTTTTATTGCTATTGGCTGGTTGGATTTATCCGGTTTTGCGCTTCAGCAAATGTCTATAGTGGGGCTGGTAATTGCTCTGGGTTTGTTAGTCGACAATGCCATAGTGGTCACTGAAAATGTACTGCGTTATAAACGTCAAGGCATGGACTCTAAACAAGCCGCTGAAAAAGGTGCAAGTAGAGTGGGTATGGCCATATTAAGTGGCACGCTAACAACGGTTCTATCTTTTGTGCCCATGTTATTAATGCAAAACGGTTCAGGGCAGTTTATTCGCTCTATGCCGGTTACAGTTGTATTAACTTTACTAGCATCATTATTGGTAGCACTTACCTTAACCCCTCTATTAAGCAGTTTACTTAAGAATAAAAATGTATCAGAAACAAAAATGCAAAAGCGTTTAGATGGGCTAGCTGAGAGACAATACAGTCAATCACTTAGTTGGGCCCTACATCATCCTAAACGTATTTTAGCCATTGCTTTTTCTGTGTTTTTTATTGCCTTTATGTTGTTCCCATTCATTGGTGTGAGTCTTTTTCCTAAAGCAGAAAAACCTTTGGTATTAATTAATTTAGACTTACCTGAAGGGGCTAGTTTTTATCAATCCCAAGCGGCGGCGTTAGCTGCTGAGAGGGTCGTTAGGCAGGAAGAATTTGTTGAAGATGTGATGGTGAATGTGGGTCGAGGTAATCCCCAGGTTTATTACAATGTGAGCCCTGATCGGCAGACGCCTAATTTTGCTCAGTTAATGGTGAAATTGAAAGAAGGTAAGCTGAATGTAGTTGAGCCGTTTATTGATGACTTGCGAGGTAAGTTAAATCAATATCCGGGCGTGAAAGTTTCTATTAAAGAGTTCAATCAGGGGCCGCCTTCTGAAGCACCTGTTGCCATTCGGGTTATGGGTGAAGACTGGGCAGGCATTCGCCAAGGTGCAGACTTAGTTGAAGGTATCATGCGACAAACTTCTGGAACGGTGAATATCGATAACGCCATTGGTAAGCATAAAATTGATTTGAAATTGAATATCAACCGGGATAAAGCCTCTATGTTGGCATTACCCATTAATCAGATTGACCAAAATATTCGAGCAGCCTTGGTGGGCTTACCCATGGGCATATATAAAGATGCCCGCGGAGATGATTTTACAATTTTATTAAAATCATCAGATACGGATCAACCTGAGTTAACCGCCTTTGATACGCTTATGTTGCGCAGTCAATCTGGGGTAATGGTGCCGCTGAAACAAGTGGCCAACGTAACCCTAGAAACCAATATGCCAAGTTTTCAGCATCACAATATGCAGCGCACCGCGACCATCACTTCTGATGTAAAACCAGGCTTTAATACTGCAGAGGTCACAGATGAAGTGTTAGAGGGAATAAACGGGATTACGTTGCCGAAGGGCATCAGTATTTCAGTGGGTGGTGAAGAGGAAAACAGAGAGGAAAGTTTTGGCGGCATGGCAAAAGCGTTGATTGTGGCCATGCTGGGTATTTTCTCTGTGCTGGTCATACAGTTTCGTTCATTCAAACAACCGCTTATTGTATTTAGCGCTATACCGTTTGCGGCAACCGGTGCATTTTTCGCGTTGTTTATTACTGGCTATACGTTTTCGTTTACCGCGTTTGTGGGCTTGACCTCTTTGGTGGGTATTGTCGTAAACAATGCCATTATCTTAATTGATTACGCTAACCAGAAATTATTAGAGGGTGAGGACAAGTTAACGGCCATTATGGGGGCCGCTAAAACACGTATGACACCCATACTGCTCACCACAGTAACCACCATTGGCGGTCTGTTACCTTTAACATTAAGTGGCTCTAGTATGTGGTCACCAATGGGCTGGGCCATTATTGGTGGTCTATTGGTATCAACGTTATTAACGTTATTTGTGGTGCCTGTTTTGTATGTGTATTTAAGTGATGCGCCTCAACAGGAGGATGAGATTATTCAGTCTGCTTAAATGTGAGACTTAAAAATAGTTAACCCAATTTAAAACACCTAGCTTTTTGAGCTTAGGTGTTTCTTTATGTCATTCGGCTAAACATTTAGTAAAGAGGTGGGGCTGACACATTACATATTTGAAATTATAGCGTGTAGCGATTGATAGAGTCATGCAGACTATTGGAGACGCCTTGTAGTTTTTCTGCCATTTCCGTTAGCTGTTCGGCTTGCTGAGCATTGTTACCGGCAGCAGTATTGATGTTATTCACGCTGTTATTCATTTCGCTAACAACAGATGTTTGTTCAGCACTGGCGGTGGCTATTTGTAGATTCATGTCTGATATTTTACTGACAATATCTGTGACTTTATGGATAGATTCATCAATGCTTTTTGAAAACTCAACAGATTCGTCCGCCATGTCATTGCCTTTATCTATGGCTTCTACGGCTTTCCCGCTGCTGCTTTGTAGGTTACTGATCATTTGCTCTATTTCAGTAGTGGCGCTTTGTGTGCGTTGGGCTAGTTGACGAACCTCATCCGCTACCACGGCAAAACCACGACCTTGCTCACCTGCACGAGCCGCTTCTATTGCAGCGTTTAACGCTAATAAATTGGTTTGTTCGGCAATGCCGTTAATCACATCTAATACGGCACTTATTTGCTCACTCTCTTTTGCCACCTGGGATAAAATATCTTTACCTATTGTCAGTTCATCAGCCAACTTTATGGAGGCTTGGCTAGAGCGACTTACTATATTAAAACTTTCTGACGCAACATTTTTGGCTTGCTGGGTTTCATCGGCAGTATTGTTAGCATTACTGGCCACTTCTTCTGCGGTGCCGTGCAGTTGGGTCACCGAGGTGGCCACTAGCGCGCATTCTTTTTCTTGATGCTGAATGCTACTGCTCATCTCATTACTCATTTTTGCCATGCTTTGGCTAGAGGTTCTTAATCCGTCCGCTGTTTGTTTAACCTGATCAATGCTGCTGCGTAAACTGTTCACCAGTGAGTTAACGGACGCCCCTAGAGTTTGTATTTCTTTGTCACCCGCCGTGGGTACAGAAAGAGATAGGTCCTGATTTTCAGCAATGGCTTCTACAGCTGAGCTTACCGTTTCGATGGGAATGGTGACTTTGCGTGCTAAATGCCAACCGATTGCAATGGATAAGATGAGCGCAATAATTGAAAAACTAACGACACTGGTGATGATGGATGTTTTTAATTCTTCAATTGATGCATAGGCTTCTGATACATCAATTTCACTTAAAATAATCCAGCCAAGATTACCCGCATTAATTGGCCCATAAGCCGATGCAACGGGAATATTTCGGTAATCGTTAAAAATATCAAAGCCTGTACTGCCTTTTAACGCGGACTCAATCCCTGGGGATTTCACGGGCATTAGGCCAATTGTGGTGCCTTTATTTTTGATGTTGTTTATGGTGTCTGTTTCAAATCCGCTTTTTGTCAGTGTATCAATAAAGGCGTTGCTGTCTTCTGCATAAAAACGGCTGTCGTTTAAAATGTGTTTGGATTTATCCACTAAATAAATCTCAGCGCTCTCGCCCATATTATTTTCTCGCCATTTTCCTGAGAATGTCATGATGGCATTTAAAGCGTCCACTGGCATTTGGAAGATAAGCACCGCCAGTAGCTTTCCGTTTTCCATTATGGGGCTGGCAACAAATGAGGCAGCGCTTTCATAGGATGGGGTATAAGGCTCAAACTGGGTAAAGGCGGCTGTGCCGTGTGTTAAGTTTTTACCAAGCTTGTAGGCATTAGCCAAGCCTGATTCACGATAAGGCCCCGATACGAGAGAGGTGGCGTAATCCATTTCTTTAAATACGCTGTAAACAATTTGTCCATTATTGGGTTCAACAATGAATATGTCGTAGTAGCCAAAGGCGCTTAAAAAGCTGCGAATACCCGGGTGATAGTATTGGTGAGTGACGCTATAGGTTGAGCCATCTTCATACTGATTTAGAGCATCTTTCGAGCCAAGAGCGTTAGGGTTATCACCAATATAAGCCCCTTGTAATGCTAAGCCAGTGGGAGAGATACTTTGTTTAAGCTGGTTAATGTTTAATGAATTTCCGTTGTTTTTTTCTTGATAGGTTTTATGGAAATCCTGCTCATAATAACGTGCCAGCTTTTGCTGATTATCAACTTCGTTACTGGCTGTTTCGATTAAATAATTATTGAACGCAGGTATAAATGCTTTGCTGGCATCCACAAACATTGTGCTAACAGCTTGGCTGATAACTTGGTTCTCAATAGTTTGTATGTAACCTTCGACCTCCGCTTTTTTGAGATTTCGACGAGACTCAAGGTTGTTTTGCACTTCTTTGTTTAACGATGCTTGCCCTGACTCATAGGAAAGTTCACCGATAATAATACTGGCAACCATCATCGGGATGATGGCCAAAAGTATAGAGTAGGTGGTAATTCGAGTTTTAAAGCGCATTTTTAATCTAATAAAAATAATATGGTTATTAGAAAGTTAGTTGAGGGATTTTCTTTGGCAAGGCTTTTACTGCAATTAGGTATGCAAAGTAAAACAAGCACTAAAAGCGTGCTTGTTTTATGGTGGAATCATCTATTAAACGTTTAAAAATTGTCCGCTGGTTGGACAACTTTAGTCACGTTCAGGTGGGGTTTTATTTTGTCCAAACGGTCAAGCCGGTTAAGTCTTTTTTACTTTTTAGCCAAGTATTTGCCAAGAAGTAGGTGACCACAAACATAACCACGTTGCCTACAAAACCTGTGTAATACAAATCAAACGGCACACTTAAGCTGTCGGGCAGCAAATTGTTTTTGCTTAACAGTGTCCAGCTTGTGAATACCATTGTGCTCACTAAGCCAGCCCATGCCGCACGAGCGTCACCTTGTTTGGTAAAGAAGCCGATTAAATACAAACCCAGTAAACCGCCACCTAAAATGCTGGTTAAAATCATGGCGGTGTCTTGTAAGGTTTTGGTTTCTGCGTTGGCTAAATAAATGGCGCCGCAGATCATTAAAACAGCGCTAACCGATGCAATGATCCAAGCCACTTTCAAATAGTGTTTGTCATCTTTGCCAGGTTTTAAATGGCGGCGATAAATATCCACCACACTCACGGTAGAAATGGCATTGATGGAGCTATCCAACGAGCTCATGGCTGCGGCTAATGCCGATGCGATTACTAAGCCGGCAATGCCTGCAGGTAAATGATTGCTGATAAAGTACGGCAGGATTTGCTCAGGAGCACGTGTGCCATCTAACATTTCTTGGGCCGGAACTGCAGGGAACTGTTGGAAGAATACAAACAGAGCTGTGCCTAAGAACATATAAAATGCCCAGATAGGTAATGAACTGGCCACCGCAATGAACATGGCTTTACGGGCTTCATAGGTTGATTTAGACGCGCAGTAACGTTGCACGGTATTTTGGTTTGAACTGTATTCGGTTAACCAAGCAATCAAACCAATGAATAACATCATGCTAATGGTTTTTTCATCAAAGCGAATATCCCAGCCCACAGATTGCAAAACCCCGTCTTCTAAAACACTGAAACTCAATTTGTTAAAGTCGTTGGCCACAGAGAATATCTGAGACATGCCACCAGGTAGGGCATCAACGATGAACCACAAACATAACAAACCACCCAATAATAAAACGATGGTTTGCATAACATCGGTCCAGATAACCGCATCAATACCGCCCACAATGGTATAGGTGGCCACAATGACACCGCCAATAATAATGGCCCACGTGGCGCTTAAGCCGGTGAGTTCTTGAATCAAAAGGGATAATAAAAACAAGATCATGCTCACACGTACGATTTGAGCAATGATGAAAGCGATAGCACCGTATACACGGATAGACGGGCCAAAACGGTCTTCTAAATATTCGTAAGCTGAGGTGACTTTACCGCGACGAAAGAAAGGTAAGAAAAAATAAGCGGCAATTAAAATGCCGATAGGCAGCATAAGGTTCGGTGCAAAGCGCAACCAGCTGGTTTTAAAGGCATCGCCTGGATAAGCCAAAAAGGTAATGGAGCTGATAGAGGTGCCCACTAACGATAGGCCGATCACCCAGCCGCTAAAGCTGCGTCCGCCCACAAAATACTCTTCTGTATTGGTGTTTTTACGAGAGCAGTAAAAGCCAATGCCGGTAATTAATAGTAGATAGGCCACCAAGGCCACAATATCCAGAGTATGCAGAGCCATGCAAACCACCTAGGTAATAAAAAAAGGATTATTATTATGAGGCGGCGATGGTATCAGATTTCATGGCGCTTGGCAGGTTAGGGCTCTCACTTTTAAGCTAGCCTAAACAGGGAGTAGGGCCGAGATCATTTATCCCACGGCCCTATATAAAAGTGGCTGTTAAGCTGTTGCTACGGCTTTGTCAGGTAGGCTGTAGCGTAAAATTCGCGCCACTACGGTTGAATACTGTTTGATCAGTGAGCCAGTGTTATAAGGTATGTCGTACTTATGACAGATGTTTTGTACCTCTTTGGCCATCTCTGGATAGTGCCTTGCTGGAATATCCGGAAACAAATGGTGCTCTATTTGGCAGCTTAAATGCCCAGTTAAAATATGAAACAGCTTAGAGCCTTCAAGGTTAGATGAACCGAGTATCTGGCGATAATGCCATTGAGCTTGGCTTTCATTTTTAATGCTCTCTTGACTAAAAGTGTGCACTTCTTCAGTGAAGTGACCGCAAAAAATAATGCTGGATGTCCAAAGGTTGCGAATTAAGTTGGCAATAAAGTTACCGATTAATACCGGTAAAAATGCCGGCCAGCAGATTAATGGGAAAAACACATAATCTTTAAAAAGCTGTTTTCCGGCTTTGCCAAAAAAATCTTTTTTAAGTTGCTGCTTAGTGATTGGTAAAGGTGTATCTGTGGACTTTTTCTTTTTACTGAATACACGGTTACCGGCCAATTCATGATATGCCACACCCCATTCAAATAATAAACTTAGGTTTAAGTAAGTGAATACCTGCCACAGGTTTTTTGGGCGCCATGGTAGGTCATCACTTAAACGTAAAAGTCCGTAACCAAAATCACGGTCTTTGCCAATCACATTGGTGTAAGTGTGGTGTTCATGGTTGTGATAACGCTTCCAAGAACCCGCATCGGCTGCGATGTCCCATTCAAAGTTACGGCTATTTATATTTTTGTCGTTCATCCAGTCGTATTGACCGTGCAATATATTGTGGCCAATTTCCATGTTGTTAAGGATTTTACTTAACCCTAAACAAGCAATGCCCAGTACCCACAGTGCAGGGTGGATTAAAAACCCCACTAATAAAGCACGGCCGCTTAAACTTAATAGGCGCTCAATGCTAATGATTTTTCGAATGTAACGGGCATCTTCGGCACCAATTTTTTGTTCGGTTTTTTCTCTTAAAACGTTTAGCTCATGAGAGAAAGCTTGTAAACGATCGGTGTCGAGTGGCTGCGTGGCTGCGTTTTGTTCAGTTTGAATAGACATATCAGTTCCTTATTTAGCCTTATAAATCCAAGACAACGTTACTGTGGGGCTGACTAATGCACAGTTGGATTTCTTCTGGGCCTTGATCGCTTAACTTACCTGTTTTGATATTGCGTACTTGTCCACTTTGTTTTTTGCAAATGCACTGGTGGCAAACACCAATGCCACAACCAAACGTTGGATTTAAACCGGACTCCTGAGCCAGATGTAATAAACTTTTATTGCTGGGTGCTGAGATGCTTTCAGCGAGGGATTTAAATTGAGCTAAAAATGTATTGTCACTTGTTAGCTGTTGGCTATTGATAGAAGGGCCGAAGTATTCATCATGGATACTGCCTAAAGGTAGGCCGTTTAATAATAAAACTTCTTTGGCTTTTTCAATCATGTTGCCTGGGCCACAAATATAAGCCTGGCGGTTTTGAATATCTGGGCAATAGGCCTTAATGTGGGCTTCACAAAAATGGCCTTGGGATTGGCTGTTAATAAAATGCACATCCAAAATGCCTTGCGCTTGCATATCTTCTAATTCTTGTGCGAATAAAAAATCGACTTCTTTGCGCGCGTAATACAACAGGGTGATATTCGCTCGATATTCACTGCGTAAACTCAATTGCTGCAGCATGGCTCTAAAGGGTGTGATGCCGGAGCCCCCTGCAATCATCAGTGTTTTTTCTTGGGTATTTTTGTGTAAATGAAACTCGCCAGTGGCTTTTGAAAGATGAAGGCTGCTGCCGGCTAGGATGGTGTCTTTCATAAACTGCGTAATACTGGTTTGTGCGTGTTCAGGGCCTTTTGTGCGAATGCACAGTTCAATCAAGCCTGTCTGCTTAAAAAACTGCGGGCTGGAAGCAATGGTGAAATAGCGCGTGAAGTAGGCGCCGTCTTTTATGACGTGTACAGGCACGTGGTCACCGGCTTTAAATAGCCCCCATGCTGAGCTTGGTTTTAAAGTCAGTGTAAATGTGTTCACTGAAATATGGGTAAGGCTAATCACCTTGGCTGCATAAGCATCCGCTCGGTAGCTGGGTTTTATTTGCTGAATAAGCGGCTCAAAGTAGGCTTTAATGCTGCTATTGAGGTTCAAGAGACTGAAAAAACGGTCTATTTGTTGGGCTGTAGTTTTCACTTTTAACGATAATCTTAGATGTTGAGTGAACAAGTGTATGCTCAAATAAGCAAAAGGTAAACCCTGGGCTATTTTTGCTGTTAAAGCTGAGGAGGTAATAAAAGGAGGGGGGTGGCGCCAACGGTATGCTCGTTAGCGCCAAAATAAGCTGTTATTTAATAGCGGTGCCCACATTGAGCTTTTCAAACCAGTCTAAAAAGCGGCCTACGTCATCCCCTTTAAATAGGCGGCCATGTTGTGGGGCCATGATTTCAATATCCAGTTTACGCACGCGATTTAGCCAGTGCATCTTGGCTTCATTGCTTGGCATCCAGCGTTCATGGAAGTAGCGCATTTTTTCAACGTGCTGATCAAAGTCTTCTACAAATAAAGGGGTGCAGGGTGGCTCTAGGGCAGCGCCAATATCGCCACTGAATAGAATTTTAGATTTTGCATCGTACACCTGAAAATTGCCTGAGCTGTGTAAGTAGTGGGCGGGGATGAATTCCAATTCCAGGCCATCCAGATTAATGCGGCCGCCGTTATCGGCAATGGGACAGTATTCGATGTTATCCATACCGAAGTGACGAACAAAGCCTTCCCATAACCAAGAGCAATGCAGAGAGGCGTCGGGCAGTACTTGGTCCCACATGCCTAAAGAAGAAATGATGTCAGGGTCTTGGTGGCTGGCAAATAAGTCTGTGATGCATTCAATGTCCACATACTTTAAAACACTGGCCAGCATGGTGGAGAACACTTCAATGCCACCAGGATCAAGCAAGATAGAGCGTTTACCATTGACGATCATAAACTGGTTGGTGTCGATGATTTTTTCTGGCTTTTCAGGGTCTCGACCGAAGACATACCATTGATGGCCATCGTCATAAAGTTTCAGTGCATCCATGCGCTTTTCCTGTATTTGTTTTTAGCTAGGGTTCAGTTTATGTGGAATTGTGCCAGCTGGTTTTGGCTGGAAGTAATGTGGTGTTTGATGTCGTTACTTAAGCCGTCAATGGTGCTGGCCATGTGTTCTAACATGGGCTGAAACTCACCGGTCTGCGTGGCTTCAAGACGAAAGGTGACGGCCACAACAGAGCTTGATTGCATAAATTGGCGGATGTCCGCTAATTGATCATTCAGTGCAGATAGCTGCTGCTGAAGTTTGCTGCTTAAATCGTGCAGGGTTTGACTGCCTGCGTCCATATGAGGTTTAAGCTGGCGGATTTTTCGGTCTTCTTCTAAGCGCTGTTGGCATTTGTCCATGCGCATTAAAAAGGTTTGGGTGCGCCACTGACGAACGCTGTTTTGAGAAATGCTAATGGCGGCTAAGTTGATTACGTTTGAAAGGTTGATAGTTTTATCGGCCAGCTCGCCAAAGTAATCACTGATAACCTTTAACCCCGCGGCTTTACTACCAGCGCGTAACACCATGGCACGGGAGTTTTTAGCGGCTAACGCCATGCGCCGCGCAATTAAGCTTGCGCGGTACAGGTGCCCTGAAATGGTGGCTGCAGCGGCGGTTTGTGTGGCAATGTGGGATGAGAGCTCTATCTCAGTCTGTGCATCTAACATGGCGTCCCATAATAAAATCTACCTATATGACTTTACTATAGCGCACGCTGTGCTGAGGGCGAGTTAGATACTCATCAAATACCATGCAAATGTTGCGGATTAACAGGCCACCTTTTGGGGTGACTTTAATGCTGTCTGCATTTAGCTCTACCAGTTCGTCCTGAATGAAGGGCTTTAGCTGTTCTAGTGAGGCTTTAAAGTGGCTGTTCACATCAATATCAAAGGTTTGTTTAACCCAGTTAAAATCCAGTTCAAAGTGGCAAATTAGCTGTTTAATAATGGCACGACGCAATAGGTCTTCGTCGTTCAGTAGCAGGCCTTTTTTAATGGGCAGCGTTTGTCGATCGATGTCGGCCATGTACTCTTCTATGTCGGCACTGTTTTGGAAATAGCTGTCGCCTACCTGGCTAATAGATGAAACCCCTAGGGCCACAAGGTCACAATCTTCGTGGGTGGTGTAACCTTGGAAATTACGGTGCAATTTGCCTTGAATTTGCGCTTTGGCTAGTGAGTCGTCTGGCTTGGCAAAATGGTCCATGCCCACGTAGTGATAACCGGCTTCAGTCAGCAGGCGAATGCTGTCTTCTAACATGGCCAGTTTTTGCTCGCTGCTTGGCAAGTCTTCGGTATTAATGCGGCGCTGGGGCATAAAACGCTCTGGTAAATGGGCGTAGTTAAAAACAGAGATGCGATCAGGGCTTAATTCAATAACGGTTTTTAATGTTTCATGGAAGCTTTCGCGGTTTTGCAGCGGCAGGCCATAAATCAAATCGATATTAATGGATTTAAAACCCAATTCTTGGGCTTTGCGCAAACACGCTTCGGTCATTTCTTTTGGTTGCACACGGTTAACGGCTTTTTGCACGTCTTCGTTAAAATCTTGCACACCAAGGCTTACGCGGTTAAAACCCAGACTTTTTAAATGGGCCAGAGTGTCATCTTCTAATTCTCGCGGATCAATCTCGATGGAGTAGTCGCGGTTTTCATCGGTGCTCAAATTAAAGTGCTGACCAATTTTGGCCATTAGCTCGCTCATTTGTTCGTGGCTGATAAACGTAGGGGTGCCGCCACCCCAGTGCAGTTGATCAATCAAACGGTCTTCTTGGTAGCCTAATGCGCGCATTTCAATTTCTTGATACAGGCGATCTAAATACGGTTGGGCTTTTTCTTTACGCTTGGTAATGACTTTATTGCAGGCGCAGTAATAACAAACATGGGCACAAAATGGGATGTGCACATAAAGAGATAAATCTTCGTGGCTTTGTGAGCTATTTTGACGGGCTAAGTCATAATGGCTTTGATCAAAGCCTTCATGAAATTGCACAGCCGTAGGGTAAGACGTGTACCTAGGGCCGGCTTTGTCATGGCGTTTTATGAGTGATGTGTCCCATTGAATGTTATTAACGGTGCTGGTTTGGCTCATGGCAAGCTGTTCTGTTTTTTGGAAATTGGGCGAAGTTTATCAGGGGCGGTGATGGCTAGGGTTGTTCTGTATCAAGAGTCGGTAGGACAGCTATGCCACTTTGTGAGTATGAAACCCCTTGTTGGGCTATTGACCTTGGGTGTAACACGCATTTATGCTGCCACCTGATTAATTTTTCAGGCGTGAGATAACCCTTATGAAAGCGTGTCATATATGGATATCTGGCAAAGTTCAGGGTGTGTATTACCGTGTTTCCATGGCCAAAAAAGCTAAGTCTTTAGGGCTGACAGGTTGGGTTAGAAATGCCGCTGATGGTCGAGTAGAGGGTTTCACTCAAGGCTCTGAAAATGCAGTGGCAGCACTGATACATTGGTGCCACCAAGGCCCTGTAATGGCCAAGGTTGAAGAAGTTGAGCTAAGAAAGGCGAATTTCGACCAAAAAGTCGTCGCATTTGAAGTACTTAGGTAGGGCTGTATCTGGTACTCTTGGCGCAGAAATTTCATCGAATAATAAAAAGAAGAATTCTCATGAAATCACCTTTTAGCTTAAAGCTTCCTCTTGTGGTCAGTCAGGCCATTGTTATCTTTTCATTATTAATGATGGGCGCGTGCAGTTCTATGCCGGGTACCATTGATGGTAATGACCTTAGTCACCTAAGCTTGCGTGACAAACGCATGGCACAAAAGAAAGTGAAAGTGGTTGAAAGCACACCGTCGCAAGCCAGTGCTTTGGGTTTGGTACAAAGCAAACGTTGCCAAAGCACGGTGTTTAGCGAAGCCCCTGAAGAAAAAACCTTATTAGTGGATATGAAAGCCGAAGCTTACCGTTTGGGTGCTAATGCATTAAGCGATGTGAAAATTGAGCAGGTGGGCGCCATGGGTGATGGTTGCTGGAATTTATATACTGCAACCGCCAATATGTTAGTGATCGAATAATCACTGCCCTAGATTAAAAAAACCGGCTAAGGCCGGTTTTTTTGTGCCTGTTATTGAGGGTATAGCTGATCAGAATGGGGAATGAACTCTTTGACGGTTTGATTGCGCCCAGCACTTTTGGCTTTATAAAGCAGTTTGTCGCAGCGTTTATATAGGCTGTCTAGATCGTCCGTTTCTGGGTTGGCTTGGCATACACCAAAGCTGGCTGTTACCTGTAATTTAGGCTGTTTTTTGATGAGACGTTGAGACTGTAAATCAGTACGAATACGCTCAATGGTGCGGTAGGCATCGTCAAGCTCACAGTTAGTAAATAATAGAAAAAACTCTTCGCCGCCGAGCCGGCATACGGTATCCACTTCTCGTAAATGATTTTTAAAGTGTTTGCATAAATTTACTAAAACTTTATCACCCACTTTGTGCCCATGGTTGTCATTAATGCTTTTAAAGTGATCCAGATCCACAATGGCAATGCAAAGTGCTTGCCCTGAGCGTTTGCTGCGTTTGAGTTCGGTGTCAAAAATAAAATCAAAACCTCGGCGATTATAAGCACCGGTTAACGGGTCTTGCTGGGCGTTGTCCTGTTCAATTTTTAATTTATCCAGTAATAACCCCAGCAAATAAAACACACCAGCCGCTGAAAACAACATGGGGGTGGCGCTCAATACAATAAGGGTGGAGGTAAGCTGATAAAAATCCTCTGCATTAATACCTTGGCTGTGGGCATCAATACGCAAAAAACCGATAAATGCGATGGCATTGGTCAAGCTTAATAATAATAAAAATAAAGCCGCTAACTTATGGCCAATATTGCGTTGGATGTTGCCAGAAATAATTTGATAAAAGCAGGCGTAAGAGATCAGCATAAAAAAGCCGCGAATCAAAAATACACGCACTTGAATGTTGTCTTCAATAAATAAATAGAACATATGAATTAAAAAGACAGTGGTGACTAGGGTATACATTAATGGAAAATGGATGCGCTTTTTAACCCAAAGGCTAATGGCAAAATAATCTGTGATTAACGCTGTGTACATGAGCAGGTTAATAACCGCTATCAGCCAAGGGTTTTCATTGCCTAGGCCGCGCACAAACATCAGTGCCATGGCCATGCTGAAGCTAACAAAAGATAAAAACCAAAGCCGTGAGCAGTGAATATTAGGAGAGTTGCGAGAGATGACAAAAAAGCTTAATGCGAGTATCGCTAGTAGGCAGCAACCATAGGCAGATGAGTACAGGTAACCCAGCATAATAACGGCCAGAAAATAGTATGTATTAAGTGTAGGTGAAATTGCCTACTCTGCTTGTTAAACAATAGGGCGCTGTCAGCTGTAATAGCTTGCTGGTTTTAAGTTGCGCCGTAACCCTCTGGGGCTTTGCCTTGAATGAAAAACGCGAAGGCGAGGATCTCGGCCACCAGCTGATATAACTCAGGGGGGATGTTATCGCCGATTTGCAATAGGCTTAATTGCTCTAGCAGCTGCGGGTTTTCATAAATAGGGATATTGGCTTCTAAAGCTTTTTCAATAAGCGTTTGTGCAGCCAAGCCAGATCGGTGATCCGACACCACAGGGGCTTCGCCGCCGTCATAACACAGGGCAAGGGCTTGGTCTTTATCTGAAAAATCGTAGCTCATGATGGCTCCTTTATTGTTTTTAGCATTAGGTGTGTACGTCCACTAAGGATGAGCTTATGGGGTTGTTTTTTAGCGGCGGCATGCCGTGTTTACTTTTTAAACTGCTCACATTAAAACCTGTTTCTGTTAAGCGTTTTTGCAGCACATTCATATGTTGATGTAGGTGTTTTAATTGATCTTGCTGCTCTGCCCATAGAGTAATGTGCAACTGGTTTTGCATCATTTGGCTTTCAATGGCAAAGGCGGTGTTTTGATGTTGAGCAAAACGCAAAACCAAATGCCAGCTAAACGCTTGCTCTTGGTTTTCTTGGGTATGCTGTTCTCCTTGCCATTCCATTTGGCACCAGTGCACTTGTTCTTCGTGCAGATAAGGCAAAGACATTTGCAATTGATTGGACTCAGGATTTTGCTGTTGGTGTAAGCGGTTATTAACTTGCTCGCCCTGAAGACGATTGAGTTGCTGGCTAATATTAAGCAATAAACGAGAGATATCGTCTTGCTCTTTTTGAGTACTGCTTAATACAGGTGCTTGCTGCGCAAGCAGTAATGTTAATTGCTGCTGAGCGCTTAAATTACTGGGCCAAATACTGATGGCTTTATCTGAGCTGGTGGTTTTTGGCTGTAATAACAAAGTAAATAAAGATGACAGCTGTTGCAGTTTGTTTTGTTGCTCTTGATGTTTATCTTGTGGGTTTGAACTTTGAGCATTGTTTATCATTTGTGTAACCAGTTGCTGCTGGCTATTGATTAACCAAGCTTTCATGTCTTGGTTGCTGGCTGTATTTGTAGTATTGGCGCCTGTGTTATTAGTTAGTGAGGCCTGAGTATTAATATTTAAAGATTGTTGGTATTGGTTTTGGCTAGCGCCACCCTGAGGGGGATTTACTTGAGCGTTAATATTAACTTGTTTTGTCGACTGAGCTTGGCTGGCGGTTTTATCGCTGGGTAATAATTGCTGAACCCATTTATTTATTTGCGACTCTACTTGTTTCAGTTTTTCATTAAAATTTTGGCCAATGGCGGTACTAGCTTGTGTGTTGGTTTGCGTATTATTGTTGGCTGAATTTTCAGCACCTGCTGTATTGCTCTGTGCTGTCGGTGTTATTGATGGGGTCGTAAACACGCTACGAATGCTGGCAGGAATTGCATTTTGTAACCCTTGAGCGCCGGCAGTATTTACACTATTTGTAGAGCTTAAAATTTGAGTTGTTTTATAAACCGCAGCGGTATTTTGCTCAGGTTTATTATTTATTGAGAGCGCTTGTCGAAGTTGTTGCTCAAAAAATTGCCCAGATGTTTTGATGGCGGTTTGAATATTTTGAGAGTTGGGTGCCAGTGTGCTGCTGAGTGTCAGCTTAGGCAATTGGATGTTCAGTTTATCTAATACGTTTAACTGAGGCGACTGAGTTTGATGGATATCAAATAAAGCCAAAGGTTTGCTCAGTATACTTGCGTGGTTTAACGCGAAGCTATTTAGGCTGAAGTTACTAGCGGGTTTGTGTAATGCCCAGGCCCCTTGAGCGTCTTGTTTAATTAAAACCTCAGTGTTTACAGGGTAACTGGTAGGGCTTAACAAGCGAATGCTGCCGCTATTGTGTTTCAGTGTGAGTAGGGTGAGCTTGAGTTGAGTCTCTTGATTATTGGCAAGCGCCTGAATCTGAGATTTTAAGGTGTTCAGTTGTGCGGCCAGTTTTACATCGGCTTCGTTTAGTGGCTGCGAAGAAACAGGCTGATGATGAGTTTGTTTGGCTAATTCAGTGTTTTGACCCTTTAACTGGCTATGGACAATGGCCTGACGAGAGCTGTTATTTGGGTTTTGAGCCGTTTGGGCCTGCTTGCTGACAGTATCAGGTGACGAGCTTGAAGCTGGCTTTTGGCCATTTAATGCACTTTTGTTTAATGCCTGCTGACTTTGCTCTTTTGTGAGGGGTTCACTTTTTTCAACTTTGACCCAAGTATTGTCCAATTTGGCCAGTATTTGAGCAGCTTGAGCGCTGCTTTTTTCCACAGCAGGTTTCTGGCTCGGATTAACCGAGCTAGGCTGAGGGGAATTTTGGCCAGAAGGTAGTTTCATTGGTTTTCAAAGCGCTAGTTAGCTGCCCGAAGGGGCAACATTTGTATATAATGCGCCCCAGTTTTAAAAAATAAGCAGATTTGGCGTTAGGTCGACCCATTAGTTATCGGCCGCTGTTCCATAAGCTCAAGCTAAACTCTTTGCAAACGCCTAATAAATAAGTGATTTATGACATCTCAAGCCACACAGCATCACCATAACGAACAGGCCGCTTCTGAAGCGGTGTGTTTGAGTGCTCGTGGGTTATTTTGTGAGCGTGATGACCGCATTTTATTCGCTGATTTAGACTTCGATTTTCGCAGTGGCCAAATCGTACGCATAGCCGGCCCAAACGGCGCGGGCAAAAGCACGTTAATGCGCATACTGCTGGGCCTGAGCGCAAGCTTTGAAGGAAACATGAGTTTTAAGGGCTCAAACATGGCTCACGCTAAGCCCATGGAAAAAGCGCTATATGAATTTCGCTCAGAGCTTTTATACCTAGGTCACAGTGTGGGGGTGAAAGGCAACTTAACCCCTGAAGAAAATCTTAGGTTTCATGCGCCTTTAGCTTCCCAAGCCGCTATTTTTGCCGCACTTAAACGGGTTAAGTTACAAGGCTATGAAGATTTATTAGCACAAGGTTTAAGCGCAGGGCAGCAGCGCCGCGTGGCATTGGCAAGATTGTTTTTGCAAGATAAAAAAATCTGGATATTAGATGAGCCATTCACCGCCATTGATAAAACCGGTGTCGAGGATCTTGAGCAAGTCATCATCGAGCACGCAAAAAATGGCGGTTTGGTTATTTTAACCACGCACCATGATATTAGTGCTCAAGTGACCACATTAGATTTAGGTGTGCTAGCACAGCAAACATTAAATGCATCGAAGGAGCTTAATGTATGAACGCTTCTTTGATGGCGCTGTTAAAACGAGACCTGTTAATTGCGTTTCGTAATCGCGGTGAACTATTAAACCCGCTGATGTTTTTTTTAATGGTGAGCAGTTTATTTCCATTGGCGGTCACACCGGATCCAAAATTTTTAGGTCAAATTGCTGCAGGTGTCATTTGGGTGGGGGCTTTGTTGGCCACGCTTTTATCCTTGGATTTATTATTTAAAAGTGATTACGACGACGGCAGCCTAGAGCAAATGTTATTGATGCCATCAGCGACCATGGGAATGGTTCTGGTAAAAGTATTGGTGCATTGGTTGGTGTCGGGTTTGCCGTTGGCATTAATGGCGCCACTGTTAGGCATTATGCTGGGTTTGCCTGAAGGTGGGTTTATCCCTCTGGTGCTCACATTATTATTAGGCACACCAATTTTAAGTTTATTGGGTGCCATTGGCGCCGGATTAACCGTGGGGCTTAAAAAAGGCGGCATGTTAATGCCTTTGCTTATTTTGCCTTTGTACATACCGGTTCTTATTTTCGCCGCCAGCGCTGTGCAAAGCGGTGTGGATGGCAATAGTTATATGGGGCACCTAGCGTTTTTAGGTGCGTATTTAGCGTTAACGTTTGTTGTAGCACCGGTTGCGGGCGCTGCGGCATTGCGTATTTCCATAGCCCGTTAACCATTTTTGTAAAAGATTAATTAAGATTGAAAAATAAATATGTGGTCTAGATTAAAGCAGCTTTATCACAAGTTAGGTTCGCCAAAGTGGTTTTATGAAATCAGTTTGAAGTGGAGCCCGTGGTTTTTATATTCTGGCATTGCGCTGTTAGCAACTGGTGTGGTGTGGGGCTTAGCGTTTGCCCCTGCGGATTATTTGCAAGGCAATAGCTTTCGCATTATTTACATCCACGTGCCGTCAGCCCTTTTAAGTCAAAGTGCCTATATGTTAATGGCAGTGGCTGGCTTGGTGGGTTTGGTTTGGAAAATGAAAATGTCATTTGTGGTGGGCAAAGTGGTGGCGCCCATTGGTGCTAGCATGGCGATCCTTGCATTATTGACCGGCGCTATTTGGGGTAAACCCACGTGGGGCACATGGTGGGTGTGGGATGCACGTTTAACCTCTATGCTGATTTTATTATTTTTATACATGGGTGTGATGGCCATTTACAACGCCATTGAAGATGACGAGTTAGCCAACAAAGCGGCCGCGGTATTAGCCATTGTGGGCAGCATTAATATTCCGGTTATTAAATACTCAGTAGAATGGTGGAACACGCTTCATCAGCCAGCCACCATTACCCTTACAGAAAAACCCAGCATGGCCACAGAAATGTTCATTCCACTTGTGCTGACCATTATTGGTTTTTACTGCTTGTTTACGGTTTGGGTGTTTGCTCGCACACGAAATGAAATTTTATGGCGTGAGCGCCGAACTAATTGGGTAAAAAAAGTCTTACACCTAATTGATACAAATAAAGCCGTTACTAAAAAGGATGCTCAATAATGTTCTTTGACAGCTTTTCCAGTTTTATTCATATGAACGGCCACGGGTTTTATGTGTGGGTGTGTTATGGCATTGCAGCAGTTATTGTCATGACAAACTTTATTAGCCCAGTGTTAAAACGTAAAAAAATTATTAAAGATATCGAGCGTCAAGTACGCCGGGAGCAGAAGTAATGCATCCACAACGCAAGCAGCGACTATTCATTATTTTGTTTATGTTGGCAGGCATCAGTTTAGCGGTTGGCTTAATGCTGGTGGCCCTCAAACAAAACATTAACTTATTTTACACCCCAACACAGATAGCCGCAGGGGAAGCACCTAAACATCGCACCTTACGTGCTGGTGGTATGGTGGTAGAAGGCAGTGTGAAGCGTGCTGCCGATGATCTAACGGTTTTATTTGATGTAACCGACGGCAAAGCGGAAGTGACCATTCGTTACACCGGCATTTTGCCAGACCTATTCCGTGAAGGTCAGGGCATTGTGGCATTGGGTGAAATCAATGATGAAAACCAATTTGTGGCCAGCGAAGTATTAGCGAAACACGATGAAAACTACATGCCACCAGAAGTGGCGGACGCGTTAGAAAAAGCCCATAACCAAGGTAAGCCAGCACTAGAAAGCGCACGCGACTAGCCACGGCCTGGAGATATTTTTATGTTACCTTCTGTTTTACCTGAGCTGGGCCACTACGCGCTTATACTTGCTCTTGTGTTTGCCGGTTTGCAGGCGTTAGTGCCGCTTATGGGTACGGCTACGGGCCGTGTGCAATGGATGTTAATGGCACGCCCATTATCATGGGGTCAGTTTGCTTTTCTATTATTGTCGTTTCTATTTTTAGTCATCAGTTTTGTTAATGATGATTTTTCCGTGGCGTACATCGCTAACCATTCCAATAGTTTACTGCCGGTTCAATATAAAGTGTCTGCGGTATGGGGTGGCCACGAAGGCTCGTTGTTATTGTGGGTGTTTTTATTATCCACTTGGACATTGGCCGTAAGTATTTTTTCTCGCAATCTGCCGCTTGATATTCTTGCACGCGCATTAGCTGTAATGGGTTTGATCAGCGTTGGCTTTTTATTATTTACGCTGTTCACTTCAAACCCGTTTGAACGTTTGTTGCCGAATGTGCCTGCTGATGGCGCCGACTTAAACCCGTTACTTCAAGACTTTGGTTTGATCGTACACCCACCTATGTTGTACATGGGGTATGTGGGTTTCTCTGTGGCGTTTGCTTTTGCCATTGCAGCATTATTAAGTGGTCGTTTAGATGCGGCTTGGGCCCGTTGGAGCCGACCTTGGACCACCATCGCATGGGCATTTTTAACGGTGGGCATTGCGTTGGGCAGTTGGTGGGCGTATTACGAGCTTGGCTGGGGCGGCTGGTGGTTTTGGGATCCAGTAGAAAACGCGTCATTTATGCCGTGGTTAGTGGGTACCGCTTTGATTCACTCGTTAGCCGTTACCGAAAAACGTGGGGCCTTTAAAAGCTGGACTGTGTTGTTAGCCATCTTTGCTTTTTCTTTAAGTTTATTGGGTACGTTTTTAGTTCGCTCGGGTGTTCTAAACAGTGTGCACGCATTTGCCAGCGACCCAGGTCGTGGTTTGTTTATTTTAACCTTGTTGTTTATTTCAATTGGCGGCTCGCTACTGCTGTACGCCATTAAAGCACCCACGGTTGTGGCTAAAGTAAGATTTTCGTTTATCTCCAGAGAAAGCTTGTTGCTACTAAACAACGTTTTATTGGTGGTGGCGTGTGCCACTGTGATGCTGGGTACACTGTATCCAATGATTGCGGATTACTTTTTCTCAGAAAAAATCAGCGTAGGTGCGCCATTCTTTAACATGTTCTTTGTGCCATTAATGGCCGTGTTAATGTTGTTTTTAAGTTTGGGCGCCATTAGTCGCTGGAAAAATACGCAGGCTACTTGGTTAGCCAGTCAGCTTTGGCCTGCGGCGTTATTCACTGTGATTTTATCGTTTGCCTTCCCATTTATTTATGGGGTGGCGTTCAGTTGGACCTTAGTGTTTGGTGTGGCGATTTCCAGCTGGGTTATCAGCTCCATGCTGTTAGACGTATATCGTAAAACCAAGGGTAAAAAAGGTCGCCTAGCTGGCTTTAAAAAATTATCACCCAGCTATTACGGCATGATCATCGCTCATATGGGGGTGGCCATTACGGCCATGGGTATTTGTATTGTTTCTAACTATACACAAGAACACGACGTGCGATTGTCACCTGGGGACACTGTTGACGCTTCTGGTTACCACTTTATTTTTGATGGGGTAAAACAAGTGCCTGGTCCTAACTTTATGGCAGACGAAGGTCAGGTGCGCGTGTTTGATGAGGGTGAGTATTTCACCACCATGAAGCCGCAAAAACGCCAATATAAAGTACAGCGTAATGTCATGACGGAAGCGGATATTAACGCCGGTTTATTCCGTGATTTATACATTGCTTTAGGCGAAAAACTTGAAGGGGATGCATGGGCTGTGCGCATTCACTACAAACCGTTTGTTCGTTGGATTTGGCTAGGGGCTATATTTATGGCGCTTGGTGGATTACTGGCAGTAACAGATAGACGCTATCGTTTAAGTAAGTAACTTTTAATTATCATTTTGACGGATCTAACATGAAACGCTGGGCTCTATTTGTTCCATTAGCAATTTTCTTTTTGTTGGGCTTCTTTTTATGGAGAGGTTTATACCTTGACCCTAAGGATGTGCCATCTGCTTTGGTCGATAAACCGTTTCCAAATTTTTCTTTACCAACATTAATGTCGGAACAAGAAAAAACGCTGGACGATTTAAAAGGCAAGGTGCGTTTGGTGAATGTATGGGGCACATGGTGCATTAGCTGTAAGGTTGAGCATCCGTTTTTGGTTCAATTAGCCCAGCAAGGCATTTCGATCATTGGTGTTAATTATAAAGATGATAATAAGTCAGCACTTAAATGGCTTAAAGATTTAGGCAACCCGTACGAATTTTCAGTAGACGATGAAGAAGGCGTGTTGTCCATGGACCTAGGGGTAACCGGTGCACCAGAAACCTTTATTGTGGATGCTAAGGGTGTGGTACGTCATAAACACCAAGGGCCAATTACTCAGGGTAACTGGGGGCCATTAGAAGTGATTTGGAATGAGTTACAACTAGAAGCGAAAAACCAAAACGCGAATGTACAACAAAGCCAATCTCAAGCGGCTTCTCAATAAGAGTTTAGTGTTATGAAGTTATTTTTTATTGCACTGTGTTTAAGTGTGACGTCAAGTTTTTCATTGGCCATTGTGGATGGCCATGAGTATGTATTTGATCAAGGCGATGAGGTTGAAAACCTTACTCGTGCACAATTGTTTAGGCAGTTGGCAGAAGAGTTACGTTGCCCTAAATGTCAGAACCAAAATTTATCGGATAGTAACGCCATGATCGCAGGTGACTTGCGTCGTGAGCTTTACAGCCAAGTTAAAGCTGGCAAAACAGGCGAAGACATCGTGGATTTCATGGTGAATCGTTATGGTGAGTTTGTATTGTATCGCCCAGCTCTGAATGAAAAAACAGTGGCGCTTTGGTACGGCCCTGTGGCGTTGTTAGTTTTGGCATTGTTCATCTTTGCTGTGGTTGTATTGCAGCGTCGTAGCAAAGCTAAAAAAGCTGAGCAAAATAGTACAAACGAAGAAGTCATCAGTGATGATGAAGAAACCCGTATTGATGCGTTACTGAATCAAAACACCGAAGATAAATCCAAAGGGGAATAAGTAGTATGTCTGATATTTGGATGGGTGCCAGTGTATTGATGTTGATTGCCATTGGGTTTGTTTTTATTCCCTATATGGTGGTCATGCGTCGTGGTGACTTGGTACGCGAAAGCGCCAACGTGGATATTTATAAAAACCAGCTGCACGATTTAGAGCAAGAAAAAGAATATGGCCGCATTACAGAAGAAACCTATAACTCGTTAGTGGCTGAAGTTAAACGTAACTTGTTGTTAGATACTGAAAAACAAAAAAACACCACTAATCACGAAGGTGGCAAATGGATCATGCCAGTCATGGCCGTGTCTATCGTTATCAGCAGTGTGCTTTTATACAACCAGTTAGGTTCTGAAAATGAAGTTGAAATAGCATCGGCTTTAAAACGCAGTTTTCAAGCTGGCTTTGAAAAACAAGATGCGCTTGATCTATTGGAGCGACTTGATGAACAAGTGGAAAAAACCCCTAAAGACGTGGAGCTTTGGTATTTAATTGGCCGACTTAATTTTGATGTGGGTAATTTTAATCAAGCGGTTGTTGGTTTTACTGGTGTGCTGCAAAACTTAGCGCCAGAGGCCACACAAGATAAAGGCGTTGCCTTAGCGCAATTGGCACAAGCCCAGTTTTTTGCCAATGGTCGTAAGCTAGATAAAGCCACCGAGTCTTTATTGCAAGATGCCTTGGCTATTAACCCCCGTGATAATACCTCGTTAGGTTTATTGGGTGTGGCCGCTTATGAATCTGAAAATTATTTAGCAGCGGTTGGTTATTGGCAGCGTTTGTTAAAACTGATGAATCCAAATAACCCAAATACTTCGGCTATCACAAACGGCATTACTAAGGCTAAGAGCTTATTAAGCCCTGAGCAGTTAGCGCAACTTGAAAAAGAAATAGCGGATAGCATTAAGGCCCGCATCAGCATTACGGTTGATATTGCTGATCATTTAAAAGCAAAACTGCCAAAAGACGCTGACTTATTTGTATTAGCCAAAGCACAAAGTGGCCCACCAATGCCGTTAGCCGTACAAAGGCTAAATGTACAAACTTGGCCTGTGACGGTGATGTTGGATGACAGCATGGCTATGATGGATAGCCTACGTTTAAGCGAATTCGATAATGTTGTGATTACCGCACGCATCAGTAAAAGCGGTGTGGGTAATGCTAAAGCTGGGGACTTAGAAGGTAATTCCGGTGCTGTGAGCTCAAGCATTTCTAAAGTGGGTGTGATTATCTCGCAAGAGCTATAAACCGTAGTATTGTTCGGTTTTTGATAAATACATTTCCTGCCTTTTAAAGCCTTATTGTTTAATAAGGCTTTTTTATTGCCTATAGCTTTTTAACTTTGTTTTTAAGGTAAGGCTTTTAGCAAAATCTTACACCGAGGTGGCTGAATTTGGCCTCTTCTCTCATTGCCTTAAAAATATGAAATCTTCACACTGTGTACACAATTTATGCATCTGAAATAGGGAAATGACCGTATTAGATACGGGTTACCCTAAACAATAAAAAATAGAGGCACTATGAACACACACGTTGATCTTTCCAATCAAGCCAGTACAGAAGAATTAGAACTTTTTCGCGACATGATTAAGCGCGCGTTAGAGCAAGAGATGGTACCGCATTATGAGCAATGGGAGCGAGACGGAGGCACGCCTCGCGAACTTTGGAACACACTAGGGGCAGCGGGTTTGCTGTGTGTTGATTTACCAGAGAAGTACGGTGCAGCAGGGGCAGACTTTGAAGTTAGCCAAATTTTGTTGCACGAGTCTGCAAGGTTGGGTTTTGGTGGCTTTACTGGAGGCTTAAATATTCACGGTAATATTGTGGCGCCTTATATTTTTCATATTGGAACCGAAGAGCAAAAGGATTACTGGTTGCCAAGAATGGTCACTGGAGAAGCTGTGGGTGCGGTTGCTATGACAGAGCCTGGCGCAGGCAGTGATTTAGCGGGCATGCGCACTTCGGCCGTTCGTGATGGCGATGACTACATTATTAACGGCAGCAAAACCTTTATTACCAATGGTGGTCAGGCAGATGTGGTTATTGTATGTGCTAAAACCGATGTGAAAGCAGGTTCTAAAGGTATTTCCCTGTTTTTGGTGGATAGCAAAACCCCTGGTTTTTCCCGTGGTAAAAAGATTGAAAAAATTGGCCAGCACGCCGGAGACACGGTTGAGTTATTTTTTGAAGATATGCGTGTACCTGCCAGCTGTATTTTAGGTCAAGAAGGCAAAGGGTTTGCCTATTTGATGCAAGAGCTGCCAAGAGAGCGTTTAGGTGTGGCATCACAATCCATGGGGGCGGCAGATGGTGCGCTGGCATTGACGATCGACTACGTGCAAGAGCGCAAAGCGTTTGGCAAAAACATCGCTCAATTTCAGAATACGCGCTTTAAATTAGCGGAGCTGAAAACCCAAATGGAATTAGTGCGTGCTTATATCGAGCAATGCAAAACGAAATACCGCCAAGGCAATATGAGTACGGAAGAGGCCTCTATTTTGAAACTAAGCGCCACTGAGATGGAATGCAAGGTGGTGAACGAATGCCTGCAATTGTTTGGTGGTTATGGTTATACCGTGGAATATCCGATCTCTCGATTCTATGTAGATGCCCGTGTGCAGTGTATTTACGCAGGCACATCGGAAATCATGAAAGAGGTGATTTCTCGTGACCTAGTGGGCAGAGGTTAGTATTTACTAGCTTCTGCGTAACACGATTGGCTGTGATAAGACAAAACCGAGAGATAGCAGGGCTGTTTCTCGGTTTTTCTGTTTTAGCCAAGGCCAATGTGCGCTCTATGGCTTGTCTAGGAGTGAGCTGCGCCTTTATACTACGGCCAGAATTTTATTTGATACGATGAAAAGAGTAAGTGAATATGCCAAAAGCCGGTGATATTAAAAAGAATGCGGCCGTAGACTTTAATGATCGCGTCTACTTTGTAAAAGACATTGAACGCTCAGTACCGCAAGGCCGTGCTGGTGGTAGTTTGTACCGCATGCGCATGTACGATGTGGTAACAGGCAACAAGATTGATGAAACCTTTAAAGATTCAGACATGTTGAATCTGGCTGATTTAGTGCGTCGCCCAGTAACGTTCTCATACTCGGACGGTGACGAGTACGTATTCATGGATAGCGAAGACTATTCATCGTACAGCTTAAACAAAGAAAGCATTGAAGATGAGCTACTGTTCATCAAAGAAGACACTCAAGGTGTGGTTGTGCTGATTGTAAATGATGCGCCAGTGGCGTTGGACTTACCGTCTACAGTTGATCTTGAGATCGAAGAAACAGATCCTTCACTAAAAGGTGGTTCTGCTACAGCGCGTACTAAGCCTGCTATTTTATCAACGGGTTTGACTGTTCAGGTGCCTGAACATATCTCTACCGGCGAAAAAATTAAAGTAAACGTTGAAGATCGTAAGTTTATGGGTCGTGCAGAGAAGTAATTCTGCATTCATGAAAAAGCCCGCATCATGTGCGGGCAAAGACTTAATGAGTAAATGTTCATTTACTCATTAAGTTAAAACAACAAATCAAACGTCTCAAATTGAAACCCAGTGGCCTTACTGGTTCTCTAACGTCATATATACCAATGTTTGGTTAAGCAATTGGTAAGCAATCTCTCCAAATGTAATTGGCCCGGTTAAGTTAGCGGTCTTTTTGCCTTCAAGCTCAGAATACAAGTAGTTCAAAATACAGTTGCAGCTAAACGCTGATTTTTCTGAGTCCATTGTTTTAATGGCTTGATCAAACGCCGATACATAATCCGCTACAGGTGTAGCAAACTGATATTCAACCCCTTCAAACACAGGTGCGTATAACGCAACTTCTTGCTTGCTGGCATCCTGAATACTTACATTTACGTTGATGCCGTTATAATCGGCAACTAGAGGCAAGCGAACATCAATGTTGTTTTGGGCAACGTAATCACTGAAAGACGTTTCAGTGCCGTTTACTAAACAGCTATCAACATTTGAAGCTGTTTTCGGGAAACTGATTTTGTCTCCAGAACCTTGCTCAAATAAGTTAATGATATTGATGTTGGCCATTTGTTTTTCAGGTAAAGACACATGCATAGCTACGGCTTTGTCACCCATGATCATGGCGCCTGGGCCAAAGACTGTTTTGGCACTCTTCTCTTCGACTTCCGCTAAATGCACACCAGAGATCCAGCCTACAATTGGGTTGAAGAACATGTTGTCATAGCCAGGTGCGTTTTGTGCGTACTCAGTATGTACATCAGAGCCGGCTGGTAAAATACAAACGGTAAAACCGTTGTCAGGGGCATCTTGTGCAATGCGAGAAATAGAACCCGCATCGTAAGGTGTAATACGTGGCTGAGCATTGCCTTCAATACCATTGATGGTCTGAATGAAAACCTGCTCTTTGTTGCACAAGCCACCTTGCTCGCTCATGAAATAAGGAATCGAGCCACCGATCCAGTTGCCGCTAGGCAACTGCTCAAGCACGGTTTCGTCCGCTGCGATGATTAAAAACTCACCGGATTCAATTTTGTTAATGGTATTGGCCAAGTCAGTTAATTGGCTGTCAATGCTAATGGTGTTGTTTGGCATTATGTATGCGTCCTAGCTAGCAATGGAAATTAAAGATTCAAGTTGGCTAAGTTCAGCACTTAATAAGCGCTGATTGCGATTAAAGTATTGCCAGATCAGTTGTTTGGCTTCTGCTTTGTCATCAAGAGCATGGGCTTTCACAAGCAACAATTTATACGCTAATTGGCTACTTTCAATATTGGCTTCTTGCGAGGCAAGTTTTTCCCAAACAGGGTGCTCAATACTTGGCAGCGATGTTTCGTTTTCTTGGCTATCAAGTTGTTTAACCATTTTACTGATAGACAGTAATTCAGGTTTAAGCTTGGCCATATTCTTTTTCAAATAGGACAAAAGCTCTTTTGCAATTTGTTGCTGGTCTTGTTTGTTGTCAGCGGCTTTTCGGTATAAACCTTTAAGCTGCGTGATATACATGTTTAAACCTGTGTTCTTTGATAGCAGGTCAATATCACCGTTTAAAATGTTTTCCCAAATAGGGTGTTCACTGGTGAGTTTGACTTTTTTAGAGCTGGTTTTTGCTTGAACTTTTTCTTGGGTTTCTTGCTGTGCGCTTACACCAATTTGAGCGTATTCACTTTTTAATTGGTTTTTATGCTTGATAAAAAATTGTCGCAACGTTGCAGTAGAGCTTTGGATAACACCTGAGTCATCTTGGCTGTTCATGCAGGTAAGTTCTAATTTTGAAATCAAAAAGCGCAGTGCAGAAAAGTTCGTTTTAAAACCGGTCTCATGCTTGATGATGGCTCGCCAAATAGGATCCGTTTCCAGAGGTAATTGGCTATTGGCTTGGCTTTCTTGTTGTTGTACTTGCGCGTCATCAATGATTTGACTCACTAAGGCGCGCTCTAGGCCAAATAAAGCACTGATGTTTAAAGAATCAATGTTTTTAGTGTGAGCCATTAAAACAGTTTGCTGCAGCTGGTAAGTGTAGCCACTGTCTTTGTTGCCTATGAAGGCAGGAGGGTTTAACAGGCGACTTTTAGAAAAGGTTTTACTATTGGTCTCAAGTTTAATCACCGTATCAAAGCGACCGGTTTTACCGTGCAGCCAAGTCTGAATGACACCAGGTTGTTTCATTGGTGCGGTTGAGAATAAGCGACGAGACTTATTTTGCTGTTCTTCTAAGTGCACGGTTAGCACTTCGTTGTCGTTGTCTAGGGACAGGTTCTTGATTCTAAAGGGGGCGTAAATCCCCAAAATCTGTTCCATTTCACGCTGTGTTAAGCGCTCCATATGGTGTTTCCTCCTAAATGCTAAGTGAGAACCACTTCTATTTATTATATTAAAATATTATTACGTTGTAGACTTTTTATAACCAAAGGTTTATAACACAGCTTTTATTACCAGTCAATTTAAGCCAAAAAATCATTGAAAGGGAATTCTTACTATGAGAATAAGTTCACATGTCCAGTTTCAACATTGCTTTAATTCTGAGGAATTAGTTAGAAGCACAGTATTGGTGCAGCAGGGGCAAGCGCTATCAAAATGCTGCATTTTGATAGAAGGAGAGTTGATTGCACGTATGAGAGACTCAGAGTTAGATCGATATGTGGACCTACCTGTTGAATTTAAACAGGACGGATTAATTTTCGCGCAGGAATTCTTATCAGGTACAAAAAGTCAGTACGATGTGATTGTAAATAGCGACTGCAAACTTTTGGTATTGGATAAAAAAGGCTTTGAGCAAATACAAGAAGACCCTGAGCTATTAAAGGATTTTTATTCACTGGCCATGAGCAGTGTATTAGAGCAAAACCAAGCCATGCTTGAGTTGACTCAAAATAACTTACTCTCGAAGGCGTCGATTCCTGAAGTTGATTTCATGGTAGAGCGTGCCGTTACAGCATATAAAAGTTTACAAAACGTATCTGAAGAAAAAATTGATGAAGTTATTTTTGCTGTAGCAAGCGCAGTTAATGATCAAGCGGAACGTTTTGCATTGGATACCGTGCAAGAGTCCGGTATGGGTGTCGCTGAGCATAAGCAGCTTAAAATCCAATTAGGCACCATTGAAGTGGCAAACAGTTTAATGGGTGAACCTGGTCTTGGGCAAAGTTTTGACAAAGATTCAGATGCCAACGTACAAGAAATGGCGCAATCCATGGGGGTTGTTTTTGCAATGATCCCAGTGACCAATCCGGTTGAAACACTAACTTTTAAATTTTTAAGTGCACTTAAGTCTCGTAACAGTGTGATCATGAGCAGCCATCGAAAAGCACAGGGTGTGGGTAAAGCATGCGTATTATTGATTCAGAAAATTTTGAAGCAGCATGGCTTAAATGAAAATATTATTCAGACGCCTCAAATGCCGCCGAATCGTGCCATTACCAACGCGTTTATGACCCACAAAAAAGTAAACTTTATCCTAGCCACAGGTGGGCCAAGCATGGTACACAGTGCCTATTGCTCAGGTACACCGGCCATTGGTGTGGGTAAAGGTAATGCGCCAGTTTGGATAAGTGATGATGCTGATGTCGCCATGGCGGCTAAAAATGTGGTGGCCAGTAAATCATTTGATAACGGCATCGTGTGCGGGTCTGAAAATAATTTAGTATTAGATAAAAACATCAGTGATAGTTTTCTGGAAGCTGCAAAACAAGAAGGTGCTGCGGTTCTCGATGATGTTGAAATCACAAGATTGTTAACTGAAGTATTCAGTAGCGGTGCCTTAGATGCACGCTGGGTTGGCCAGAGTGCCGCGGCCATTGCAGAATTTGCACAAATTTATCGCCCATTTGAGATAAAGCTTATTTTAGCAACGGTATCCAATGGGGACCTTGAGAGTCCTTTCTTAAAAGAAAAATTAGCACCGGTATTGTCTGTCAGTATTATGGATGGTGAAAAACAAGCCATGAATTTAGCAAAAACCATTTTGCAAAATGAAGGGGCTGGGCACACGGCCATTGTATATAGCCAAGATAAAAGCCGAGTTCAATCTTACGCATCCATGGTGGATGTGAGTCGAGTATTAGTGAATACACCGGGAACTCAGGGCTGCATTGGCGCGGCTAATGGTTTAAAACTTTCATGGACACTTGGGTGTGGTACTCAAGGTGGTGGTAGCACATCAGATAACGTGACTTATGAACACTTGATGAACATTAAGCGCATTGCTTATGACATTTAAGGTGTAAATTTATAAATGCTAAAAAACTGGGAAGTCGCTATTTTTAAATGGCCACTTCCCATTTTTTTGAGTGGCTTTATATAAATGGGATGCAAAAAAGTTAACGTTTAATACAGTTAGTTATGATGGACACTTTTTTATAGTGTAAGCATTTTGTAAATATAATTAGAAATACGGTTTAAATACAGGGGTGTAAAATTACCAATAAGAATATTAAACGTTACAAAGACATAAAAAACATATAAACCCCATATTTCTATAGCTTATAACCCTTTGCCAATACCGTTAAATTTTGTTTAGCTTTGATTAGAGCGCGTTTTAGCCTACTTTTTGGAGGTTAGCATGAATGCATTAACGGATTTTTATCACAAGCTTTGGCATCAATATATCAGTATCACGCCGTTGGCTCGGGATATTCACCAGTTATTTATTAACTTTGGCGAAATTCCTGTAAACGATCATGTGGCATTCAGAACATTCTCCCATAGCCCAATCTCCCTAGAAAAACTTGAGCCTCAGTTATTACATCTTGGTTTTCAGTACTTTGATGAATACCATTTTGATCAAAAGCATTTATATGCTCGCAGCTACACTCACCCGAAAGACAATACAAAAATATTTCTGAGCGAAATTTTATGGCATGAACTTAGCGAAGCCAGTCAAGCTATCCTGAAGTCCTATATATCCGCTATTAATACTGAAACGGATGTGTGCTTTTCATCAGGTCGACTTTGGCCTATGCCCACTTTAAGTGAATATAATATTCTAAAAAGAGAATCAGAATATGCCGCTTGGTTGTTGGCTTGGGGCTTAAGAGCCAATCATTTCACCATTTATATTAATGCACTTAAAAAGTTTGGCGACATTGAAAGGGTAGTGGGTCTACTGCTGAATCAAGGTTTTGCTTTAAATACACAAGGGGGTGAAATAAAAGGCTCCATGGAACAAGGTTTAATGCAGGCTTCTACCATGGCAGACGAGCATGCACTTGAGTTTAGTGATGGTAAAAAAGCACGCATTAGCAGTTGTTATTATGAGTTTGCTCAGCGTTTTAACCCTGCAGATATGCAATCCAGTGAAAACCTGTACCAAGGGTTTGTAGTGTCCAGTGCCAATGACATTTTTGAATCTACGTCTATCAATAAAAAATAACGATAGACATAGGAGGTCCCATGTCACATTTACGCTCTCAATTAAATAAAACTGATCATAAGTTAAATATTATGGTAATGGGCTTGGGGCGCATTGGTTTGGCCATTGCAAAAACCTTGCAGTTAAGTGGGCGGTATAACGTATCAGGGGCGGATGTTAATCCCGATGCATTAAATGCACTACAGAGTGAATGCGACGGCATTAAAACCTATCTAATTAATGGTGGTGAGTATGCTGGTATTTTGAAGGGCCAGCATGGGGTTGTTTCAGCGTTAAGTTTTACCGAAAATCCTAAAGTGGCACAAGCGGCATTAGAAACAGGCTGCAGTTATTTTGATTTAACAGAAGATGTGGCCTGCACTCAAACCATTAAAAAAATCGCCTTAAGTGCCCGAGAAGGCCAAGTTTTTATGCCTCAATGTGGTTTGGCACCGGGTTTTGTTGGCATTTTGGGTCATAGTTTTATGGCAAATTTTGAACGTTTGGAATCGCTTAAATTAAGAGTGGGAGCGTTGCCTGAATTTCCGGCCAATCAAATGATGTACAACTTAACTTGGTCCACTGAGGGGCTTGTGAATGAGTATGCAAATCCTTGTGAGGCCATTAAAAATGGTGAAATTACGCTTATTGAGCCGTTAGAAGGGCGAGAGTTATTTTCAGTGTCAGGGGTGGAATACGAAGCGTTTAATACTTCAGGTGGACTATCTAATTTATGTCACAGCCTTAAAGGCAAAGTAAATGAGCTTACTTATAAAACCATTCGCTACCCAGGCCATTGTGGATTGATGCGTTTTTTATTTAGAGATTTACGCCTAGGGGATGTGGGTGAAAGAAGAGACATGTTACTTAAAATTTTGGACAGCAGTGTGGCGGTGACTCAGCAAGATTTGGTTTTAATATCCGTTGTGGCCACAGGTTATAAAGACAGGCTCTATCGGCAAACCAGTCGGACATTTTTAATTAAACACACCAAACAACACAGCGCTATTCAATTGGCCACTGCTTCAGGTGTTTGTTCCGCCTTGGATATTGTGTTGAGTAAAAATTCAAATACAGCCCTGACAGGGTTCATTGAGCAGGAGAGTATTACGATCGATGATTTTTTAGAAAATGAATTCGCAACGACCTATGCCAAAGCAGAATTATAATGGCTCAATGTTGTTTCAATAGGAACGTTAAATAGATTATCAATGGAGGTCATATGAATATTTTTAATGCATTGATAAAAGAACAGTATATTCAATTAAAAGCTTTACTGGGCCATTTTTATCAAAATAAAATGACATATGCTTCTCATTATATGGGCGAAATATGTTCGGACATTTCTCTTGATAATGGCATTGATGTGATCAGCCCTGTTAATAATCAAGCTTTTGCTCATATTGATTTAGCTGGGGATGAAGATATTAATTCAGTGGTGGAGCAGTCATTTAAAGCGTTTAAACATTGGCAGTCAGTGCCGGCACCTAAACGGGGTTTATTGGTTTTAACATTTTCACAACTTGTTGAGGCGAATAAACAGCAGTTGGCAAAAGTGATAACGCTGGAAAACGGCAAGCCTTATCAAGAAAGTTTGGGTGAGGTGCAGGAAGTCATTGATGTTTGCCAATTTGCAGTGGGTTTATCACGGCAGTTATACGGTTTAACCATAGCAACTGAGCGTGCAGAACATAGAATGATGGAGCAATGGCACCCGCTTGGTGTTGTTGGGATTATCACTGCATTTAATTTTCCAATGGCCGTGTGGGCTTGGAATGCCATGTTGGCATTGGTGTGCGGTAACAGTGTGGTGTGGAAACCCAGCGAGCAATGCCCGTTAAGTGCTTTAGCCTTGCATGCTTTATTGGTGAAGTCAGCCACATCATTGGGGTATTCAGCCGATTTAAGCAGCCTTATATTTGCTGATAAAAATACCTCAGAGCAATTGGTCAAACATAAAAAAGTTGCGTTAGTCAGTGCTACAGGTTCATGTGGAATGGGCAAACAAGTAGCGCCACTTGTGGCGCAAAGGTTGGGGCGTTATTTATTAGAGCTGGGGGGCAACAATGCCATGATCATTAGCCAGCACGCTAATTTGGATCTGGCTTTTAATGCGGTGGCCTTTTCAGCGTTGGGCACCAGTGGGCAGCGCTGTACCAGTTTGCGACGTTTGTTTGTTCATGAATCAATAATCGATGATGTATGTGAAAAGCTTATAAATATTTATAAAAGTGTGAAGGTGGGCAATCCGTTTGATGAAAAAAATTTAATGGGGCCACTTGTATCGGCTTCTTCTGTTGCGAATATGAAACTGGCCATAGAGCAAGC
>Ga0115005_10000135_pt1 | contig 51769 bp, 45 predicted proteins | sample ArcOceMetagenome_FD_87163 | JGI IMG/M metagenome (GOLD analysis project Ga0115005, IMG submission 87163) | Marine eukaryotic phytoplankton communities from Arctic Ocean - Arctic Ocean - Greenland ARC118M Metagenome | ecosystem: Environmental > Aquatic > Marine > Oceanic | place: Arctic Ocean... | reverse complement strand
TCCTTAATTTTAAAAGATGCTTTTAAAAAAAGAAATAGATTGTAAGATGTTTTAACAAGCAATTTGAAATCTGGTAAAATAAGAATCATATTTTATCAGAATCTTTAGGTAAATATATGCAGGGTATAAGTGCTACATTTGGTATTTGGGGTTCTTAAAATGGAGTTCCGTTTAAAGAGGACTATCTCTGGCAAAAATACTGCGTATACAATTAAATTGAACACAACAGTGTCTGTACAAGAAAAACAGGTATTAAGGTAATAACAACAGAATAAATGGAGTATCGATGCTTTTGGGTAACAGACAGTAAATTATATCAAGAGTATCACGATAATGAATGGGGCCAACCTGTGTATGATGATAAAACTTTGTTTGAATTTTTAGTATTAGAAACCTTTCAAGCCGGTTTAAGCTGGATAACCATTTTAAATAAACGAGAAAACTTTAGAAAAGCATTTGATAATTTCGATTATAAAAAAATCGCAAAATATCCAGAAAGTAAATATGAGTCTTTGTTGCAAGATGCAAGTATCGTTAGAAATAAATTAAAAATAAGGAGCACAATATTAAATGCTCAATTATTTATAGAAGTTCAAAATGATTTTGGCTCTTTTTCGAAATTTATTTGGTCTTATGTAGATGGTAAAGCAATCATCAATCATTTTGAGAAAAGAGAAGAAGTTCCTGCGACCACATTACTTTCAGATATTATTTCTAAAGACTTAAAAAAAAGGGGGTTTAAATTTGTTGGGTCCACTGTAATATATGCCTATATGCAGGCGGTTGGTGTGGTAAATAATCATACAATAGATTGTTTTAAATGCCCAAAATCATGAGCCTCTTTCAAGTTTTAAAGAATAGTTTTAAAAATATTATAGTTGTTTTTATTAGAGAAATAAGTCTTTTTTATTTTAGTATTGTTCGCTGATAGCATCTTTTTTATATGCACTCAAAGACATAAAATAGTTTTGAATTGATTAAAAAATATTCGTAGAAATAATGCATAAAATTTGTATATTTATCCATCAACAATAAATTAAATTCAATGAAAATAAAGCAGATAATTTATACGTTTTTAGTAGCTCTATTATTGGTTTCTTGTAAAACAGAAGATAACAATGAAAGGGTGAAATTAGAAAATGAATTCAATCATTTTGTGGAGCAATTTGCAGATATTAAAGTATTGCGCTACCAGGTTCCCGGTTTTGAAGAACTTACGTTAAAAGAAAAAAAACTTGTTTATTATTTAACCCAAGCAGGTTTAGCAGGTAGAGATATTATGTGGGATCAAAACTACCGCTACAATTTAAGTGTCAGAAAAGCTTTAGAAAGCATCAACCAAAATTATAAAAAGGATAGAGAAAGTGAAAATTTTAAATTCTTTAAAACATATTTAAAAAGAGTTTGGTTTTCTAACGGAATTCATCATCATTATTCAAATGATAAGATTAAACCAGAATTTACAAAAGAGTATTTTACAGACGATTTATTGAAAAACTCTAACACCGAATTATCTTTAGATATTATTGATGTCTTATTTAATGATGCAGATAGTAAAAAAGTAAATAAAAAATCTGGAAATGATAATGTTTTGTCATCAGCAATTAATTTTTATGCACCAGATATTACGGATAAAGATGTTGTTGATTTTTACAAAACGGCATACAAAGGTCCAAAAGGAATGCCAGTTGAAGCAGGTTTAAACTCTAAATTAGTTAGGGAAAATGGAAAGTTGATTGAAAAAGTTTGGAAATCTGGAGGAATGTATGGTGCTGCCATCGATAATATTATTGTTTGGTTAGAAAAAGCAAAAGGAGTTGCAGAAAACGATAAACAAGCGAACGCTCTGGGTTTGTTAATCGAATATTATAAAACTGGTAGTTTAGATACTTGGGATAAATATTGTATTGCTTGGGTAACCTCTATTGAAGGGAATATCGACTGGATTAATGGTTTTATTGAAGTTTATAATGATCCTAAAGGATACAGAGGTTCTTACGAAACTGTTGTTCAAATTAAAGACTTTGATATGTCTCGTAAAATGAAAGTTTTATCAGACAATGCGCAATGGTTTGAAGATAATGCACCATTAGATCCAGCTCATAAAAAAGAGAATGTTGTAGGTGTTTCTTATAAAACTGTGAATGTTGCAGGTGAAGCAGGAGATGCATCTCCAAGTACTCCAATTGGAGTGAATTTACCAAACAATAATTGGATACGCCAACAACATGGTTCTAAATCAGTTTCTCTTGGTAACATTATTGGAGCTTATAACAATGCAGGCGGCACGGGACGTTTAAAAGAATTTGCTCATGATGAAGAGGAAATTAGATTAGAAGAAAAATATGGTCAAATTTCTGATAAATTACATACAGCTTTACATGAAGTTGTAGGGCACGCTTCCGGTCAAATAAATGATGGTATAGGACAGCCTAAAGAAACACTTCAAAACTATGCTTCTACTATGGAGGAAGGACGTGCGGATTTAGTTGGATTGTATTATTTAATGGATCCAAAACTGCAAGAATTAGGTTTAACTGATAATTCGAAAGAGTTAGGAATGGCTGCGTATGACGGTTACATCAGAAATGGATTAATGATGCAATTGATAAGAATTAATTTAGGTGATGATATTGAAGAAGATCACATGGTGAATCGCCAATGGGTTTCTGCTTGGGCATTTGAACAAGGTGAAAAAGAAAATGTGATAGAAAAGATAGTAAAAGAAAATGGCAAGACCTATTTCAATATTACTAATTATGAAAAGTTAAGAGAAATTTTCGGAAGATTATTACGTGAAACCCAACGTATAAAATCTGAAGGAGATTTTGGAGCTGCTAAGAATTTAGTAGAAGGGTATGGAGTCAAAGTAGATCAGCAGATCCATAAAGAAGTTATGAAGAGAAATGAACAATTTACTTCTGCGCCTTATAGTGGTTTTGTAAACCCTGTTTTAGCAATAAAAATAGATAAAAATGAAACTATTTTAGATATTGTTGTAACACAACCTGCAAGTTTTGAAGAGCAGATGTTATTCTACTCTAAAAATTATAATTTTTTAGGAACGGAAAATTAAACGTTAAAAAGCATACAATTTTAAAAACCGATTCTGAAAAGGGTCGGTTTTTGTATTTTTACAAAATGGCTAGAAAAACAAAAGATCCAGGTATCGGATATAAGACAAGAGAGAATGCAAAGAGTATTATCAATGATGATGGCAGTAGTAATGTAAATCACATTAATAAAAAACGAAATATAAACGATTTATATACATTTTTTGTGGACATTTCTTGGTTTCAATTTTTCTGGTTAATTATTCTTACATATATACTTTTTAATATCATTTTTGGGTTATTATATGTTGCAATTGGTATTGAAGAAATCACGAAAACAAGAGGGTCTTTTTTTGCGGATTTCTTAAACGGGTTTTTCTTTAGTGCACAAACATTAACGACTGTTGGTTATGGAGGAATTGCACCAAAAGGAATTACTGCCAACTTAATCGCAGCTTTTGAAGCTATGATTGGTTTATTGAGTTTTTCATTTATTACGGGTTTATTGTATGGCCGTTTTTCAAAACCTAAAGCTTCTTTAAAATTCAGTAAAAACCTTATTATAAGGGATTTTAAAGAAAATAAAGCTTTAATGTTTAGGCTAATGAATAGTAGAAAAACAGTAATGATAGAGCCAGAAATTACGGTTACCTTATCTATTTCGGAAAAGGATAAAAATGGCGATTTTAAACGTAATTTTTACACCCTAGATTTAGAGCGAAATAAAATTATGTACTTGCCAACAATTTGGACAGTGGTGCATGAAATTAATGATAAAAGTCCGTTATTTAAATATTCAAAAGAAGAACTTAAAAACTTAGATGCACATTTATATTTGCTAATAAATTATCATGAAGAATCATTCTCGCAGAATGTATATCAAATTTATAATTACGACTTTAATGATTTAATGATGGATGTAAAATATGTATCTTCTTCTAGTTTTGATGATGAAGGTTACACTGTTTTAGATCATAATAAATTAAGTGAAGTAGAAAAAATGGAACTTTAATTACCAAATAAAATTCTAATAGCTAAAAAAACAGCAATAATCAATCCACCATAAATAGCTACTTTTTTACCAGCACTTTTATAATAACGTTCATGATTTTTAATGTCTTTTCTATAGCCCCAAACTATAGCAGCTCCAAAACCAAGCACAAATAAAATAATAAAAATAATTCTACCAGTAGAAAAAAATGCACTCAAAAACATAGTTTTAATTCTTTATAAGTTTCCAAATATAAGATTTCATGAAGTTCCAGTTTTTCATAAAGTTTCTATATATTGTCTGCTGTAAAATTACAAATTAAATGAAGAACGCCATCGTTTTTGGAGCAACTTCTGGTATTGGAGAATCATTAACCAAAATTTTATTAAAAGAAGGTTATAAAGTAGCAATAACAGGAAGAAGATTAGAGAAGTTAGTAGCACTAAAAAATGAATATCCAAATCAAATTTTAGTAAAACAAAATGACATTCAAAATATAAAAGAGGTAGAAAAAGTTTTTAATGAAATTGTAGACGAATTCGAAACGATAGATTTAATTATTCAATCTTCTGGAGTTGTTCATATAAACCCTAAGTTTGAGTGGGATAAGGAAGAGCAAAGTATAAATACAAATGTTTTAGGGGTTACGAGACTATATACTTTAGCCTATAATTTATTTAGAAAACAACAATTTGGACATTTAGTTGGTATTTCATCTATCGCTTCTATTCGAGGAAATCGCTCTGCACCAGTTTATTTTGCATCTAAAGCATATCAAAAAGCATATTTAGAGAGCTTGTATATCAAAACAAAATCAATTAAATCTAAAAAAGTTTTTATTACGGAAATTAGACCCGGGTTTGTAGCTACAGATATGGCTGTTACTCTAGAGGATGGAGTCTTTTGGTTAGTTCCTTTAGAAAAAGCAGTAAAACAAATTTATACAGCGGTTAAAAAGAAAAAAAGAGTTGCCTATATTTCTAAACGTTGGCAATTAATTGCTTGGGTTTTAAGATGCACACCTGCTTGGTTATTAAAAAAAGTACTGTAAAATTAGCAACTTGTTCTTCGTTGGTATGAATTTGAGAAGTAAGAACAAATTTATATTGAGAACAAATGGTAGTGAGAATATCATGTTTGAAAAATAGAGATCTCTTAAAAATAAATGCAACAAATGTCACTTTTAGTGATTTCGCCTTTAATAGAAGTTGTATTCAGAACATATAAAATCCAAATTAAAAATGAAAAACAAAATAGTAGCAGTAACTAAATTTCATACCGCCTTTAAATTGAATATGAATAATGCACCAATTGCACATATTGGTGAAGACAGGAACTTATTACGCTATAAATTGATGCGTGAAGAAAATGAAGAGTATTTAGAAGCTGCAAATAACAATGATTTAGTTGAAGTTGCAGATGCTTTAGGGGATATGTTATACATTTTATGCGGAACTATAATAGAGCATGGAATGCAAGATAAAATTGAAGCTGTTTTTAATGAAATACAAAGAAGTAATATGAGTAAGTTGGGTGAAGATGGTGAACCGATCTATAGAGAAGATGGTAAAGTTTTAAAAGGACCAAATTATTTTAAACCAAATATTTCTGAGATCTTAGATGTTTAGGTTTTTGATGTCTTGTCTTAAAGTATGATTACAACTAAAAATTAATTTTTTAGGCTGATAGTTCAGGGACTTTATTCGGGGTTATATAGTTTAAAGATAAATATATGTTTTTTTTGGTGGTGTAATTTGGGAGTGATTTTATTGTTTAGATTTCTTTTGTAAATCTTTTGCTAATGCTTATTTAATCGATTACATACCAGTTATTTACGTTTATTATAATAGTTCTATGCATTATCACAATCCCTTGTAATTCAATATAGTAATGATAATTTAAATGTTGTTTTTGATTCTTTGAATTACGATTATAAGATTTCGTCATATATTTTAACACAAAATCAAAATTAATCAATACATTTTCTTTGTCCGTTGTTTCTAAAGCGCTGTATTGTGTCATAAAATAATTGGCATAATCACTCCATAGGTGTGCCTTTTTAGGGTTAATATTGAGTCCTTCTTTATATTGTTCCTTGGCTTTTTGATATTGCCTTAAAAGATATAAACGCCGCCATATCCCCAATAAATATCTGTGTTCGCAGCATTAAGTAAATACGCCTAATTAAATCTGCACATTGCTGTTCTAAAATTGTTTTCAAATTAAAACTTAAAACCTAACCCTATAAAATAATCAGATGCTTTTCTATGAGTTGAATCTAACTTAAGGACGTTTGTTATGAATATTTTATCAACTTTTTTTTTGTTTTCTTGTTTTTTTAACTTGTTCATACTTTGGTAGTAAACTTATATTTGTCGCTGATTCATTTTTTCATTGCTCCCAAGCTATTCTTTGACTGAAAACAACTTTAGAAATTAATAAGGTGAAACCTGTTAAAATACTTTTCATTTTCTATTGTCTTATAACAGCGCATATCCTTTCGGATTTGAACTAACGTTTGGTTGCTAGATGTCTCATATACATTATTTGGTGGTGCTTATTTCTTATGATCATTTTTTTGATAGCCAAGAAAAATTTTATCAAAAGCGATTTCGCCCTAAGCACTTTATGAGATAAAAGAAGTCTTGTTTTTAATTTGATTGCTGTGGTTGGAATGATTTTATTAGAAAAGTATTTAATGGATGTTTATCTCATTTTTTTCTTTTCTAATAAATATTCTTTTCTAGTAAATAGGGTACAACAATTAGTGCTATGAAAAATAAAATTTCAGAGATTTCTATGTTATCTGCTCTAGTTGTTTTCTTAGAGGTTTCCTCAATTATTTTTTTCTTATTTTTTAATAATGTACTAATTCCAAATAATTGCTCAGCTGAATAAAGTGAACTAACCCAAAAGAGTCCAAGCCACCACTTTGAAGCAAAAAAGGCAACTATGCATCCGATCGTGCAGATAGCTAGAAATAAAAATAATTTTTTTGATTGACTTATTATCATCACAAGCATAAAAATGAACATTCCGCCCCCTCCAATATGATATAAATTTAGATTATTGATAAAAAATCCTATTAAAAATAAGAGTAGATATCCTATTCCGATAAAGTTTTCAGTTAAAATTAAATAGTAACTTTTCATATGCATTATCATTCTTTACTTTCCAATCAAATCAGAATTATGAATGTCACTTTCATCATCAGGATTATAATAAAAATAATAGGTTTATATATTCTAATTTGGTGGTGTCAAATTATACACAATGGTGAATAAAAGACAAATTTAAATAGATATTTTAAAGCATTTAATGACTTTGGTCAGTTTAATGTGAATATAAGGGTGTAGATGATTTAACAAAGAAGCGAAAAGAAAATCCGAGAGAATTTTTAAAAAGTAAGCAAGTCTTAATGATCAATTTATACGGTGTGAGCATCTCGTATATGTTGTTTGTCTCAGTATTTTAAATAAATTGCTTACTTAAAGGGTGGTGTTGACGCTATTCTGATAAATAACATTTTACGAATCTCAAAACTCTTTATTTATGTGTCAATTTTATAAATGCCTTTGGAAGATATTTTATGATATCCCTTGCAATTAAAGATTCTTCTCCTAATTCTTGGGTCCCCAGGTCACCAGCCAAGCCATGTAAATATACTCCCAAACATACTGCAGCCTCGGAAGAGTATTTTTGGGATAGAAGGCCCGTAATAATCCCAGTAAGCACATCACCACTTCCTGCTGTGGCCATGCCAGAATTCCCAGTTGAATTGTAATAGCATATTCCCTCTGGTGTTGCGATGCAGCTATGTGAACCTTTTAGTAAAATAAAGCATTTTAGACTGATAGCTTTTTGCCTTTGAAGGCCATTTCTTTCAAAATCATTAGAGGTTTTTCCAAATAATCTTTCGAACTCTTTAGGGTGCGGCGTTAATATTGAATTTTTTGATATTTTTTTTAACATATGAGGGTTCGAGGCAATGATATTTAAGGCATCCGCATCCAGTACTAATGGCTGCTTCGAATTTTGTAATAATTCATCTAAAGCCTTTTGAGTCTCATTAGCCAAACCAAGTCCGCATCCAATGCCAATAGCATTGTATTTATCAGTCTTAGGGAAACTACCAATATAAGAATCGTTACGGTCAGCAATTACCATTGCTTCGGGAATACTTGTTTGTAAAATTTCATAGCCGCAAGATGGTGTATAAATGGTTACCAATCCGCATCCTGATCTCAAGCAAGCAAAAGTTGAAAGAACGGCAGCACCAATCCTTCCTCTACTTCCCATAATCAAAAGTGCATGCCCAAAATTCCCTTTATGCCCAAACTTTCTTCTTTTTTTATAATGAGATAGTGCTACTGTACTCGTTAGAAAATAGGTGTCTGAACTTTCACTAAAAGAGTATTCTTTCGAAAGATGAATCGTTTTTGCAACCCATTCTCCAACATACTGATCATTCTCAGGAAACATAAAGGCTAATTTCGGTTGTTCAAATGAGAACGTGTAATCTGCCTTGAATATTACTCCTGTTGAAGATGCATCTCCAAAGAGTCCAGAAGGAATGTCAACTGCTACTCTAATTACGTTCAATTTATTTAAAAAACAGACTAAATTTTGAAAGAAACCATATAGTTCGCTTTTGAGGCCAGTTCCAAAAAGAGCGTCTATGACAATAGAAGAATTTTGAATGGTTGGAAAATCTTCACTATTCGATACTGTTGAAATTTTAAGATTACTAATCTTTTGGATGGAATTAAGATTAGCTTGATTATCCTTAGATCTTTTATCAGGTAATGCTTGCAGTATGACGTGAACGTTATATGATTCTTGAGTTAGGAGTCGACTGATTGCAAAACCGTCACCCCCATTGTTACCATTTCCACAAAAAACATAGATCGGGATCGTTGTATTGGGAAACTTTTCGGTAAACCAACTTACAAAAACACTAGAGGCTCGTTCCATTAATTCTAAAGAATTAATATGTTCGCGCTGAATTGTATAAGTATCCCAAGATTTTATTTGTTTTGCACTGAATATTTTCATTTTTTTGTAATGCTTGACTTTTAAAATATAGGTTCATTTTATAGGTCATGAAAATCGTTACTATATACTCTGTTCCTATCTTATTGCAACAATTAGGGAAGTCTTAAAGCAGTTGACAGAATTAATAAGCTTTTATTTTTAATTTATAAATAAAAAGAACAGTTAAGCATTAAACGATAAGTTTAGTGCTTAATTGTTCTTTCCTATAGAAGTAGCTACAACTTTTTTTTTACATTTATGAATGGATTAAGGATTTGTAGACCACAAAGCGGCACTTTTAAGCATTGCTCGTCTTGGAAGTTTTAATCCAGCAACGATTAATTCTGCAAAATCTTCAGGTTGTAAAATACTATCTTGAGAATCCTTAGTAGCAATACCTAGTTCAATTGACATATCAGATGCTATGGTACTTGGTGTTAATGTGCACACTCTAATGTTATCCTTGCGAACCTCTTTCATTAAGGATTCAGACATTCCCATAACTGCGAATTTTGAGGCTGAATAGGCAGAGGTGCTTGCATTTCCATTTAACCCTGCTGTAGATGAAACATTAATTATATCGCCTTTATTCTTATTTATTAGGTAAGGTAAAACTTCTTTAGTTACATAATACATGCCCATAAGATTGGTTTGAATAATTTGACTCCATTGGCTAACTTCCATTTCATTAAAACTTCCAAAAGCTGCAATTCCTGCGTTGTTTACTAAAATATCAATAGAGCCTAACGAATCTATAATCCTTTTAATGCTACTTCTGACCTCCTCATAATTACTTACATCAAATACCGAATACATAGCCTTAATTCCAAACGTTTCTAATTCAGAAACTGTTTCTTTCAAAACGGCTTCATTTCTGCCGGTTATAGCAATGTCAATTCCTTCTTTTGCAAATGCAATAGCAGTAGCTTTGCCGAGGCCTCTGCCACCTCCGGTAATTATTGCTTTTTTACTTTTTAAATTTTTCATTTATTTTTAAATATTTGTTCTTTTTGTTGAATTAATTTTAAGTTTATGGAGAATAAAACATCGACTTTATCTTTTTACTTCTGTCTATACCTTCATGCTTTTTGTTTAACGGATTTTTTTTGTTCTTCATCTATAGAAAAATTCCAATTAACGAAAAATTCCAATTAGAAACCGGAATAATTGTTTTTTTGAACAGAACTTAAGTAAACCTACATATTAAATATTACTAATTGTATTGAATTAAAAAATTAAAAAATTAAAAAATTATGAAAATTATTTTAAAATGTTTCCTTCTGCAACTTATGATGTTTACATCTGTTAGTCTTCATTCGCAAGTAGGTGTTGGTACCATAACTCCTGAGGCTTCTTCTGCTTTGGATGTATTTTCTACAAGCAAAGGATTTTTAATGCCACGGTTATCCACCGAGGAGAGAGATGGCATCTTACTTCCGGCAACAGGTTTAATGATCTATAATCGTACATTGAATGATGGTCAATTAAATGTTGGTACTCCCTTAGCGCCAATTTGGACTGGTATCCAAGGACAAACTGAGTCTACTACGGTTGATTCGGTTACTGAAGGTGATATTATTAGTAATTCATCTACTGATGATTTGTTAGTGTCAGGGATGACTCTTTCACCATCTTCTGGAACTTATCTCACTTTATTTAATGCAATGATGTCTGGAGCAGAATCCTTTTCATCAGATAAAGGTGCTGATGATGTTAACGCTTTATACAACAACTTAATGAGTTTGCAGGGTGCACCGCACACATTTACTGGGGGTCAGGAGACTTTGACTCCGGGTGTTTATGATTTAGCTGGGGCAACGACAATCAGTGGAACCATTACGTTAAATGCACAGAACGATCCAAACGCCTTGTTCGTTATCAGAGTTCCAGCTGCATTTGCTACGGCAGTTAATACAACTGTAGAATTGACTAATGGTGGAAGCGCCGATAATATATTTTGGGTAGTTGTAGGAGCTATAACTACCGGTGCCACAACTACAATGACAGGAAATTTGGTTGGTAAATCAACAATTGCATTGGGCGCCACTGCCGTTATTGAAGGAAGGATGTTCTCAACTGGAGCAGCATTATCTATGGGTGCGAGTAGCACCGTTACTCTTCCAACAGGTACTTCTTCTCAGGATTTTGGTGTGCTATCCTCATTTGTTATGTTTACCGCTAGTGGTGCTATTGCAGGTTCGGGAGCCTTCCCGATTATTGGAGATGTGGGTACAGCACTTGGAGCTGCTACAGCTTTTAGTGGTCTTATTGGTGACATCTATCTTGCAGGTACAACATCACTTGAAGCACCTGCTACGAGTTACAGTATTTATAAAAATGGCATCGAAGTGCCGAATTCTAGTAGAACAATTAATGTACTGAACTCAGTTGTTAATCTGCAGGCTATGGTTACTGTATCCGCAGGTGAGGCTATTGAAATACGATGGAAAGTTGATACGAGTGAATCGACACTTAGTAGTAGAACCTTATCTTTAATTCGTTCTGGAGATTAGATGCTCTTCATCAATAAGAGGGTTTAATACTCAAAGTTAATTAGGCTTTTTAATATCTATTATTTAAATTTATATCAACGGGTTTGTATATGAGCCGTTAAGAAGTTTAAATGATAAAAATTGCAAATAAAAGCCTCCTTAAAAATCCTTATAGATTTTTAAGGAGGCTTTTATTTGCAATTAATTAATGCGGTTTTAGGTATTTTTGAATTTTATTTTTTGACATTAATTATTAGCATTACAACTTATTAAAAAATAGAAGAAGCAGTTTTTGTAGTAAAGGTTTCTAAAAACAGCATACCTTTATAAGAATTTCCTTTTTTATTCAATTTCGGGCTCCAAACTGCAATACAATATTTATCTGGATGTATGGCTACAATACCGCCACCAACTCCACTTTTTCCTGGTAAACCAACTCTAAAAGCAAACTCCCCAGATTCATCATAAAATCCACAAGTAAGTAAAATTGCATTTACCCTTTTAGCTTGACTCATTGTAAGAATTTTATTGCCTTTATTAGTGGTGAAGTTATCATCCGCTAAAAAAAGAGATATTTTAGAAAGTTCTTTACAACTCATTTCTAAAGAACAGATATGAAAGTAAAAATCTAACACTTCGTTTACATCATTTTTTATATTTCCAAAAGACTTTATAAAATTACAAAGAGCAATATTTCTAAAGCCAGATTTTTTTTCAGATTGTGCTACTTTTTCATTGTAATTTAAGGCAGAATTGTTGCTAAGCTCTTTGCAAAAGTTTAAAAAATCTTCTTTTGGGTTTTTAAGATGACTTAATAAAACATCACAAATTACAATTGCACCAGAATTTATAAAAGGATTTCGTGGTTTTCCAAGGTCTTTTTCTAGTTGTAATAAAGAATTAAAAGGATTTCCAGAAGGCTCTACATTAACTCTTTCCCATAATTTTGTGTCTTCAAACTTGTAAGCTAATGTTAGTGCAAAAACCTTAGAAATACTTTGAATAGAAAATTTTTTGTCAAAATCTCCAATTCCAAAAGATTTATGATCAATAGTTGTAATGTTTACACCAAAATTATTGGGAGAAACTGTTGCTAATTCAGTAATGTAATTTGCGACTTCACCAATATCATCAACGTTTTTCACCTCAAAATAAATGTCTTCAATTATTTTTTTATAGTTTTCCATTGATAATATAGAGTATTAGTTATGACAACCGTATTAGATTTTTTTAAAAGAAACAATATAAAGAACAACTCAAAAAAAAAGGAACTACATTTATGTAATTCCTTTTCCAATATATTTATGGATTCCTGAAAAAGCAAGAATAACAGTATGGTTATAAAACTTCTACAAACAAACCTTCATCAGTCTTAAAAACTTTCGCAACTTCTTTTTTTGTTAAACCTTTAATCGTTTTATCCCATTTTTTATTAGACAAACCAGATTGCATTTTTAATTCGTTTAAATCTATTTTTTCTGCTTTTGTTATGATGGTTAAAACGATTTTTTCTTCATCATTTAATTCAATAGAAAGCGCTTTCTTTTCAGGTCTCATTTGCGGAAAGAAAAGAACTTCTTGTATAGATTGATTATTAGTTAAGAACATAATTAGTCTGTCCATTCCAATTCCCATTCCAGAGGTTGGAGGCATACCGTATTCTAACGCACGTAAAAAATCTTCATCTATAAATTCGGTAGCTTCATCATCTCCTTTTTGTGCTAGTTTTAGCTGATGTTCAAAACGTTCACGTTGATCAATTGGGTCGTTCAATTCAGAATATGCATTGGCAATTTCTTTACCACAAACCATTAATTCGAAACGCTCTGTTAATTCAGGATTGTCTCTGTGCTCCTTACAAAGTGGAGACATTTCTTTCGGATAATCTGTAATAAAAGTTGGCTGAATATAATTTCCTTCACATTTTTCACCAAAAATTTCATCAATCAATTTTCCTTTCCCCATTGTTGCATCAACAGGAATATTCATTGATTTTGCAGCTTCTCTAATTTCATCTTCCGTTTTTCCATTAATATCAAAACCAGTAAAATGTTTTATAGAGTCTGCCATCGTTACTCTCGCATAAGGCGCTTTAAAGTCAATTTTGTGTTCACCAAAAGTAGCTTCAGAAGTTCCGTTTACAGCAATTGCACAGTGTTCTAACAATTTCTCAGCAAAATCCATCATCCAATTGTAATCTTTGTAAGAAACATAGATTTCCATAGCTGTAAATTCAGGATTATGGGTTCTGTCCATTCCTTCATTTCTAAAGTTTTTCGAGAATTCATAAACACCATCAAAACCACCAACAATTAATCTTTTTAGATATAATTCGTTTGCAATTCTCATGTACAAAGGAATGTCTAAAGAATTATGATGCGTTATGAAAGGTCTTGCAGCTGCACCTCCAGGAATTGGTTGTAAAACAGGTGTTTCAACTTCAAAATAACCAGCGTCATTAAAGAAAGAGCGCATGGCATTAAATAATTTTGTACGTTTTATAAAAACTTCTTTTACATGTGGATTTACAACTAAATCTGCATAACGCTGTCTGAAACGCATTTCTGGATCTGTAAAAGCATCGTATGTAATACCATCTTTAACCTTGGGCATAGGTAAAGGTTTCAAGGCTTTAGAAAGTAATTTAAACTCTTTTACCATTACTGTTTTTTCACCCACTTGTGTTGTAAACAGTGTACCCGTAATTCCCACAAAATCGCCTAAGTCTAATAATTTCTTAAAGACATTATTGTATACAGATTTGTCTTCTCCAGTACAAATTTCATCTCTATTAAAATAAAGCTGAATTCTACCTTCACCGTCCTGTAATTGTCCAAAAGAAGCTTTACCTTGAATATTTATAACCATTAACCGGCCAGCAATCACTACCTGTTTACCTTCCACAAAGTTCTCTTTTATTTCTTTCGAATTAGAATCTACTGGAAATAAATCTGCGGGATAAGGGTTTATGCCCAAATCTCTTAATTTTGCTAGCTTTTCTCTACGTACAACTTCTTGTTCTGATAATTGCATTTGGTGTCTAAATTTTCTGATGTTTATTAAAGGGAGCAAAGATACAATCAAATGCATTAATAGGCAATTCAGATAATTGTAAAAAACAGTATATTTATTTGCGAATAGTTATAAACAATGTATATTTGCAGGCTGTTTTTTATTAAAAGCAGTATTAGTTGTGTTGTTTGGCACTTTATAAAAAGTGTCGTGGTTTTGTTAACCAATGGAAAGCTTCCCTTAAATGGGACGCTTTTTTTTATTTTAGGCAGTTTTTTCTTTAACTTAAAAGAATTAGAGAATCTTTTTTATTTCTTACCAAGGAAACTACTTTTATTTTCATTAGATCTCTTGTGATTTTTTGCTAATAATTATTATATGCTGCAAATGTACGGTTGAAATTTTATAAATATTTTATTTATATTTGTTTAAATCAATGGAAATTAAAAATGAAAAGAATATTTTTATTGCTCAGTATTATTTTATTAAGTTCTTGTGCTACGGTTCAGTTTAAAGAGAAATGGTTAAAAGAAAAATCGCCAAATACTTTTAAAGCTAGGTTTGAAACGACCAAGGGAAATTTTGATATTGTTGCAAGAAGACTATGGTCTCCGGAAGGTGTCGATAGATTATATCAAATGATAAAAAATGAATATTATACGGACCTCGCTATTTTTAGAGTCGTACCAAAATTTGTTGCTCAATTCGGAATTCATAATGATCGTATAATATATAAAAGCTGGAGTAAAGGAATTGCTGATGAACCTGTGTTGGCTAAAAATGATTTTATGACAATTTCCTTTGCTAGAGGAGGAGTAAATACAAGGTCTAATCAAATATTTATCAATTTAAAAGAAAATCATAGATTAGATAAACTTACCTATTCTGGCGTAACAGGTTTTCCTGTAGTGGCAAAAGTAATTGCTGGTCAAGAAAATGTTTTGAAATTTTATGATGGTTATGGAGATAAGTTAGGTTACAAACAAGATTCCATCACTAAATTTGGAAATAAATTTTTAAAAGAAAAATTTCCGAAAGTAGATTATATTATAAAAGCATACTTCATTAAATAAAAAAGCCACTTATAGCGGCTTTTTTAAATTAGTTTTTTGTGTAGATATAAAAATTAGGATCTACTTTAATCTCAGGCTCTGTAACTTTTATTTTTATTCTTTTATTTTTTAAAGTTGGATAAATCCATTCTGGGTCGTTATTTATAAATATTTTTATTGGCATTTTAAAATTTTCGACAACGTTTATCCATTTATAAGTCAGGATGTTATTTTTAAGTTGATATTTTAATGTAGGGATTCTAATATCTCTTAAATATTGATTGAAAACAGTAGTTAAATCAATTCCGATTTCTTGACTTAGAAAATTTTCTACTTGCACAGTTGTAACTGTTTGATGATAAAAAACGTTATTCATTTTTCTTAAAATAAGTCTCCATTTTTCATCATTATCGACCAATTGTCGCAAGGTGTGTAATAAGTTTCCACCTTTTGAATACATATCACTTGAACCGCTATTGTTTAAATGGTACTTTCCAATTATCGGCCTTTTATTCTGAATTCCTTTTCGGGTGCCAATAACATACTCAGAAGCTGCTTTTTTACCATAATAATAGTCTAAAAATAAATTTTCGGAGTAGTTGGTAAAGCTCTCATGAATCCACATGTCTGCAATATCCTTGTCAGTAATATTATTTGCAAACCACTCATGACCAGATTCATGAATAATGATGAAATCGAATTTTAAGCCCCAACCAGTTCCAGATAAATCACGACCTAAATATCCTTGTTTGTATTTATTTCCATAAGTTACAGAGCTCTGGTGTTCCATGCCTAAATAAGGAACTTCCACTAGTTTATAGCCATCCTCATAAAAAGGATAAGGTCCAAACCAATGTTCAAATGCTTTCATCATTTTTGGTGCATCTTTAAATTGCTTCTTAGCTTTTTCAAGGTTGTATTTTAGCACGTAATAATCCATGTCTAAATTTCCTTTTTCGCCTTTAAAAACCTCAGAAAAATGTGTGTAATCTCCAATGTTTACATTCACACCGTAATTGTTAATAGGGTTTTTCACAGTCCAATGATAAGTTTTTGTTGCTCCATGATCAACGATTTCTTTTAGTTTTCCATTGGAAATATCCATTAAATTACTGGGAACAGTAACGCTAATGTCCATGTTCTCAACTTCGTCATACATGTGGTCTTTGCAGGGCCACCAAACACTTGCTCCTAAACCTTGGCAAGAAGTTGCGACAAAATGATTTCCGTTTTTGTCTTTTTTCCAAGAAAAGCCTCCATCCCAAGGAGCTCTAATTGCTTCTTTAGGGTGTCCTTCATAATACACAATTACACTTTCTGTATTTCCGATTTTTTGCTTTTTTAAAAGTTGAATAAAATGAGCATTACCAACATGCATCACTTTCAGGGCTTTACCATCTTGCGTAGCTTTTGTGATTTTTAAGGGCGCCTGTAAATCGATTTGCAAAGATTGGTATTCGTTTAGAACAGTATATTTAATGGTGTTTTTTCCTGAAATAAATTTAGTATTAGGTACAACTTCTATATCTAAATGATAGTAAATTAAATCCCACCAAATACGTTCTGGGGTAATACTTCCTCTTAAGGTGTCTTGTTGGGTGAAATTGTTCTTTTCGCTTAACAAACTTTGTGCCTGTAATGCGTAAATTCCTAAAAAAAGAAACAGTATTAAGAATGTATTTTTCATCGTTTATTTTAACTGAAACCCTTTAGCAGGTTTAGCGTTTAAAAGGTGTGTTACAAAATAATCCCAACGTTTACGCGTCATGTATTTTGTCATATCTCCATAACCATGTCTTTTATTTGGAAACAAAATCATATCAAAATCTTTGTTTGCTGCTATCAGTGCTTCTACGACTAACATAGTGTTTGAAGGAGGTACATTATTATCCATAGAACCATGCGTAATCAATAATTTTCCTTGTAAATCTTTGGCAATTAATTGGTTTGCTTGATTATCGTAATTTGTAGTTCCATCTGCTTTTCCTTCTATGCTTCCGTCTATTAGCAGACCTTGCCATTTTTCACCCCAATCTGCTTCATAATTTCTGTTGTCGTGATTTCCAGCGCCAGAAACGGCTACATCGTAAAATTCTGGATATGCAAAAACGGCCCTTGTAGAGGCAAAACCACCACCAGAATGCCCCCAAATTCCAACTCTTTCAATATCCATCCCCTTGTATTTTTTTGATAATTGTTTAATCGCGGTTATATTGTCTGGCAAACCATTATCACCCATATTACCATAATAGGCATCATGAAAAGATTTAGAACGCATCGGAGTCCCCATGGCATCAACTGCAACTACGACAAAACCCAATTCGGCAACTGCTTGAAAATCTCTCCAAACGGCTCTAAAACCATAATTACCAATACTGCCAGACTGTGGACCGGGATAAATATAATTTAAAACAGGATATTTTTTACGCTCATCATAATGGCTAGGCAAACACATAATTCCGTATAAGTCTGTTTTTTCATCTCTAGCTTTTACAGAGAATTCAATAGGTTCTTGCCAATTTTCTGCTTTTAATTCAGAAATATCTGCAGTTTCTAAATCCATTATCTTTTCACCTTTTCCATTTCTTAAAACGGAGACAGGTGGATTTGTAGTGGTTGAATAGGTATCAACTAAAAGAGAATTGTCATCAGAAAAATTTACGGTATGGGTTCCTTTAGAAGGTGTTAAATTGATTAAGTTAGAACCATCAAAATTTACTTTATAATAGTAATTATGATATGGATTTCCTTTTTCTTTTCCACCAGCGGTAAAATAAATTGCTCTATTTTTTACATCCATATTTTTGATTTGTTTTACAATCCAATTTCCAGATGTAATTTGATTCTTCAATTTTTTTGTTGCTAAATCATACAAATAAATATGTCCCCAATTTGACTTTTCTGAATACCAAATAAATTCATTGGAATCAAAGAGAACTTGCCAATTCTCCGCTCCTACCCCAGATTCATAGTATGTATTAACTTTTTCCTTATGAATCGATTTTACAACACCTGTTTTTGCATCTGCAATTTGTAAGTGTGCAATTTTATGATCTCTAGAACCAGAAACAAAAGCAAATTTTGTTCCTTCTTTATTCCATTGTGCGTCTAACAATTCGTTATTCCGACTCGCGATATGATCTGTGGTAGATCCTCTTTGAAAATCTTTGTCCATTTTTAAACGAACCATTTTTGGTTTATTTCCTAAATGAATAATTACGCGCTCAATTGTAAATATTTTATTATCTCCAGGTAAAGGATGTTTCCAAGCCTCTAACTTTGGATGACCAATATTTGTGGAAGTTAAATACATCATACCAACACCTCTGGCATCTTGTTGAAACGTTGCAATTTTATCAGAATTTGGAGACCATTTTAAAACTGCTCCATCGGTTTTAATCCAACCAGCATTATTAGTTGCATACCCATAATCTTGCTGTCCATCAAAGGTAAGCTGTGTTTTTTTGCCTGTTTCTAAATTACGAACCCATAGATTATAGTAATCAATATAAGCAGCTAACTTTCCATTTGGTGAAACATGTTCATTTTTTGAAGTTCTTTTTACTTTTGATGCTGCATTAGATAGTGTATTAGTTTTTAAAGAATAACCATACTTTTTACCATTAGCACTAAAACGAAGTGTTTTTATATCTTCAGAAAAAGAAACATTGTAAATTGGTAAAGCATTTGCTTTTACCTCTGTATCTAATTCGTTTGATAAAATTTTTGCTAATTTTTGATGATCAAAAGCCTTCTTTTTAGTTTTTGCTTTTGCGTCAATTAAGAAATATTTTTTACCTTCTTTGTTTTTGGTTGCATATATTAATTTGCTGTTATCAATAAATTGACTTCCAGAAACTTTATTATAAACTAAATTATATAGATCTCTATCTACATGTTTTGCAGCTGCTTCATATTCTGCAACTGTAAATTGTTTTTGTTCCTCTGTCTTGAAACAAGAAGAAATGAATGCCGATATGCATAAAAGTGCAATAAATTTTATAGGATATTTTTTCATTTGTCTACTTTTTATTTTGATAACTCTGTAAAGTATTTATAAAAATATGGAATTGTTTCAATCCCTTTTAAATAATTCCAAACTCCAAAATGTTCGTTGGGTGAGTGAATGGCATCTGAATCTAAGCCAAAACCCATTAAAATAGTTTTGCTTTTTAATTCTTGTTCAAATAAAGCAACAATAGGAATGCTTCCACCACTTCTTTGTGGAATTGGTTTTTTACCAAAACTAGTTTCATAAGCTTTACTTGCTGCTTGGTAAGCAATATTGTCTGTCGGAGTTACATAACCTTGACCGCCATGATGCGGTTTTACAACTACTTTTACAGCGCTGGGAGCGATACTTTCAAAATGATTTTTGAATAATTGGGTGATTTTTGTCCATTCTTGATTGGGTACTAAGCGCATAGAGATTTTTGCAAAAGCTTTTGAAGCGATTACTGTTTTTGCGCCCTCACCTGTGTAACCTCCCCAAATACCGTTTACGTCTAAAGTGGGTCTTATAGCGTTGCGTTCATTTGTAGAATATCCTTTTTCACCATAAACTTTATCAATGTCTAATGCTTTTTTATAATTGTCTAAAGAAAAAGGCGCTTTTGCCATTTCTGCTCTTTCTTCCGTCGATAATTCTTCAACATCATCATAAAAACCAGGTATGGTAATGCGATTGTTTTCATCGAGTAAGGAAGCAATCATTTTTGTTAAAATATTGATTGGATTTGCAACTGCTCCTCCATACAAACCAGAATGTAAATCTCTATTTGGCCCTGTAACTTCTACTTCAACGTAACTTAAACCACGCAAACCTGTCGTAATTGATGGAATATCGTTTGCAATCATTCCAGTATCAGAAATTAAAATAACATCATTGGCTAATTTTTCTTTATTTCTCGGCACAAACCAAGCTAAACTTTCTGAGCCAACTTCTTCTTCGCCTTCTATCATAAATTTTACATTACAAGGTAAATTTCCGGTAGATGTCATGTATTCTAATGCTTTTACATGCATATACATTTGTCCTTTATCGTCACAAGCGCCACGTGCAAAAATTGCGCCTTCAGGATGAATTTCTGTTTTTTTAATTACAGGTTCAAAAGGAGGGGAGGTCCATAAATTAATAGGATCTGCAGGTTGAACATCATAATGACCATATACTAAAACGGTTGGTAAATTTTTATCGATAATTTTTTCACCATAAATAATTGGATAACCAGGGGTTTCGCAGATTTCTACATGGTCACAACCAGCTTTTTTTAGGCTTTCTAGTACAAAATCAGCAGTTAGTAAAACATCTTTTTTGTAAGCAGAATCAGCACTTACAGATGGAATTTTAAGTAACTCGATTAATTCATTTAAGAATCGTTTTTTATTGTCTTTTATGTAAGATTGAATAGTGTTCATTTGATATGTTTATTTTCTATCTCAAAAATAGAAAAATAATAACGAACTACTTTGAAGTTTGCAACTATTGTTTATATTTGCACCCCAATTTAATTGGAAAGTTGCAGGCGTGGTGGAATTGGTAGACACGCTAGACTTAGGATCTAGTGCCGCAAGGTGTGAGAGTTCGAGTCTCTCCGCCTGTACAAATACAAAACCTCATCTAATTGATATATAATTAGTTGAGGTTTTTTTAGTTTCATTAATTGTATGATTTCTGTTCGTTAGATGATTACATTTAAGGTGTTTTCTCTTTTTTATCACTCTTGGAAATATATCTTTTACCGGGTTTTCCATTTATGGTCGGACAATCTTTTCCGTTTGCGATGAGATGATCTTCATAAAGACTTATAAACTTCTGGAAGTTGGATGACGCAAATATTCTTGCTAGAGAATTTACAGATGATGCTATGGGGACGACTTCTAGTGCTTTGGTTTGAATTGTTGGGAAAGTAGCTATTAAAAAATATTTCTTGTCAGCATTGGAGAAAGACAGAGGTTCTATACCTTTAATCTTCCCTGGTGGAAGGTTTTCTCCTTTAATGAAATTTTTATAGCGAAGTATCTCTTATTTTAGTTCAACGTTTCTTGTCATTTTTAGTTACTTGTAATTTGGTGTTTTCTCAAAACACAAAATAAAAAATATTTTAGATTGAAATCACACGTCCTTTTTTTAAACGTTGTGTTCATATTTCGTATATTACGTTCATAATAAATTAAACAAAACATTAAAAGATGAAAAAAATTATTTTAAAATGGTACCCAATTATTTTAGCATTCCTCTGTTTATTGTACTCTGTAGGATATGGATTATTAGGTATGACAGCTGAGGCTCAATATTCGGCTCATTGGCCAGGTACAATATTATTATTTGCAATAGCAATTAGACAAAGACGAACAACATGAACATAGGATTTTTTATAGTAGGCGGTTTAATATTCTCTGTATATATGGGATTAACTATATGGAATATCGTCTACTCAAGTCGGAAACAAAAAGAAGAAAATTATCCAGATCAGAATTAAAATGTAGTTGTTAATGTAAATGTGTTTTCGGAAATAGTTTCAATTGAAGCTGATAATAAACCGAATGAATACTATTTACCTCTTAGGTTTCTTCTACCTTTTTCTTAGTACAAAAGTATTTTCATCATTATTAGATTGAATTAATTTTATAAAGTAAACGATTTCCTCTTTACAAGCAAGGCAATCACAGAAAGCTAAAGCGTTTTGTTTATAAAAAGCAAAAAACAGAAGCTATATGCTAATGACTGAAAAGGGTCTAAAAGTTGGTGTAAATTCATTCATTTTTTGAATTAACTTAATAACTCTATTTTTTATGTGGTAAATGATATTTTGTGCGCTTTTAGGCTATTGAACAAAGTACATATAGATACCAATTGCAATCACGCAAACAGCAAGGCCAGTTGCTTTTAAATATTTCCAAGGTTCAATGTCTATTTGTTTTGTATAGACTTGTTTGTAAGCAACTTCTCTTGGTTTTAGTTTTCCTATGATTAACATCATAATAATATTCAACACAAATATGATTACTATTAAATAAAAAAAGTTAAGAAATTTTCTTCCTAAACTGGTCGTTTTATATCGAATTTACTAATGATAGACAAAATAGTATTAGGAAATAATCCATAAACAAGCATTTATTTTAAAGACTTATATTTGAGAAAACTTTTTTTATGAAGGCAATAGTTTGTAACAAATTCGGAACTCCAGATACTTTAAGATATCAAGAAATTGAGATTCTAGATCCTAAGAAAGGTGAGCTTTTAATTTCGGTAAAAGCCTGCAGTGTAAACTTTCCAGACACTTTAATCATTCAAGGAAAATATCAATTTAAGCCACTTTTTCCTTTTTCTCCAGGAAGTGATGTTGCTGGAATCATCGAAAAAGTAGGAGAAAACGTAAAACATTTTAAAGTTGGAGATGAAGTAGTTGGCTTTATTCCTTTTGGAGGTTTTGCAGAAAAAGCAATTGTAAATGCTAAAGATTGTTTTCCAAAACCCAAAGGAATGTCCATGGTAAATGCATCTGCCTTTTTGCTGGCTTACGGTACTTCTTACCATGCTTTAAAAGATAGAGGAAATCTACAAAAAGGAGAGACTGTTTTAATTTTAGGGGCTTCAGGTGGTGTCGGTTTAACCGCTTTGGAATTAGCAAAATTAATGGGAGCAAAAGTAATTGCCGCAGCTTCTACTGATGAAAAATTAGCATTGTGCAAACAATTTGGGGCAGATGAAGTGATCAATTATACAGAAGAAAATTTAAAAGACCGTGTCAAAGAATTGACAAATGGAAAAGGTGTTGATGTAATTTACGATCCTGTTGGAGGTCATTTTTCTGAATTGGCATTAAGAGCAATTGCATGGAAAGGGAGACATTTAGTCGTTGGTTTTGCTAATGGCGAAATTCCTAAAATTCCTGTTAATTTAACGTTGTTAAAAGGAGCTAGTATTGTTGGTGTTTTTTGGGGCGCTTTTGCACAGAGACAGCCAAAAGAAAGTTTAGAAAATATAAAACAACTATTAACTTGGTTTACAAAAGGTGAATTAAAACCACATATTGATAAAACCTATTCTTTACAAAATGCACCAGAGGCATTAGAAGACATGAGGCAAAGAAAGACAAAAGGTAAAATTGTAATTGATATGGAAATTTAACTTTAAGGTTTTAAAATAATTTCTTGAAAATTTAAAACTTTTTCTGTGTTTAAAAATAGATGCTCTGCTTCTTTTGGAGGAGCAGTTAGTTTTCTTTTTGTCAAATCGATCCAAGCACCATGCACTTTTATGACTGCAGATAGTTTTCCTGCTTCATTAAAAACTTCATGTATAATTTTCCACCGTTCATTATTTACTGAAAGCGCAGCAAGTTTCATGTTTACAGTTATATTTTCGCCCAAATGAATTTCTTTTCTAAAGGATGTTTCTTCTGTAAATAAAATAGGACCAATATCGTGTTTGGTGAATTTTTCAATAGAAAAATTTTGTGCAGCAAAATATCGGATTCTAACTTCAGCAGCATAGTCATTATATGCTGTGTGACGCATGTGTCTATTTGGGTCAAAATCAGACCACTTTGTAGCAAATGTTACTTGAAAACTCATGAAGAAATATTTAAAAAGCCTGATATGTTTTAGAAACGTATCAGGCTTTTATATAATAATTTGATAATTTAATGTTTAACAATTTCGGCCTTATTCTTTAATTTTAATTCATTCAAGACATTTAAAGCTTCAGAGATATACATATCTTTTGATAAAATTTTGTGCCATGCCATTCTTTTGTCGGCTAAATCTTTATTTTCTTTAAATAATGATTGCTCATATTTTGGTGAAGAATAAGTAAGGTTTGATTTGTAATCGAAAACAGATTTAAATTTTTCAGCTTCTTTTTCTTTCTCTTCACTTTCTTTGAAAAATTTTTTATAATTTAAAGAATAAGAGTTTTCTTCTTGATTTTTTTTGAGCCATTTTGCGTATTCATTTATTAATTGAAAGTTTGTGTCGGATGCAATTCTTTGTTTGCTACTATACACAACATCTGCAAAATTAGCATATGAACTTGTTTGAGAATATTTTGCTTGTGGAACTTTATCCCAAGCCAAAGCACCCTTTAAATCACGCTCACCTACTTTCATATAGCTATACCTGCTTGGCATTGCAATATCTGAGTAAACGCCTTCTTTTTGGGTTGAACCACCATTTATTCTATAGAATTTTTGGATGGTCATCTTTAAAAATCCTAAATCTTTTTCGTAATTTGAATAAAACTGATTGATGGGTAGAATGTTTTGTACAGTTCCTTTACCATACGTTTGATTTCCTCCTAAAATAACAGCTCTTTTATAATCTTGCATTGCAGCAGCAAAAATTTCTGAGGCTGAAGCAGAAAACTCATTTACCAAAATAACCAAAGAACCATCCCATTGAATTTGCGGATTTATATCATTTTTTATAATTGGGTTTTCCCCCCTATATTTTACCTGCACAATTGGGCCTTTGTCAATAAATAATCCTGAAATTTCTATGGCAGTTTTTAAAGAACCTCCCCCATTATTTCTCAAATCAACAATTAAACCAGAAACATTTTCTGCTTTTAAACGCTCAATTTCTTTTTCCATGTCTTTGGCAGAGTCTCGAGAAGCTTGATCTTGAAAATCAATATAAAAACTTGGTAAATCTATGATTGCATATTTCTTGCCGTTTTTCTCTACTATGCTCGATTTTACAAAGGTTTCATCTAATTGAACAACATCTCTTGTAATTGAAATTACTTTTATAGAACCATCTAATTTTTTCTTTACGGTTAATCTAACTTCAGTTCCTTTCTTTCCTTTGATAAATTTGATGGCATCATCTAAACGCATACCAACAATGTCTAAAGGTTCATTATCAGCTTGTGCAACTTTTAAAATAATGTCACCAGCCTCTAATTCTCCTTGTTTCCATGCAGGACCTCCAGAGACCAATTCAAAAATATGTGTATATATTCCTTTTTTCTGTAAACGAGCTCCAATTCCTTCTAGTTTTCCAGACATGCTTTGATCAAAACGTTCCTTTATTCTTGGAGCCATGTAAGTTGTATGAGGATCAAAGGCACCAACAACAGAATTTAAAAAAGTAGAAAACCAATCTTCATGTTCTAATTCTTCAATTCTCATATACAGTTCATCCATGTTTTTTAGAACTTCTGCTCTTGCTTCTTTTTCTAAAGTAACGAAAGATTTTACTTTGAATTTTTTATTCTTTTTTGCCTTTTCTTTCTGAAGTTCCATCTGTTCTTGAACTCTACCTAATGTTTGCAGTTTTAATTGTTTTCTCCAGTAATCGATTAGTTGATTATCGTTTTTTGCAAATGGTACTTCATCATAGTTTAAATCAACGGTTTCATTCTTCTTAAAGTCAAAAGGCTCTTCTAATAAAGCGCCATAATAAGATTTAGCATTTTTCATTTTGGCTAAAAAACGACTATAAACTAATTTATAAAAAGTTAAATCGTCTTGCAGTAACTGATTGTCAATTTCATATTTATATTGAGAGAATTCTTTAAGGTCTTCTTGCGTAAAATATCGTTTGCTTGGGTCTAAACCATCGACAAAAGAGTTGAAAATTTGCTCAGAAAAATCATCATTCATATCTTTCACGACAAAATGACCACGGGTTAAAATATTTTTTAACACATAAATTAAAACCTTATCTTTTTCTGGATCAGGAATTGTGTTCTTATCTGATGCATTTACTACAAAACTATTTACTAATAAAGCAATTGCTAAAAAAGCAGTACTAAACTTAAATTTGATGTTCATAAACTTTTTGTTCTTATTTTTCTCTTTTACTTTTTATTCAATCACTAAAATAGTGCCAAATTTTTAAAAACTTTTTCTTTGTTTTGAAATACTTATAATAACTTTAAGAACTACGATATTTTTCTTTGTTTTAAATTCTTATAATATTGTCAAAAAACACATAGCACTAAATATAGCATTACAATGTTACATAATTTTAGATTGATTTATTCTTTACAAAATGTTAAAAAGAAAATCGTTTAAATAAATTACATTTGTATTTAAAATGATTAGAAATGCAAGAAAAACCATTAATTTTAATAACGAATGACGATGGAATTACTGCTCCAGGAATTAGAGCGCTCATCAAAATAATGAATAAAATTGGAGAAGTTGTTGTTGTTGCTCCTGATAGTCCACAAAGCGGAATGGGACATGCAATTACGGTTGATAATGTGTTAACTTGCAATCCTATTACGATTGATGATGGTCCACAATTAGAATATACATGTTCCGGAACTCCTGCAGATTGTGTAAAAATGGCGATTAGTGAGATTTTAAATAAAAAACCAGATTTATGTGTTTCAGGTATAAACCATGGCGCAAATTCTTCTATAAATGTTATTTATTCAGGAACAATGAGTGCTGCTGTTGAAGCGGGAATAGAAGGGGTTCCTGCCATTGGTTTTTCATTATTAGATTTTAAATGGCATGCAGATTTTAAACCTGCAGAAGAATTTGTAAAAAAAATAACTTTAAATACGTTATTGAATGGTTTACCAGAAGGAATTGTTTTAAACGTAAATATTCCTAATTTAAAAGCAGAAGAAATAAAAGGAACTAAAATTTGCAGACAAGCAAATGGGGTTTGGAAAGAGAATTTTGACAAACGAAAGAGTCCTTTCGGAAAAGAATATTATTGGCTTTCTGGAGAGTTTATTAATAAGGATAAAGGTCAAGATACAGATGTATATGCATTAGAAAATGGATATGTTTCGGTTGTACCCGTGCAGTTTGATTTAACAGCACATCATATGATTCAAAAATTAAATTCTTGGGAACTCTAAAAAAAGACATTCTTATTGGTATTTTGACTGCTCTGTTTGCAACTGCAGCCAGTATTTTCTTGTACATAGAATATTTTTCTAAGTACAGTTTTAATGGTACTTTAAAAATGATTAGTGAAGCAGATTTGTATGGAAAAGTTTTGTCATTGGCCGCTATTCCTAATCTATTTGTATTCTTTATTTTTATCAAAAAGAAACAAGATCATAGAGCAAAAGGAGTTTTATTGGCGACAATTCTAATTGCTTTAACAACATTAATTTTAAAGTTTTTCTAAATGAAGTATTATATTATTGCAGGGGAAGCTTCAGGAGATTTACATGGTGCTAATTTAATGAAGGCATTGTATAAAGAAGACACAAATGCAGACATTCGGTTTTGGGGTGGAGATTTAATGGAAAAAGTTGGCGGAACTTTAGTAAGTCATTTTAAAGAAAGAGCTTTTATGGGCTTTTTTGAAGTCTTAAAAAACCTGACAAAAGTGCTAGGTTTTATAAAGTTTTGTAAAAAAGATATTGCTCAATATCAGCCAGATATAATTGTTTTTATAGACAATTCTGGATTTAATTTAAGAGTGGCTAACTGGGCGAAAAAACAAGGTTTTAAAACCAATTACTATATATCACCTCAAGTTTGGGCCAGTAGAGCAGGCAGAGTTAAAGATATTAAGAGGGATGTCGATAAAATGTTTGTAATTCTTCCTTTTGAGAAAGCTTTTTATGAAAAACATGATTATGAGGTAGCTTTTGTTGGACATCCTTTAATTGATGCAATTGCTAACAGAAAACAAGTTGATGCGGATCAATTTAGAGCAGAGCATCGTTTAGGAGATAAACGAATTATTGCTTTATTACCAGGAAGTAGAAAGCAAGAAATTACAAAAATGTTATCTGTAATGTTGTCTTTGGTTGCTGATTTTTCTGAATATGAATTTGTAATTGCAGGTGCTCCAAGTCAAGAATTCTCTTTTTATCAGCAAATAATTGGTGATAGAAAAGTGCGTTTTATCAACAATAGAACGTACGATTTATTAAGTATTTCGAATGCTGCGTTGGTAGCTTCTGGCACTGCAACTTTAGAAACAGCCTTATTTAAAGTACCTCAGGTGGTTTGTTATAAAGGAGGGAATATTTCCTATCAAATTGCAAAAAGAATTATCACTTTAAAATTTATTTCTTTGGTGAATTTAATCATGGATAAAGAAGTGGTAACAGAGTTAATTCAAAATGATCTTACAAAAGCAAATCTAAAAAATGAGCTTGCCAAAATTTTAGATAAAAAACATCGAGAAAAATTATTCTTAGCATATTTTGATTTAGAGAAAAAGCTAGGAGGAAAGGGTGCTTCAGAAAAAACAGCAAAATTGATTGTTAAGAATTTAAAGACATAAGATATCAATGAGAAAAGTACTGTTTCTATCAATTATTTTTTCTTTTATTTTGAGCGCTTGTTCATCAACGAAAATAATAAGAGCAACTAACAATAAGACGAGTTCAAAAGCGGATAAAATTGTTAGAAATGCGTTAAAATTCAAAGGTGTAAAATATAAATTTGGTGGAACAACTAAAAGAGGAATAGATTGTTCTGGAGTAATTTATGTAGCTTTTGGAGATGAGAATTTTCAGTTGCCAAGAATCTCTAGAGATATGGCAAAAAGAGGAAGTAAAATTTCTTTAAGTAAAGCTCAAAAAGGTGATTTGTTATTTTTTAAAACGAGGAAAAGTAGAAGAAGTATCAATCATGTTGGTTTGATTATTTCTAATAAAAAGGCACAAATTCGCTTCATACATGCTACTAGTTCTAGAGGTGTAATTGTTTCTTCGTTATCAGAAAAATATTGGAAGAAAGCTTTTGTGAAAGCGACAAAAGTACTCTAATTTGTTCTAATAATAATTTTGTAACTTTAGTTCGCTATGAAAAGGTTACTAAATTTTTTACCCTTCCACTTTGTGGTACTTCTATTTTTAGGAATTTATTCACAGTTTTATTATCAATTCTGGAATTTTGGATTTCTTAAAACACTCTTTTTAATTGCCATTATTTCTATATTTTTGCTGATTCTGAATCACAAGAAAATAAGTACTTTTTTATCTTTTATTTTGTTCTATTTGATAGGAGTTTCTTCAGTTTATTTTAATAATGATATAAATTATAAGAGTTACTATCAAAATTATGCAGAAAAGAATTCTACTGTAATCTTAAGAGTTGATAAAGTTTTAAAATCAGGGCTTTTTAATGATAAATATGAAGTAGAGGTCATCCAAGTTGTTAGTACAATAACTAGAGGTAAGGTGCTGTTAAACGTACGAAAAGATAGTCTAAGAAAGCGGTTAGAAGTTGATGATTTATTATATGTAAAGCCAGTCTTTGAAAAAGTAAATCTACCACTAAATCCATATCAATTTAATTACAAAAACTATTTAATAAAACAAGGAATTCATCAACAAGTATTTTTAGATTATAATGAGTTTAAAAGAGTAGGCTCTCAAAGTTTTTCTATGCAAGGACTTTCAGCAAAATTCAGAAATCATGTTAAGGAGTCACTAAATGATTACAATCTTAAGCCAGATGAATTAGCTGTAATAAATGCTCTGTTATTAGGGCAGCGAAAAGATATTTCTAAACAATTAATTACCGATTATTCAAGAGCTGGAAGCATTCATATTTTAGCAGTCTCTGGTTTACACGTCGGTATTATTTTACTCATTTTAACTTGGTTTTTTAAGCCTTTAGAAAGACTGAAAAGAGGAAGGCATCTCAAGGTTATTTTAGTGGTTTCATTTCTTTGGATGTTTGCTTTCGTTGCTGGTCTTTCTGCATCTGTTGTAAGAGCTGTAACTATGTTTACTTTTTTAGCAATTGGATTGTCTTTTCAACGAAAAAATATAGTGGAGTTTTCTTTAATTTCCTCCATGTTTTTTTTGCTGATTATAAAACCTATGTTTTTGTTTGATGTTGGTTTTCAACTGAGCTACTTCGCTGTTTTTGGTATCATTTGGGTACAACCAAAATTGTATAAAATTTATACACCAAAATTTAAGATAGTTGATAAATTTTGGCAATTACTATCAGTTTCGTTTGCTGCCCAAGCCGGAATTTTACCCCTTAGTTTGTACTATTTTCATCAATTTCCAAGTTTATTTTGGTTATCTAATTTAATAATAATTCCTTTTTTAGGGGGTATTTTAATTGGTGGAATTGTAATTATTTCGCTTTCATTAATTGGTTTTTTACCACAGTCTTTAGCGACAGTATACGGATTTGTAATTACACAAATGAATAATTTTGTTAGCTGGGTTTCTCATCAAGAACAATTTTTATTGAAAGATATTTCATTCTCCTTTTTAATGATGATAGCTTCCTATTTTTTTATCATTTTTCTTGTCCGTTTTTTGATTGAGAAGTCACCTAAAAAATTGATTTACTTTTTAATTTCAATCTTGATTATTCAAAGTGTTTTTCTGTTTGAAACGCATCAAAAGAAAAGAAAAACAGCATTTATAATTTTTCAAAAAAGTAGAACTTCTGTTTTAGGTATTCGAGCAGGAGAGCAACTTTTGGTGTATCATAATGAAGATAGTTTAGAAATTAGAAAATCCAATTTAATGACTTCATATAGAATTGGAGAGAATGTACAGCAACATTTTAAAACCTTTGATTCTTCTATATTTCAATTTGAGAAGGAGCATGTTTTATTGTTGGATAGTTTGGGAGTGTATCAACTTAATAACTTGAAGAATCTTAGCGTAGTTTTGCGATATTCTCCTAAAATAAATATGGAAAGATTAATAAAAACCATTCAACCAAAACAAATTATTGCGGATGCCAGCAATTATAAAAGTGATGTAAGTAGATGGCAGATTGTTTGTAAAGAACAAAAAACGCCATTTTATTACACAGGTAAAAATGGCGCTTATTTTCTAAGGAAAAATAAAAATTAATCTTTTTTAAATATGGGTTTAAAAGCCTTCTGATAGGCTTCAAACTGTTCTTGATTTGTTAATTCTCTGTGCTTATCATTTATAAACATTTTAAGATAAAACTCTAATTGTTGAGGTCCATGAAAACCTTTCAAGGGAATTATAAAATCACCTTTTTCATTTAAAAAAACAATCGTGGGATACGCGTTTATTCTTATAAAATTTGCAAATTCATGAGCGCTATTTCTTCTATTGGCTTTTGTTTTATCATAATTAGGATTGCTATATGAGCTTCCTTTATATCGTATACTGTCATTTCCTTCACCATTAAATTTAACCGCATAATAATTCTTATTTACAAAAGCAGCAACATCTTTGTTCTGAAATGTTTTTTTGTCTAATAACTTACATGGGCCGCACCAATTTGTATAAACATCTATCATTATTTTTCTAGGTTGCTCTTTCTGAAGTTCTAAAGCTTTGTTCAAAGAAATCCAATTGATTTCTTGGGCTTTTAAAGTGAATGATACTAGTGTAATAGTTAAAAAAAATATTGTATTTTTCATGGTATATAGTCATAAAATAATTTATGAATTTACAAAAAAAAAAAGGTTTGAAAGATCGCTTCCTTTCTCTAAATGCTGAATTTTACTTAACGCCGTGCATTAATTTTTTCAATAATGGGTTTAAGACAATAGAAATGAACCCAACAGCTATTGGAACTAAAGTAAATATTAAAAAGAAAGTACTTAAGGAATATTCTTCGGTTATTTTATCGATCATACCTCCCATTGTTCCTGCAGCTTTTTGACCAATTGCAATTGCTAAGTACCAAATACCAAACATAAAGCCAATCATTCTTCCGGGAACTAGTTTGCTTAAATAAGACAAACCAACAGGTGAGATACACAATTCGCCCATCGTGTGAAATAGGTATGCAAATATTAAAAAGAACATACTTACAGAAGCTGTTTTTGCACCTTGGTCAATTCCTGATGTTCCAAGAACTAATACTCCAAACCCTAAACCTAAAAGTATGAGGCCTAGCCCATATTTCATGGCAGCACTCGGATTTGATTTGCTTTCCCACCATCTAGAAAATAAAGGTGCAAGTGTAATAATAAAGAATGAATTTAAAATACCAAACCAAGAGGCTCCGACTTCTGTTGCGTCTTTACTAAACTCTCTATTAATTTTCCAAATTACAATTCCCCAAAGTGCTATAAAAGCAATAGCTAAAAAGATATTAGAATAGGGAATTTTAGAATATGTTTTTTTAAATAATAAGTATAAAACCCAAGTAATAATTGTCAAAGGTCCTACTGTTAAAATTAAATCAATTACTTTAAATATCATTGCTGATGAACCGGACAATGATCTACCAGTGTAGTCTCTTGCAAAAATAGTCATAGAACCTAAGGACTGTTCGAAAGCTGCAAAGAAAAATACGGTAAATATTCCAAAAATAGAAACAGCAATAATCTTGTCTCTAACAATTTTTGTATATCTTGATATTCTCGAAGTTATTAAGTATAAAAATAATATTAAAGCTGAAATTATAGTGATGGTTGAACCATCATAATTTCCAATCTTAAAATCTAAAATATTCACATTTCCAATTTTAGACATTGGGTCATTAAATAGATATAAAATTCCTCCTAAAGCAGAAAGTGCTATTAATATTTTATCTAAACTGGTAAAAGGATTTAGTTTTTCTTCTATTTCTTGATCAATTGTAAGATCAGCTTTGTTACCATTTTTATCAAGCGCTTCTAAATTCTTTTTTGAAGGTTTCTCTCCAATGTTTCCATATAAATCCTTAGCTAACCAGAATTGTAACATTCCTAAAAACATAAAAACTCCTGCAAGACCAAATCCCCAAGACCATCCAATATTTTCTGCTAAATATCCACATAACATCATTCCAAAAAAGGCTCCAGCATTCACTCCCATATAAAATATCGTATAAGCTCCATCTTTTTTAGATTCTTTTCCCTTATACATTTCAGAAATCATAGAAGTAATATTAGGTTTAAAAAAACCAGTACCAATCACTAACAAGGCTAAGCCAAGATATAAAGTAAATTGAGTTTCAAACACCATAGAGGCATGTCCTAACATCATAATAAAACAACCAATCACCACAGCCCATTTATAACCGGTAATTTTATCAGCAACCCATCCACCAATAATTGGCGTTAGATATAAAAGTGAAGCATAGGTGCCAATTAAAGACAATGCGTGTTCTCTTGGCCACTCCCAACCTGGGTTGTCACCAATTAATGGTGCTGTTAAAAATAATACGAGAAGAATTCGCATTCCGTAAAATGAAAAACGTTCCCACATTTCAGTGAAAAATAACACAAACAATCCAGCAGGGTGACCAATTACTTTGTCTTTAAATAAATTTTCTATGTCAGTATTCATAAAGTGATTTTTTAGATAATATAATTAAATTAAAAAACCCCCATAAATTTCAATTTATGAGGGTTTTATGTTTTTAGTTATCTGCTAATTCGAAGCCTTCTGTCTCATCATTAATTATGTGCTCATTATCTTCAGCGCCGTGCGTTAGTTTCTCTAACCTCTTACGGAATAGCATTACTAAAAAACCGAAAATAACACAGAAAATAGCAATTCCTGTAAAAATCACGTATTCTCCTAAGTTTTCAGAAGCTTCACCTAATAACCCTGCTAGCTTATTTCCAAATCCTGTCATTGCAAAATAAACACCCATCATAAGAGAAGCATACTTTACTGGAGCTAATTTTGTAATGTAAGATAAAGCAACTGGCGATATACATAGCTCACCAACTGTGTGAAATAAATAAGCTAAAACTAACCAATTCATAGCAGAAGCTCCATTAGATTCATATTGAGCTGCAGCCGCTGTCATAAAAAAGAATCCTGTTCCCATTATAATTAAACCTAATATCATTTTAAATAGGGATGTAGAGATTTTTCCTTTTAACTTTCTATTTGCCCAATAACCTGCTACTGTCGTTCCTAAAAATATAATAAACATCGCATTTAAGGATTGAAACCAAGATGCTGGCACTTCATTTCCTATAAAAGGTAAAGAAAAAGATAAAATTCTATCAGTTTTATCTGATGCATAAAGGTTCATTAAACCCCCAGCTTGCTCAAATGCTCCCCAAAATATGATAACTAATAGGAAAGAAATTAATAAGACAACTACTCTGTCTTTTTCTATTTTAGTTAAAGGTTTATTCATTGCTTCTTTATCAGCCATATTCTCTGAAGCTCCAAGGAAGTTACCAACACTTTTCAAATACTTTTGTCCAAATAGATATTGAATTAAACCTGCTGCCATTCCTATTCCTGCTAACCCAAATCCATAATGCCAGCCATAAACTTCTCCGACTGTTCCAACGATTAAACTGGATAGAAATGCACCCACATTAATTCCTATATAAAAAATTGTAAAACCTTTGTCTCTTCTAATATCTCCTTGTTTATATAGGCCACCAACCATGGTAGAAATATTTGGTTTTAATAACCCTACACCAGCAATAATTAACCCTAACCCTGTATAAAATGCCCACATTTCTTCAATAGCTAGAATACTATGCCCAGCAACTAACAGGATTCCTCCATAGAGCACAGATTTCTTTTGTCCAAGAAATTTATCTGCAATCCAACCACCAGGAATAGAAGCAACATACACCAGCATTGTGTACCATCCATACAAAGATAAAGCCTCACCGTTGGTCCAACCTAATCCTGAGTTTTCGCCTTGTGTTTGTGCTACCAAGTATAAAACTAATATTGCACGCATTCCGTAATAAGAAAAACGTTCCCACATTTCTGTGAAAAATAAAACATACAAACCTACTGGATGTCCAAATAGCTCTTTTTGATGTGGTAATTTAATAGTAGTATCTGACATAAGTTTATCTTTTAATTTACTTTTTATTTAAGTTTTTTTGTGTAAAATTTGTCATTTTAGTAAACAAATTTAGGTGTGTATTTTTTCGTTTAATACTCTAGATTTAATAAAGGTTCGCCAAGTTTACGGAAAAATCCGCAAAAAATAGTTGTAAAAAGTAGAAATCTTGATTAATTCATATTTTCTGAATGGTTTAAATTATATTTGCTGTCGATAGTTTATAGATACATAAATGAGCAAACTTATTTCAGGATTTTCTAGGTTAAGTAAGAAAGAAAAAATAAATTGGTTAACCGAAAATTACTTTCAGAATCAAGCTGAAACGGTAAAGATTATTACCCAATATTGGAATAATGATGAGGATTTACAACAACTTCATGATGATTTTATAGAGAACACTATTTCTAACTTTTACATGCCTTACGGTGTTGCACCTAACTTTTTGATTAATGATAGAGAATATGCGATTCCTATGGTTGTAGAAGAAAGCTCTGTGGTTGCAGCGGCTTCTTTAGTTGCAAAATTTTGGAGTACAAGAGGAGGTTTTAAAACAGAAGTTATTGGTACTGAGAAAATTGGTCAAGTACACTTTATGTTTGTTGGTGATAAAAGTGATTTAGAAAATTATTTCAATCAAAATAAAACCGAGTTATTCTCAGCAACAGGTTCCATTACCAAAAATATGGAAAAACGTGGAGGTGGAATTTTAGATATCAAATTAGTTGATAAAACAGATAAATTATCCAATTATTATCAATTGCATGTAACCTTTGAAACGAAAGATTCAATGGGTGCAAATTTCATAAATTCTTGTTTAGAAGCGATTGCAAAACAGTTTGAAAAAGAGGGCATAGAAATTGTAATGAGTATCTTATCTAATTATATTCCAAAATGTTTGGTGAGAGCAGAAGTGAGTTGTGAGATAGAAGCTTTAGGCGGAGATGATCCTCAGAAGTTTGCAGAAAAATTTTATCAAGCTGTAAAAATTGCTGAAATAGAACCTTATCGAGCGGTGACGCATAATAAAGGAATTATGAATGGAATTGATGCTGTGGTATTAGCTACGGGTAACGATTTTAGAGCTGTAGAAGCCGGTGCTCACGCCTATGCTTCAAGATCTGGAGAATATTCTAGTTTGTCTCATTGTGAAATTAAAGATGGTGTTTTTAAATTTTGGATAGAAGTTCCATTAGCTTTAGGAACTGTTGGTGGCTTAACAGCATTGCATCCAATGGCAAAGCTATCTTTAGAAATGTTGCAAAAACCATCCGCAAGAACCTTAATGCAAATAATGGCTACGGCAGGTTTAGCTCAGAATTTTGCAGCTTTAAGAGCTTTAACAACAAAAGGAATCCAGCATGGACACATGAAAATGCATTTGCAAAATATTTTAAATCAGTTTGAAGCAAATGAAGAAGAAAAAGAAATTGTTACCACTTATTTTGATAAAAAAACAGTTACGCATTCTGCTGTAGTTGAAAAAATAAATTCTTTAAGAAAACCTAAAATTAATTGGGTCAATTTTTTAGATCAAGATTTCGTAAGAACTCAATTATCAAAATTAAATGAAAATTCTAAACCTGTTTTTGGGAGTATGAATGCTCAACAAATGATAGAACATTTAAGTGATGTGACCCAAATTGCAAACGGTAATTGGAACGTAGATATTTTTGTCTCAGATGATAAAACTGCGCATAGAAAACCATTTTTAGATACAAAAAACGAATTACAAATAGGATTTAAAGCTTCTTTTATAGCGGAAGAACCCAACAGGCTAAAATTTAATTCTATGGAAGAATCAATTCATGATTTAATACAGCAAGTAGAAATCTTGACTTTTATTTTTACCGAAAATAAAAATAGAACAGTAGTTCACCCGTTTTTTGGTGAGTTAGACTTTGAGTACTGGAAGAAGTTTCAAGTAAAACATTTTACACATCATTTTAAACAATTTAATTTAGTATAAACTAAATTTCAAAATAAGAAAATGAAAAATTTTTATTCTAACGGAAAGCTTTTATTAACAGGAGAATACCTAGTTTTAGATGGTGCAAAATCGTTGGCTGTTCCTACAAAATTTGGTCAAGATTTAATTGTTGAGAAAATTAAAGAATCACAACTAATTTGGGGTAGTTTTACACATACAGGAGAATGTTGGTTTGAAGCTGTTTTTGATTTACAAAAATTACGCTTAGTGAATTGCACATTTAATTCGGATACAGAAGGAAATGCTGAGTTTGTTGCAGAAACACTTTTAGATATAATAAAAGAAGCAAGAAACTTAAATCCTGATTTTTTGAATTCTGATGATGGATTTGTTGTAAAAACAACACTAACTTTTCCTCAAAATTGGGGATTAGGAAGTTCGTCAACATTAATAAGTTCTATCGCTTCTTGGGCAGAAGTGGATCCTTTTAAATTACTTTGGAATTCCTTTAAAGGAAGCGGTTACGATATTGCTTGTGCTCAAAATGACACGCCAATTTTTTATCAAATAAAGGATAAAAAGCCAATAATTAAGCAAGTAGCATTTAATCCAACTTTTAAAGACAATTTGTTTTTTGTACATCTAAATGAAAAACAAGATTCTAAACAAGGAATTGCGAAGTTTAGAGAAAGTAACCAGAATATTGAAAAAGAAATAAAAATGATTTCAGCTATTTCTGATGCGTTTTTAAATGCAACATCATTAGAAGATTTTGATAGATTAATTATCGAGCATGAAAGAATTATCAGTTCAATTATCAAGCTAAAACCTGTAAAAGAAAAATTATTTCCAGATTATTTTGGAGAAATAAAAAGTTTAGGAGCTTGGGGAGGAGATTTTGTTTTAGTAACAGGAAATTCAGCATCACCAGCTTATTTTAAAAATAAAGGATTTGAAACAATTCTTACATATTCAGAAATGGTTTTATGAGTAAAGTAATAATTATTGGAGGTGGGGCAGCAGGATATTTTACAGCTATAAACGCGAAAGAAAATAATCCTGAATTAGATATTACTATTCTGGAAAAAGGGAAAGACGTTTTACAAAAAGTGAAAATTTCTGGAGGAGGAAGATGTAATGTAACGCATGCATGTTTTGAGCCAAAAGAATTAGTGAAATTTTATCCAAGAGGAGAAAAAGAATTACTTGGGCCTTTTCATCAATTTATGACAGGAGATACTTTTGAATGGTTTGACAATAGAGGAGTTCCTTTAAAAATTGAAGGTGATAATCGTGTTTTTCCTGAAGCAAATACTAGTCAAGCAATTATAGATTGTTTTCAAAAAGCTGTTGATAAGTTAAATATTAAAGTGTTAACAAATCATGGAGTGAATTCTGTATCTCAAAAAGAAAATAAATGGATCATCAATACTAAAGAGCAAATTTTTGAAGCTGATAAATTAGTAATTGCAGCAGGAAGTTCTAAAAAGGTCTGGGAGTTATGTGAAAGTTTAGATCATGCTATTATAGAGCCTGTACCTTCTTTGTTTACTTTTAATATTAACGATAAGAGATTGGTTGATTTATTAGGGACTTCTGTTCCGAATGCAACTGTAAAAATTGCAAACACAAAATTAGAAGCTTCAGGGCCTTTATTAATTACACATTGGGGTATGAGTGGTCCCGCAGTTTTAAAACTTTCTGCTTTTGGTGCAAGGATTTTAGCAGACAAAAAATACCAATATAATGTGGAAGTAAATTGGCTATCTAGACCAACAGATAAAGTATTGAATGTTCTTCTTAATTTAAAAAAGAAAGAGCCTCGTAAAACCGTAATTTTAAAGTCGCCATTTGCAGAGGTTTCTAAAAGATTGTGGGAGCGTTTTGTTGTTGCATCCGGAATAAAATCAACCCAAAATTGGGCAGATTTAAATAATTCTCAACTAGAGAATTTAGCAAATCAACTTACAAAAGGTGTCTTTAATGCAAATGGAAGAACTACTTTTAAAGATGAATTTGTAACTGCTGGCGGAATCGATTTAAAAGAAATTAATTTTAAACGTTTTGAAAGCAAGAAACATGAGAACCTCTTTTTTGTAGGTGAAGTATTAAATATTGACGCAGTTACGGGTGGATTTAATTTTCAAAATGCTTGGACAGGTGGTTATATTTGTGCGAACGCTTTAGCGCAAGAGTAAAACTTTATCGAAACGTTATTCTATTGAAAAGGAAAGAAATATCTCATTTATTTTAGAGAAACTCCTCAAATATTTAAATAAAAACTAATTTCGGAATAATCTTCTGAGTTTAAAATAAATATATTATGGCATTAACAGCATCAAACGAATTTACTTTAGGAACAAAAGCGCCAGATTTTCAGCTATTGAATACGGTGGACAATGCGACTATTTCTTTAGATCAAGCAAAAGGTAAAAAAGGAACTGTTATCATGTTTATTTGTAATCATTGTCCTTTTGTAATTCATGTAAACGATGAATTAGTAAAAATGGCAAATGAGTACCAAGAAAAGGGTATTAATTTTATTGCGATAAGTTCTAATGATGTTGCAAATTATCCAGAAGATGCTCCAGATTTAATGAAGCAACTTGCTAGAGATATAAAGTATCCTTTTCCTTATTTGTATGATGAAACTCAGGAAGTAGCAAAAAAGTATGCTGCTGCCTGTACTCCAGATATTTATGTGTTTGATGAGGATTTAAAAGCAGTTTATCACGGCCAATTAGACAACTCAAGACCTGGAAATGGAAAACCGGTTACAGGAAATGATTTACGACATTCTTTACATAATTTATTAGAAAATAAGGTTGTTTCAGAAAACCAGAAACCTAGCATGGGTTGTGGTATTAAGTGGAAGTGCCTTTAAAATTTTGTACCTTTACAATTAATATGAAACAAGTATTCCATAAAATAATGTCAATATTAATGGCTTTTGTAGTGTTATTCTCTACAATGTCATTTACTATTAATATGCATTATTGTGGTGATACATTGGTTGAAACTGCTGTTTTTCATAAAGCACAAGGTTGTGGCATGGAAATGCAGACACCTTCAGATGAAACTTGTGTAGTCTCAAAAAAGAATTGTTGCAACGATCAGCAATTAGTAATTGAGGGTCAAGTTGAGTTACAGTCTCAAGTTGATGCCATTCCTTTTGAACAACAAGTATTTATAGCTTCATTTTTATATACTTATAATAACCTTTTTGAAGATTTAGATAAAAATGTCTCTTCTTATGTAGTTTACAAACCACCAGTCGTCATAAAGGAACTCTACAAGATTGACGAAATGTATTTAATTTGATTTTTAAACAATAGATGATGTTGTCCTATGGCTTTAATGTTATAAGGATTAACTGTTGTATTCGGTGTTTTTCGAACGTCAATGTCTAACTGTTTAATAACCAAAGCTAATGCTAAATAAAAGTATAAAATTTTTAATAGAGAATAAACTCGTAGCAGTACTATTACTCGTCCTTTTTGTGGGATGGGGAACCCTGAACGCTCCTTTTAATTGGGATACCGGATTCTTGCCTAGAAATCCTGTAGCGGTAGATGCCATTCCTGATATTGGAGAAAATCAACAAATTGTCTTTACAAAATGGGAGGGTCGCTCACCGCAAGATATTGAAGACCAAATTACCTATCCGTTAACTACTTCTTTACTTGGTATTCCAGGTGTGAAAACGATTCGTAGTTCATCTATGTTTGGCTTTTCAAGCATCTATATTATTTTTGAAGAAGACATTGAATTTTATTGGAGTCGTAGTCGCATTCTCGAGAAACTTAATTCATTACAAAGTAGTTTACTTCCTGAAGGCGTAAATCCTTCTTTGGGTCCAGATGCCACAGGTTTAGGACAAATTTTTTGGTACACATTAGAAGGGCGTGATGAAACTGGAGCAGTAACTGGTGGTTGGGATTTACAAGAGTTAAGAAGCATACAGGATTACTATGTAAAATATGCGTTGTCGTCTGCTAGTGGTGTTTCTGAAGTAGCCTCTATTGGTGGGTATGTTCAAGAATATCAAGTAGACATCAATCCAGAATTGATGCGCCAATACAACATTAATTTAAACCAAGTTGTAAAGGCGGTTAAGGAAAGTAACAAAGACATAGGTGCACAAACCTTAGAAATAAATCAAGTAGAATATTTAGTGCGTGGTTTAGGCTATGTGAAATCTATTTCAGATATAGAAAATGCGGTAGTAACTTCAGAAGGTTATACTTCACTAAAAATTAAAGATATTGGTAAAGTTTCATTAGGTCCAGAAACTAGAAGAGGTATTTTAGATAAAGAAGGGGTAGAAGTTGTTGGTGGGGTTGTGGTTGCTAGATATGGCGCAAACCCTATGGACGTTATTGCGAATGTTAAGGATAAAATTAACGAATTAAGTTCAGGGTTACCTTCAAAAGTGCTCGCAGACGGAAGAACTTCAAAATTAACAATAGTTCCTTTCTATGACAGGACAGAACTGATTCAAGAAACATTAAGCACACTAAAGGAAGCCCTAACATTAGAGATTTTAATAACGATTTTGGTTATTATCATTATGGTGTTCAACCTTCGAGCTTCATTATTAATTTCTGGGCTTTTACCAGTAGCAGTGTTAATGGTATTTATTGCTATGAAGCTGTTTGATGTTGATGCCAATATTGTTGCGCTTTCTGGTATTGCTATAGCAATCGGTACCATGGTTGATGTAGGGGTCATACTCTCAGAAAATATTATTAGGCATCTCGATGAAGATATTGAAAATCTACCTATAAACACGGTTGTATATAATGCCACAAAAGAAGTGTCTGGAGCAATAGTCACCGCAGTATTGACAACTATAATTAGTTTCATTCCTGTATTTACGATGATTGGTGCAGAAGGAAAATTATTTAGACCATTAGCATTTACAAAAACATTTGCGCTAACGGCTTCTTTAATTGTTGCCTTATTTTTAATCCCCCCTTTTGCAGCCTATTTATTTAGAAAGAGGACCATTAAAAAGATATTTAATTTCTTTATAAATAGCCTTTTAATTATAGGTGGAATTACAGTATTAATTTATGGCTATTGGTTAGGAATAATATTGATGTCATTTGGTATTACAGGCACATTAAAACTTCAAGAAAAATTAAACAAAAAGCTAACAAATGCTATCAATATCATCATTTCTGTAGCTGCAATTGTATTTCTGTTAGCTGAATATTGGAGGCCATTAGGAGTTGATAAAAGCATCTTCTGGAATCTCATTTTTGTAAGTATTATTTGCTTTGTATTGTTAGGAGTCTTTACATTGTTCAAAATATATTACGTACGCATTTTAGAATGGTGTTTAGAAAATAAACTCTTGTTTTTATCAATACCAACTGCTATTGTTGTTGCTGGTTTTTTCATTATGAAGAATACGGGTAAAGAATTTATGCCATCATTAAATGAAGGCTCTTTTCTTTTGATGCCAACTTCAATGCCGCATTCTGGCGTAGCCGAAAATAGCCGTATTTTACAGCAATTGGATATGGCAGTAGCTAGTCTTCCGGAAATTAAAACAGTTGTTGGTAAAGCAGGTAGAACCGAGTCTGCTTTAGATCCTGCTCCATTATCAATGTATGAAAATATCATTCAGTATAAATCTGAATATATGCTGAATTCCGATGGAGAGCGTCAGCGTTATAAAGTTAATGATGACGAGTTATTTGAATTAAAAGATGGCCGATCTATTACAAATCCAAATAATTTTGAAAATGGTACATTAAGGGCTGTCAAAAGGGGGCAATTAATAGAGGACGATGAAGGCGAGTTCTATCGAAATTGGCGACCAGAAATTAAATCACCGGATGATATTTGGAATGAAATTTTAAGAGTTACCAAATTACCAGGTGTTACCTCAGCACCAAAGTTACAGCCCATTGAAACAAGACTGGTGATGCTTCAAACAGGAATGCGCGCACCTATGGGAATAAAGGTGAAAGGGCTAGATTTAAAACAGATTGAAGCGTTTGGAATTCAATTAGAAAATATTTTGAAACTAGCTGAAGGTGTCAAGCAAAAAGCAGTATTTGCAGACCGTATTGTCGGGAAACCTTATTTGTTAATTGATATTGATAGAGAAAAAATTGCTCGTTACGGTATTTCTATAAAGAATGTGCAAGATGTATTAAAAGTTGCAGTCGGAGGAGTTGTATTAACTCAAACTGTTGAAGGTAGAGAGCGTTATGGTGTGCGTGTGCGGTATCCTAGAGAATTACGAGGGAATCCAACTGATTTAAAGCAAATTTATATTCCTATCGGGAAAGGCAGTTCAGTGCCATTAAGCGAATTGGCAACCATTCGTTATGAGCAAGGTCCGCAAGTGATTAAAAGTGAGGACACTTTTTTAGTTGGCTATGTATTATTTGATAAGTTAGATGGTTTTGCAGAAGTTAGTGTGGTTGAAAATGCACAAGCCTTAATTCAGCAAAAAATTGATTCAGGTGAATTATTAGTGCCAAAAGGGATTAACTACAAGTTTACCGGTACTTACGAAAATCAATTAAGAGCAGAAAAAACCTTATCGAGGGTTGTGCCTCTTGTTTTAGTCATTATCTTTTTAATTTTATACTTTCAGTTCCGTTCTGTCGCAACGTCGCTTATGGTATTTACAGGAATAGCAGTGGCATTTGGTGGTGGATTTATAATGATATGGCTCTATGGGCAAGATTGGTTTTTAAACTTCAATTTCTTTGGTACAAATATGCGTGACTTATTTCAAATGCATCCTATTAATTTAAGTGTTGCTGTTTGGGTTGGATTTATTGCCTTATTTGGAATAGCAACCGATGATGGTGTAGTCATGGCAACCTATTTAAAACAAACCTTTGATAAGAATACTCCAGAAAATAAAAAAGAAATTAGAGCCTCCATTGTCGAAGCAGGACAGAAGCGTATTCGTCCTTGTTTGATGACTACGGCAACAACGATACTGGCATTATTACCAATTTTAACATCAACAGGCCGAGGAAGTGATATTATGATTCCTATGGCTATACCAAGTTTTGGTGGGATGTTAATTGCTTTGATTACCTTATTCGTTGTTCCAGTATTATACAGCTGGAAACAAGAAATTCAATTTAAAAGAACAATAAAATGAAATACACAAATTTCAATATAAAATTAGTATTGGCTCTTGGTTCTTGTTTCTTGAGCCTCTTTATGAATGCGCAACTATTAGAACCTTTAATTGATGAAGCGTTAGCAAATAGTCCAGAAATTCAAAAATTTGAATTGCAATACAGTATTGCTTCTGAAAAAATAAATGAAGTACATACAATGCCTAATACCGAATTTGGTGTTGGTTATTTTGTAAGCGAACCAGAAACACGAACAGGGGCTCAACGATTTAAAGTATCAGTTAAGCAAATGTTGCCTTGGTTTGGGAATATAACGGCAAGAGAAAACTATGTTAGTTCTTTGGCAGACGCTAAATATGAAGATATCATAATTGCTAAAAGAAAACTAATGGCTTTGGTATCAAAATCGTATTACAATTTGTATGCGAATATGGCAAAGCAAGAGATATTAACAGAAAACATTACTATGCTTGAAACTTATGAAAAATTAGCGCTAACATCCGTTGAGGTCGGTAGAGCATCAGTAGTAGATGTATTGCGATTACAAATGCGTCAAAATGAAATGGAGCAACTAAACAGGGTTTTAAAGCAACAGTATTTAGCTGAACAAACAAGGTTTAATAAATTTTTAAATCGAGATAAAGACATTGCCGTGAATATTATAAACGAATTGAATATTCCTTTAGAAGACTTTGATATTAATTCTGAAAATTTGGCATTACACTCCGAGTTATTGAAATACGATAAGCTTTACAGCTCGGTGGAAAAATCTGAATTATTAAATCAAAAAGAAAGTAGCCCAATGATTGGTTTTGGATTAGATTACATCAACGTAAATAAGAGACCAGATATGAGTTTTAACGATAATGGGAAGGATATAATCATGCCAATGGTATCAGTATCTATTCCAATATTTAACAATAAATACAAATCAAAAACTAGGCAAAACGAGCTGCAGCAGCAAGAGATTATTGCCCAAAAGCAAGAACGGTTGAATACCTTAGAAACACTTTTAAACAAAGCAATAAACGATAGAATCTCTGCAAGAATAAGTTATGCCACTCAAGCTAAAAACTTAAAGCAATCTAAAGATGTAGAGAGAATTTTGATAAAAAGTTATGAAACTGGAACGATAGATTTTAATGACATTTTGGATATTCAGGAATTGGAATTAAAGTTTCAAATAAACCAAGTAGAATCGGTGAAAACATATTACATGCAAACGACTATTATTAACTATTTAATAAAATAAGACATGAAGTATATTTATAAAATAGAAGGCATGATTTGCGGTGGTTGCAAAGTATCCGTAGAAAAATATTTAAACGAAATAGAACACGTTACCAATGTTTCTATTCATCTTGAAAAAGGAGAAGCAGAAGTTACAATGGATAAAAATATCGCAATAGAAGTGCTACAAAAAGCATTACCAAAAAAATATGCCTTATCTAAAAAACCAAAAGAAAATGTGTTTGCGCCTTTAAGCATTTTGTTGATGCCAAAGGTAGGAGAAGAGAGTAAATTGAAACAATTAAAGCCCTTGTTACTCATTCTCTTTTATATCGCTTCGGCAAGTATATTACTTCATTATAAAGAGTGGAATTCGAACGAATTTATGCTGGATTTTATGGGTTTGTTTTATATCGTATTTAGTTTCTTTAAAATGTTAGACTTAAAAGGGTTTCCAGTATCTTTTAGTATGTATGATCCAATTGCAAAAAAAGTTCCTTTTTATGGAAAAATATACCCATTTATAGAAACTGCATTAGGGTTGATGTTCTTAATACGTTTTAAAATAGATATTGCTTTAATGGTCACATTAGTTATCCTAGGAGTAACAACTATTGGAGTAACAAAAACACTTTTAGATAAAAAATCAATACGCTGTGCTTGCTTAGGTACTACACTTAAGCTACCTATGACTGAAGCCACTTTCATAGAAAATACTATTATGATTGCAATGGCTGTATTAATGCTTAGAAACATATTTTAAATTAATAGATTATGAGAAAACTACTTACAATAGTTTACTTCACTATTTTAGTTATTGGTTGCAAAAATCAAAACAAGAGTGAAAAGGAAGAAATGTACAACCAGTATGAAACAAAACAGCAAGTAAAACCAATAAAAAAGAAAGTTTTAAGTCCGCATAAAACTGTAATGAAAATGATTGGAGATGCCCATATTCATATCGATTATTCATCACCTGGAGTTAGGGGAAGAATTATTTTTGGTGGATTAGTAGGTTATGACAATGTGTGGCAAGCAGGTGCGCATAATGCCACGTGGATAGAAACTAATAAAGATTTAGTTATATACGGTGAGTTGCTACCCAAGGGGAAATATGGGTTTTTCACAATTCCATCGAAAGAGGATTGGAGTATAATGATTAATAAAAACTGGAACCAGCATGGAAAAGATGACTATGATGCGGATGATGATGTTATTCGATTTAAAGTGACACCAGGTATTTCTGATGAAATAAAAGAGCATTTAGCATATAAAGTAAATAAAATAAGTAAAACTGAAGGGGTCATTTCTCTAGCTTGGGAAAAGGTAACAATTAGTTTTCCTTTTAAAATTAATAACTAATTATGGTAAGTAGGCATACAGCACTAAACATTAGAAAAACACATCGTTATTTGGGTTTGTTTTTGGGAATTCAATTCTTGTTTTGGACTATTAGTGGTTTATACTTTAGTTGGACAGATATTGATGATATTCACGGAGACCAATTTAAAAACTTGGACTTTAAACCTAAGGCATTTACAGACCTTATTAGTCCATCAAAACTTAATGTTTCAGATGGTGTTAAAACTATAGAACTAAGGGATATTAATAATACGCCATATTATTGGGTTAATAAAAACCAACTATACAATGCCATCGATGGAAGTTTAAAAGCTAAGATTACGAAAGAAGAAGCTTTATATATAGCAAAACTCAATATAAAAAGTGGATTAGTAGTAGCATCTATTGAACAGATTGATGAAGCAGGTAAGCATCACGAGTACAGAGAAAAACTTTTGCCAGCTTATGTAATATCGTATAGAACAGATGAAGTAATTAAAGCGTATGTATCTATTAATGATGGGAAATTTCAAACTGTAAGGCATAGGGCTTGGCGCTGGTTTGATTTTTTATGGATGACACATACCATGGATTATGATGGTCGAGATAATTTTAATACAATTATATTAAGAGCCTTTTCTCTTTTAGGATTAATTACGGTATTAAGTGGATTTTTATTATGGTATATATCATCTCCGTCAGTGAAAAAATTATTAGAACGAAATAAAAAATAAGAAATGAAAAAGTATATAATTTATATCGGAATATTAGCTGTTGGTTTGGTTTTAGGTTGGTTACTTTTTAGTGGTCCATCTAATAATGAAAAAGAACATAATCACGATGCAACTAAACAAATTAATCAAATATGGACGTGCTCAATGCATCCAAAGATTATGCAACCAGAAGCTGGTGATTGCCCTATTTGCGGAATGGACTTAATTCCTGCCGTAAGTAATTCGGGAGGATTATTAGCAGACCAATTTAGGCTTACAGAAAATGCAATGGCATTGGCAAACATACAAACGTCTATTGTTGGTAAAGACAAAACAGAAGGTAGCCATATTAAATTATCTGGAAAGATTGCAGAAAATGAAGAAGCGAATGCCGTTCAAATCAGTTATTTTTCAGGAAGAATTGAGGAACTTAATATTAGTTTTACGGGTGAAAAAATCCATAAAGGGCAACTATTGGCAACCATCTATTCGCCGGAATTGTATGCAGCACAGCAGGAGTTAATAACAGCAGCTTCATTAAAAGCATCGCAACCTGGATTATACAAAGCAGTGCGTAATAAACTAAAACTTTGGAAATTGTCTGAAAGTCAGATAAACCAAATTATAGAAACAGGTAACGTAAAAGAAAACTTCCCTGTGTATGCGACCGTTTCAGGTACCGTTTTAGAAAAGTTAGTAGAAGAGGGTGACTATGTCAAACAAGGGCAATCATTGCTTAAAATTGCAAATTTAAATACCGTTTGGGCAAATTTTGATGTGTATGAAAATCAAATTGATTTATTTAAAATAGGACAAGCCATTACTGTAACTGCGAATGCTTATGCCAATAAAGAATTTAAAGGGAATGTGGATTTTATTGATCCCGTTTTAGACACTAGAACAAGAACCGTGAAATTAAGAGTTGTACTTAATAATAAATACGATACTTTTAAACCAGGACTATTTGTTGAGGGAAAAATAAAGGGAATTACTTCAAGTAAAGAACAAGTATTAGCGATTCCAGTAACAGCAGTTTTATGGACAGGTGAACGTTCTATTGTGTATCTAAAAACGAATTCTAATCAACCTGTTTTTGAAATGCGAGAAATTATATTAGGCAATCATAATGGTGATAATTATGAGGTTTTAGAAGGTTTGAATAATGGAGATGAAATAGTTACAAACGGCACTTTTACAGTGGATGCATCGGCTCAATTACAAGGGAAAAGATCAATGATGAATAAAGCTGGTGGTAAAGTGATAACTAGTCACGAGGGGCACCTTGGTATGGGGAAACTTACTTCTGAAAGCAATGAGAAGCATTCCAATAGTAATGAACGAGTAAAAGTGTCAACCGATTTTCAAAACCAATTGAAAGTGTTTTTTAATGATTATATTAAATTGAAAGATGCTTTGGTAAATGATAATTCAAAAAATGTAATGGAGCAGTCAAAAAGACTGTTAGATAAATTATCCGAAGTTGATGCGAAACTATTAATAGATAAGGGTGCTCATCATCATTGGTTATCATTAGAAAAAGAAATAAAAAGTGCTGTTATTTTAATTTCAAACACATCTAAAATAGCAGCACAAAGAACCTATTTTAAAAGCCTTTCATCAGACTTAACTAATGCGATTGAAGTGTTTGGTATCAATGAAAAGGTGTATCATCAATTTTGTCCTATGGCGGCCAATAACAAGGGTGCCTATTGGTTGAGTAGAAAAGAAAAAGTAATTAATCCTTATTTTGGCGCTGCAATGTTAAACTGCGGAGAAGTAAAACAAGTCATAAAATAATAACAATTAAATTTTTAAACAATGAAGAAAGTAATTTTAAGTGTAGCTTTAATAATAGCCACGATTTTGACAAGTTGTATAAATGAACCCAAACAAAAAATAGTAACATCAGCGATTGAAGTATCTAAAGAAATGGCAATGATAGATCTATCTTTTGGAGTTAGAGGAAATTGTGGAATGTGTAAAAGTACCATCGAAAAAGCAGCAAATGGAGTAGATGGGGTTGTTAATGCAATTTGGAATGTTGATAAGAAGAAAATTGATGTGTCTTTTGATAGTGCAAAAACAGATGTAATGGCAATTCATTTGGCAGTTGCTGCGTCTGGTTATGATACCGAAAAAGTTGCAGGAAGTGAAGAAGCTTACCAGGGTTTACCCGGTTGTTGCAAATACGACCACGAAATGACAATGAATCAAGTTGCTGAAGTGAAAGAAGCTGATCATTCAACTCACGGACATTAGAACTCATAATTTAAGAGCCCTTTTTAGGGCTTTTTTTTAATTCTTAATAAACTTAGCCCAGTTTTTTATAGTTCAAAATTTGAATCATTTTTTGTCGTTTGGCGTTTTAATATGCTATTGTTAGTTATTCTATGTGGTTTCTTTTGTACTTATAATTTAATTAAAACCAGATTTTTTGATTTTTGAAGGCATCTTAAATTATTCACAGCCTATAGAGAGGGTATTAAAAGTATGAGGATTTTGATTTACAAAAGGCACAGATAACAGGCTTACAATTCAAAATTATCACCTTCATTGGCAAAATGAAAACCAAGCTTTTCAATTTCTCTCCGCTCTTTGCTGTTTTTTTGTAGCGTAGGATTTGTATGGTTAAAATGAATAAAAACAATTTTATTTTTAGTCGCTAAAGTTTCGTTTTGAAACAAGCTTACAGTTTCTTGTATAAATGGATGAGGAACTTCAGAGATAGCTCTTTTTACTTCATGTTGATTTAAAAAAGTGGCATCTAGAAAAGCATAATCTACTTTTTTAACTTCTTCAATAATACTCTTATTCCATGTTTTCCATTTATCAATATCGGGTATAAATAAAGCTATTTTTTTTGAACCTTCAATTTTATAACCCACAGTTTCAGAAAATTCATCTCTATGTGGCACTAAAAAAGGCGTTACTTCTAGGCGCTGATTTAAAACCATGGTAGAATCGTGCTGTAAATTTTTAAGAACAATATTTTGCAAAGAAACTAACTGATTCCAAGGACCGTTATTGGTTAAAAATTTTTTCATTTTTGGCATTGCAAAAACAGGGATGTTTTTTTTACCATAAGCTTCTCTTCCAAAATACATTAAGCCTGTATAATGTCCAATATGAGCGTGGGTTAAAAATATACCGTCAATAATAGCTGCTTTTTTAAGATGATGTTGTTCTAACTGAGCTAATTGTGTATGCATATCAGGACTCGCTTCAAACAACCATTTTTGTTGATTCTCTAAATCAATCAAACCCAAAGAAACCACACTTTTTCTGTCTTTTTTTCCATTGTAAAAATCAGCACAACATATTTTTTGACAACCAATATGAGGGTAACCTCCATCTTGCGCAATTCCTAAAATAGTAATGTATTGTTTGTAATCTGTTTTTTTAATTTTAATTTCAGTATCACAAGAAAAAAAGAAAATTGAGATTATAAGAAGTGCACATAGATTTTTCATAAAACAGTATATATTTTTTAAATCTACAAAAAAAAGCATCAATTATTAAATTGATGCTTTTAACTATTTCAATACTATTTAGAAACTATACAAAAACTCTCCATCCGTAAGGATCTTCTACTTTGTTCGTTTGTATGTCTGTTATTCGTTTTTTTAATTGCGCTGCAAAAGGATTCTCTAATTCCGGTAAATCATAATCTTTTTCTTGATACCCAAAACCTGCTATTGGAGATATTACTGCAGCAGTGCCAGTTCCAAACATCTCTTTTAAAGTTCCGTTTTTAGCAGCTTCTACAACTTCGCCAACAGAAATTTTTCTAACCTCTGTATTAATGCCTTTATCTTCTGCTATTTGTAAAATACTTTTACGGGTAATACCATCTAAAATACGATCGCTTGTTGGGCTGGTAATTAAAGTATCATTTATTCTGATAAAAATATTCATAGCACCTGCTTCTTCTATAAATTGGTGGGTATTGTCATCAGTCCAGATTACTTGATTGTACCCTTTTTCTATCGCTAATTGAGTTGGATAAAATTGAGCAGCATAATTACCTCCTGCTTTTGCAAAACCAACACCACCATTTGCAGCACGTGCAAATTTTTCTTCAATTAAAACTTTTACTTTACCAGCAAAATAAGCGCCAGAAGGAGCCGTACAAATTATAAACTTATAAGCAT
>Ga0115005_10000134_pt1 | contig 51852 bp, 60 predicted proteins | sample ArcOceMetagenome_FD_87163 | JGI IMG/M metagenome (GOLD analysis project Ga0115005, IMG submission 87163) | Marine eukaryotic phytoplankton communities from Arctic Ocean - Arctic Ocean - Greenland ARC118M Metagenome | ecosystem: Environmental > Aquatic > Marine > Oceanic | place: Arctic Ocean... | reverse complement strand
TTAAATTAATAATATTATTTAAATAAAAATTAATTATTTTTATTTAAAAAGTTTTGAATTAATTGTGATGTGGTTTTTTTTTTTCTAAAAAAAAAGATGCCCATAAACGGAGAGAGGCAGAGTCTTTTTTTTAAAACATATAGGTCTATGTTTTACCGAAATAAGTAGAATAGGTTACGAATGGATTGAGAATAATTCTAATATTTCCTATTTAATTTAGATTCTGAATCTATTTAGTTCGCATTCCTTAGCTAACGTAAGTGACAATAGTTTGTATCACGAGCAACTCACAGAGCGTTTGCAGATAGTTTGATTTTTTCAGTAAAAAAAATGGAGAGCTTTGTGTTTTCTTTAGAGAAAACACTTTTACCCGATAAGCATTACTGCAAGTGGTATTTAAAAAAAAATAGATGGCAGCAAAAAAAGTTTTACACTCTTTGAATGTAAAACTTTTTTCTAAAATCTATCATGAAGAAGCCTACTAATCTCAATTTAAGATTAATGGACTAATAGATAATCTGATACGTTTTAATAACTAGAAGATTAATATTCGTCTTCGTTGAAAAGAAAATCATCTTTTCGCGGATAGTCAGGCCAAATATCTTCCATGTTTTCGTAAATCTCTCCCTCGTCTTCCATTGCTTGAAGGTTTTCAATTACTTCAAGAGGCGCGCCCGAACGGATAGCGTAATCGATTAATTCATCACGGGTTGCTGGCCAAGGGCCTTCTTCGAGATGATGTGCTAATTCTAATGTCCAATACATATGACGATAATGAAATATTATGATGAAAAAATGTTTTCTAAAAATAGAAAGCAATGCTTGATTTTGCCACAAATGTAACAAACAAAAATTATTATAGCAATACTTTTTACTTATGTTTTAACAATTCAAAAATCAGACCATCATAAAATTTAAATTTCAAGTAAGTTAGATGTTTTTTTATGTGTAAAAGTCTGATTAATAGGTAGTTATGGGAAGGTGATTAATTAGTTTTCAAAACTTCAAATGATCGATTTCTATAGCCATTTGGGGCATTTTCAATTTTTTCTGGGTTATGTGGTTCAGTAGGGTCGCAGATTAAGTATTTTCTATTTTCAAAGCGAATTGGTTTTCCAATAGATTTAGTGATTGCAACGGCTATAGTTAGGTGATCATAGTAGGCTATGACGATCATTGGCAACTGAAGTAATTCGTCTACCAAATAATAAAAGAGTGCTGACCGGTCTTCGCAATCGGAGTAAGGGTAGTGGAATAATTCATCTCTAATTATTGGTTTGTTTCTACCAAAATAATCTTGATCATCTTTATATCAAAACGCAGATCGAGTAAAAATGGCGATGATTTCAAGTGCTTCTATTTCGGTTTTGAATTTAAAAATTTCTTTGAACTGAGGAAGTAAGGAATTTGAAGCAGAGTTGGAGAGCGGTGTTTGATTATATTTTGCTTCTTCAAAAAGAGGGGAGTGTTCCATGACATTGATCAAGTTTAAATCAAACTTGATATTTAATCTAGATTCTTGATATCTCCATTTGAATTTTAGTTTTCTATTTAGTTCGCATTCCTAAGTTCAAAGGAAAAGGGTTTTTCATTTTCGTTGGGCTTCAAGGAATGTACGTTTAAATATGTTCCAATGGTTTCAACCTTGCGGTGAATATTGCTAAGGTTGGCAAATGTTTTGCTGTCAATGGGGTTTCAAAAATGTTTTCGAATGAACTAGGCAAAAACATAATCGGCTAGGGAGGTCAATCGTGTATTATAACCAGCTTTTGTCAAAAAGAACCAATTGTTTAATTTTTTTGCGCATCACTTTTTCCCTCATAAATTTGCAGTATAGAAGCTCGGAATAATTCGTAAAATAACCAATCGTTTAATTGAAATTTATGTTGGTAGGCTTTTAAACTATCGGGTAAGGACAGAATTCGATTTTTGTATAAAAGTCGGAAATGGAATTTTTGTCAGCTTGAAAAGAACCTTCAATTAAGATCTGCTCATTAAAAATAAGTTGAACCGGTTCATTGTAAAAATTGAGATAAATTGATTTTTGATGATCTAATTCTGAACGCTATTTTCCAAAAATAATAAGAGAGGAGGAAAGAAAAAAAATTATTAAAGTAGATGGTAGCTTGTTGATATTCAGTCACCTAACCATTCTCGAATGTTCTTTTTATAAAAATGGGTTTCAAAGTGTAGTATTGGAAAGGTGGGATTATTACGGTTGATTCGCATAAATATTATATTTGTTTATGTCTTCAATTATTCACATTTTGTCAGAATAAAAAAAAAGTGCTAGTGCCAATTGCACTAACACTTTTTTTATATCGTAAAGTTTATTTTTTCAAATAATCAACATCGCATCTCCATAACTAAAGAAACGATATTTCTTTTTGATTGCTTGAGCATAAGCTTCTTTGATCAAATCCGCTCCACCAAAAGCAGAAACCATAATCAATAAACTAGATTTTGGCAAATGGAAATTGGTGATCATACTATCTGCAATGCTAAACTGGTAAGGAGGATAGATGAATTTGTTTGTCCAACCTTCCGCAGCTTTCAAAGTAGATTCAGCAGAAACTGCTGATTCGATGGTTCGCATAGAAGTAGTTCCAACCGCGCAAACTCGTTTTTTATTGGCAGTAGCCTTGTTAACGATTTCTGCAGTTTCAGCTACAATTTTGAAATATTCAGCGTCCATCTTGTGCTTAGAAAGATCTTCTACATCAATACTTCTGAAAGTTCCTAAGCCAACGTGAAGGGTTACAAAAGCAGGCTCAATCCCTTTTAATTCTAATCTCTTGAGTAATTCTTCGCTGAAGTGTAAACCTGCAGTTGGGGCAGCAACGGCACCCATATTTTTAGCATAAACTGTTTGGTATCTTTCTCTGTCCATGTCTTCGACCGGTCGATCCAAGTATTTTGGAAGAGGAGTATTACCTAGTTCTTCCAATTTTTCTTGAAATTCATCATCCGTTCCTTCAAACAAAAATCGAATAGTTCGACCTCGAGAAGTCGTATTATCGACTACCTCTGCAATCAATACTTCTTGCTCATCATCTTTATCGTTGAAGTATAATTTATTTCCTACTCGGATTTTTCGGGCTGGATCAACCAAAACATCCCAAAGTCGAGCTTCATGATTAAGTTCTCTCAAAAGAAAGACCTCAATTTTAGCACCCGTTTTTTCCTTGCAGCCATAGAGCCTAGCAGGGAAAACCTTAGTGTCGTTATGAATGAAAGTATCTCCATCTTCAAAATATTCCAAAACTTCTTTGAACATCTTGTGCTCAATTAATCCTGTATCTTTATGAACAACCATTAATCGAGATTCATCTCGGTTTTCAGTTGGATATTTTGCTACCAACTTAGGTGGTAATTCGAAGTTAAATTGCGAAAGTTTTGTCCTCATGAATATTTCTCTTTTTTTGAAATGACCCGCGAAGGTAAGTCATTTCAAGGACAATTTATAGGGTTGGGTGATTTAAAATAATATTTTTGCGAAAAAAAAATTATAAAAAATCAGGTGATTTTTTGTGGAAACCTGTTAAAAAAACCTCGAAATAACAGCGAGTATCTCTTGAGGGAATAGCAATTACTGAAAAAAAAACTGACTCCTGATTGAGCGCACAGCCTGATTTCTGACTCTTGATTTTTTTAAAAACAGCAGAACTTAACCCAAAATTGTTCTCTTTTATGTATCTTAAAAAAAATAATATTTATCTTTAAAGTAGGGTAACTATTATAAGTGTTTTCCCGTTAAAATTATTGATGAAAATTAATATGATTTTCAAAGATTTAGTAATCACCTGTTAAAAATATCCCAATGGCAAAAATTCTGATTGTAGATGATGAGGCAAGCATCCGAAATACTTTAAGAGAAATTCTTGAATTTGAAAAGTATGATGTAGATGAAGCAAATGATGGCATCCAATGCTTAGGTAAGTTAAAAAAATCCAAATATGATGTAGTTATCATGGATATTAAAATGCCAAAGATGGATGGAATGGAAGCACTCGAACGGGTGCAAACTATTTCTAGTGATACTCCAGTAATTATGATTTCTGGTCATGCAAATATTGACACGGCAGTTGATGCGGTGAAAAAAGGCGCTTTTGATTTTATTTCAAAACCACCAGATTTGAATCGACTTTTGATTACTGTTCGGAATGCAATGGATAAGTCAAGCTTGATTACTGATAATAAAGTATTAAAAAGAAGAGTCAGCAAAGCTAAAAGTCAGGCGATTATTGGTGAGTCAGAACCAATTTTGAAAATCAAAGAAACGATTGATCGAGTTGCTCCAACTGATGCTAGAGTCTTGATTAATGGATCTAATGGAACAGGGAAAGAGTTAGTAGCAAGATGGTTACATGCTAAAAGTGCTCGTGCTGAAGGGCCGATTATTGAAGTGAATTGCGCAGCAATTCCTTCTGAATTGATTGAAAGTGAATTGTTTGGTCATGAAAAAGGATCATTCACCGGAGCTTACAAACAAAAGATTGGAAAATTTGAACAAGCTAATGGTGGTACTATTTTCTTAGATGAGATTGGAGATATGAGCCTTTCTGCTCAAGCAAAAGTTTTGAGAGCACTGCAAGAAAGTAGAATCGTAAGAGTGGGTGGTGATAAAGAAATCTCTGTTGATGTTCGAGTAGTTGCCGCTACGAACAAAGATTTGCGAGATGAGATTAATGCTAAGAATTTTAGAGAGGATTTATATCATCGATTAGCGGTGATTATTATAAAAGTACCAACACTTAATGAACGAAGAAGTGATATTCCGTTGTTGGCTAATTATTTTATCGAATCAATTTGTACAGAATATGGAGTCGCTCCTAAAAAAATCGAACCGTCTGCACTTCTTGCACTCCAAGAAGTGAACTGGACTGGGAATATTCGAGAGCTTCGGAATGTAATTGAGCGATTAATTATCTTGAGTGGTGAAGTGATTACTACCGATGATGTGGCTAGTTATGTTATTCCATCAACGGTAACTTCAAAAAGTCAAATACTCCAAGATCTGTTTTCACAGTATAGAGATGTAGATGATTTAGTTAGATTTGTGAAAAAAGAATACGATAGTTTTATGCTAGAGAAGGTTTGAAGAAAAAAGAACAAGTCGTAAAAATTTGAAATTTGTAATAATTTTATATAAATAGCAAAGCCTACCAAGTTCATTGGTAGGCTTTTTTTGCGAATAACGAAACACGTAGCTGGCTTTTCCAAATCCAGTACACGTATAATTTTTAATCTTAAAAATCGTAATACTGGATTTGGAAAATCCAACTACAAAAATAATTAATATGGAAAATAACGAAGAAAACAACAAGCCAAATCAGGCGATGAAACAATGGACAAAATTGAAAGGTGAAAATGCTTGGACCATGTTCAAAGTGATTTCAGAGTTTGTCGAAGGATTTGAAACGATGAATCATGTTGATCCTTGTATCTCTATTTTTGGATCAGCGAGAACCAAACCGGGTACATTTTATTATGAATTGGCTGATCAAATTGCAGGTAGATTAGTAAAGGAAGGTTTTGGAGTAATCACCGGAGGTGGTCCCGGAATCATGGAAGCAGGAAATAAAGGTGCGAAAGAAGCAGGTGGAGTTTCCGTTGGATTAAATATTGATTTGCCCTTTGAGCAAAGCCATAATCCATACATTGATCCTGAATTGAATTTGAATTATCGCTACTTTTTTGTGAGGAAAGTGATGTTCGTAAAATATGCTCAAGCATTTATCGCAATGCCTGGTGGATTTGGAACAATGGATGAATTGTTCGAAGTTTTGACTTTGATTCAAACTAAAAAAATTACACGGGTACCTGTTATTTTGGTTGGTAAAAAATTCTGGACTGGAATGAATGAGTGGATTGAAAATGTCATGCTTCACCAAGAAGGAAACATCAGCGCTGATGATATGAACTTAATTCCGATCACCGATGACCCAGAGGAAGTGGTTAAAATTATCAATGATTTCTACTCCGGTCACGATGAGAAATTGACTCCGAATTATGAACTTTAATTAATGGTGAACGGTTAATGGTGAACGGTTAATCCTTTGTGGTGTTAACCGTTAACCATTAATTTCCAAACTTCCATCCCAATCCCAACCTAAATCGAGTATTCTGAATAGGATAAAGAGCTGCCTGGTAATATTGCTCATTCGCTTGAATTGACCCCACCGCATCTGCAAAAAATCGAGTTAAATTTTCTGCTTTCACAAAAAATCTAAACTGTTGGACTTTGATACTTGCCGAAGCATCGATGGCAGGAAAGAAGTTGATCTGCTGCTCATTTTGCAAAATAAATTGGCCCACTAACGGATTATAAGTATTGGCAAAATAGCTATTATTCATTCTCACATCTACTCCCAATTTGATCTGAAGTTTTCGCTTAAACCATTTTCCATTATAATAAAAACTATGCTTAGAAAAAAGATTAGGCAAGTTGAGTGCATCGTTGGTCGTTTGTTGAAGAACGACAACATTGTCTAGGTGGAAGTTTCCGAATCGAATATTTTGTTGTAAAATTAATTGGAAAATACTGAGCGGTGCGCCCGTTTGTTGAGCAGTTGCCAGCGTATCAAAATAGATGAAATTATTCAACAAATGATATTGTCCACTTGCTTGAAAACCCCATTTTGGCAAAGCATAAGTTGCACTCAAGTTAGTCTCCAGAGTAGGCTTAAAATCATTCGTCCAAGCATTCCTATTTGAAATGTAAAAGCGTTGTTGCAAAAGCTCAGGACGATATAATTGATTGACTCCATTCAGTTTTAATTGACCTAGTTTTTTCAAGTCAAAAAACAGTTCGCCACTCACTCGATAGTCCCCCGCATTATCCCACAGCCCAAGGTGGGCATAGGTTTTTACCTTCAATCGTTCGCTAGGAGCGAAGTTCCATTTACCTGTCAAAAATAAATTATTGACCGTAGAATCCGCCGCTTCTTCTTCAATCCAATTGAAAGAATGTCGAATGCCGATTTCGAAAAAATCACTTTGCTGTTTGACTTGATCAGCACCTGGTTTTCGAGGTTTAAAAGTACTGATGGCAAAGGTGTTTTCGATCTTTCGAGTTTGTACATAATGTCGCAAACCACGCAAGTCGAGTAATAAGTTTTTATAATAACTTGAATCTGCAAAAGCGGAAATATCTGAAAATTTATAGGTTCCTCTTTTGTAGGCAAGGCGATGCATCAAAGTATAAGTTCGACCTTTTGGAAGTGTATTTTCTGGTGGAGAATTGACAAAACTTGGAGGCGGGCCAAAGGATGGTCGAGTTGGATTTTGATTAGAAATAGAATCCACTTTCGCTTTTTGCAAAGAATCAAGTGGGGGAACTTTAAGAGTATCCGTGGGTGTTTTTTTTAAAGTATCTAAAGCAGGATTCGCTAATTTTAAACTATCCGAATTTGACATGGAAGTAGAGTCTATCTGGATTTTTGCCAAAGAATCTAACGTCGAAGTTCGGACAGCCGCAGCTTGTGCTGCAGCTCTCGCTCTAACCTTTTCTTCTACCTTTCTTTTTTTATTTGCCTTAAATTGAATCGGGTTATAATTGTAATAATGCGTGTAACTGACCTCTTGTTCCGAGTGTCGAGTTTCGGCATCATCTAACCAAACAGGAATAGCTAAAGTACTCGCAAATCCACTATTATCTTGCAAAAAGGAAGTATCAGATTCAATGCCTCCATTATCTTCTTGTTGATGAATATTATTAGAAAAAGCAATAAAGCCTTGGTAGGTATTAGCATTATTTTTAAAAGTCAAACCTCCGGTCAGCGCGGTATGACGAGCACGTTGATTTTGATAAAAATATCGAACTGGAGCCCTAGAGCCATATTGACTGATCCGATGATAATCTAAAGTTACATTTACATTTTTATTGAAATTTCGACTGAATTTTCCCTTCAACTGGATATCATCTTGCGAGCCACCTTGTGAAAAGTAAAAATCAGAATAGGCTCTTTTGAGATTATAAAATCGGAGGTCATCCACTTTTATTTTATACAAATCATACTGGTGTAACCCCACATCAAATCCTTGACGTAGTGATGATTGATAAAAAAGTGGAAAGGTTGGACTTCCTAAATATCCTAAAGTTCCATGATCTAAAATTCTGCTTCGAGCAGGATCGAACTGATGAAAATAATTATTCAATAAAGTATCTTCATAGGGGGATTCTTCATTCGGATTATCCATGTAGTAGTAAAAAATGAGGAGGGAATCTTTGGAGATTTTTCGAAAAGATTGGAGGGGCGAACCTTTCTGACCACCTTGTCCTGGTATGGATGTCTGTCTACTTCCTTGGGCGAGTAGGTTAGTTGAAAAAAATAAACTAATCACTAAAAAGAAGAACAAGTGTTTTTCTTTTTTTCCAAAAATAACTGCTGTCTTTTTTTTCCAAAAAATCATATTCATAATTCCTTTTTCAATCAAAAGTTGAAATTAGGAATTAATAATGATTAATGGTTAATGGTGAACGGTTAATACTGTGTTAATCATTAATGGTGAACTTTGTAATGGTGAATGGTGAATGGTTCACACCACCGTGGACTACAGCATGGTGTGAACTATTCACCGTTAACAGTTTATCATTAATAAACCTATTTCCTAACAATTATTTTATGCGATTGACTTCCTTTTTTACTAGAAATTCTAAGGAAATAAATACCATTGGAAATAGAACTATTCAAGTCGAAAGTAATTTCATTTTTCCCTTCCAACAAATTTTGCGAAGCGAAAACCTGAACCGTTCTTCCAGTCAAGTCGATTAATTCGAAGTTGGTATCTGCTTGGTTATCAGTTGTTTGTATTTCGATTTGGATGAAATCAGTAGCAGGTTGAGGATATGTAATTATATTGTTATAAATATCTGTTGGTGTTTTTGTACTAACAGATCCCTCACAATTATGCTCGCTGATAGCTTCCAAAACGAACAATCCATTTTGCATATCGGATGCTAAAATATTTCCTGAAGGTAGGAAAGGGTACACGCCCCAATTACCCCTGTAGAGCCCATTCGTATTCGTCTCAGTTGAGGTATCGTAAAAATGAGTTCGGACTGGATTTGCTGGATCAGAAATATCATAAATTTGTATACCTTCAAAATAATAGGATACATATAAGACATCACAACGAACGATTAAATTATGAGGAATAGTAGCTAATGTTTGTTCCGCATTAAAGGTAGAAAGGACTGAAATGTCATCGAAGTTAGAAACATCTACGACTTTCATATCTCTATTGAAAGTTTCGTCAGCGAGATAATAATGTTGCTTATCGTTAGCTAACCATCCTGAGTGATTATATCCTTGTTGCGTGTAAGTGGACATGGATCCTAAAATTATTGGGTTAGTCGCATCCGTAAAATCGACCACAAAAAATCCATCATTTCCACAGTTAGAATAAACGATATCATCTTCTACATATACGTCATGAGAATAAGGGATGTCATTGTAATTATTCAAAACTACCGGCGCAGTTGGATCAGAAATATCAATCACTTGGATATTGGTAAAACCAGAAATACCATTTCTTCGAACACCAGAAGCATAGATTCGCGCACTTGCAGAATCAATAAAAATATTATGTGCCCGGTTTAAAATATCGTTAGAATCATAAACGACATTGACACTATTGGGTAAGTCTGAGATGTCAATAATTTGTAAAGTACTATTGGAACTTTCATCACATACCGTGTATAAATAACCTCCAAAATCATGATAATCTCGATGGACAATATTTGTTCCTTGGACTGCTCCTGGAACAAATGCATCGGTAATTTCAGTCGGATTACTTGGATCAGTTACATCAATAAAATGTGTCCCCATCGTAGAACCAATAACCGCAATTTCTGCATCATTGACTGCTAATCCCCAAATTTCATTGTAGGTATTATTGTGAAATGAAGATGGAGGTAGCGTGGGATCATTCCAAGTTCCCAAAAGATTGGCTTCTTGCAGTTGTGCAAAAGTATTGAGAGAAATGAAAGAAAAAATAAGCAGTAACAGTTTTTTCATATTGAAAAGTTTTAAGATTTTTTTTAATGAAGCTAAGGTAGTTATTGTTTTAAGATTTGAAAGTCAGGTATTTAGCAAAAGGAAAAAGCCTCTTGTTTTTGGCAAGAAGCTTTTTTTTAAATATTGTTATACTGTTGAATTGTTTTATTATTCGCTAACTGCTAATCTGAATATCTTTGAAAACAATTCAACAGTTCAACTATGCAGGATCAGGCAACAACGCAGGACTCATTCCCATATTGGAAAATCCACCATCGTGATATAGATTTTGCATCGTAACATATTTAGTCAAATCAGAAAACATCGTTACACAATAATCTGCACAAGCTTCTGCAGGCGCATTTCCAAGTGGAGACATTTGGTCAGCGTAGTCGAAAAATTCTTTGAATCCTTTGACGCCACTTCCTGCAGTCGTCCAAGTTGGAGACTGAGAAATCGTGTTCACTCGCACTTTCTTTTTAGCTCCATAATGATAGCCAAAACTTCTAGCAAAAGATTCTAACAATGCCTTTGATTCCGCCATTTCATTATAGTCAGGAAATGTTCTTTGCGCAGCGATATAAGTCAATGCCATGATACTTCCCCAATCATTTACTGCATCCAATTCCATACATTTTTGCATCACTTTGTGAAAAGAGATTGCAGAAATATCGAACGTCTTTTGCATCCAATCATATTTGATATTGGTGTATTCTCGTTTTTTTCGGACATTCACAGACATACCGATAGAGTGTAAAACGAAGTCTAATTTTCCACCTAAAATCTCCATTGATTTGGTGATTAAGTTTTCCAAATCTTCTTCGCTAGTGGCATCTGCTGGAATGATTTCCGCATTCAATTTTTTACCAAGCTCATTAATTGTTCCAAAACGCAAAGCAACCGGTGCGTTAGTCAAAGTAATTATTGCGCCTTGCTCGACACACTTTTCTGCGACTTTCCAGGCGATACTTTGCTCGTCGAGTGCTCCGAAGATGATTCCTCTTTTTCCAGCTAGTAAGTTGTTTGACATAGTTTCTTGTTTTTAATTTTTAATGATGAATGATAAACTATGAATGATGAATCCAAATATTGGTATTCATCGTTTATCATTCATCGCTCATCAGTATTAAATTATTTCTTCTATAATTGATTTTCCTTTTCCTATTATTCCACTCGACCATTCCCAACTTTCGTGCAAGCGTATTTTTTTGTTGGGTAAAATTTCGGGAGAGGAATTACATTTCCCTGTCTTGAAAGTTCCGTCGCTGCTGAGGTGTTGGTATCGCATTTCGATTTTTCCATCCTGGTCAACTGTTCCGATAATATTTCCTAACAATATACTTCCGCCGCTATAAGTTGCCCATAAAATATTGTCTTTTTGAAAATATTCGAAGATGGTTTCAGCAGAGACTTCTCCGCTTTCGCTGTTTTCGATGGACTTGAATTTTTTATTATGGTACATATTTTTTTAGTGATGAGTGTCTTAGTTTAGTGTCAATATTGTGGTACTCATCTCTCATCACTTATAACTCATCACTAAAAAAATACCTTCCTTCCTAAATTAAAACCCTAACAATTCCTTCGCATTCTTCATCGCTGACTCTGATGGCGGACTTCCGCTCAACATTGTTGCAATCGCTCGTACTCTTTCGTCGGGTGTCAACAGTCGAACACTCGTTACTGTTTTATCGTCTTTTACTTTTTTGAAAACAAAATAATGGTTGTCTGCTTTCACGGCAACTTGCGGTGAATGCGTGATACTGACCACTTGATGTTGGTCTGCAAGGTCATGCAAAATGCCTCCCATTTTCAGCGCCGTATCGCCAGAAATTCCTGTGTCGATTTCATCAAAAATTAAGGTCGGTAATGGAATCGCACTTGCGACTAAAGATTTGGTTGCCAAAGTCAGACGAGATAATTCTCCGCCTGAGGCGATACCTTTGATCGGTAAAAATTGACTTCCTTTATTTGGCGCAAAAAGATAATTCACATCATCTAATCCTGTCGAAGACAATTCTTCTAAGATGCCAATTTCAACTTTTAACTGAGCATATTCCATTCCCAGGAGCACTAAAAGTTTTTGCACTTTTTCCTCAAAACCTCCGACAACAGTCTTTCTTTTTTTGGAAAGTTGAGTCGCTAACTTTTTAGAATCTTGCTCAAATTTTTCAATATCCTTTTCCGTTTTTTCAATTTCGGAAGACAAATCTGCGAAGGCACCGACTTTAGATTGCAAGTCCGCTTGAATTTCTAACAATTCATTTACGGTTTTGACGTGGTGCTTATTTTGTAGTTTATAAATGAGATCCAATCGCGTTTGTAGTTCCAAAATACGTTCTCCATCGTGTTCTGTTTCGTCTGCAATTCTTTCAAATTCGGAAGCGACATCTTGAATTTCTAAAACAGCTCCATCGAATCGTTCCATGATTTTTTCCAAATCAGGATATACTTTTCGAAGGCTAGCAAGCGCCATTGCGATTTCTTCGAGATTAGAGATGACGGAACTTTCGCTTTCACTCAAACTTTGAAATGCGCCGCCAAGAGTTCGCTTGATATCTTCGGCATTGCTGAGTTGTGTAACTTCATTTTCCATTTTTTCCAACTCGCCTTCGATCAATTCGACTTCGTTAAATTCTTGTAATTGGAAATTGAGGAAATCACTTTCTTTATCAGCAGCTCGACTTTTCTGAATCAGCTTTGCTAAATTTCTTTTGGAAGAAGTGTATTGTTTGAAAGTAGATTGATATTTCTCTAGCAGATTATTATTACCTGCCAGGGCATCAATCATTCTTAATTGGAAAGAAACATTATGAATATCGAGGGTGTCAAATTGCTGGTGCAAGTCGATAAGCGAACCACTTAGTTGTTGCAACATTTTCAAATTGACGGGTGTGTCATTAATAAACGCTCGTGATTTCCCAGAAGGAGTTAATTCTCTACGAACGATTACTTCATCATCATAATCAATTTCATGCTCTTCGAAGAAGCCTTTGACCCTGTATTTTTTTACTTGGAAATAAGCTTCGATGATACATTTTTTGTCTTGATCATAAAGAGATTTTGTATCCGCTCGATTTCCCATAATCAAACCGAGCGCACCAAGTAGAATAGATTTACCTGCACCTGTTTCCCCCGTGATGATAGTCAGGCCGGTCGAAAAATTGATTTCCAATTCTTCGATGATCGCGTAATTTTTAATGAGAAGTTTTTGAATCATTGTGTTTTATTGAAAATGTAAAAGTAGGTGCTACACTTCCTGCTGAAATTTGAAGGGCAAATTTAATTAAATGTTTGGGAAAAGTAATGATTCTTTTAAAACTCAATTTTTTGAATGGGTTAAATTCTGAATTTGGGCTCGGATTTTTGATCAGGGGTGGAGTGCTCCAACATATTGGCCAAGTTGGACTGGTAGGAAATGTACTTAAATGTTTAATATAGAGTGAGTTATAAATATAGTAAAATATTAATTTAATTTATACATGTCACGATTAATGTAAAATATATAATTTGCTAATTGTGGCGGGCATTCTTCTTATACCTAATCAAATAAAAAAACTACAGTTTTTAATTTTTTTTAGTTAGGTAGCATAAATTTTAGAAAACTCTTTTCATCAGTAGTATCGATTTATTTCGGTATCGCTTTTTTTATTTTTTTATGGAAAAAAAAGGAGACCGCATTCCCATTTATTTTCTACTTTTAAGAAAATAGAAAATAGAAAATATGAAAAACTTATTGCTAACACTTTTCTTTTGCTTGCCTTTATGCTTAGTGGCACAATCCAATTCAAAAATAGAGTTACTTGGAAGTCTTGATTATTCCTATCGGCACCATACTAATTCAGGGTGGATAGAATCACTTCGCGAATCTGAAAGAGCAAAACTAAATACTCATTTCGGCATTAATTATTATCAAAAATTAAAGCCAAAACTTTGGCTGAAAATCGGAATTGGTTTTGCAAGTTTAGGATACAAAACCCAAAAGATAGGATTAACTTTTGCAGGTGATATTACTGGAGGTGGCACAGTAGATCCATTACTTCAAGGAATTGATAACCCAACTTCACAATTCATTTATAATTATCATTTTCTCGAAGTTCCGTTTTCGCTTCACCTAGATTTTTCTGAGAAAAAATTAAAACCATTTATAGAATTTGGAATAGTGCCTATGTACTATTTACAGTCAATTACCAAGCATAAACTGGGTGATGAAACTCGTTCGAAAAGAAAGGAACAAGAAAGTATTATAAATGATTTTCAGTTTGCCACAAAAATCGCTTTTGGATTTAGCTATGCATTTAATGAAAAATGGGACTTAGTTGTCCAACCTAATTTCCGTTATCACTTTTCTAAAATAACAGATGCTCCAGTCAAAGAACACCTGTGGAGTGGGGGACTTGCAGTAGGAATGCGAATGGCAATGAAATAATTTTTAAACGAAATAGTATTTTTACAAAAAAAATAAAACATGAAGAACTTATTTTTTCTCTTAGTGTTTTTTCCAACATTTTTATTTGGACAAAGTCAATTAGGTCTTTTTGGAAGTGCTGATTTGACAAATTGTAATTATGGATGGGATAGTTTTAATGGGAGCATTCGTAATTCCAAAGAAGCAAAATTTAACACTCATTTTGGCGTAAATTATTATCAAAAATTGAAGGAAAAGATTTGGTTAAAAGTTGGGTTAGGTTTTTCCAGTACAGGTTATCAGCAGCAAATTGATGGCTCAGGTCTGAGATATGGAAGCCAACATGATGGGCAAGGTGGTTTTAATCCAAACCTTCCCTCTGAAGATATTACCATAAAATATAATCATCATTTTATAGAAGTGCCGATTGCATTGCATTTTGATTTTTCTAATAAAAAAATTAATCCATTCGTAGAACTCGGAGTTTCGACCATGTATTACTTGCAAACGGTTTCCATTCTAGAACAAAATAACCGTTCAAGAAATGTGGACAAAAATAGAGCGAATAGCATTAACCAAATCCAAATTGCGCCTACATTTGCCTTTGGAGTTAACTATGCTTTTAATGAAAAATGGACTCTTTTTGTGCAGCCTAATTTCCGATATCATTTGACTAAAATGGTTAAATATTTTGGCAAAGAGCATCAGTGGAGTGCTGGGTTAGCTGTAGGGATGCGAATGAAATTATAAAATCATAAAGTCAAAAACTGAAATTACCATTTAATCTAAAGAATTCCCCGATGCTTGCATCGGGTGCAAGGAAACGGGGATTTTGATTGACATTTTGATTTTGGCTAAGTTATTTTCTATTGCTCAAACTTCACCTCACCACCCACAATGGTATAAACCACTTCCGCAGCCAAAATTTCTTCATCAGCGCAATTTCTTAAATCTTTGGTCAAAATAGTCACATCCGCTAATTTTCCAACCTCCAAAGATCCTTTATCTTTTTCCTCAAAACCTGCAAAAGCATTTCCCAAAGTGTAAGAATATAAACCTTCCTCTCGAGTCATTTTTTGCTCCGTAAAAAACTCCAAACCAGTATCCGCTCGCTTCCGAGTCACCGACGCATAAAAACTTTCCAAAGGATCAACATCCTCCACCGGAGCATCTGTACCATTGGCAATTAGTACCCCTGCATCCAACAATGATCGCCAAGGATAAGCTCCTTCCCGAGCTCTTTTTTCTCCCAAACGATCTACCACGAATGGCGCATCAGACGTACAATGAATTCCTTGCATCGAAGCAATAATTCCCCATTCTTTAAACCGTGGAATATCTTTAGGATGCAAATGTTGCGCATGTTCAATTCTCCATCGCCAGTCTTTGGTAGGATTAGCTTTAATTTGATTTTCAAAAATATTAATCACTTCTCGATTCGCACGATCACCAATGGCATGCACGCATAATTGCAAATCATTTTCAGCAGCCAATCTAGCAATATTCGTTACTTCTTCAATTGTAGTAGTATTTTGTCCCACGAAATGTTGTTTATCATTATAAGATTTCAACAACCAAGCTCCGTAGCTTCCGAGTGCTCCGTCCACTTCTGTTTTGATGGATCGACAAGTGAAAAAATGATTACCAGCGTCTATGATTGGAAATTGTTTTAAGTTGCCATTCATCTCCTCATAAGAATGTCGCAGCATCGCCCAAAGTCGTAAATCAAATTTCCCATCTTTCGCCAATTGAGTATATCTTTCCACTTCGAGATAACTCGATCCAGCATCTTGAAAACTCGTAATTCCTTTTTTTAAACATTCCTCTTGTGCCAATTCAATGGCTTGGTACCAACGCTTTTCCAAGTCTTCTTGAGAGAGTGTTTTTTCATATTCTCGGAAGGCCGCATAGACCAAACTCATTGCTCGTTCTTCAAACATTCCAATCGCCTCTCCGCTGCCATCTCTAACAATTTCTCCTCCAATTGGACTAAGTGTTTCGGCAGAAATTCCACCCAGTTCCATGGCTTTTTTATTGGCAAAAACGCCATGTCCACTAGCGTGTCGAAGCAAGACAGGATTGTCAGGTGAAACTGCACTTAATTCATCGTGGTAAGGATAGCCATGCACGTTACGTTCGACTACTTCATTCCATTTTTCTTGGTGCCAACCGCGGCCTTCGATCCATTCACCAGGTTTTGCGGTTTTAGCAGCTTCGGCAACCATATTGACGATCTCTTGCCAGTTTTTTGTTTTTAGAAAATTTAAATTAATCAGACTTTTTCCCAGTCCAGAAAAGTGTCCATGCCCCTCAATAAAACCAGGCATGGCAAAGTTGCCTTTCAAATCTATGACTTTAGTTTGTTCATTTTTAAGTGCCTCGACATCAGTTATTGAACCTATGGCAAGAATTCGATCGCCTTGGAAAGCGATGGCTTCAGCGGAGGGATTATTTTCATCCATCGTTGCAATTTTTCCATTGATTAGAATCATGGAAGCGGTTTCTTTTTCTGTGCAACTAGAAGTATATATTATGATTAAAGGTAAGATGAAAAGGAAATGGAGTTTTTTCATTGTATAAAATATTAGGGTTGGAAAATAATTGAAAAGGTAGGAAAAAGTAATGATATGAAGATAAAAAAGTGATAGGAAGAGCTAATGTCCCCTATCACTTTTTATTGAATAATCTATATGCTTGTATTTCAATCTCGACCAGTAATGAAGTTAATCATTCGGTAGTTAAAGGGATAAAGAATATTGGATTATTGTTTTGTTAGCAGGTGAATTAGTATGAGGGGAGAACTAAATTAGATGGTATCCATATCGTCATCACCAATTCCACCTTTTAATTTTACTTTATCACTTTTTGATATTGCTATAATATTAGCAATTTTTGAAAAGTCTCCTAACGTTTTTTTTGAATGATTCATGTTAAAATAGATTTGTGTCCAATTGAGAAACTGGAAGTGGTTAAAAAAATATTTTATTGATATCATAGCACAGCCCTATTACGATTGAGATTGGCTATTCTCAACGAGTCCTGAGTAATGAATTTTTTTTTTTTTATGAGGGGGTAGGTGAAAAATGGAGGAAAGGGTGTAAGATTATGCACGTAGAATCAATAATGATTCCATATTTCTTTAAAACCTTTTTTTTGAGAAAATTTTAGAATTCATCTAGTCATTAGAATAAAGAGGCAAATTTAAACTAGGAAGATTGGGGATGAATTAGAAAAAAAAAGACATTTCCGAGCACAAAAGATGGGGTGCTAAGGAAAATGCCTTTTTGAATTAAAAAACCTAAATTAACTATCTTGAAAGTCGTTTTTTTTTAACGACTAATTTTTTATTTTAATGAAGACTAATATGTCTTTCTTAATACATGACAAATATATTTTATAAATGATTCCACCTTTTTAACAATATTTGTTAATTTTAGACATGGTAATTTTAATATTTATTGCATTTTTTTATTATAAATAATTGATTATCAGTTATTTATATTTTTATATTTAGTTCTAAGTTAGACTAATTAGTGAAAATACATTTTGTAAATGGAAAATTTAAAAGAGTTAATTCTTATTGTTAACAAGCAAAAGATAGCTAAAGTAGAGGTTATGGGGAATCCCAGTAACTATTCAGGAAAAATGAAATATTTATATGATGGGATTATAAATGGAAAGTATCTAACAGATGATGATGCTATAATTGACTTATATAGCACTAGTGGAAATGTGAAAACATTTAAAAAACTTAAATATCGACTTCAAAATAGATTAATAAATACAGTCTTTTTTATTGATGTGAATAAGCCAAATTTTAATGATAGCCAGAGAGCGTATTACATTTGTCAAAAATCTGTAGCTGCAATTGATATATTATTAGGAAGGGGAGCAAGGAAGACTGCAATTGAATTAGCGGAGAGAACTTTAAGACACGTTTTGAAATTTGAGTATACAGAAATGTGTATTAATCTACTAAAAAAATTAAGTAGGCATTATGGTATAATGGAAAAAAATAAAAGGAAATTTATTGAATATAGTAATTTAACTCAAAAGTATCTGGAAATTTTTAATGCAGAAACTGTAGCCGAACAACTTTACACGAAATTAAGATTTCAGTCTAAATATAATTCTATAGTTTCCGATGAAATCATTGGAGAAGCGATAAGTTCCATGGATCAATTAAAAAAATACCTTGGTAAAGTAGATTCCAATCGGTTTTTAATGATGGCGTACATGGTTTTTGTTAACAGATATAAAATTATAAATGATTATGAAAATGTCTTGAAGGTTTGTGATAAAGCTTTAGGGGAATTTAAAAGGAAAGAAGATAAAAGACCTATTACTGTTTTTATGTTTTCTTCATTGAAAATAGATGGTTTAATACAGTTAAAGAGATATAAAGAAGCAGAAGTCGAAATAATCAATGCACTTAAGTTAGTTCCTGAAGGTAAAATCAGTTGGCTAAATACTAATGAAAAATACATGAGAATGTGTATTCACACCAAAGAATACCAAAAGGCTTTTGATATTTTTACAAAAATTACTTCTGATTATGGTTTTCAGCCAGCTTATAAAGACACGATCGAAACATGGAAAGTGTACGAAGCATATCTAAATTTCTTTATTCAAAATGAAAAAATTATTCCAAATCAAAATCAACTTGAAACTCGGAAAAAATTCCGCATCAATAAATTCCTCAACGAAGTCCCAATCTACTCAAAAGACAAGCGTGGATTTAACATCCCCATCTTAATTATTCAAGTCCTCTTCCTCCTTCAACAAAAAAAACACGACGGAATCATCGATAAAGTCGAAGCCCTAAATGCTTATTGCTACCGCCACTTAAAAAAAGATGAAACCTTTCGTTCCAACTGCTTTATAAAAATGCTTCTCCTCCTTCCAAAATGCAATTTCCATCGAGTTGCAGTCGACAGAAAATCAAAAGTATTAGTTGCCAAGTTACAATCGGTACCACTTGAAATCGCTCGTCAATCTGTAGAGATTGAAATCGTTCCGTATGAAGATTTATGGGAGATTGTGATGGATATGTTAGAAGCAAAATTCTACAAAAAATAGAAATGTTAGGAATTTAATTCTTATTTTTTTCTATTTTAAAAAATTAATACATAGATTTAGCTGTCAAAACAATTTTACTAACCTTTTCTATTTCGTAAAATAGAGAACTAAAAATCCTTCAAAATGGAAAATAAGAAAAAGGCATCTCTCAAAGATTTTCACAAAAGGCTTAAAATTAAAATGATTAAGAAAGCGAATAAGGTGAAATTTAATGGACAATTAGGAGTAATTGGTCTTGGGATAGCATAATCCTTTTCCTTTTGGATATATCACAAAAAAAGGGTGTAATGATTACCATTACACCCTTTTTTTATGGATTTAAACTTGATTTATGAGTTTACCGCAATCATTAAACTCATGATTTTTGCATATAAATCTTGAGGTTTAAATGGTTTTGTTAAATAGGCATTGATTCCTATCGCATAGCATTTATCCGCTTCTTGTTTCGATGCATTGGCCGTTAAAGCGATGATTGGAACCGTACTATTTTCTCTAATTTTTTTAGAAGAATCAAGACCATTCATCACCGGCATTTGCATATCCATCAAAACTAAATCATATCCATGCTCACGGAATTTTTCCACAGCAATCAGACCATTTTCAGCGATGTCAACGGTGATTTTGTCCGTCCAAGTGGTCAGGATTTTTTTAGTAGCAATTTGATTTAAGAAATGATCTTCTACCAATAATATTTTGAGTGGAGAGTCAGGCGCATCGCCAGGAGTTAAACTAATTGGCTTAACTATTTTGATTGGCAATTCGATCTTGAACTGAGTTCCTTTTCCTTCTTTACTTTCAATTGAAATTTCACCTTTCATGATCTCTACCAACTTAGCCACGATAGCCATTCCTAGGTCATCTTTTTTAGCATCATCCATTTCATCGGAGTAATTTTCGAGGAGTTGGTCTGTGTTTAAAAGTTCCTTTGTTCTAGCCTTTGAGATAGTTTCCCCATTATCTGAAACATGAATGGAAAGCTTCATTTCAGAGTCAGTTACATCTTTTGGGATTACCTGAACGTGAATATTTCCATTAGAAACTGTTCTATTACTAGAGAAATCAATCAAGTTGTATAAAAGTTGAGTGAGTTTCTTTTGATCACTAATAATTTTCTCAGGAAGGTTTTCATCCAATTCAAATTCGATCGTTTGATTCGTTTTATCTCCTTTGAGGTTGACAATTCTTTTAGTGCTTTTAAGGAAATCAACAATTTGTAATTCTTCTTCCTCCAAAGTGATTTTTTCAGAAACCAAAACAGAGAAATTTAATAAATTATTCACCATAATGGAAAGATCATCCACAGAAGTTTTTAATCCATCAACGTATTCTGCTTGAGATTTTGAAGTCCCTGTATTTTCCAAAAGGAATAAAAGGTTTACGATCGAAGAAAGTGGTGTACGGATATGAAAACTTAAATCCGCCAACGCTTCATCTTTAATCTTAGATACCTTTTGATTAATATTTTTTTCAATGATGAACTGTTCGGAAACTTTTCGCTCAGTGATGTCTTGAACTCCACCTAATAGCCAAAATTTATCAGTTAATTGATCAAAGTTAATTTTAGCTTGAATGATCACATGTTTGACAGTTTTGCCTTCGACTAGGATCCGATGCTCCAATTTGTGGGTTTTCCCATCTTTCCCTGCTTTTACAAAAAATTCCTCCACTTGATCTTTATCCTCAAGGTGAACATAATTCATATAATCTGAATAAGTAGGAGAAATACTATTCGGTTGGAAATTAAAGATCCGATAAACTTCATCGCTCCATTTCATTTTTTGGGTAACGATGTCCATGGACCAATTTCCAAAGTTAGCCATGCTTTGAGCTTCTAGATATCTACTTTCGCTGATATATAGTTTTTTAGTAGCGTCCTCTAACTTTTGTTGAGCTTTGAATCGCTGGATAGCATATCTAATGGATCTACCCAATTGTTTTCCATCAAACTGACCTTTGACTAAATAGTCTTGTGCGCCTGCTTTGATTGATTGATTACCAACAATCTCATTGTTGGTGCCAGTCAAAACAATGACAGGAACTTGCGGTTGTTTTTCCAAAAAATTAGATAACGTTTTGAACCCTGAGGAATCAGGTAGAGAAAGGTCAAGTAAAACGATAGAAATATTGTTGGATTTAATAGTATCCATGCCATCAAAAAAAGTAGATGCATGAATAATTTCATCTTTGATGGATGCCTCTTTCAAGTATTCTCTTATCAAGTCTACATCTCCTGGATTATCCTCGATAATTAAAATTTGGGTTTTTGATACTTTACTCATGTCTGTTTGTGGTACAATAAATGGCGAATAAAATAATGTCATAAACAAGAAAGATTAAATATAACTCAAAACTATATTTAATCTTCCTAAAGATCACAATCTTTCACCTCAAAGTCAATAAATGACGCAGAGGTTTAATATGTAATTAATTATTAAGGGCGTACCATCGTGGGTAAAATAGCAGTTGTGAGCCAAAATTCTTCAATTTTTTGAATAATATCAAAAAACTTTTCAAAATCAACCGGTTTATTAATATAACAATTAACATGTAGGTTATAACTCTTCAGAATGTCTTGTTCAGCATTTGAAGTCGTTAAAACAACTACTGGTATTCTTTTTAGTGTATCATCAGTTTTAATTTCTTTTAAAACTTCCCTACCATCTTTTTTTGGCAGATTTAGATCTAAAAGAATCAAGTCTGGTGTTACAACATCAGCATATTCACCCTCTTTTCTCAAAAACTTGATGGCTTCAGCACCATCCATCGTCACATCTAAATTGATGGAGATTTTGGCCTCTTTGAATGCCTCTTGAGTTAATCTAACATCTCCAGGGTTGTCTTCTACGAGTAATACATTCACGGGTCTGATATTTTTTTCCATTTTTGTAATTAAGATACAATCTTGAAACGGGTATAAAATTTATTTGTTACAAGCAAAAATGCTTTAATTTTTTTAAGAAATAAAGAATTAGTACTGTAAAAAGAATATACCAACAAGAGTATTTATAATGTATAAATTATTGATTTAGAGTTGGTTAAGGTTTTAAATTGTAAGAAGGAAGTTCTAATAATAAAATAAAAATGTATAAAATAATCTTAAGAATCACTAATTTTTGTTTCAACAGCCTTTTGGATTTCGCAAAATATTTTTTTAAAAAATAATAATTCTAAACCTTTCGAAGAAAGTATTATTCCTTTATTGTGATTTATTATTTCTTTCACCTAATCATACTTTTTATTTATGCAAAATGTTGTCGAACTACAATCACTTTTTAAGAAATATTTGGATGAAAATCAGTTTCATCAAAAACCAGCAGGTCTATATGAGCCGATTAATTACATTTTAAGCCTTGGTGGAAAAAGAATTCGCCCAGTCTTACTTTTGATGGGATGTAACCTTTTCAATGACAATGTAGCACAAGCCTTGCCAGCTTCGTTTGCCATAGAGGTTTTTCATAATTTTAGTCTTTTGCATGACGATATAATGGATGAAGCTCCTCTTCGAAGAGGAAAACCAACAGTTCATGTCAAGTATAATCAAAATACGGGGATTCTTTCAGGTGACGTGATGCTGGTCTATGCTTACGAGTTCTTTCTAAAGTTAGATAATAAAATTAAAATTCCAGCTACCATTAAGACTTTTAATCAAGTAGCTATAGAGGTATGTGAAGGACAACAATATGATATGGATTTTGAAACTCGAAATGATGTTTCAATTGATGAATATATAAAAATGATTGAGCAGAAGACTGCAGTTTTAATTGCTGGAGGATTAAAAATAGGAGCTATTATAGGGGGGGCATTGGAGGAAGATGCGAATCATTTATATGAGTTTGGAAGAAATATTGGAATTGCTTTCCAACTGCAAGATGATATATTAGATACCTATGGTGACCCTGAAAAATTTGGTAAAAAAGTAGGAGGTGATATTGTCCAGAATAAAAAGACATTTTTGGTGATAAAGGCCTTAGAATTAGGGTCTAAGGATCAACGTGCTAGATTGTCAGACCTTATGAGTATTGATTCATATGGCGAAAGTGACAAAATTGAAGCGGTGAAATCGGTTTTTAATGAATTACAAATTAGAGAAGCTGCGGAGCAATTAATGGAATCATATTTAGTTTTAGCATTTGAGCATTTAGGAGCAGTTAATGTGGCTGATGAAAAGAAAAAGGTATTGATAAACTTGTCTCATGAATTGATGGGGCGAGAAGTGTAAAAATAGATATTTAGAGCATAAAAAAAGAGGCAACCAACTTGATTGGTTACCCCTCACACTATGAAACACTATTTCTTTGTTTAGTTTACCATGCTTTTAATACCCTTATGTTATTAGAAGAGTAATAAACTCGTTCAGTTTAAAAAGTATATAAGAATGTAATTTTATAATCGGTTTGAAAAATCTACTTTATTGTTTTAAATAAAGTTACGAAATCATGGAAGGATAATTTGGAATAGGTACTGATATTAAATACACCGCTAATGTAAAGCGAAGAGTTTAATAAACGCAAGAAAAAGGTTCAAAAAAAGAATTTAGTGGAATTTTATTAAACTGGTTAAGTGTTTGTCTCAAAGACTTATTAAAGGTGTATTAATCATTAAGTATTGATTAATAGTTATTTACACATATAGTCTAAAATTATGTGTAAAGTTTTTTGTAAAAAATTAGGTGAAAAATATTTTCCCATTCCACCATTCTTTTTCAATACTTGCCTTATTTTTTTCATAAAATTGAATTGCTGGCTCATTCCAGTCCAATACTTGCCATTTTACCATAGTTGCATCCATTTCTTTGGCTTCAATTAAAAATTGATCAAATAACAGTTGGCCAACACCTTTTTTACGTTGAGCTGCCGTCACTATAAAATCCTCTAAATATACCATTCGACCTTTCCAGGTACTCCAGGTCATATAATATATACAAGCTCCAATAATTTCTCCATTATGTTCTGCAATTATTGTCTGAAAAACCTGAGCATTAAAGTTTTTCTCATAATCTGTTAAAGTAGCTGTAACTGCATCTGGTTCATTTTCGTAAACTGCGAGTTCGACGACTAAATCATAAATTGCTTTTAAATCATTGGTATTGGCCTTTCTTATTGTGTAAATCATGTATTTAGTTTTGAAAATGTATCAAAGTGAAGAATTAAAAAATACTTTTAAAGTTGGATTGAGAAGCAGCAAAATAGGTGTAAAGTTTGAAAAGAAAAAAAAAATCAAAAACCTTTGATTTTTTTGCCATAAACTTTTGATAAAAAGAGAAATAAATATATCTTTGCACTCGCTTTAAGAAACGCTTGTAAAAAAGTGTGGGAAAACCCTTAAAATAGAGGATTCCCAATCAGTTTAGAAGATTTTTAATTAAAATATAAAAATACGTATTTATGCCTACTATTAATCAGCTTGTTCGGAAAGGCAGAAAGCAGATCATTGTAAAGAGTAAAACTCGTGCATTGGATGCATGTCCGCAAAAACGTGGAGTATGTACTCGTGTTTACACAACTACTCCTAAGAAGCCGAACTCAGCTTTGCGTAAGGTTGCTAAGGTTCGATTGACTAATGGTCATGAAGTGATTTGTTATATCCCAGGTGAAGGTCATAATTTGCAAGAGCACTCAATCGTGTTGATTAGAGGAGGTCGGGTAAAGGATTTACCAGGGGTGCGATATACTATCGTCCGTGGAGCTTTGGATACGGCAGGTGTTACTGATCGTTTACAGAGTCGATCTAAGTACGGAACAAAACGACCTAAGAAATAAGGTTTGTATTAAAAATAATTTAATAAAGATTTGATTGCGAGAAATTTATAGATTAAGAATAATCGCAATCTTCAATCAACAATTCATAATAAGATGCGTAAAAGAAAGCCAAAATTAAGAGTCATTGCTCCAGATCCAAGATATAATGATCCAATGGTGACTCAGTTTGTGAATATGTTAATGTATAGTGGAAAAAAATCTACAGCACTAACGGTATTTTATGATGCAATGGATTTGATCAAGGATCGAACAAAAGAAAATGAGCATGGTATCTGGAAGAAAGCGATCAATAATGCAATGCCACAGGTTGAGGTGCGAAGTAAAAGAATTGGTGGTGCGACTTTCCAGATTCCAACTGAGATTCGAGCTAAGCGAAAATTGTCAATCGGAGTTAAGTGGTTGATTAAGTTTTCAAGAGAAAGAAGTGGGAAAGGGTATGCTGAGAAATTAGCAGCAGAATTGATCGCAGCAAGTAAAGGGGAAGGAGCAGCGGTTAAAAGAAAGGAAGATACTCACAGAATGGCAGAGGCGAATAGAGCGTTTGCACATTTCAAAAGTAGAAGATAGTAGATAACATAACCTGTTCTCAAATCAACAAATTAATTAATCAGATTATCTTATTATCATGGCAAGAGATTTAAAATTAACCAGGAATATCGGAATTGCGGCTCATATTGATGCTGGTAAAACTACTACTACTGAGCGTATTCTATATTATACCGGATTAAGTCATAAGATCGGGGAGGTGCACGATGGTGCAGCTACAATGGATTGGATGGAGCAAGAGCAGGAGCGTGGAATTACTATTACTTCAGCTGCAACCAAAACTAATTGGGATTGGTTGGATGATAACTATACTGTGAATATCATTGATACTCCAGGACACGTTGATTTTACAGTTGAAGTTGAGCGTTCATTACGTGTACTAGATGGTACTGTTGCTTTGTTTTGTGCAGTATCAGGTGTGGAACCTCAATCAGAAACAGTTTGGCGACAAGCTAATAGGTATAAAGTACCACGTATTGGTTTTGTAAATAAAATGGATAGAACCGGTGCTGACTTTTTGCATGTGGTTAATGATGTACGAACAAAATTAGGTGCAAATGCAATTCCTCTTCAATTACCAATTGGTGCTGAAGAAACATTCAAAGGAGTAGTTGATTTATTGACTGGTCAGGCGATTGTGTGGAATGAGGAGGATCGTGGGATGACTTACGAAGTAATTCCTGTGCCAGAAGATATGGTTGAATTAGTGGCTGAATACCGTGAAAAGTTGGTAGAAGCTGTAGCTGAATATGATGATTCTTTGATGGAAAAATTCTTTGAAGATCCAGATTCAATTACAATTGAGGAGATGAGAGCTGCAATTAGAAAGGCTACAATTGATATGACAATTTGTCCAATGATGTGTGGGTCTGCCTTTAAAAATAAAGGAGTTCAAGCATTATTAGATGCAGTTTGTACATTTTTACCTTCTCCAATGGATATAGAAGCTATTGAAGGTGTTAATCCTGATACGGACGAACCTATCACTAGACAACCAAGTGTAAAAGAACCATTTGCAGCATTAGCATTTAAAATTGCAACAGATCCTTTCGTAGGTCGATTAGCATTCTTTAGAGTTTATTCTGGGGCATTAGATGCTGGTTCATATATTTTGAATACACGTTCAGGTAAAAAAGAACGTATTTCAAGGATTTATCAGATGCACTCTAATAAACAAAATCCAATTGATAGGGTAGAAGCGGGAGATATTGCAGCAGGAGTTGGATTTAAAGATTTGAGAACAGGAGATACTATTTGTGATGAAAAACATCCAATTGTATTAGAGAGTATGACTTTTCCTGATCCAGTAATCGGGGTTGCAGTCGAGCCTAAAACTCAAAAAGATTTGGATAAATTAGGAATGGCTTTAGCTAAATTAGCTGAAGAGGATCCTACATTTAAAGTGAAATACGACGAGGAAACTAACCAAACTGTAATTAGCGGGATGGGAGAGTTACACTTAGAAATTATCGTTGATCGTCTTAGACGTGAATTCGGGGTAGAGTGTAACCAAGGTGCACCTCAAGTAAACTATAGAGAAGCACTTCAAGGTTCTGTTTCTCACCGTGAGCGTTTGAAAAAACAATCAGGTGGATCTGGGTTATTCGCAGATATGGAATTCGAATTAGGCCCAGCCGATGAAGAATTTTTGGAAAGTGAAGATTTCAAAAATGGAAAAGTTAAGCTTCAATTCGTATGGGGTATTACTGGTGGATCTATCGATAAGAATTATCAAAAGCCAATCCGGGATGGTTTCACATCAATGATGGACAATGGTATTCTTGCAGGATATAGCATTAACGCAATGAAAGTAAGAGTATTTGATGGTTCTATGCACGCGGTGGATTCTAAGCCAATTGCATTTGAATTATGTGCTAAAGAAGGCTTCAAAGCTGCTGCTAAAAAATGTAAACCAACACTTTTGGAGCCAATTATGAAATTGGAAGTAACTACTCCTGAGGACTATGTAGGGTCTGTAATTGGTGATTTGAATAGACGAAGAGGTTTGCCAAAAGGTCAAGAGGCAAGAACAGGTGGGGCAGTAGCAGTTCAAGCAGATGTGCCTTTATCAGAAATGTTTGGATATGTAACATCTCTTAGAACAATTACTTCAGGTCGAGCAAGTTCAACAATGGAATTTTCACATTATGCTCCTCCTCCAAAAAGTATTGCAGAAGAAGTAATCGCTAAAGCAAAAGGCGAAATTAACGTATAAAAATGAATCGAGCCACGATTCAACTCGTGGCTCGGATTATTGAAAGACTAATAATTAATAATTTAACCATACCAACAGGTTATGAATCAGAAAATCAGAATCAAACTCCGTTCTTACGATCACAATTTAGTGGACAAGTCAACGGAGAAAATTGTAAAGACCGTCAAGAACTCTGGCGCTGTCGTTACTGGTCCGATTCCGCTGCCTACTGAAAAGAAGATTTTTACCGTGCTACGATCTCCGCACGTAAATAAAAAATCTCGAGAACAATTTCAGTTGCGGACTCACAAAAGACTAATCGAAATATATACACCTACTCAGAAAACTGTAGATGCACTTTCCAAACTGGAATTGCCATCAGGTGTGGATATTCAAGTAAAGTTGACTTAAAATAATTAAGTCAATAAGACTTTTGTAATTTTTTTTGTAAAAAAAGAATTCCTGAATAATTCAGGGAATTACAGTCCATAGCTGGAAGTGTGAAATCGAGAATTTCCCACCTTCCATTGTCGCCTTGCGCGCTGTTATTTCTAGGTCATTTCAGGATGTCAAATAAATCAATATGAACGGTTTAATAGGTAAAAAACTCGGAATGACCAGCATCTTCAATGAAGCTGGAAAAAACATTGCTTGTACTGTCATCGAAGCTGGACCTTGTGTAATTACACAAGTGAAAACTGAGGAAAGTGATGGTTACCAAGCATTACAACTTGGTTTCGCAGAAGCAAAAGAGAAGAATACTCCTAATCCAATGATGGGACACTTCAAAAATGCGGAAACGACTCCAAAACGAAAGATTGTCGAATTTCGAAATTTTGATTTGGATGGTTTAATACCTCCAACAGATGAGAACGGGGTAGTTCTTGAAGTTACTGAGAAAAGTTTAGGTAGCGTTTTAGGAATAACTGACGTTTTTTCAGAAGGAGATGTTGTGAGTGTAGTAGGAACTTCAAAAGGTAAAGGTTTTCAGGGTGTTGTAAAGCGTCACGGCTTTAAAGGTGTGAATGATGCAACTCACGGTCAACATAACAGGCAAAGAGCACCTGGGTCTATTGGTGCTGCATCTTATCCTGCGAAAGTATTCAAGGGAATGCGAATGGCAGGTAGAATGGGTGGAGATAGAATCAAGACTAGAAATCTAGAAATTCTTAAGGTTTTTCCAGAAAAGAATTTAATCCTAGTTAAAGGAGCAGTTCCTGGACATAAAGGAGCCTATGTAGTTATTGAAAAATAATTTTTTCGACAAACTTTTATTGCGAAGTATAAAACTTGTAAAAAGATAAAAACATCACATCATGAAATTAGATGTAAAAAGTATAGACGGTAAAGATTGTGGTAGATCAGTAGATTTACCAGACGATATCTTCGGTATCGAGCCAAACGAACATGCAGTTTATCTTGCAGTTAAACAATATTTGGCTAATCAGCGTCAAGGAACTCACTCTGCAAAAGAAAGAAACGCAGTTGCAGGTTCTACTAGGAAAATTAAACGTCAGAAAGGAACTGGTACAGCTCGTGCCGGTGATATCAAATCTCCTATTTTTAGAGGTGGAGGTCGAGTTTTTGGACCTAGACCAAGAACTTATGGAATCAAATTGAATAAAAAAGTAGCTCGTTTAGCTCGTAAGTCAGCTTTGACTTCAAAAGCACAGGCAGGTTCTATCATTGTTATCGAAGATATCAAGTGGGATGCTCCAAAAACGAAAAACTTTACTGGAGTTGTAAATAGCTTGGACTTAGCAGGGAAGAAATCAATTTTCGTAATTGCTGAGGATAACCAGAATGTTTACTTATCTAGTCGAAATGTTCAAAAAACTAAAGTATTGCGTGCACAAGATTTGAGCACATATGATGTGATGAATTCTGGTACTTTAGTTATTTCTGAAGGAGCTATTGAAAAAATTAAAGCAACTTTTGCAAATTAATTAGTTGATTGATCACCTGTTTTTCTAAAACAGATGAAAAATAACGAATAACAATATTCAAAAATGGCAAAGAACATTATTATCAAACCAATTATTACAGAAAAAGCTGAGGCTTTATCTGAAAATTTGGGACAGTACAGCTTTATTGTTGACAAAAGGTCAAATAAAGTCCAAATCAGAAAGGCTGTTGAGAAGCAATTCAACGTATCAGTTGATTCTGTCAACACGATTAATATGCCTAAAAAATCTAAATCTAGAAATACACGTTCTGGGGTTGTTAAAGGAGCCGTTTCTGGTTACAAAAAAGCAATCATTACCCTTTCAGAAGGAGAGAACATTGATTTCTTTGGAGATATATAATTAGTTGTTTTTCGAAAATTCGGAGTTGAGAACTTGAAAAAGTAGACGACTAGAGTCCAAAAAAATAACAATCAATAAAAACTTTTTAGAAGATGCCAGTTAAAAAATATAATCCGATTACTCCAGGTCTTCGTCACCGTGTAGGTAATGATTACTCTATCTTAACGACAGATAAACCTGAAAAAAGTCTGATCACTCCTTTGAAAAGAACGGGTGGACGGAACAATTCAGGTAAGATGACCATGCGGAACAGAGGTGGTGGTCACAAACGTCGCTACCGTGTTATCGATTTCAAAAGAAATAAGGATGAAATGTCTGCAACGGTCAAAACTATCGAGTACGATCCAAATAGAACTGCATTCATTGCATTGGTTGAATACGGGGATGGTGAAAAACGATATATCGTTGCACCAGATGGTTTGCAAGTTGGTATAGAGATTAAATCTGGAAAAGGAGCAACTCCTGATGTTGGAAATACACTCCTACTAAGCGAAATTCCTTTAGGATCTACAATTCATGCAATTGAAATGCAACCTGGAAAGGGAGCAGCTTTAGCAAGAAGTGCAGGAACTTATGGAACTCTTTCAAGTCGTGAAGGAAAGTATGCTGTCATTAAATTGCCTTCAGGTGAGGTTCGTAGAATCTTATTAACATGTAGAGCAACAATGGGAGTAACTTCAAATCCTGATCATGGTCTTCAAGTTTTAGGGAAAGCTGGGCGAAAGAGATGGTTAGGTAGAAGACCACGAGTTAGAGGGGTTGCGATGAATCCAGTTGATCACCCGATGGGTGGTGGTGAAGGTAAATCTTCAGGTGGACATCCACGATCTAGAACTGGTATTATGGCGAAAGGTCAAAAAACTAGAAATAGGAAGAAACACTCTGAGAAATTAATTATTTCTAAGAGAAAAAGTAAATAATAATTAATATTATTAATTGTAAAATACTGGTAATCAGTTTTTTATAATTAAAATTAACCATAATTCAAAATGGCTAGATCACTTAGAAAGGGACCATACGTTTTTCACAAACTCTTGGTCAAATTAGCGAAAGCAAAGGAAACCAAAAAGAAGACTGTTATCAGAACATGGTCACGTTCTTCTATGATTATCCCTACTATGGTAGGTGAAACCATCGCTGTTCATAATGGGAAGACTTTTGTCCCTGTTTTTGTAACAGAGAATATGGTAGGTCATAAGTTAGGTGAGTTTTCTCCAACGCGTAACTTCCGTGGTCACGCAGGAAGAAAGTAAAAAGGAAAAAGCATTTTTAATTCTGAATACGAATGCTGAATTTTGAAATAATCAAAATTCAAAATTTAAAATTCAAAATCATTATAATAATGGAAGCAGTAGCTAAACTCAAAAATTGTCCAATGTCTCCTCGCAAGATGCGATTAGTGGTGGATAACATTCGTGGTAAAAATGTGGAAGATGCTTTAAATATTTTAAAGTTCACCAAAAAAGAAGCTGCAACTTGGTTAGAAAAAGTAGTCGTATCGGCTATTTCTAACTGGGAAAATAAACATGATGGTGCTGCTGATGCAGATGACCATAAATTGTTTATCAAGACAGCATTTGTTGACGGTGGAACTATGTTAAAGCGTTTTCGACCAGCTCCTCATGGGAGAGCTCACAGGATTCGTAAAAGAACAAACCACGTTACAATTATTGTTGAAAACCGTATACCTACAGCTAGAGATCAAGAAGCTGCAACAACTACGGCTAACGACGAAGAAGAATAAAATTTTTAAACGATGAACGACGGATGGATTTCATTCTTCTTTCATCACTAATTTCTAAATATGGGTCAAAAGACAAATCCAATAGGTAATCGTTTAGGAATCATCAAAGGATGGGAATCTAGCTGGTATGGTGGAAAGAACTTTGGTGAAAAAGTAGTTGAAGATGAAAAAATCAGAAACTATCTTAACGCACGTATCAGAAAAGGTGGAATTTCTAAAATCGTTATTGAGCGATCTCTAAAACGAATTAGTGTTACAATTCACACTTCACGTCCTGGTATCGTAATCGGAAAAGGTGGTCAAGAAGTTGATCGAGTAAGAGAAGAGTTGAAAAAATTGACGTCTAAGGATGTTCAAATCAACATCATTGAAATTCGACGACCTGAAATTGATGCTGCTGTTGTTGCTGAAAGTATTGCTAAACAATTAGAAGCTCGGATCAATTACCGAAGAGCATCTAAGATGTCTATCCAAGCTGCAATGCGTGGAGGCGCACAAGGTATCAAAATTAGAGTTTCTGGAAGATTGAATGGGGCAGAAATGGCACGTTCTGAAGAATTTAAGCAGGGAAGGACTCCTTTGCATACCTTCCGAGCTGACATTGATTACTCTTTGAAAGAAGCTTTAACTGTATATGGGAAGATTGGTGTAAAAGTATGGATTTGTAAAGGAGAGATCCTTGGGAAACCAGACTTATCTCCAAATGCAGGAGCAAATAACGATAAAGGTGGTGGCCGTGGCGGTGATCGAAGAGGCGGCGGTGATCGAAGAGGCGGTGGCGGCCGTGGAGGTGATCGAAGAGGCGGCGGCGGCGGCCGTGGAAGAGGTAGCGATAATAGATAATAATTTCTTTAGAAAACCAGGTTTTATAGTCTGGTTTTTTAAAGGTTTCATAAAAAAGATATTTTTTATAGAATATCTAAATTTCATTTTCCTTTTAGTAGGAAAAAAGAAAAAATCTTGTACCTTTGCACAGCTTTTGAAAAAGCAGTATCAAAATGACAGATTTTTAGACCATTTAGCCACATTTTGTGGTGGTTTTAGCAAAAAAATGTATTCACAATGTTACAACCGAAAAGAACAAAATATAGAAAGCAACAGAAGGGAAGGAATAAGGGACTTGCTTATAGAGGAAGTACTATTTCATTCGGAACCTTTGCTTTGAAGTCACTTGACGCTGGTCGTCTTACCAATCGTCAGATAGAATCTGCTCGTATCGCTATGACTCGTCATATGAAAAGAGAAGGGAATGTATGGATTCGTGTTTTTCCAGATAAGCCGATTACATCTAAGCCTGCTGAGGTTCGGATGGGTAAAGGGAAGGGAGCATTAGACCATTATGTGGCGCAAGTGCAACCTGGACGAATCATGTTTGAATTAGACGGGGTTACTGAAGAAACGGCAAATGAAGCATTAAGATTAGCTGCTCAGAAGTTACCTGTAATGACTAAGATCATCAAGCGTAGAGATTACGTTGGATAAATTTTAATAAAAAAAATTGCTCGATAATGGCAACTAAGAAGTATCAAGAAGTGCAGGAAATTAATGACAACGACTTGAGAGAGACGTTGACAGAAACAGAAACTGCCTATCAGAAATTAACGTTTGATCATGCGATCAGAGGATTAGACAATCCTTTAGAGTTAAGAGATTTGCGAAGAGATGTAGCTCGGTTGAAAACTGAACTTAGAAGAAGAGAGGTAGCTGCAATGACTCCTGAGCAATTAGCAAAAAGATCAAAAATTCGTGCAAGAAGAAAGAATAAATAATATCATGACTGAAATTGCAAAAAAACCATCCAAAAAGACACGAATCGGAGTAGTGTCTAGTAATAAAATGGAAAAGTCCATTACAGTTCTAATTGAACGTCGATTACGCCATCCAATTTATGGAAAGTATGTAAAGAAATCTAAGAAGTTTATGGCACATGATGAAAAAAATGACTGTAGCATCGGAGATACTGTAAAAATTATGGAATCTCGTCCATTGAGTGCAAAAAAGAGATGGAGATTGGTTGAAGTTATTCAAAGAGCTAAGTAAGATATAAGGTTCCATGCAGTTGGAGCTGTTCCTTTGGGAAGTGGGATGTGGGGGTTTTTAATAACTGCTATTTCGTCTTTTCATTTTCTAGCAAAAAAAATTAGATAGTGCTGAAGTTAAATTCAGTAGAACTTAAATAATAGTAAAATGATTCAACAAGAGTCTAGATTAAAAGTGGCTGACAATAGTGGTGCAAAAGAAGTTTTGTGTATCCGAGTATTAGGTGGATCTGGTCGCCGCTACGCATCTATTGGAGATAAAATCGTCGTTACGGTTAAAGATGCTTCACCTGGTGGTGTAAAAAAAGGTACAGTTTCTAAAGCTGTTGTAGTTCGTACCAGAAAGGAAATTCGTCGTAAAGATGGTTCGTATATTCGATTTGATGACAACGCTGTTGTTCTATTGAATCCAAGTGATGAACCAAGAGGTACACGTATTTTTGGCCCTGTTGCACGTGAATTGCGTGATAAGGATTATATGAGGATCATTTCATTGGCTCCTGAGGTTTTATAAGATTTAAAAATTAGTTGCAATCATGGCAAATAACAAAGCAAATCAAAAGCGTTTCGCTCCTAAATTTCATATTAAGAAAGGTGACAAAGTAATGGTTATCTCAGGAGCGAGCAAAGGCAATACAGCACGTGAAGTAATGGAAGTTTTTCCAAAGAAATACCGTGCAATTGTAGATGGAGTTAATATGGCTAAAAAGCATATGAAACCCACACAAGATAATCCTGGAGGAATTCAGGAGATTCCGATGCCTATTCATCTTTCTAACTTGATGTTAGTTGATCCTAAGACAGGTGATGCAACTCGAATTGGAAGAAAGGAGGTAGATGGTAAATTAGTAAGATATTCTAAAAAATCTGGCGAAATAATTAAGTAATGAGCTACAGTCCAAGACTTAAAGACAAATATCGGAACGAAATCGTATCAGCTTTAATGGAAAAATTCCAGTATAGTACGGTTATGCAAGTACCTAAAATTGTAAAGGTATGCTTGAATCAAGGTGTCGGAATGGCATCTCAAGATAAAAAATTGGTTGACAATGCATTGACAGAAATGACAATGATTGCTGGTCAAAAAGCAGTTCCAACGAAAGCAAGAAAATCAATTTCGAACTTCAAATTAAGAGACGGAATGGTAATTGGTTCAAGAGTTACTCTTCGAAACGATCAAATGTTTGAATTTTTAGATCGATTGATTACCGTTGCTCTTCCACGTGTACGAGATTTCCGGGGAATTAATGATAAGAGTTTTGATGGGAGAGGAAATTATACAATGGGGGTTACCGAACAAATCATTTTTCCAGAAATTGATTTAGATAAAGTAAGTAAGATCACAGGAATGGACATCACTATCGTAACTACTGCTAATACTGATGCTGAGGCATTAGAATTACTGAAGTTGGTTGGGATGCCTTTCAAGAATCAAAGAAATTAATCAATAGATAATTAAAAGAGGCTTCGAGCAATAAACTTGAGTCTTTTTTTTGAGTCTAAAAATCTCAATAATAATGGCTAGAAAATCATTAATAGCAAGAGAAAGAAAAAGAGAGCGTCTTGTAGCTAAGTATGCAGATTTGCGGGCACAGTTGAAGAAAGAGGGGAAATGGGAAGAGCTTGACAAATTGCCACGTAATGGTGCAAAAGTAAGATTGCACAACCGGTGTAAGTTAACTGGTCGTCCGAAAGGATACATGCGTATGTTTGGAATTAATCGTGTAACATTTAGAAAGATGGCACTTGAGGGTAAAATCCCAGGTATCACCAAAGCTAGTTGGTAATAATTTTTTAAAATTTATATAATGGCTGTAACAGATCCAATAGCAGATTATTTAACTCGTATCCGTAATGCTCAACAAGCAGGACATCGGGTAGTAGAGATTCCTTCTTCAAGAATGAAGAAGAGTATTACTGAAATCCTCTACGACCAAGGATATATCCTCAAATATAAATTTGATGATGCTGCAGGTAAGCAAGGTATAATTAGTATCGCATTAAAATACGATCCTATTTCTAAGCAACCTGTAATCCGAAAGTTGGGAAGAATCAGTAAGTCAGGTTTGCGTCAATACGCAAAAGCAACTGAAATTCCTCGTATTATTAATGGCTTGGGAATCGCAATTGTCTCTACTTCTAGGGGAGTAATGACAAATAAGAAAGCGAAGACAGAGAATGTAGGAGGTGAGTTAATCTGTTATGTTTACTAATTGAAAAAACATTTAAGTAATGTCTAGAATAGGAAAAGCACCAATTTCGCTTCCTGCAAAGGTTGAAGTTTCTGTGAATAACAGTAACGTGGTCAGCGTCAGCGGACCTCTTGGGAAATTAACGCAACAAATTGACCCGGACTTGAAATTAGCGATTGAGGATGGAACCTTAACACTATCTCGTCCAACTGATCAAAAACGTCACAGATCTGTGCATGGTTTATACCGTTCTTTAATCGCCAATATGGTAGAAGGTGTTTCTACTGGTTGGGCTAAAGAGATGGAGTTGATAGGAGTTGGATATCGTGCGGATAATCAAGGTCAATTATTGACTTTGAGTTTAGGTTATTCCCACCCAGTTATTTTTGCACTTCCTGAGGAAGTAAAAATTGAAACTGTGTCTGAGAAAGGTAAACCACCAACTATCAAGTTATCAAGTGCTGATAAGCAATTACTTGGACAAGTTGCTGCTAAAATTAGAGCCTTTAGAAGACCCGAACCTTACAAAGGAAAAGGTATTCGATTTAAAGGTGAAGAGGTTAGGAGAAAAGCAGGTAAAACTGCTGCTAAGTAATTTTAATATTTATAATAAGAAAATTCAATTCATGGCAGGTCTCTTCGTTAGATACCATGAATACAAATTAAATTTTCAAAATGGCTTTAACTAAAGAACAAAGTAGAAAAAGAATTCATCATAGAATTCGTAAAAAGATTAACGGCACAGCTGAGAAGCCAAGATTAGCAATTTACAGAAGTAACAAAGCTATCTATGCACAACTAATTGATGATGTGAATGCTCATACCATTGCTGCAGCGTCTTCAAAAGAATGTGGGGCAACTGGTGTAAAAGTGGAACAAGCAAAAGCTGTTGGTAAATTGATTGCTGAAAAAGCGAGTTCTAATAATATTAGTGCGGTAGTTTTTGATAGAGGGGGGTATTTATATCATGGACGAGTGAAAGCTTTAGCAGAAGGAGCTCGTGAAGCTGGATTAGCCTTTTAATTTTTATAGAAAAAAGTAAAAATCAGGTGGTCGATTTTATTTAAAATCAAAACCTTAAATCATTCATTATAATGGCAAGAAATAACGATAAAAGAATCAAGCCTGCTGACTCGGATTTAAAAGAAAAGTTGGTTAACCTTAATCGAGTAGCAAAAGTTACTAAAGGTGGACGAACTTTCAGCTTCGCAGCTATTGTGGTTGTAGGTGATGGAAAAGGTACTGTTGGACATGGATTAGGGAAAGCGCGAGATGTATCTGAATCTATTGCAAAAGCAGTTGATGATGCCAAGAAAAATTTGATTAAAGTGCCAATTTACAAGGGGACCATTCCTCACGAACAAAAAGGGAAATATGGTGCTGGTAAAGTTTTAATCAAACCAGCTTCTGATGGTACTGGAGTAATTGCAGGTGGAGCAATGCGTGCAGTTTTAGAAATTGCAGGAGTTCATAACGTATTAGCTAAGTCTCAAGGATCTTCAAATCCTCACAACGTTGTTAAAGCAACTATCGATGCATTGGCTAAATTAAGAAGTCCAATGTCTGTTGCAAAGACACGTAATATTAGCATGGAAAAATTATTTAACGGATAAATCGATTGTAGGATTTACAATTTTCTAATCCATCATTGTTAATTCATAATCTATAATCATAAGAATATGGCAAAGATTAAAGTTACTCAAGTAAAAAGTGTCATCGACCGGAGCAAGCGCCAAAAAGCAACAATGATTGCATTGGGACTCAAAAAGATGAATAGGTCAGTTGTTCACGAAACTACTCCTCAGATTTTGGGGATGGTTGCCAAAATTAATCATTTGGTGAAAGTGGAACAAATGTAAATTATTAACGTAATTATTTCTTGTAAAAAAGTTTTGAATTCTTTCGGGATTCAATGTTAAAAATAAAAATCATGGAATTACACAACCTCAAACCCGCTGCAGGTTCGATCAAAAAGGGAAAGAGAATAGCTCGTGGACAAGGTTCAGGTCATGGTGGTACAAGTACACGTGGTCACAAAGGTGCAAAGTCTCGTTCAGGTTACAAAAGCAAACGTAATTTTGAAGGTGGACAGATGCCATTGCAGATGCGTCTTCCAAAGAGAGGATTTAAGAATCCTAATCGAGTAGAATCCGTACCGTTAAACTTAAACCGATTACAAGCTATTTCAGAGAAACACAACTTGACAACAATTGATATGGAAACATTAGTTGCAAGTGGAATAGTCCGAAAAAATGATCGAGTTAAAATTTTAGGCAGGGGGGAATTGAAAGCTAAGCTTTCTATTAATGTACATGCCATTTCTGATGCTGCAAAAACTGCAATTGAGGGAGCTGGTGGAAGTGTTAATCTTGTTTAAAAAAATTTAATGAAAAAATTAATTACTACTCTACAGAACATTTGGAAAATTAAAGACTTAAGGGATCGAATTATGTTCACCCTATTAATTTTAGCTGTATACCGGTTTGGCTGCTTTGTGGTTTTGCCAGGTGTCGATGCAGGAAAATTAGCTGCAGCTACTCAATCTGGAGGTGGCGGTCTTTTAGATTTAATCAATGCTTTTTCAGGTGGTGCCTTCTTGGGTGCGGCTGTTTTTGCATTAGGGATTATGCCGTATATTACAGCATCGATTATTATTCAGTTATTAGGATTTGCTGTTCCTTATTTTCAAAGGTTGCAACAGCGCGAAGGGGAGTCTGGTAGGAAAAAAATTACACAGATTACTCGTTGGTTAACAGTTGCAATTTGTTTAGTTCAGGGTAGTGGTTATTTATCATATTTAGATTCTCAAGGAGCGATCGCAACTGCGATGGAGAATCAAAAAACATTATTCTATTTTGCTAACTTAATCATTTTGACTACAGGTACTGTATTCGCTATGTGGTTAGGGGAGAAAATCACCGATAAAGGAATTGGTAATGGTATTTCACTTTTGATTACCATTGGAATTATTGCAACACTTCCTGGTGCCTTAGTATTTGAGGTTACAAGTCAATTCAATGATGGTAACCTTATTATGTTGGTTCTAGAGTTTGCAGCATTATTCGGAGTTGTAGTGGCTACCGTTTTGATAGTGCAAGGAGTTCGAAGAATTCCTATTCAGTTTGCTAAGCGTATGGTTGGAAGAAGTTCTAATGCAATGCCCGCAACTGGAAACAGAGATTACATTCCATTGAAAGTAAATGCAGCAGGGGTAATGCCTATCATTTTTGCTCAAGCATTAATGTTCTTGCCAGCAGCTCTTGGTAACTATGCTTCACCAGATGGTGGGGGAACTGGGTTCTTAAGTAGCTTGTCTGATTTTACATCATGGTCATATAATATTATTTACTTCTTTTTAGTAGTTATATTCACATACGTTTATACTGCATTATTAGTAAATCCTACTCAATATGCAGAGTATTTGAAACGACAAAATGCATTTATTCCAGGCATTAAACCAGGGAAAAATACGGCTGACTTTATCGATTCAGTAACATCAAGAATTACTTTGCCAGGATCTATATTTTTAGGTTTAATTTCTATTCTTCCAGCAGTAGCTGCAAATGTCTTAGGAATTAACATTGGATTTGCAATGTTCTTTGGTGGAACGTCATTATTGATTTTAGTTGCAGTTGTTTTAGATACATTACAACAAATTGATAGTCACTTACTGATGCGTAAATATGATGGGTTAGTGAAGTCAGGAAGAGGTCAAGGAAGAAGTAGAATTCAAGGGATTGGGGCAAGTATGTAATTTTTCAAAAAGTAAGGGTTTAATCTTATTTTGTTTTTGATTGATTTTATAGAAACAGTAAATACGAATTTTATATTTTGAAGAAGAAGCCAATATATAAAACTGACGAAGAGGTAGAGTTAATTAGAGAAAGTTGTTTGTTAGTTTGTAAAGCTTTAGCTCATGTTGCCAGCGTCATTCGACCAGGAGTAAAAGGAGCTAAGATAGATCGAGAAGCAGAAGAGCTTATTCGAGATCATGGTGCAGTTCCGGGATTTAAAGGTCTTTATGGTTTTCCAGCAACACTTTGTATTTCAATAAACGAAGGTGTTGTTCACGGAGTTCCTTCAGACTATGAATTTAAAGATGGAGATATTGTTTCTGTAGATTGTGGAACCTACATGAATGAATTTTATGGTGACGCAGCTTATACATTTGCACTTGGAGATGTAGAAGAGGAAACCATGGATTTACTTCGGGTAACCAAAACAGCTTTATACAAAGGTATTGAGCAAGCTGTTGTCGGAAAGAGAATAGGAGATATTAGTTATGCAATTCAGAATTATTGTGAGAGGCCATTTAATTATGGTGTAGTCAGAGAATTGGTTGGACATGGATTAGGAAAACAATTGCACGAAGCACCTGAAGTTCCTAATTTTGGAAAAAGAGGAAGAGGACCCGTTTTAAGAAATGGATTAGTTATCGCAATTGAGCCAATGATTAATTTGGGAAAAAGAGAGGTTAGACAATCATCTGATGGACATACTATAATTACGAAAGATATGACTCCGTCAGCACATTATGAACACACAATAGTAGTAAGAAAGGAAAAGGCAGATATTTTATCGAATCATAATAAAGTAGAAGAGAATATTAAAAATAACCCAGAAGTTAGGGAAATTTCGATAAAAAGTTAGATATTTGCATTCCGAAAATTTAAACATGGCAAAACAGGATTTAATAAAACAAGATGGTATCATTGAAGAAGCATTGTCAAACGCAATGTTTCGAGTACGTTTGGAGAATGACCATCAAATTGTAGCAACTATTTCAGGAAAAATGAGAATGAATTATATTCGAATTTTACCAGGAGATAAGGTTGCAGTAGAAATGTCTCCATACGATTTATCAAGAGGTAGAATAACTTACCGATACAAATAATAACATTGTTATTTTTTTGAAATAACAACTAAAATAAATATCATGAAAGTAAGAGCTTCCATAAAAAAACGATCAGTAGATTGTAAGATCGTTCGAAGAAAAGGAAAATTGTACGTAATTAACAAGAAGAATCCTAGGTTTAAGCAACGTCAAGGATAATTTTTAAGTAAATAATTTAGCCCCTACAGGGGACGAATACATAATCAAAATAATATGGCTCGTATTGCAGGTAATGATTTACCACGTAACAAAAGAGGAATTATCGGTTTGACCTACGTTTATGGCATCGGATCGACTTTAGCAAAAGAAATTTTGGATAGAGTGGGTGTTGATGAGCATACTAAAATTAGTGATTGGACTGATGATAATATCCGTGAAATTTCTAAACTTATCCAAGACGAATATAAAGTTGAAGGTCAGCTTAGGTCTGAAGTACAAACCAATATCAAACGTTTAATGGATATTGGATGCTACAGGGGATTGCGTCACCGTAAGGGTTTACCATTACGAGGACAACGTACGCAGACTAATGCTCGTACTCGAAAAGGTAAGAAGAAGACTGTTGCAGGTAAGAAAAAAGTTACTAAATAATATATTGATCATGGTTGCCAGTTGTCTGTTTTTTTTAAAACCTACAACTTCTCAACTAACAACGACATTTCAAAATGGCGAAAGGTAAAAAAATAGCAAAAAAAAGGAAAGTTAAAGTTGAAGCTGAAGGCCAAGTGCATATTCAAGCTACTTTCAACAACATCATTATTTCTTTGACCAATAAGGCTGGACAAGTTATCTCTTGGGGATCTGCTGGGAAAGCTGGCTTTAGAGGTTCTAAGAAAAATACACCTTATGCTGCGCAAGTAGCTGCTACAGATGCTGCAAAAGTAGCTTATGAAGCAGGAATGCGTCATGCAATTGTTTATGTAAAAGGACCTGGTTCTGGAAGAGAATCTGCTATCCGTGCAGTTGACAATGTTGGAATCAAAGTATCTAAAATCAAAGATATGACTCCAATCCCTCACAACGGTTGTCGTCCACCTAAACGTAGAAGAGTTTAATCCCTTTTGGGACTAATTTATTCCAATAGGAAATTAAATATCCATAGAAAATTATAATTAGAAATGGCAAGATATACTGGACCCACTTCAAAAAAGGCTAGAGCATTAGGAGAACCAATTTTTGGTTTTGACAAAGCTTTTGAAAAAAAGAAATATGCTCCGGGGCAGCACGGTAATTCTCGAAAGAGAAAACAAAAATCGGATTATGCTAACCAATTAATGGAAAAGCAAAAAGCTAAATATACTTATGGTGTATTGGAGCGTCAATTCCGAAACTTGTTCGAGAAATCAACTCGTAAGAAAGGTGTTACTGGTGAAGTTTTACTTCAATTCTTAGAAGCTCGTTTAGACAATGTTGTTTTTAGAATGGGTATTGCACCTACTCGAAGAGCAGCTCGTCAATTAGTTTCTCATAAGCATATTGTTATCAACGGTATCGTTAATAATATTCCTTCTACTCAATTATATCCTGGTGATGTGATTGCTGTTAGAGGAAAGTCTCAAGGATTGCTTGTGGTTGAAGAAAGCATAAATGCAAATAAAAATGAATCTAAGAAATTCGGTTGGATTGAGTTTACTCCATCTAAAATGACTGGTAAATTCTTAGAATACCCGGAGAGAGAAAATATTCCAGAGAACATCAACGAACAGTTGATCGTCGAGTTATACTCTAAATAGAAATAAACTTCAGCAACAATTGGTACTTCATCAGTTGTTGCTGATTGTTTTAGTACTACAGATATTACTGCATAGTATTTTCAAAAAAATTAATGCTTGGCTTTTTAAAAGTAAGTCTTCAATATTTACTTAACGAGTTTTAATTATTCATTTTTCTTCAAATAATACCTCCAATAAATATGAGCATTTTAAATTTCCAGAAGCCTGACAAGATTTTGATGCAGAAAGCCAACGACTTCGAAGGTACTTTCGACTTCAAACCACTTGAGCCAGGATTCGGTCAAACAGTAGGGAACTCATTGAGAAGAGTTTTACTTTCCTCTTTGGAAGGTTTCGCTATTTCTGCAGTACGTATTGCTGGTGTGGAGCATGAATTTGCTACTATCAGAGGAGTAGTGGAAGATGTAGTTGATATTATTTTGAATTTGAAACAAATCAGGATCAAGCAATTAATTGCTGATGAAGATATTTCTTCTGAAAAAATATACTTAACAATTAGTGGTAAAGAGGAGTTTAGAGCGGGTGACATTGAGGAGCACACTAATGTTTTTAAGATAATGAATCCAGACTTGTTAGTTTGCAACATGGAGCCATTTGTTAATCTTGAGATGGAATTAACGATTACTAAAGGTCGTGGATATGTTCCTGCAGATGAGAATTTGCCAAAAGATGCTGCAATTGGAGTTATCCCAATCGATGCAATTTACACACCAATCAAGAATGTTGCATACAAAGTATCTAACACTCGTGTAGGTCAAAGAACGGATTATGAAAAATTGACTATTGATGTAAAAACTGATGGTACAATTCACCCAGAAGAAGCAATCAAAGATGCTTCTCGGATTTTGATCCAACATTTAATGTTGATTACTGACGAAAATATCACTTTTGAAGATGGTGGTAGCCGTGAAGACAACATTGTAGATGAGCACATCTTACACATGCGTAAGTTGTTAAAAACATCTTTGGAGGATTTGGATCTTTCAGTTCGTGCATATAACTGTTTGAAAGCTGCTAAGATTAATTCTTTGGCTGAGATGGTTAAATACGATACTCACGAGTTGTTGAAATTTAGAAATTTTGGTAAGAAATCTTTGGTTGAAATCGAAGAATTACTTCAAGACAAAGGTTTAACTTTTGGAATGGATTTATCGAAATATAAATTAGACGAAGAGTAATACAAAAATTAGAGATTGGTAATTAGTTATCAATCTCTAACTTAATATAATGCAGTAACCGATGCATCCTAAAGATTCCGGTGCTGCGATGTTCTTTATTTTTTAATTAAATCAAACCAGTCAGAAATGAGGCACGGTAAAAAGTTTAATCACTTAGGTCGAAAAAAAGGCCATAGAACGGCATTGTTGAAAAACATGTCTAATTCATTAATTGAGCACAAAAGAATTAATACAACTTTAGCAAAAGCTAAAGCATTAAGACTTCACTTGGAGCCAATTATTACAAAATGTAAAACGAATACTACTCACTCTAGACGGGTTGTTTTTAGTTATTTACAAAGTAAAGAATCTATCATTGAATTATTTGATAATGTAGCAGCAAAAATTGCTGATAGACCGGGTGGATATTTACGAATTATCAAAATTGGCTTTCGTAAAGGTGATGCTGCAGAATTGGCGATGATCGAATTTGTAGACTATAACACCGTTTATACGAACGATAAAGCTCCTGCTGGAGCTGGTAAGAAAAAGACTCGAAGAAGAAGAGGTGGTGCTAAAGCTGCTGCTGTTGTTGCTGATACAGTTGAAGAAGTGGTAAAAGGAGACGAGTCAGAGACAGTTGTAAATGAAGATACTCATACTAAAGATTCTGATTCAGCTGAAAAGGAATAATTATTATGATTTCGTTATAGTTTTGTAAAAAAGGCTGTTCTACTTTCTAAGTGAACAGCCTTTTTTTTAGGAAAAAATAAACTTTTAGAGGCTATGCGACTTATATGTGTAGTTAAAGAATTTGTTCAGTTCTTAATTTTAGAAGAATTGAGATTACTATTTGAAAGGACAGCTATTAATCACATTTTTCAAATTATAATTGATTTTTATCATGAAACAAGTACCTGCAGTTTTATTATTAGAAGATGGAACAGTTTTTCACGGAAAATCAGCTGGAGCGATTGGAACCACAACAGGTGAAATTTGCTTCAATACGGGAATGACTGGATACCAAGAAGTTTTTACAGATCCATCTTATTTTGGCCAATTGTTAGTTACAACTAATGCGCACATTGGAAATTACGGAACAAAAGATGCTGATGCTGAATCAGACTCGATCAAGATTTCGGGGTTGATTTGCAAAAATTTCACTTGGCAATATTCTCGAAAAATGGCTGATGAATCTATTCAGGATTATTTTGAAAAAGAGAAGTTAGTTGGAATTTCAGATTTAGATACTCGTGCAATTGTTCGCCATATTCGAACAAAGGGAGCAATGAATGGAATTATCTCTTCAGAAAGTGCGGATTTAGAAGAATTGAAAGAGCGTTTGAAAAAGGCTCCAAGTATGGCTGGTTTAGAACTAGCGAGTAAAGTGAGTACTGAGAAGCCATATTTTTACGGAGATCCTACCGCTAAATTTAAAGTTGCTGTAATGGATTTTGGAACGAAAATGAATATCCTACGCAATTTTACAAGACGCAATTGTTACCTACAAGTTTTTCCAGCAAAAACACCTGCCGCAGATGTTATTGCTTGGAATCCTGATGGATATTTTCTTTCCAATGGTCCTGGTGATCCAGAACCGATGGAATATGCAGTTGCTTCTGCAAAGGCATTTTTACAAGAAGATAAACCACTTTTTGGTATTTGTTTAGGACATCAAATTCTAGCTTTGGCTAATGATATTCCTACTTACAAAATGCATCACGGACACCGAGGAATTAATCATCCGGTGAAAAATTTAGCATCAGGGAAATGCGAAATTACTAGCCAAAATCATGGTTTTGGAGTAAGTCCAGATGCAATTAAAGCAAGTGATAAAGTAGAAATCACTCATGTGAATTTGAATGATGATACAATCGAAGGGATTAAAGTGAAGAACAAAAAAGCTTTTTCAGTTCAATATCACCCTGAGGCTGCTCCTGGGCCGCATGACGCGAGATATCTTTTTGATCAATTTTTAGAGATGTTGGAAGAGGATGCGAAGGTTGTAGTAGCGAAGTAAAATCAGTTTTGATTCTTAAAATAAGAACGGAAAGTAAGAAATATCATCTTGCTTTCCGTTTTTTTATTTTGGTTGCTTTTCTAAGTAGTAAGTTATGCCAAATGTGAAGAATCATTAATAAGTAAGTTCAAGGGATATTGGATTAAAGAAATCTGATTTTGATAATAAAAATACAGGATTGCAATCTAAACTTTACGAAAGAGTTAGGAAAGATGGTTCGACAGAATATACTTATGCTACTGCTGGTACAAAACCAACAAGCATTAAAGAAATTGGAGCAACTGCAAAGCAAACAGCTGCTGTAAGTTCTCAATATGCAAAATCTATAAGTAATGCTAAGGCAATAAGTAAATCATTAGGTGATGCAGAGTTAATTTTTACGGGGCACTCTTTAGGAGGTGGGACTGCAAGTGTTAATGCGATTGTTACAGGTAAACAAGCATTAACATTTAATGCAGCAGGAATAAGTTTTGCAACAAAGCTTTATTTAGGTGGAGTTAAAGGTTTGTTTAAAAGCTATGATAAAAGCGTTACTTTATTCCAAATGATAAGTGATCCACTTTCAATTATTCAAGACATTTTACCAGTAGCTTCTGCTGTTGGTAAAATAAAAATGGTTCGTCCCGGCATAAGTGGTAAAGGAAGACATAGTATTATAAGTATGATTGATGGATTAACAAACCCTAAACCTAAATAATAATTTAATTATGAGAAATATTATATACTTTATTTTAATATTCTTATTTGTTAGTTGTGATGGCTATTTACCTGGATTTAATTTTGAATCATTTAAAGGCACTGAAGCATATGAATTAGCTATAGCTGTTAAAAATGAAAATGTAAAAAAGATTGAAAAGATTGTAAAAGATAATAATAACTTAATTGATTATCTAGACCCTAAATTTGGGCACTCTTTACTCATGCTATCTGTTGCTAATGATTTAGAAAAGTCTGTAAATAAACTACTTGAATTAGGAGCTAATCCTAATAAAAAATCAAAACCAGCTTTTGGTATCAATAGTGAAGTTACAACGGCTGTTTTTATTGCTTGTAATAAGATTTATAAGAAAAATTGTAAAACAGATATTTTAGAGATACTTATTAAAAAAGGAGGTAGAATAAATGATAAAATAGATGTAATATATCTTAACGCAAAATACATAACGAGAGAGACACCTCTTATGATTGCTACTAAGTCAAACTGTATTGAATTAGTAAAAAAAGTAATTGAATTAGGAGCTGATATTAATGACTATAATTATATTAATGGAAAAGGTCCTCTATCTAATTGTATTATATATGATAATTTAGATATACTAGAATACTTGGTTATAGAAAGAAAAGCAAAAATACCAAATTATATTTTTGTTAGACCTGCCCATAATAACACACCAAGGCAAGAGATTACTTTAATTGAATTTTTAAATGAACAAAAATATCCTGAAAATTCAAAAAATGAAGATTCAAAAAAGAAGATTATAAATTATATAGGAAAAAGATGATAGATAAGTTTGAACAATACTCGCTGGCACGCCTATGTATTACGGAGAAGTTGTGCCAGTCAAAACGGAATAAATGAGATTTTAGATTATCAAGTTACTGATGTGAATGGAAGGATATTGATGATAGGGGAGTTAGTTGATGAGAAGCATATTATAGATTTCACACAAATAAGTTCTGGTATTTATTTTATCAAAATTACGAATACAAAGACACAGGAGTATATTGTTAGGAAAATTGTGAAGTGATAATTTGGACAAAAACCAATCAGTAAAGAAGCGAGCTTTAAAATTTAAAGCTCGCTTTTGTTATTTTAACTTAATGTAAAAAGATAAATTTTGTTCTTTTTAAAACTCCAATTCCCCCCAAATTTTTCGTTTCTTTACACCTTCAAAACTACCTTTTTGAATGCACTAACCAATCTTAAGTTTTAAGACTTAACCAAAAGAGATAACCTAATTTTTTCAAATCAATTCTGTTCCAAAACGGAGTTAAAAAAAAGTTTAAACATGAGTGCAATTATCGACATTCACGCAAGAGAAATTTTAGATTCTCGTGGAAATCCAACTGTAGAGGTTGAAGTAGTTACTGAGACAGGTCATACTGGATTAGCGGCGGTTCCTTCTGGTGCATCAACTGGAAAGTATGAAGCAGTTGAATTAAGAGATGGGGACAAATCTAGATATCTAGGAAAAGGAGTTTTAAAAGCATGCTCCAATGTAGAAGAGGAGATTAGAGATAACTTGATCGGTACAAGTGTTTTTGAGCAAAGAGAGATTGATCAAATTATGTTGGATCTAGATGGTACTGCCAATAAATCTAAATTAGGCGCGAATGCTATTTTAGGAGTTTCTTTAGCTGTGGCTAAAGCAGCAGCGGCTGAATTAGAACAACCACTTTACCGATATTTAGGAGGTGTCAACGCACATGTCTTGCCAGTTCCAATGATGAATATTTTGAATGGAGGATCTCATGCTGATAATAGCATTGACTTTCAAGAGTTTATGATTATGCCGGTGGGAGCGGAGATTTTTTCCGAAGGATTGAGAATGGGAGTAGAGGTTTTTCATACTTTGAAAGAGGTTTTAAAATCAAAAGGTTACTCAACTAATGTAGGTGACGAAGGTGGTTTTGCTCCAAATATCAAATCAAATCACGAGGCAATTGAAATCGTTTTGCAATCAATCGAAAAGGCAGGATACAAGCCTGGTGTAGATATTTTGATTGCAATGGATGCTGCGGCTTCTGAATTTTATAATGCTGAAGAAAAAGTATATCATTTTGCTTCTTCTACGGGAGATAAATTGACCAGTTCTGAAATGGTGGACTATTGGAAAAGTTGGGTAGATAAATATCCAATTCTTTCAATCGAAGATGGATTGGATGAAGATGATTGGACTGGATGGAAAGCATTGACAGCTTCTATCGGAGATAGATGTCAATTGGTTGGTGATGATCTTTTTGTAACGAATACAGTTCGATTGCAACGAGGAATTGAAGAGGCTTCTGCTAATTCAATTTTGATAAAAGTAAATCAAATCGGGACATTGACTGAAACTATTGAAGCGGTGAGTTTGGCGAATCGTCATTCATTCACTTCAGTAATGAGTCATCGATCAGGAGAAACGGAAGATACAACGATCGCTGATTTAGCAGTTGCTTTAAATACTGGTCAAATCAAAACTGGTTCAGCTTCTCGTTCTGATCGAATCGCAAAATACAATCAATTGTTGCGAATTCAAGAAGAGTTAGGTGATGCAGCAGTTTACCCAGGAAAAGCACTTCTTGGATAATGTTAATTTTTAATGGTTAACTGTTAATGGTGAATGGTTAACGTCCCCATTGCGAGGATTACACATAATGGTGTTAACCGTTCACCATTAATCATTAACCGTTAGAAAAATCTTATATTTGCCCTTGAAAAAAAATGCCCAGACTATGGCGGTGAGAAATAATCCATTTAAACCGATTACTCGAGCAATTCCTGCTCCATTAAGAAACAAGTATTTCTTGGTGCTTGCTTTTGTCACAATGTGGATGGTTTTTTTTGATAGACATGGATTATATGAAAATTGGGGATTAAGTCAAAAAGAGCAACAGATGGCGTCCGATAAGGATTATTATATTGAACAAATCAAACAAGTCAAAGAAGACGAAAAGGATAATAAACTCAATATTGAAAAGTTTGCGAGAGAGCATTATTTTATGAAAAAAGATAACGAAGATGTTTTCATTTTCGAAGAAGAAACAGGAGAGTAATTGTCTTCTGATATATTGAACTACAAATTTAATTTTAACTAATAAAAAAATAAAGATGGCAGTTTTAGTAGGAAAAGATTCCAAAATTATCGTTCAAGGATTTACTGGAAAAGAAGGTACATTTCATGCTGGTCAGATGATCGAATATGGAACACCTGTGGTAGGTGGAGTGACTCCTGGAAAAGGAGGAAATACTCATTTGGATCGTCCAGTTTTTAATACTGTTGCTGATGCAGTTGAAAAAGTAGGAGCAGATACTTCTATTATTTTTGTACCGCCACCATTTGCTGCTGATGCAATTATGGAAGCTGCTGATGCTGGAATCAAAGTGATCATTTGTATCACGGAAGGAATTCCAGTTCAAGATATGGTAAAAGTAAATGCATTTCTTGCTAATAAAGATTGCAGATTAGTTGGACCAAATTGTCCAGGTGTGATGACTCCGGGCGAAGCGAAAGTTGGAATTATGCCAGGATTTATTCATAATCCAGGACGTATTGGAATCGTTTCTCGATCAGGTACCTTGACTTACGAAGCGGTTGATCAAATCACCAAAGCTGGTTTAGGACAATCAACTTGTATCGGAATCGGTGGTGATCCAATTATCGGAACTACGACTCAACAAGCTGTTCAATTATTGATGGAAGATCCTGATACAGATGCTATCGTAATGATCGGAGAGATTGGAGGAAGCATGGAAGCAGATGCTGCTCATTGGATCAAAGCTCATGGAACAAAACCAGTTGTTGGTTTTATTGCAGGTCAAACTGCTCCTGAAGGTAGAACGATGGGACATGCCGGTGCAATCGTTGGTGGTGCAGAAGATACTGCAGAAGCAAAAATGAAAATTATGGCGGAGTGTGGAATATATGTAGTAAATTCTCCTGCGATGATTGGTGAGACTATGGTTAAAGCTTTGGCTGAAGCTGGAGTTGTTGCTGGCTAATTACCATTTTTATAAAAATATTAAACGCCTTATTTCGAGTAATCGAGATGAGGCGTTTTTGTGTACTTACCAAGCTCCTGCTTCGTAACACTTTATTTACAAAGCGGGAGCTGTAATTACTTAGAAAAAAAACGAATACGCCAACGTCGCCAAAACCAAAACCACCAACGCAATCAATGAAACCATATAAGTCGAATTATTTCGATATTGATTGTACAACAATTCCATTACATCTCGCCACTCCAATCCTCGGACTGATCTTTCGTTGGCTAAGACAAAATACTTTTTCCCACCTTTTCGTTTTTGATCACCATGTTTTCGGAGGATAAAAAAATCTTTATTCAAAAAAGCCAGATCATATAATTCGCTAGTGATAACGGCATCACCGACCATTTTTTCAATAATAAAAGTATTGGACTTACTCAAGATTTTCCAAATCCCCTGTGTGATATTTCCATCAATGGAAATCATATATTCCCCTTCATCTCGAAAAATATGCAGAACCGATTCATGAAATTCATCATCATCTCGAATCTCTAACCACCGAGTTTCTAAATAATATTGTTGTTCGTAAAGATCTTCTCCCCACGGTCGAACCTTTGGAATAATCTGATCGAGTTGCTGATCCATCGTGGCAGCATCAGGCAAAGGCAATTCAAAAGTCCGCGAAATATTTTCAGTTAATTTATTTTCCACAAGCTGTTTTTAGATAAAAAAAAGGTGATTCATTTTTTTTAAATCAACTTATGTAAATTTAGTCAAAAACAAACAATAGCGAAAGTTCCGAACAAAAAAAAGCTACTGAAACGAATTCCAGTAGCTTGGTTAATATTTAGTGCAAGCTTATTTTAGCTTATAACTTTCATCTAAATATTGATTACTGTAAAGGAAATAAAAAAGGGATGTTAGCGCTCAAAGCGCTAACATCCCTCGTGGGAGATAAAAATTAATAGCTAAACCTCCTCCATCGCTCGAATTTCAACAATCGGCAACTCTACAAAAAAGTCAGTCCCGACATCCACAATCGACTCAAAATGAATTTTTCCATCCACCGATTCAATGATGTTTTTGGAAATTG
>Ga0115005_10000132_pt1 | contig 52403 bp, 55 predicted proteins | sample ArcOceMetagenome_FD_87163 | JGI IMG/M metagenome (GOLD analysis project Ga0115005, IMG submission 87163) | Marine eukaryotic phytoplankton communities from Arctic Ocean - Arctic Ocean - Greenland ARC118M Metagenome | ecosystem: Environmental > Aquatic > Marine > Oceanic | place: Arctic Ocean... | reverse complement strand
TCGCAGTCACATTCGTTCCTTCGAACCGTTCCAGTTCTTGAAGGCCCGTTGGTGATGTTACGTTAATCTCGGTCAGCCAATCACCGATGACGTCAATGCCGACAAACACCTGCCCCTTTTCACGCAAAAGCGGGCCGATGGCGGCGCAAATTTCTAAATCACGCTCAGTAAGATCAACCTTTTCAGGTCGCCCACCAACATGCATGTTGGATCGCGTTTCACCTGCGGCAGGGACACGGTTAATCGCACCAACGGGTTCACCGTCGACCAAAATAACCCGCTTGTCGCCCTTGGAAACGTCAGGCAGGAATTTTTGCATAATTAGAGGCTCGCGATTAATGCCCGCAAACATCTCGTGCAGGGACGCTAGGTTGCTGTCGCCTTGGCTAAGTTTGAAAACGCCGGCACCGCCGTTGCCATAAAGCGGCTTAAGGATAACATCGCCGTGGCGGGCGCGAAATTCCTTCAGCGTTTCTAGATCACGGGCGATCATCGTCGGTGGCGTCAAATCAGGAAAGTTCAGCACCAGCAACTTTTCAGGATAATTCCGCACCCAAAACGGGTCGTTCACTACCAGTGTATCGGGGTGGATCATGTCCAGAATATGGGTCGTCGTGATATAGCCCATGTCAAATGGCGGGTCTTGGCGCAGCCACAGAACGTCAAAGTCAGACAGATCAACCTCGATTTCGTCACCAAGCCGAAAATGATCGCCGTGCACCCGTTGAACGGTCACAGGCCAGCCTTTGGCAGTGACGCGCCCTTCTTGAAAGACCAATTTATCAGGCGTGTAATAGAACAGAGAATGCCCGCGCGCCTGCGCCTCTTCCATAATACGGAACGTGCTGTCCCCGTCGATATTGATCGGACCAATCGGGTCCATTTGAATGGCGACTTTTAGGGACATGGCAGACCTCTATGCATTAAACTAGTTTATGTTACATGGCGCAAGCAGTGGGCGGGTTCAACCGCTGCTATCCCGCGTCAAATGCATTTTCGATGTTTTGCACGTCGCCGATCCCGTTCACCAAAGCCAGATCAAAACGCACATCTGTCAATTGACCCATTGGTGCACTAGCCAGAAATTCGGACCCAGCGGCGACCAACCTATCCATTTGACTACGCTGCAACTGCGTGGCGGCACGCGCAAAACTGCCACTTTTCTTAACCTCAACGAAAACGACTTGGGTGCCATTACGCATGATCAAGTCAATCTCACCCACCGTACTGCGCCAGCGCTTGGTAGCAAACACACGGGCGCGATCGGTGCAGTTACGGGCCACGATATCTTTGGCAACGCGGCCTGCATGATATCCAGTCAATCCTGTCAATCATCGTCTCCCAAACTCAAAGCCATTTGATATACCTGCCTGCGCGGCAAGCCCAAGGCACCAGCCACAACCGTCGCTGCATCCTTGACCCGCATCGTTTTCATTGCGTCACGCAAGGCAGTTTCAACATCCACCTCGGCAACATCGGTCGCACCCGCACGTCCGACAAGAACGACCAATTCACCCTTAACCGTACGGTCATCAAATTCCGCAACCAATTCATCGAGCGAACCGCGCTGCGTTTCTTCAAACTTTTTTGTCAGCTCGCGGCACACAACCGCTTGCCGATCACCACCCAAAACATCGCACAGACTGTTTAACATCGCGCTAACGCGTTTGGGGCTTTCATAGAAAACCAGCGTGAAAGGCGTATCGCGCAACTGTGCAATCTCAGTTTCGCGTTGCTGTTTGCTGGACGGCAGAAACCCTACAAAGGCAAACCTGTCGGTCGGCAAACCAGAAACGGTCAAGGCGGCCAACACGGCAGACGCCCCCGGCGCGGTGGTCACAGGCAAGCCCGCCTCAATAACTGCGCGGCCCATTTCATAGCCAGGATCAGCGATTAACGGGGTGCCGGCTTCTGAAACATAGGCCACTGATTTGCCGTCCATGATGGCGTCAACGAACCGCTTGGTCGCCGCATCATGTGTATGATCGTGAAATGCAACGACGTGCCGCCCGTTCAAAGGCACGCCGTGGATTTCCATCAGCTTACGGGCTGTACGCGTATCTTCGGCGGCCAAAACATCCGCAGAGGCCAAAATATCCAATCCCCTCAACGTCATATCGCGCGCAGACCCTATTGGGGTCGCGACAAAATACAAACCAGCGGAGAGCGGCTTGGTGATAAAATTCATAACTGGACCCTTGTAGCTGAGGCAGTAGTATGGTTCCCGAGTGAGGACCAACAAGGCGCAACTGACTGCACCATAATTAAAGTCACGCCACCAAGAGGGAGTTTTACCTATGTTTGCCCGTTTACCCAGTACCCGCAAGGCGGTTGCATATATTTTTACGCTAATGTCATTTGTGTGGCTTGCCGCATGTGAGCCAGTGGGCCCTGCCAATGATAACAACGGCCGACGCATCGATCCAAACGCGACTGTTCAAGTGGCTTTACTTGTCCCCGGTGGATCTGGGGATGGCACGGACAGTTTGCTTGCCTCCAACCTAGAAAATGCCGCGCGCTTGGCGATTTCAGATTTGAACGGTGTCAGCATCGATCTGCGTGTCTATAACACTGGCGCCGACCCCGTTGTTGCTGCATCCGTTGCATCGCAAGCGGTCAACGATGGCGCAAAGATCATATTAGGCCCGCTGTTTGGTGAGGCAGCCAACGCCGTGGGCATTGCGGTCGCAAACCGCAACGTCAATGTGCTGGCGTTTTCCAACAACACGTCCATCGCTGGCGGCAACGTCTTTGTTTTAGGCGCCACGTTCCAGAACACAGCCAACCGCTTGGTCCAGTATTCTGGTCGCCAAGGGATCAGTCGCTATGCTGTTATCCACGGCGATGACGTTGCTGGCGAAGCAGGGCGCTATGCAATCACTACAGCCGTGCGCAACAACGGTGGACAAGTGTCCAGCATCGAAAGCTATCCGTTGTCGCAGCAAGACATCTTTAACTCGGCGCGGCGCATTTCAGCATCAACTAAGTCAGGCGGCGCTGACGCCGTATTCCTAACAGCCGGCGTAAACGCTGATCTACCAATTTTGGCGACCGCGCTGCGTGATACGGGCATCGATCCTGCTGAAACCCAGTATATCGGGCTCACACGCTGGAGCGCGGCACCCCAAGCATTAGCCCTACCGGGTCTACAAGGCGGGCTATTCACCCTCCCCGACCAGAATATGAAAAACCTGTTCGAAAGCCGGTATACAGCCGCCTATGGCGACGCGCCGCACCCGCTTTCTGGGCTGGCCTATGACGGGATTGCCGCGATCGGGGCGCTTGTTGCTGCTGGTAATACAAACGCGCTGACCAAACTAGCACTCACGTCTCCTCAGGGATTCCAAGGCACCGCGGGCATCTTCCGCCTGCTACCTAACGGGCAAAACCAACGTGGATTGGCCGTGGCAACTGTGCGCGACGGCGGTGTTGTTGTGCTTGAACCTGCGCCACGCAGCTTTGGCGGTGCTGGTTCCTAAACAGTGCTGATCCGATCCCAACCTTTGGACACGCCGGATAGATTGATCTGTCCGGCGTCTTCTATTTTCGACGGTGCATCAGTGCGCGCACGGGTCGTCGCGGCCATTACTGTTGCCAAAGATGCGCGCAACGTGCGTCAAGCGATCGTCGCCATCCTGCGCGAGGCCCAAGATACGGGCCGCCAAACGATCATTGACGCATTTGTTGCCGACCCGTTTAACGCCCGCCCGACAACGCGCGCCTTTAGCTGGCTGACCGATCAAATCGTTAAAGAAGCCCTATACGTAGCGACCAATCATCTGCACCCGGTGTCAAACCCTACAAGCGGTGAACTACTTTCGCTGATCGCAGTTGGTGGCTACGGTCGCGGTGAAATGGCCCCCCAGTCTGATGTCGACCTGCTGTTTTTGACGCCCTATAAGATCACCCCTTGGGCCGAAAGCGTGATTGAATCTATGCTGTATATCCTGTGGGATCTGAAGCTAAAGGTCGGACACGCCAGTCGCACCGTCAAAGATTGTATCCGGCTTGCACGCGAAGACTTCACAATCCGCACGTCGCTGGTCGAATACCGCCATATCGCAGGCGACGCCGCCCTTGCGGTAAAACTGGGCGACCGGCTTTGGACCGATCTATTCCAATCCACTGCCCTAGAATTCATTGATGCAAAGCTCGCGGAACGCGCCGAACGGCACCGCAAGCAAGGCGGTCAACGCTATATGGTTGAGCCAAATGTCAAAGAAGGCAAAGGCGGGCTGCGCGATTTGCAGTCGCTTTATTGGATCGGCAAATACGTCAACGGCGTGAAAAACGCGTCTGAATTGGTCGATCATAAGGTATTCACCCAAGACGAATACGAGACATTTCGCAAAGCCGAAGATTTCTTGTGGGCCGTGCGCTGCCACCTGCATTTGCTGACAAATCGACCGATGGATCAGCTCACCTTTGACCTGCAAGTCGATGTCGCAGCCCGCATGGGGTTTGAGGACGGTGGCGGACGCCGTGCGGTCGAACATTTCATGCAAGCCTATTTCCGGCGCGCCACGCAAGTCGGCGAGCTGACCCGCATCTTTTTGACCGCCCAAGAGGCCGCGCACACGAAACCCGCCCCCATGTTGGAACGGTTTTTCAAGCGCCACAAGAAGGCCAAACCTCCTTATGCGATTTTGCAAAACCGGATCACAGTCGCAGACGTAGATGCGTTTTTAGGCGATCCGCTAAATCTTTTACGTATATTTGAAGAAGCCTTGCGCACAGGCACCTTGCTGCACCCAGACGCCATGCGCCTGCTGTCAGCCAACTTGCATTTGATAGACGCCGATGTGCAAAGCAGCAAAGTCGCGGCCAAGCTGTTTTTGGATACCATGCTCAAACACGGCAACCCCGAACGGGGTCTGCGCCGCATGAACGAGCTTGGCATCCTCGGCGCGTTCATCCCTGAATTTGCCCCCATCGTCGCGATGATGCAGTTCAATATGTACCACAACTACACCGTTGACGAACACACGATCCAATGCATCAGTCACCTTGCGCAAATTGAGCGCGAAGAGCTGATCGAAGAGCTGCCCGTCGCCTCGTCGATCCTGAAAGGCGGGATTAACCGCCGCGTGATCTATGTGGCGTTACTGCTGCATGATATCGGCAAGGGCCGCCCCGAAGATCATTCGATCCTTGGCGCGCAGATTGCACGCATTGTGGCCCCGCGATTGGGCCTATCCAAAAAAGACTGCGACACCGTGGAATGGTTGATCCGCAATCACCTGCTGATGTCCGACGTGGCGCAAAAGCGCGACATTTCCGAGCCCCGCACTGTGCGTGACTTTGCCAAAATGGTCAAAACCGTCGAACGCCTTGACCTGCTGACCGTGCTGACCGTCTGCGATATTCGTGGCGTAGGCCCCGGCACATGGAACAATTGGAAGGCCGTGCTGATCCGCAATCTGCACAAAGCCACCCGCGACGCGCTTGAAAACGGGCTTGAGGACCTGAACCGTGACACCCGCGAAACCGAGGCCAAGCGGGCCTTGCGCACCGCACTGTCCGATTGGGGATCCAAGGCTATTCGCACCGAGACGGGGCGTCACTACGGCCCCTATTGGCAAGGTTTGCCACTGGCCACACATCGTATTTTTGCGGATCTTTTGCGCGATGTGAACGACGACGAAATCAGCATTGATCTAATGCTCGACGAAGACCGCGACGCGACCCGTGCTTGCCTAGCAATGGTCGACCACCCCGGCCTGTTCAGCCGGATGACGGGCGCGCTTGCGCTTGTTGGTGCAAACGTCGTGGATGCGCGGACCTATACGTCAAAAGACGGCTATGCGACTGCAGTCTTCTGGATTCAAGACGCCGATGGCCACCCCTACGAAAAATCCCGTATGCCGCGTCTACGCAAAATGATTTCGCGTACCCTGCGCGGTGAAATTGTTGCCCGCGAGGCGCTCAAAGATCGCGACAAGATTAAGAAACGCGAGCGTGCTTTCCGCGTCCCAACCCATATTACCTTCGATAACACTGGGTCCGAGATTTACACCATCATCGAGGTCGATACCCGCGACCGGCCTGGGCTTTTGTATGACCTGACACGCACGCTCGCGAATAATTACGTCTATATTGCCAGCGCGGTCATCGCGACGTTCGGTGAACAGGTCGTCGATACATTTTACGTCAAAGACATGGTTGGCCTAAAATACCACACCCAAGACAAACGCAATGCGTTAGAATATAAATTGCGCGAGGCGATTTTGCAGGGCGTCGAAAGGGCCACATCATGAAACCGATCCGCTTGATGGCTGGCTTTTTCACGGTGGGTATTTGGACGCTACTTAGCCGCGTAATTGGCTTCGTGCGTGACATCATGATCGCCAGCTATTTGGGCACGGGTCCCATCGCCGAAACTTTTCTTGTCGCGTTTTCCTTGCCCAACATGTTCCGTCGGTTCTTTGCCGAAGGCGCATTTAACATGGCCTTTGTGCCGATTTTTTCCAAAAAACTCGAAGGCGACGACGATCCTGCAAAGTTCGCCCAAGACGCGTTTGTCGGCATGGCGTTTTTGCTGACCGTATTCACCACCATCGGTATCATCGCTATGCCCGCATTGGTCGCGGCGATGGCGTCTGGGTTCATGGCCGACGAACGGTTTGATCTGGCGGTCACATACGGGCGTATCGCTTTCCCATACATTTTATTCATCTCACTATCCGCATTGCTGTCAGGCGTTTTGAACGCAACAGGCCACTTTGTCGCCGCCGCCGCAGCGCCCGTCCTGCTGAACGTGATCTTCATTGCAGCCCTGATCATCACCGCGCTGGTCATGGACCCCACCCAATTTGATATCGGCACATCGCTGGCTTGGGCCGTGCCCATCGGCGGCGTCGCACAATTGGGTCTCGTGTTTATCGCAGCACGACGCGCAGGGTTCCCGATGCGCGCGCGCTTGCCAAAGCTCACGCCGGATCTTAAGCACCTTGCGTTGATAGCCGCCCCTGCCGCACTGGCTGGTGGTGTCCTGCAGATCAACCTGCTTGTTGGCCGCCAAGTCGCCAGCTTTTTCGATGGCGCGGTTGCTTGGCTGAACTACGCAGACCGCCTGTACCAACTGCCCCTCGGCGTCGTTGGCATTGCCATTGGCGTGGTTCTTTTGCCCGACCTGTCGCGCCGATTGCGCGCAGGCGATGACGCCGGCGGGCGCGACGCATTTAACCGCGCAAGCGAGCTATCGCTGGCGCTGACAATCCCCGCATCTGTCGCGTTGATGGTCATTCCAGTCCCGCTGGTCAGCGTATTATTTGAGCGTGGCGCGTTCACATCCGCCGACACGGCAGCAACCGCAATGGCGGTGGCAATCTACGGTCTTGGCCTACCTGCATTCGTGCTGCAGAAAACCCTGCAGCCACTGTTCTTTGCCCGCGAAGACACCAAGCGGCCATTTTATTACGCACTCGCGGCGATGGTCATCAACCTACTCCTCGCGGTTGGACTGTCGTATTACATCGGGTTCATCGCGGCGGCGATTGGTACGACAATGACTGGCTGGGCAATGGTCGTCATGCTTGCAAACGGCGCACGGACAATGGGCGACGCGGCCAAGTTCGACGCACGTTTCCGCAAGCGCATCTGGCGGATCATCGGGGCATCAGTGGCGATGGGCGTGATCTTGCTGCACGCCGGAATGATCCTTTCACCTGTCTTTGACATGGCAAGCTGGCGCTATCTGGCGCTGCTGGCTCTGATCGCCACTGGGGTCATCAGCTACTTCAGCATCGGCCAATTGATCGGCGCATTCCGCTTGGGTGAATTCCGCAGCGCGATGCGCCGCTAGGACCGCTCACGCAGCTTGGTGACCAAAGCCGTCCAGCCACCGGGTGCGGCAATAGTGGACACGGCAAACCCGAATACGAACCCCGAAATTTCCGCGATCCAAACAGGGCTCGTCCCAAACAGCAGGCCGAACACTAACTGCAGACCAAGCAGAAAACCGATCAGTCGAAATGCCTTGAGTTGGCTTTGACCAGACGCCCCAAGGCGCAGCCAGATCAAATATGTATACGCCCCAATCAACCCGTAAACAGCAGGGTAGATCCCCAATAGCGGCGTGTTGCCTTCGGCGATCAGGCCAAACACCACGGCGCCAAAGATCATAGACCCAAACACGACCAACAAAACGGCACCTGCACTGAACACATCGCCGACGAACTTGCCCAGCGCCAACAAAAGAGCGGCGGCAAACAACGCTTGGGTGAAACTCGCATGTACAAAGCCATAAGTCACAAACCGCTTCATCACATTCATGCTATAGTCGCCGACGCTGATCACACGGTCCAATACGGCGGGGAAAAATGCATAATCTTGCATCGCATTGATCCGCCAGCCAAGACCTTGCGGACCCCCGATCATACCAGCGGCAGCCGCAGACAAAACCAATTCAACCAAGACCACGATAAGACACAGCACAATCACCACAGGCGGGATCGGGTTAACGGCGGGTTCATTGTCCATGGGGCGTACCAATCGAGGCTGTTGAATTTCTAGGGTCGGTCTGGCATGGGTATGCGCAACAGCCACATAAATCCAGACCGGACCGTTCCCATGACAGATACCACATTCACACCGCGCGTCTTTTCAGGGATCAAACCCTCTGGTGGCTTGCAGCTTGGCAACTATCTTGGCGCGATCAAACGGTTCGTCGGCATGCAAGGGCAGATGGAAACCGTTTATTGCGTGGTTGATATGCACGCGATCACGGTTTGGCAGGACCCTGCAGAACTGGCAAAAGCCACCCGTGAAGTCGCTGCTGGGTATCTGGCAGCAGGCCTTGATCCGAAAAAATCCATTCTGTTCAACCAATCCCAAGTGTCGGCGCATGCCGAACTTGGCTGGATTTTCAACTGCGTCGCCCGCGTCGGTTGGATGAACCGCATGACCCAGTTCAAGGACAAGGCTGGCAGCAACGCCGAGAAACATTCGCTTGGGCTTTATGCCTATCCGGCGCTGATGGCCGCTGACATTTTGCTTTACCACGCGACCCATGTGCCTGTCGGCGAAGACCAGAAACAGCACGTCGAGCTAACCCGTGACATCGCGACCAAGTTTAACCACGACTACAAGGTGGATTTCTTTCCTGTAACGACACCAGTGATCGACGGCCCCGCGACCCGCGTGATGAACCTGCGCGACGGGACTAAAAAGATGTCCAAATCGGGTGAAAGCGATATGGAACGCATCAACATGACCGATGATGCAGACAAAATCGCCAAAAAATTCAAAAAGGCAAAAACTGATCCAGAACCGCTGCCCGAAACAGTTGAAGGATTGGCTGACCGCCCTGAGGCCCGCAATCTTGTCGAAATCTACGCAGCCCTGAATGACGTCACACCTGCAGATGTGATGGCGGAGTATGCTGGCGCGCAGTGGGGTCGTTTTAAACCCGCATTGGCCGACCTTGCTGTGTCCAAATTAGCGCCAATTTCGTCAGAGATGGCCCGCTTCATGGATGATCCTGCCGAAATCGACCGTATCTTGGGTGATGGTTCGGCACGCGCACGTCAAATCGCAGAACCGATTTTGCGCAAAACCTACGACATCGTTGGCATGCTGCGCAGCTAACAGTTGCCAGTCAACGCCCCTTGGGTCACAATTGCCGCGAACCACTTGAGGAATATACCATGCGCAAGTTTCTCGTCGTATTGGATGACAGTCGTGAATGCCTGAACGCAATGCGCTTTGCCGCGATGCGCGCCGCCCATTCGGGTGGCGGTGTTGCCGTCTTGTCGGTCATTGAGCCCGAAGAATTCAACCACTGGATTGGCGTTGGTGAATTGATGCGCGAAGAAGCCCGCGAGCGGATCGAGGTCCACTTTGAGGTCTTCGCAAAGTGGATGCGCGACAAGCAGGACATAGATCCAGAATTAATTATCCGCGAAGGCGAACCGCTGACCGAGATCATGGCTCAGATCAAAGAAGACACCGACATCGGGGTTTTGGTCTTGGGCGCTGGCACCGACAACAAAGGCCCCGGCCCGCTTGTGACCGCTTTGTCGCGGCAATCTGGCAGCTTGCCCGTGCCGATCACAATTGTACCCGGTGACCTGTCAAAAGAACGGCTTGAGGCGATTACCTAAGTTAGAATCGTTCCAAACCTTGACGAAACGGCGCTGCGGGCGCATATCTGCCTGACACATGAAAGGCTGACCCGATGTTCATCCAAACCGAATCTACGCCAAACCCTGCAACGCTGAAATTCCTGCCAGGCCAGAACGTTCTGGACATGGGCACAGCAGATTTCCCGACACCAGAGGCAGGCGCACATTCCCCGCTGGCTGCACGCATCTTCGCGGTGGGCGGCGTGACGGGCGTTTTCTTTGGCACCGATTTCGTAACTGTTACCAAAAATGAAGACACCGAGTGGGATCACATCAAACCAGCAATCCTTGGCGCGATCATGGAGCATTTCCAATCCGGCCAGCCCGTGATTGCAGAGAACCACGCGCCCGCGTCCGGCCACGCTGAACATACCGGCGAAGACGGCGCGATTGTGGAACAGATCAAGGAATTGCTGGATACACGGGTCCGCCCTGCAGTGGCCCAAGATGGCGGCGACATCACGTTCCACGGTTTTGAGCGCGGCATTGTTTACCTGCACATGCAAGGCGCTTGCGCTGGGTGCCCATCATCCACACTGACCCTAAAGATGGGTATCGAGAACTTGCTACGTCACTACATTCCCGAAGTCGTCGAAGTGCGCCCCGTCGCGGCTTAAACTATGGCTCAACCCGTCATTCTTGGCTTCGACACGTCGGGCCATCACTGCGCTTCCGCGCTGAGATGGGGCGACGACAATGTCGCGCATGTCTTTGAAGATATGGCCAAAGGCCAAGCCGAACGGCTAATGCCGCTATTGCAAGAATTGCTTGATCAGGAAGGTTTCGACTGGGCTGATCTGGACGCAGTTGCAGTTGGCATCGGACCGGGCAATTTCACAGGCATTCGTATTGGTGTATCGGCGGCACGTGGTCTTGCGCTTGGGCTGAATATCCCCGCGATCGGCGTGTCCACCTTCGAGCTGGTGCGCGGCGCGAACTCCACCCAAGACCAGCACCCACAATTTGTCAGTGTACCAGCACCAAGAACGACAAGTTATCTTCAGTCATTTGAGAACGGGCAAGCATCGTCGGCGCCCAAGCATCTGACTTTCGAAAATATGCAAACACACTTGAATGAAACCATCCCAGTGATCGGCCTTGATGGCGAATTAACGGATATCCCACAAACAATCGTGCGCATCGCCACCCATAAATTTGCGGCAAAGCAATTCACGCCCCCCGCTCCGCTTTATGTGCGTGCAGCGGACGCCGCCCCGCCACGGGATGCTCTGCCGACGATTTTGCCATGACACCCGCAGCCCTTGCGCAGACCCACGCGGCGGCCTTTACACAGACGCGGCCATGGTCAGAATCAGAATTCACGGACCTGCTGAAACAACGGGGGATGATTCTCTGCGGTGACGCAAAGTCATTCATCCTTGGGCGGATCATTGGGGACGAAGCAGAAGTGCTTACGGTCGCAACCCATCCAAACCACCAACGTCAGGGCTACGCGCGCGCGCAGCTAGTGCAGTTCATTTCACAAGCCCGTAGACAAAATGTCGAATCCGTGTTTCTTGAAGTTTCTGAGAATAATGGCGCCGCTAAGTCTTTGTATTATAAACAAGGATTTCATAAATTTGGGCACCGACCGCAGTATTATTACACAGCTGACGGCGGTAAAATTGGCGCGGATATTTTACGGCTGGAAATTTGATCCCATAACAGAGGAATGAAGTATAGCATTATTGACCAAAAGGTCAAATAATAAGCGGACGATCAGAAAAAACGGTTGATCTTTGGGTGCCGACAAGGCCTTATCTTGTGATGAACCGACATAGATCGGCTCGGCTATTCGGGGGGATGGTCATTCGACCCCTCCCTTAATCAACGTCTGGGAGACACCACAATGACCCTTATGACCAAAATGTTCAGCGCAACCGCTGCTTTGGCCCTCACCGCTGGCGCAGCACTTGCTGATCCGGCGCTTATCTTTGATCTTGGCGGCAAGTTCGACAAATCATTCAACGAATCCGCGTTCACTGGCGCACAGCGCTGGGCCGACGAAACTGGCGGTTCTTTTGATGAAGTTGAACTGCAGTCCGATGCACAACGCGAGCAGGCTTTGCGCCGCTTTGCTGAAAACGGCAACAACCCGATCGTCATGGCTGGCTTTGCGTTCGCAACTGCACTTGAAGAAGTTGCTGCTGACTATCCAGACACTAAGTTTCAGATCATCGACATGGTCGTCGGCCAACCAAACGTACGTTCGATTGTTTTCTCTGAAGAGCAGGGGTCATACCTTGTAGGCATGTTGGCTGCGATGGCGTCCGAAACAAACACTGTTGGCTTTATTGGCGGCATGGACATCCCATTGATCCGTAACTTTGCTTGTGGCTACGCCCAGGGCGTCTTGTCCGTGAACGCAGACGCCACAGTAATTTCCAATATGACAGGTACAACACCTGCAGCTTGGAATGACCCGGTAAAAGGCTCCGAGCTTACACTGGCGCAGAAATCCCAAGGCGCTGACGTTGTTTACGCAGCTGCTGGTGGTACAGGCGTTGGCGTTCTGCAGACTGCAGCCGACAACGATATGCTTTCCATCGGCGTTGACAGCAACCAGAACTACCTGCACTCGGGCAAAGTTCTGACATCCATGCTTAAGCGCGTTGATAACGCTGTTTATGATGCATTCGCTGCAGGCGCTGATCTGGAAGCTGGCTTCATTGTCATGGGTCTAGCGAACGGCGGCGTAGGTTACGCAGTTGACGAGCACAACGAAGCTTTGATCACTGATGAAATGTCTGCTGCTGTTGAAGCCGCTAAGGCGTCCATCATCGCTGGCGATATCATGGTTCACAACTACAACTCTGACGAAACTTGCCCATCGCTCGACTTCTAAGTCGATCTGATTGTTAAAAAATTGGGCCGCGCTGGCGACGGCGCGGCCCCTTTCATTTAGGGGGATGCCACGATGACAAAAGCAATCGAAGACTTCTTTTCAGCATGGGCTGAAAGTGACGCAGACAAACGTGCAACGATGATCACAAGCGCCGTAGCAGAGCCCATATTCTACGCAGATCCACGCACGCAAGAGCCCGTCACATCCATGGACGGCCTGTTAGAATATATCGGCATGTTTTCAAAAATAGCGCCTGGTATGCCGGTTGCCGTGACCAACGTATCGACCACCCTCACATTTGCCCGCGCGACCGTGCAATTCGGCGCAGGCGAGCAAAGCCAGCACGGACAATACACAATTGACTTGAACGCCGACGGCAAGATGACCCGCATCGTCGGTTTCGTCGGAATGGGAGAGCCATCATGACAACTGCCCCCGCTATTGAACTCAAAGGAATTTCCAAATCCTTTGGGCCGGTCCAAGCTAACAAAGACATCTCAATCCGCGTGATGCCTGGCACAATTCACGGAATTATCGGTGAAAATGGTGCAGGAAAATCGACGCTGATGTCGATCCTTTACGGATTTTATAAGGCCGATGCTGGTGAAATTTTCATCTCCGGTCAGAAAACTGCCATTCCCGACAGCCAAGCCGCGATCGCGGCGGGCATCGGCATGGTGTTCCAGCACTTTAAGCTGGTCGAAAACTTCACCGTGCTTGAAAACGTCGTGCTTGGGGCCGAAGATAGCGGGCTTTTGCGCCCCTCGCTGGCCCGTGCGCGCCGCGAACTCAAGGCGCTGGCCGACGAATACGAACTGAACGTCGATCCTGATGCAATCATCGAAGATATCGGCGTCGGCATGCAGCAGCGGGTCGAAATCCTCAAGGCGTTGTACCGCCGCGCCGACATTCTGATCTTGGACGAACCTACTGGCGTGCTGACCCCAGCGGAAGCCGACCACCTGTTCCGCATCCTCGAGAACCTCAAGCGCGAGGGTAAGACGATCATCTTGATTACCCATAAACTGCGCGAGATTATAGACGCTACCGACACCGTCAGCGTGATGCGGCGTGGCGAAATGACCGCGACTGTGAAAACGTCAGAAACAAGCCCGCAAAAGCTGGCCGAACTGATGGTTGGCCGGAAAGTTTCGCTTCAAGTTGAGAAATCGCCAGCCCAAGTGCGGGACGTCATTCTCGATGTACAAAACCTGAATGTCACCGATGAAAAAGGCGTGCACCGCGTCAAAGACGTCAGCTTCAACGTGCGTGCCGGTGAAATCCTTGGGATCGCAGGCGTGTCCGGCAACGGGCAGTCCGAATTGCTCGAAGTGCTTGGCGGCTATGAAAAAGGCAGCGGCACAATCACAGTTAACGGCCAGCCCATCGACCTGACAGGCGCGAAATCCGACGGGCGGTCTCGGCGCGAACGCGGCATCGCGCACGTCCCCGAAGATCGCCAGCGCGAAGGCCTGATCATGGACTATCACGCATGGGAAAACGTGGCATTTGGCTATCATCACGACCCGAAATACCAAAACGGCATGTTCATGAACAATGCCGCGATCAAGGCCGACACGGTCGAGAAAATGGAACGTTTCGATGTGCGCCCGCCTGACCCACGCCTCGCGGCTAAGTCATTTTCCGGCGGCAACCAACAGAAAATTGTTTTGGCCCGCGAAATTGAACGCAACCCAGACTTGCTGCTGATCGGGCAACCGACACGCGGCGTGGACATTGGTGCAATTGAATTTATCCACCAGCAAATCGTAGCCCTGCGCGATCAAGGCAAGGCGATCCTGCTTGTGTCCGTCGAATTGGAAGAAATCTTGGCCCTATCCGATCGCATCGCCGTCATGTTTGACGGACGGATGATGGGCGAACGGCGACCACAAGACACTGACGAAAAAGAGCTTGGCATGATGATGGCCGGCATGAACAAAGGGGAAGCAGCCTAATGGATGCGATGCCAAAATGGGCTGATGTGGTCCTCATTCCGTTGATCAGTTTGATCTTAGCCGCGACCATATCGGCGCTGGTTATCCTCGCTATTGGTGAAAGCCCCGTTGAGGCGCTGAACCTGATGGTCAAAGGCGCGCTTGGGTCGACTTACGGCTGGGGTTATACCCTGTATTACGCTACCAACTTCATCTTTACCGGACTTGCAGTATCCGTCGCATTCCACTCTCGCATGTTCAACATCGGCGGCGAAGGTCAGGCGATGGTCGGCGGCTTGGGCGTAGCATTGATCTGCCTGTATGTGCCGTGGCCACATTGGTCACTGGCGCTAGTTGGCGGTATTCTCGCGGCGGCAATATTTGGCGCAGCGTGGGCGGCTATTCCAGCGTTCCTTCAAGCCAAACGCGGCAGCCATATCGTGATTACGACAATCATGTTCAACTTTATCGCGGCGGCTTTGCTGAACTACCTGCTTATCGGCGCATTAAAACCAAAAGGATCGATGGAACCAGCAACGGGTAAATTCCCCGAAGCAACGCACCTGCCATCGTTCCAAGACATGTTTAGCTTTGGGGAAACCGCGCTATTCCGCGGCGCACCTGCAAACGTGTCATTCTTTGTGGCTGTCGTGGCTTGCTTTGCGGTCTGGGCGCTGATCTGGAAAACCAAGCTCGGCTATGAAATCCGCGCATTTGGACATTCTGAATCGGCGGCGAAATATGCGGGCATCAGCCCGACCAAAATCATCATGATTTCCATGATGATCTCTGGCGGACTGGCAGGCATGATGGCCATCAACAACGTGCAAGGCGAGGCCGAACGGCTGGTCCTTAACGCGGTTGAGGGCGCGGGCTTCATCGGCATCGCCGTCGCACTTATGGGGCGCAGTCACCCGTTCGGGGTGTTCCTTGCAGCGCTGCTGTTTGGGTTTTTGTACCAAGGCGGCGCAGAGCTGGCACTCTGGACGAAAATTCCACGCGAAATGATCGTCGTTATCCAAGCCCTCGTGATCCTGTTCACAGGCGCGCTTGATGACATGGTACGGGCACCGCTGGAACGGGTGTTCCTTGCCCTCAAACGCCGTAAACGGAAGGCAGCTTAATGGATCTCTTAACCGTTCTTCAAGTTCTGGACAGCACTGTCCGCCTTGCTACGCCGTTGTTGCTCGCATGTCTTGCAGGTCTTTTCTCAGAACGCGCTGGTATCTTTGATATCGGGCTCGAGGGGAAAATGCTGGCAGCTGCATTCCTGTCTGCCGCCGTTGCCTATACATCGGGGTCGGCTTGGGTCGGGCTTGGGGCTGGTATCTTTGCGTCCCTGCTGTTGTCAGGCATCCACGGGCTCGCGTCGATTACGTTCCGTGGAAACCAACTGATCTCTGGGGTGGCGATTAACTTCTTGGCCGCAGGCATGACAGTCGTTGTCGCGCAAAGCTGGTTTGGCCAAGGCGGGCGTACACCGCAATTGTCCGGGGCCGCGCGCTTTGAACCGATCACACTGCCTTTCGCAGAAGCGCTGCGCGAAGTGCCTGTCCTAGGGCCGATCTACTATGAACTTATCTCGGGCCACACTGCACTGGTATATATCGCGCTGCTGTTTGTGCCGCTGACTTGGTGGATATTGTTTCGCACACGGTTTGGTCTGCGCTTACGGGCGGTCGGTGAAAACCCTGCGGCGGTCGACACCGCTGGTATCTCGGTCGTCTGGCTGCGCTATATGGCTGTGCTGATCTGCGGCGTACTCTGCGGAATTGCTGGTGCCTATCTGGCGACAGCGCTGCAAGCCAGCTTCGTCAAAGACATGAGCGCAGGACGTGGTTTCATTGCGCTCGCCGCCCTGATCTTTGCCAAGTGGCGGCCGTGGCAAGCGCTGTATTCCTGCCTGCTGTTCGGGTTCCTGCAAGCCTTTGCGCTGCGCCCCGATGTGATCCAGACTGTAGTTGGGTTTAAAGTAAACGGTCAGCTGCTTGATGTGCTGCCATACATCCTAACAGTGATCATTCTGGCAGGCTTTGTCGGCAAGGCCGTGCCGCCACGCGCCGGCGGAGAGCCCTACGTCAAAGAACGCTAAGGCCAAAAAACACAGACGTTATATCCAATGGGGCGGGAAATGCTGCAAATGCAGCATTTCCCGCCCCATTGCATTTGACATGCCACTAGGAAAGGTTTTTGGTGCAACTCATCCGCCATTCACACCTTTGCCGGGACAGCTCATGCAGATTTACCTTCCTATCGCCGAAGTTTCGGTGAACGCCTTCCTATTACTTGGATTAGGTGGAATCGTGGGCGTTTTGTCCGGAATGTTTGGTGTCGGCGGCGGGTTCTTAATGACACCGCTGTTGTTCTTTATAGGCATCCCCCCTGCGGTGGCCGTGGCAACCGAAGCAAACCAAATCGTAGCATCATCATTCTCGGGCGTACTTGCGCACCTGAAACGGAAAACTGTCGATCTGCGCATGGGCACCGTGCTGCTGATTGGCGGACTTGTTGGGGCAGCCCTCGGGGTTATTGTTTTCAACTACCTGCGGTCGCTGGGTCAAGTCGATCTGCTGGTCAAGCTTTGCTACGTTGTGTTCCTTGGGATCATCGGCGGTCTGATGTTCATCGAAAGCTGGAATGCGATCCGCAAATCCAAAAAATCAGGCGGACGGTCACCGGCGCGGCGTAAACACACATGGCTGCATAACCTGCCATTCAAAATGAAGTTTCGGGTATCCGGCCTGTATATCTCAGTCATTCCACCACTGATCGTCGGCGTGCTTGTGGGCATTTTGGCGGCAATCATGGGCGTGGGCGGTGGGTTCATCATGGTCCCCGCGATGATCTATCTGCTGGGTATGCCGACTAAAGTGGTCGTGGGCACATCCCTGTTCCAGATCATCTTTGTCACCGCATTCACCACAATGCTGCACGCAACGACGAACTTTACCGTTGATATTGTGCTTGCGGTTCTGCTGCTTGTTGGCGGCGTCATTGGCGCACAAATCGGTACACGCATCGGCGTAAAGATGAAGGCAGAACAACTGCGCATCTGGCTCGCCGTCATGGTGTTGGCTGTCTGTATTAAGCTGGGTTTGGATCTGCTGATCCAACCAATTGAGCTTTATTCACTCGGCGAGGGAGGCCACTAATGATGCGTCTTGTATGTCTCCTGTTGCTCTTGTCCCTGCCCGCGCAGGCCGAAGAAGAAATCATCCTTGGCCTTAGCCAAAACGAAATCGACATCACTGCGACCTTTACCGGATCCGAGATCCTCCTGTTTGGTGCAATCCGGCGTGACGCACCTGTACCTGACGGCAACCTCGGGATTATTGTCACGGTTGCTGGTCCCGAAGTACCCGTGACTGTGCGGCGTAAAGAACGGCGTTTTGGTATTTGGGTTAACGTTGACGACGTGAAAATCGCGGCAGCTCCATCATTTTATGCGGTGGCAACGTCTGCCGATTTGTCCAAAGTGCTGCGTCCCTCTGAGGATCTCATCAACCGGATCACCATCCCTCAAGTCGTTCGGCACGTCGGCACCAATGTGCTTGATAGCCAAAGTTTTTCACGCGCATTGATGCGCATTCGGGAAGAGAACAACCAATACCAACGGCTTGAAGGGGCAGTTGCGATATCTCGTGACACCCTGTTCCAGACCCGCATTCAGATGCCAGCGAACCTGACCGAAGGGTTCTATGTCGCCAAAATATTCCTGACCCGCGACGGCAATATTGTTGACGAATATGAGACATCTATTCCAGTTAAAAAGGTTGGACTGGAAAGATGGCTTTATAATCTCGCCCACGACAACGCATTTCTATATGGCTTGATGTCGCTCGCAATCGCGATTGCAGCAGGCTGGGGTGCATCAGCAGTATTTAGCCTTTTCCGCCGCTAGTCTTCGTCTAGCGACGTCAGTTCCAATGTGACTGGGGCGACATGCAGATCATCCACAGACAGGGGCATACTTGGGCGCGCCAAACGGTTGCGCACGACCCAGCGTAGCTGTGTCTCTGCCCGCGTAATCGCAACATAGGCAAGGCGTTTCCACAGCGGCTGTCCCGCCTCCAGACGGCCCATCTTGGCTGCGATCTCAATGTCTGGCGCGAACACCTGTACCGTATCCCACTGGCTACCTTGGGCCTTGTGGATCGTCACCGCAGCACCGTGTAAAAACGTGGCACCCATCTTCGCGGCAAACGGAATGAACGGCTCTGCGTCACCCTCTTGTTCGATCTTTACAATCGACGCAGCACTGACCTGCGGGTCCTCCGCCCCCATGACATGCAAACGGCTAAATCCAGGTTTCCGGCCAGGTCCAAGGTAGATAACTTGCGCGCCCTTGATCAGACCACGGGCCTCTAGGTCTAGGCGCTTTTTGCGGTGCTTCATTGGCAATTCAATACCGTCACAGATCAACGGCTCACCCGCCAACAACTCATCCATCGGGGCATCGAACGCCGCACGAAACGCATGAATCAACCGAATACGGGTGGCATTACGCCAGACAAGCACGGGACTGCGAGCCATCAAATCTGCCTCAACCCGCTGGGCCATCACGACACGTTCATCAACCGCAGCGGCCTCTGCTACCAACCTCTCAAACGCATAGAAATCGATCATCGGATCAGCCAAAGCATGCGCCAGATCAAGAATCGGGCTGCCGGCATCTTGGCGGTGCACACGGCTAAGAGTTTGCACGCGCTCTGGTGGCATCGTCTCAAACACCATCCCCCCAGATGTCTGTACAGGCGGCAACTGAGCAGGATCACCAAACAACACAAGCGTCGGGAAAATCTCTTGCAGGTCCGCAAATTGCTTGGCATCCAGCATCGAACTTTCGTCAACAAAACCAATGTCCATCGGCTCTTCGCGGCGCTTCCATCCGGTAATGAAATCAGACCCACGCAAACCCGCAGCAGCCAGCGCGGCCGGAACAGATTTATGCGTTTGATACGACGAAAACCCGCGGTCCAACGCGATGTCAGTCAGCCCTTCAATATCGGGGCGTTCGCCCTGCCCAGCCAACCATTCGGCGATTTTTTCGTATTCGGGGTCATAGACCGGTGTGTATAAAATCCGGTGGATCGTGGTGGCAGGCACGCCGTGATTACGCAAAACCGAAGCGGCCTTATTAGTCGGCGCAAGAATGGCCAAGGTGCGGCGGTCCTTGCGCTTTTTGCCCTCCCAGTCGCCCGAAATGATATCAACGCCAGCGTCTTCCAACGCTTTATAAAGGCGGGCCAAGAGCATGGTTTTACCTGACCCCGCCTTGCCGATTACGGCCATCACAGATGACGTATCCGACTGCGGCGGCATCAGCAGACTGTCGTCCAAATCAACGCCCGACAGGCGCAAGGCTGCGGCGACGCTATCCCATGCTTCGGCCTGATCTTCAGAGAATGTAAGTAGCGTTATGCTCATGGCTGCACAGTATCCCGCTCGCCCATCGCCTGCCAGCGGTTAAGCGGCCTTGCTGCGGATAACCTTATGTCCAAATGACCGCTCGAACCAATGTTTCGAAACTGCACTAGAAACACCTGCGCGGCGCAGCACGGTGGTACGGTCACCACTGCGATACGCCCACAGGCCCACCGAAATCTTTTCACGCCCTGTGCCACTGCTGCCCAAAACATCTGGCGAAGCACCGATCATGTTATAAATTCGGACCATGCGGGCATCAAAAAACCCCAATAGATGCGTCAGGTCAAAGGCGCGCATCAGCTCTCCTCCTGCCAACATCAGGGCGGCAGCGACATGGGTACCCGCACCCTGCGAGATGCAAAAACGGGTGCACTCCAAAATCTGTTCAAATCGCACATCGGCACCACCCAAAAATGACGGAAAATGATCATGAACCATCGTACGCCCCGAGGTTGGCAAAAATCGCATTGATCCGCCATGGCGACCGCTAGGCATTTCCCAGATCACATAAAGCGGATTCATCGCATCATATTCATCGCGCTCAAATCCGTCGGCATCTACGGTCACATCCCACTTTAGCCAATCTCGGAATTGGGCAGTAAGGTCGCGGTGCATAGTATCGCGCAAAACTGGGTACGCCGCCAATTGATCTGTGGTCAAATAACGTAACATTAGCGTTCCTTTCAAACTGGTTAAGCCAGTTTCAAGGATCGTTGGGTTGGTAAAAGGAAACATGACCGGACCGCACGGTCGTCTGAAAAATTGGTTAACGACCTAAAAGTTAACGGCTGCTGCGCTCTGTTCTTTGCGTCCAGGCCAATTACTGGCGGCAGCACGGGCGGCACCCCCAATGACAATCAACTCTTCGGATAATGCACGGGCAACAGCATGGGTGGTGTTTAGCGCACCCAACTTAAATCGAGCACTCTCGATATACGCGCGCAAGGTATGTTCAGAAATTGAAAGCATCTCGGCGACTTGGCTGCGGTTATACCCCATCGCCAAAAACGTCAGCGCATCGGTTTCACGCAGTGACAAGGCACGTACCGGCTCTGGGGCGCGGCCCTTTTCCAGCTTAAGCGCCTTTTCATTAAGGTAATGCGCAATAAGCAGAAGATTGCGCTGCTCAGCTTGCGTGAATACCGACCACGCATCGTCATCTGTAGTGTGGGACACCGTGAATAACGCAAACTGGCCATTTGGGCCGCGAATTGGGATCGTGAACCCTTGATTACCAATGCCATGGTCAATCGCATCTTTGCGAAATGCACGCGCCGCCCGCGATGACCAATCTAGGCGTTTCAAATCTACCAGATGAAAGCGTTGGAAGCTCCCTGATACGACGGGGTCAATCCGCAAGTAGTCCGTATCCACATAGTGCTGCACCCATTTTGGGTCATAGGTGCCAAAGCCGTATTGCTCGCCGTCTGCGCTGACCCAATGATACACAACGTGGTCATCCTTAAGCGCGTCGCTCAGGCCGACAATCAGATCTTAAAGCTGCTCAAGTGCGTCTGCCTTCTCCAACTTGGACAAAAAGTGATCGAGTTTCAGCTGTCTCTCCTCGCACCGGCATCGGCGCCCCTAAGGTCATCTGGCTTACCTCCGCTTGCGCAACGAGGGTCGCATCATCCAATTACGCCGCCAGCAATGGCAGTTCATTTTTATGAGCGAAACTGCGTAGGACAGCGAGCACGTCGATGATCCAATCGTTTCCCACAATCAACCTCCAATGGTTTAATTAATGAAACGTTAACAACCTATGATAGCATCAAATTAGTTAACCAAATACTCGCCCGTTTACCTCCCCCATAAACAGGGGGGCGCATTTCAAGAAACTATTGAAACTGGGCAATCCAAAGAAAAACCGGCGTAACCCTGTCAACAAGGCACACCGGTCATGTTGCCGATCCGTTCGCAGTTTGGTTAACCTTGAGATTCGACCTGCGCGTCTTCAAATGTACGCAACCCAACCTTGGGGGATTGCACCAAAACGGCCATATTTCCGGGCTTATGTTCGTTGCGGCGCATCTTGGTATGCGCGGCAGGGATATCGGCCCAAGTGAATACTTCGGACATGCACGGATCAAGGCGGCGCTCGACCATCAGTTTGTTGGCTGATGACGCCTGCTTGAGGTTGGCAAAGTGGCTGCCCTGCAAACGCTTTTGATGCATCCACATGTAGCGCACATCAAATGTCAGATTATAGCCCGTCGTTCCCGCACAAATCACAACCATGCCGCCGCGCTTACACACAAATGTGGACACAGGGAACGTCGCTTCGCCAGGATGTTCAAACACCATATCGACGTTATTGCCCTTGCCAGTAATCTCCCAGATCGCCTTGCCAAACTTGCGAGTCTCGGTGAACCATTCCTTATACTCTGGTGTGTTCACAGTTGGCATTTGACCCCAGCACTTGAAATCATTCCGGTTAATGACGCCTTTTGCGCCGAGCGACATAACAAAATCGCGCTTGCTTTCGTCTGAAATCACACCGATGGCATTCGCTCCTGCCGTATTGATCAATTGGATCGCATAAGACCCCAGACCACCAGACGCGCCCCAAACCAGAACGTTCTGACCAGGCTTTAGCTCGTGAGGGTGGTGACCAAACAGCATGCGATACGCGGTGGCCAGCGTCAGCGTATAACAGGCGCTTTCCTCCCACGTCAGATGCTGCGGGCGGGCCATCAACTGTTGTGACTGGACACATGTGAACTGTGCAAACGACCCATCAGGGGTCTCGTAACCCCAGATGCGCTGGCTTTCCGAAAACATCGGATCACCACCGTTGCATTCTTCATCATCGCCGTCGTCTTGGTTACAATGGACAACAACTTCGTCGCCGATTTTCCAGCGCTTCACCTTGTCACCCACGGCCCAGACGATGCCCGACGCATCCGACCCTGCAATATGGTAGTCAGCTTTGTGCACATCAAACGGGCTAATCGGGATGCCAAGACCAGCCCAGACGCCGTTATAGTTCACACCAGCGGCCATCACCATAATCAGCACTTCGTTGCTGTCAGGCTTGGGCACATCCACGACCTCGACTTCAAACGCCTTTTCTGGCTCGCCGTGGCGTTCGCGACGGATTGTCCACGCATACATCTGCTCAGGGACGTGACCGACTGGGGGCATTTCACCCACTTCATAAAGATCTTTGCCAGAAGCTGCTTTTGCCGTGTCCTGATCAAGGGCCATATCGGTCTCCATCGTTCAAATTACCAAAAATTGCCGCACCGCGGAATCGGCACCTTTACATAGGTCTAAAATTGCCAAGGTAACAATGCAACCCATTTGGATCATATATTGTAATTTTCTGTCTTCTGCAGCGCAGAAAAATCTACCGCGCGCGGCGCGGTGACGTCGGTATTCCGCGCCCGCTGTCCGGCCAGCAGAATCAGCCCGCGCAATCAGGTGTCAAAGTGATGGGAAATTGTATCTGCGTAATAGGCGATGATCTCGACCTGCTCTGTGGGCACCACAACGTGCTGACCAGACGTGACCACCACCTTGCGCAACGCAAACCGGCTCAGTGCATCGTCGACCATCGCGCCAATTTCTCGGCGCGGCACCGGCATGTTCCGGCTGCACAAATCATCCAGCATCAAGGACACAGCACCAACCAGCGCGGCGCGATTTGTATCAGGCTGCGCAACCAACGCACGCGCAACCAATGGGACAGCCAAAATTGGCACAACCTTTTTGATCCGCGCCATCAGCTCGACTGCGACTGCCTCGGTGCGACCCTCACCAACAGGAATACTTGATAACTCCAGCGGCGTGCCAAAGCCAACAGACGCCGTACCAAATCCACGGAACTTGCCGCGCAGACGCCACCACGCATAAATTGCACAACTGCGAACAACCGTCCACACGCTTGGGCGAAAACGACGCTTGCCAGTCTTACCAGCGTTGATCAAAAACTGATCCTCAAGGACCTGATCATAGTTCAATGCAACGGGTACAAAAATGACGTCACGGCCGTTCTGGGGCGTATTTGACACAATATAACTTAGCAAACCCAGCTTGGCTTCACCCACCTTCCCTGTCAGGCTCAAACCGCCTTCTGGGAACATCGCTTGGGTAACACCGCCCTCGGTGGCAAGCTGCACATAACGGGCCAAAACACGGCGGTACAAAGACCCGCGCGACCGTCGCCGGATAAAATATGCACCAAGTATTTTGATCACCGACGACAGCGGCCAAACGCGCGCCCATTCGCCCACCGCATACGACAGCGAGCCAGCGCGGCTTACCAAATGTGTGACCAGCACGTAGTCCATGTTGCTGCGGTGGTTCATGACAAAGATGACCGTCGCATCAGGGTCGATCTTTTCCAACGCATCGCGGTCAAACGCACCCAACCGGACACGGTACAGCATCCGCGTCAGCCAACGCGCGAACCGCACACCAACGGTAAAATACGCCGTCGCAGAAAACGACGGCACGATCTCGCGGGCATAATGGCGGGCCTTTTCAAACGCAACGTTCTCAGGGATCTTCTCTTCGCGGGCGTAATCAGCAACGGCTTGTGTCACTTCAGGGTCGTAAATCAGCCGCTGAATCATGTCGTAACGCCGCGCCAATTTGAACGGCTCAATCGGACGGGTCAGGCGTTTGTTCAGCTTTGCAATCACCCGCTCCGCGCGTTTTCGAAAAAACCAGCGCACAGATGGGAATAGGAAATGCGACGCAAACGTCACTGCTGCGAACAGCAGGATGAGTACGAAAGCCCAGATGGGCATGGAAACCGTTTGCGTCATTCGGGGACACTGACAGGGAACGTGCATGGGGTAAATCCCGCCATGCCGCAATGCAGCGAATTGACAGCGCCAGATAATGTCGGATAATACCCCCACATACGAAACAATATTTCGCCACGTTCACCAAGGAGCCCGCCATGTCGCACCCGCAGAAAGATCGCCCTTGGCTGTTTCGGACCTACGCTGGGCACTCCACGGCGTCCGCCTCCAACACGCTTTATCGCGGTAATTTGGCCAAAGGGCAGACAGGGCTTTCCGTGGCCTTCGATCTGCCGACCCAAACTGGCTATGACAGTGATCACGTTCTGGCACGCGGTGAGGTCGGAAAAGTCGGCGTTCCCGTCAGCCATCTTGGCGATATGCGTGCGCTATTCGCCGATATCCCGCTCCACCAGATGAATACCTCGATGACGATCAACGCGACCGCACCTTGGTTGTTGTCGCTCTATATCGCCGTCGCCGAAGAACAAGGCGTTGATGTATCCACCCTGCAAGGCACCGTGCAAAACGACATTATCAAAGAATACCTGTCGCGCGGCACATACATTTGCCCGCCCGAACCATCCATGCGCATGATCACTGATGTGGCCGCCTATACGCGTGAACATCTGCCAAAATGGAATCCGATGAACGTCTGCAGCTACCACCTACAAGAGGCGGGCGCGACGCCAGAGGAAGAGTTAGCATTTGCATTAGCCACAGCCACCGCCGTGCTTGATGATCTGCGCGGCAAAGTCCCTGCAGAACATTTCCCCGCAATGGTTGGGCGCATTTCGTTCTTTGTGAACGCAGGCATCCGTTTTGTCACAGAGCTGTGCAAAATGCGCGCCTTTGTCGAGCTGTGGGATGAAATCTGCGCCGACCGCTATGGCGTTGAAGATGCAAAATACCGGCGCTTTCGCTACGGCGTGCAAGTAAACTCGCTTGGGTTGACCGAACAGCAGCCCGAAAACAACGTCTACCGCATTCTCCTCGAAACGCTCGCGGTGACCCTATCGAAAAACGCCCGCGCCCGCGCCGTGCAACTGCCCGCATGGAACGAGGCGCTTGGCCTGCCACGCCCATGGGACCAACAATGGTCGCTGCGGATGCAACAAATTCTCGCCTATGAAACCGACCTTTTGGAATTCGACGATCTGTTCGACGGCAACCCTGCCATCGACCGCAAAGTGAACGCACTAAAAGAAGGGGCGCGCGCGGAACTTGCCCAAATTGACGGCATGGGCGGCGCAGTCAAAGCAATCGCCTATATGAAAGGGCGGTTGGTAGAATCCAACGGGGCCCGTATCGCAGGTATTGAAGACGGCACAACCACCGTTGTCGGCGTGAACAGATGGCAAGCGGGCGAACCATCGCCATTAACAGCAGGCGACGACGCGATCATGGTCGCCGATCCAAAGGCCGAAGCAGACCAGTTGGGCCGCCTCAGCGCTTGGAAAAGATCCCGCGACAATGCGGCAGTGACCACGGCACTGACAGCACTGCGCCAAGCCGCAAAAGACGGCACCAACATCATGATCCCGTCCATCGCTTGCGCACGCGCTGGTGCGACCACTGGCGAATGGTCCGACGTGATCCGCGCCGCATTCGGTGAATATCGCGCACCAACAGGCGTAAGCAAAAACCCGTCCAACCGGACCCAGGGACTTGATGAGCTACGCGAACAGGTCGATCTGGTCAGTCACGCACTTGGTCGTCGCCTGAAATTCCTTGTCGGCAAACCGGGCCTCGATGGACACTCCAACGGCGCTGAACAAATTGCTGCCCGCGCACGCGATTGCGGCATGGATATCGCCTACGAAGGGATTAGGCTCACACCCGAAGATATCGTCAGCGCCGCAGCCAACGATGACGCACATGTCATTGGGCTTTCAATCCTGTCCGGCTCGCATATTCCGTTGGTCAGGGACGTGATCGCACGGTTAAAAGATGCCAACCTCAGCCACATCCCCGTCATCGCCGGTGGGATCATCCCAGAAGACGACGCACAAATGCTGCGCGACATGGGCGTCGCCGCTGTCTACACGCCCAAGGATTTTGAATTGAACAAAATCATGGCCGACATCGTCACGCTAGTGGACCCACGCGACATTGCCGCCGAATAATTACTCTTCCAGCAAGGTGACCAAATCATCATATGAATAGCTTTCTGCGATGATAAGATGTTTCATCTAATTTCCTAATTTCTCGCGTAACGCGTCATATTCATAGGCGTCCGCGATATCGCCATCCTTGCCTTTTTGGAAGCCCGGAGCTGTGGGCAGGCACCTAATACCACACACCTGATAGGCAACTAACAGCCTGCTATCAATAAACCACATACGTCCACCTGGGGTGGACACATAACCATTCATGTAAAATTCGGCGTCACCTTCCATATCCACGACACTTGGGACTTCATTAAAGTAACCTGCGTCAAAATCGCCATGCGTGTGATAAGATGCTGTCACGGCTATATCGCGAGGAAATGGGGCACCACATGACGCCTGATCACCAGCCACGGGTTTGGTCGCAATCATGATGCCATCGGCGTTGTACCCGACATAACCACAGTACTCGCGGCGCTTTTCAAATGACAGGGGCTGCAAACGGGTCAGCACTTCTTTCGCTACAACCAGTTCCGCCGCATCTTGGGCCATCGCAGGCATACCGTATGCAAGGACGGAAACCGCTATAAATTTGCGCATTTTCCCCTCCTCACTGGGCGTGTTTCGCCCTAGACTAGCTGGACCAGCAAAAGGATTCCACACATGACCATCCACATTGGCGCCAAATCTGGCGATATCGCGCCCACCGTTCTGATGCCCGGCGACCCCTACCGCGCCAAATGGGCCGCCGAGACGTTTCTCGATGATGCGCGACTGGTAAACGAGGTCCGCGGCATGTTGGGTTACACGGGCACATGGCATGGCAATCCAGTCACCATCCAGGGGTCCGGCATGGGCATGCCATCGCTGTCGATCTACGCCAACGAACTGATAACCAAATATAACGCGCAAACCCTGATCCGGATCGGATCATGTGGCGGCATGCAAGACCACGTTGGCATCCGCGACGTAATCTTGGCGATGACGGCGAGCAACATTTCGACCCCGTCGCGCGGCATTTTCAAAGAACTGAATTTTTCACCCTGCGCCGACTACGGCCTGCTATCTGCAGCCTACGCGGCGGCCACTGCAAAAGGCGTCACGACCCATGTCGGCGGTATTTATTCAGCTGATGTATTCTATGATGAACGGCCTGACCTGAACGAGCTGATGGTACGGCACGGCATTTTGGGCGTCGAAATGGAAGCAGCAGAGCTGTACAACCTCGCGCACCGCCATAAACGCCGCGCCTTGGCTGTCCTCACAGTATCCGACCATCTGATCACGCACGAAGCACTTCCTGCGCAAGACCGCGAAAGCAGCTTTGGCGAAATGATCGAAATTGCGCTCGCCGCAGCGTTCCCGACCTAACGGCCATGGGTGCGGCTGTAGGCACTGACCTGCGGGCGCACCCAACCTTCCAGCGCATCAACTGCAGGCGCATAAACCTGCATCAACAGCGGATAACACGCCGCCGTATCGCTGGAATGCACGGTGCTGCAATCCCCACCAGGGCACGCGCTTAGCACTGCCAGCAAATCAATCTCAGCGAATAATTCCAGGTAATCATCGGGCCGCACAGGGCTGGCCTTCATAAAATATTGCCCCGTATCGCGGGTAAATCCGGTGCACATGAACAGGTTCAAAACATCATGCACATGGGCCTCGGCCTCGTTCAGCGGCAAACCAGTATGATCCGCCAAAGCCCGCGTCAGGTTGGAATGACAGCAATGATGATAGTCGTCACCAGACAGCAAACGCGCCGTATAAGGGTCGCACCGCGTCCCAATAACGTCATGCACAGACCCGCCAGATGCATCGATACCGTACCAATTTAGCGTATCAGCCAGAACTGTAGCCATCGGGCGTAAATACGGAAAACACGACCACATGCGGTCACCTGTAGTGATGTGAGTGCCGTGCAGCGCACGAGTTTTGCCAGAATAAAACCGCTCTGCCAGATCGGCGGCCGCAAACAAGTTCAGATCCCCGACTTGCGGGCCATCCACCGACTGCATACGCAAAAAATGCCCCGCAGGAACTCCAATTGCGGCGGCTTCACGCCGCAACACAAGCACCTCATCCACCAACTCCGCGCCAGCACGGGCCTCGTGGTAAAGGGGTAAATCTGGGCTTGGCAAGGTCTCAACCGGATAACAAATCACGGGTTCAACAGCGCGGCGGGCATCGGCATCTTTGGGTTCATTCATCATGACATCAGCAAACCCGATCGCGACAGAAAACAAAACCCTCTTTGGATGTCAATTTCCCACGCCCCAAACAAAAACGCCGCCCCCATAGGGACGGCGCAATGTCATATTGAACGGGGCTTTAAATAATCCGCTCAACCATCTTTTTCTTGATCGATGCAATCGCCTTGGCGGGGTTCAAACCCTTGGGGCATGTCTTGGCGCAGTTCATAATCGTGTGGCAACGGTACAGCTTGAACGGATCATCCAGCTCGTCCAACCGCTCGCCAGTTGCTTCATCGCGGCTATCCACAATCCAACGGTAAGCATGCAACAACGCTGCTGGTCCAAGGTATTTGTCGCCATTCCACCAATATGATGGGCACGATGTGGAACAACACGCGCACATCACGCATTCATACAATCCATCCAGCTTTTCACGGTCCTCAATGGACTGTTTCCACTCTTTGGCAGGGGTGTTCGACTTTGTTTCAAGCCACGGCATGACACTTGCGTGCTGGGCGTAAAAATGTGTCAGGTCAGGGATCAAATCGCGCACGACGGGCATATGCGGCAGCGGATAAATCTTCACATCCCCAGACACCTCGTCCATGCCGTAGATGCACGCCAGCGTGTTGATGCCGTCGATGTTCATCGCACACGATCCACAGATGCCTTCACGGCAAGACCGGCGGAAAGTCAGCGTCGGATCAATCTCGTTCTTGATCTTGATCAGCGCGTCCAAAACCATCGGGCCACAGCTGTCCATATCCACGAAATATGTGTCCAACGAAGGGTTTTTGTCGTCGTCGGGGGTCCAACGATAGACTTGCACTTTGCGCAGATTAGTGGCGCCAGCCGGTTTAGGCCACGTCTTGCCAGTCACCATGCGGCTGTTCTTTGGAAGCGTCAGTTCTACCATTCTCGTCTCTCCTATGGGGGGGGGCGCCCCCTTTGGCTTATCGGGTTCTTAAAACAAGTGGGCGGATCGGCAATTCACCCGTCAATTGTAGGACACAGGCATCGTAGACCTGCGCGGGGTCGCGGCCCTGCAGAAAATCACTACTGAGCCCGATCTTAGCATTGGTAAACGCGCCAGAGTTACTGTTCACGCCAAACGCAATCTCACCGGTTGGGCTTTGTGCGGCGCGGGCACGTTCCTCGCACCGTTGGGCCGCCAATTCAGGGTTCACCAGACCGCATGACGCGACCCAACCTAACATCAACACTGGCAACACAAACCGCATCAGTTCGCTCCGGCAAAGCAGTAGGACGCACCGCCATACAGGCCCGCACGGCCACGTAGGCAAACACCCGAATTATGATCCGTGGGCGCAGTTGCGGGGGTGATCGACGCGGCATCCGACATCGGCACAACCATCAAGCCACCACTGAGCGTCGCAGAACTGTCGGCGCAGGCACTAATCCGCGCGGCGTCCTGCGCAGTGATCAAGTCAAACGGGACCACACGCGCCGTCGGCACACCACCATCAAATGTCACTTGGGTCTGGGTCTGGCCAGGCAATCCCAGCTGGGCCTTACATTCCAGCAACGCAAATTCCATCTGCTCTGCCACTGTATTCGCGGTTGGTCCCTGCTCCATGCACGCCGCTAGAGAGAACGCATCCACAACAGCTGATATCCGGCCCAACATCAAAACGTCCGCTCTTTCGGGGCAAACTGCTTGGTGTTGATGCCGCCTTGCTTTTCAGTTGTCAGCGCCTTGGTAATCACTGGGCGGTATGACAAATCGACCTTGGTGCCATCGACATTCGCAATCGTGTGCACGCGCCAGTTTTCATCGTCGCGGGTTGCATAATCTTCGTGGGCATGCGCACCACGGCTTTCCTTGCGGGCCTCGGCGCCGACAATCGTGGCCATCGCGTTTGGCATCAAGTTGGTCAGCTCAAGCGTTTCCATCAGGTCCGAATTCCAGACCATTGAGCGATCAGTGACCTTGATACCGTCCATCTTGGACGCAACAGAAGTCATCTTTTCAACGCCCTCTTTAAGGGTTTTATCGGTACGGAACACAGCAGCATCGGCTTGCATCGCCTTTTGCATTTCAAGGCGCAATTCCGCAGTGCCAACATCACCTTTAGCATGGCGCAAGCCATCAAATCGGTCAAACGCTGCGTCCACGGATGACTGGTTCAGCACAGGGTTTGCGCTGTCACGATCAACGGTTTTACCTGCCTGAATGGCAGCAGCACGGCCAAACACCACGAGGTCAATTAAGCTATTGGACCCAAGACGGTTCGCACCATGCACAGACGCACAGCCCGCTTCACCCACTGCCATCAAACCGGGAACAACCGCGTTCGGATCCTTCTTGGTCGGGTTCAAAACCTCACCATGATAATTCGTCGGAATACCGCCCATGTTATAATGCACAGTCGGCAGCACAGGGATTGGTTCCTTTGTCACGTCAACACCCGCAAAGATGCGCGCGCTTTCCGAAATACCAGGCAAGCGCAGGTTCAGCGCCTCGGCGGGCAAGTGGTTCAAGTTCAGGTGGATATGATCGCCGCCTGTGCCAACACCACGGCCTTCACGAATTTCCATGGTCATACAGCGGGACACGTAATCGCGCGGGGCCAAATCTTTGTAATTTGGGGCATAACGCTCCATGAAACGCTCGCCTTCAGAGTTAGTCAGATAACCACCCTCGCCGCGCGCACCCTCAGTAATCAGGCAGCCTGCGCCGTAAATGCCGGTCGGGTGGAACTGCACAAATTCCATGTCCTGCAATGGCAGCCCCTGACGGGCGACCATGCCGCCGCCATCACCGGTACAGGTGTGGGCAGATGTGGCGCTGAAATACGCGCGACCGTAACCACCAGTGGCAAGCACAGTGGTCTTGGCGTTGAACACATGCATCGTGCCGTCGTCCAGCTTCCACGCGACAACACCCTGACATTGACCGTCTTCGGACATGATCAAATCAGTGGCGAAATATTCGATATAGAATTCAGCCTTCTGCTTCAGGCTTTGCCCATAAAGCGTATGCAAAATCGCGTGACCAGTCCGGTCGGCAGCAGCACAAGTCCGCTGCACAGGCGGGCCTTCACCAAATTCAGTTGTATGACCACCAAACGGGCGCTGATAAATCTTACCCTCTTCGGTGCGCGAAAACGGAACACCGTAATGCTCAAGCTCGTAAACCGCCTTGGGGGCTTCGCGGGCAAGGTATTCCATCGCATCCGTATCACCAAGCCAGTCAGACCCTTTGACCGTGTCATACATATGCCACTTCCAACTATCAGGGCCCATGTTGCCAAGCGATGCTGCAATACCACCTTGGGCGGCAACAGTATGGGAACGGGTCGGGAAAACCTTGGTGATACACGCGGTCTTTAGACCTTGTTCAGCCAGACCAAGCGTCGCGCGCAAACCAGCACCACCGGCGCCAATGACAATCGCGTCAAAAGTGTGGGTTTCATATTCATAAGCAGCCATTGTTATCTCTCCGGCACAATTATTTAAAGCGCGATACGCAGAACGGCGAATACGCCAAACGCTGCAGCACCATATGACAAACAGATCATCGCAATCAACAGCACCTTGCGGGCAACGCCGTGTACGTAATCTTCAATCAACGTCTGCACGCCCTTGCGGAAATGGTAGAACGTTACAAACATCGTCAGCGCTGCAATCGTCGCAGGCACTGGACGGCTATAATAGGTAATGACCTCTTCGTACGAGCCACCCAAAGTGGCGCCAAACTGAAAGATGAAAATCGGCAAAAGCAATAGCATCGCAACCGAGCTGATCATCATGTGCCAATGGCTCAGCGTGCCAGATTTGGCGGACCCCGTCCCAATCGCACGCTTTCGATCTGTCATAAATGTCATGTCAGATGCTCCTTATACAACAATGACGGTCAGAACGGTCATCAGCACGGATGCAATGATCATAACCAAACCGGCAGTTTCAGATTTATCGACATCAAGCATATAGCCCATGTCCCAGATCAAATGGCGAATGCCGCCAAACATGTGATACCAGACAGCCCACGTCGACAAGAACAGCACCAGATCCCCGAACCAGCTGCGCATGAACCCGTCAGCGGTTACAAATGCGTCAGGGCCAGCAGCGGCAGCAACAAACCACCAGACGATCATCAATGCAGCGACCAGCAACGCGTTGCCGGTAATACGTACGAAGATCGATGTGATCGACGTCAATTGTGGGCGGTAAATTGTCAAGTGTGGTGAAAGTGGGCGATTGCCGCGGTTCACATCAGCCATTGGTGTTCCTTCGTGTCTGCGCAGGTTTGGGCCTTTGTGCATGATATATTTCGCAGTGTCACGCAGCCTACCCTTTAAAAATGGTGAATAATTCACCCAATTGGCAAAAATTCGAATTAGTGATCACACGCAAAATATTTGTGATCACAAGTTACGAAGTTTTCGAGGGAAACTTGGATCACAGTGGCATCAACGCCCAATAATCCAGATCCAGCAGAACCTCCGGCAAATACTTACCATCGTCACCGCGCAGATCACCCGCTTTGCCCTTGGTCGCAACAAGCCGCAAACGCACTGCGCCAACACCCGGCGCATCAACATCCGCCTTATCCAGCACCTCTGTCCAAGCCCTCACAGTATCGCCCGCAAAACATGGGCTCGCATGTGCGCCACCGTTCAGTGCGGCAATCATCTGCGCATTGGCCAGCCCGTTAAACGACAGCGCGCGCGCCAATGAAATCACATGACCGCCATAGATCAGCCGCTTACCGTCGGCACGGTTGGTCGCATCAAAATGCACCTTGGACGTGTTCTGCCACAGTCGCGTGGCCATCATATGCTCTGCTTCTTCAATCGTCACACCATCTACATGGTCAATCACCTCACCCACACCGTAATCGCCCCAGCGATGCGGCTCACCTGCCAATGCAAAATCGTAATGCGTAAAATCCAGACCCTTTGGAATGATCAGATCAGCAGGATCAACGACCTTGGACAGTTCTGGCACAACAGGCGTCGGCGCAGGCCCGTCAGCGCGGCGGCGGACCATGACCCAACGGACAAATTCCATCAGCACGTCGCCATGTTGATTGCGGCCAGTGGTGCGGACCCAAACAATCCCCGTCTTGCCGTTTGAATTTTGCTTAACGCCAATCACCTCGGACGATGACGTCACGGTATCACCCGCCCAAAGCGGCGTAATCCAACGGCCCTCGGCATAGCCAAGATTGGCAACAGCGTTTAGCGACACATCTGGCACAGTTTTGCCAAACACTGTATGAAACGTGATAAAATCGTCAATAGGGCTGCACGACAGGCCACAATCTTGGGCAAACATATCCGACGAATGCAAGGCGTGACGAGCGGGATACAGCGCGTGGTAAAGCGCGCGTTCACCCATGTTAATAGTGCGGGGCACCGCATGGGTGATCACATCACAAACGGCGTAATCCTCGAAAAACCGACCTGCATTCGTCTTTGACATTAGACAGCGCCCAACTTCATCTCGCGGGAATATTCGACGTCTGCTTGCTTGGTAACAGCCTGCGCACATCGCATCACGCCATTGGCCTGATCAAACGCATACTGCGGGCTGCCATGCAGTGCCCAACCCTTTGACATCGCCTCTGTAACGCGGTGACAAAAGTTGGACGTGTCGTCCTCGGTGATCAATCGGTAAACAAGCATCAATTATCCAAACGGGCTCGGGCCGACCACCATGTGGATCAGCGCAACAACAACAAACACCACGCCCGTGGCAGCAATCGCGGTGATTTCTTTCTTAATCGGCACCGCGTGGTACGGCATGCGGGCACCTTGGATACCATTGATCAAAACGATCTCAACTGCGGCCCATAACGCCATCCCGCCAAACAGTAAAATCGACGGGGTATCGCCGTTCACCAGCACATGGGCGCCAGACCAAACGATCAGGGCGGTAAGCTGCGGATGACGAATAAACTTTGTAATAGATGTCTTAGCGCCAGATGCCGCGAACAGATAAAACGCAAACAGCATCAACAGGTTATTCACGCCCGTCAGGCCACTCGTGCGATCCCAAAGCACAACGCCCTCAGCACCGCGATAGCCGATCACCATCAAAATGGTCGCAATGATCGACCCAAAAGCAACGATAACCTTGCCCTTTTCGCCAAAGCTGGCGCGATGATCTGGTGCAACCCGTTTCCAGACATGAACAAGGGTCCACAAAAGTAGACCAAGAATAATAATCGTCATGATGCCTCCAATGCGGCGATGGCCGCGGCTTTGGCCAAGGTCGCCTTTGCCGTGACGATATGCAAGTTCTCGACGATCTTGCCGCCTACAACGGCCACGCCTTGCCCGTCTGCTTCGGCCGCATCAAAAGCGGTAATCTGGCGGTTGGACAGATCAATCTCGGCATCTGACGGACCAAAAGCCACATTGCAAATCGCGACCTGCGCGGGATGGATCAACGTCTTGCCATCAAACCCCATATCACGGCCCTCAGCACATTCAGCGGTCAAACCTTCGTCGTCCTTGAACGCGTTATACACACCGTCCAACACGACAATCCCAGCAGCCTTGGCGGCAAGCACAGACATCTGCAAAGCGGTCATCAAGGCAGCGCGCGAGCGCGAATTCAGATCCTTCGCCAGATCATTTGTGCCCATAACAAAGCCAGCCATGCGCGGATGGGCGGCAATAGCGGCTGCATTCAATACACCCATAGGGGTCTCTATCATCGCCCAAATTGGTTTATCAGGTAACAGCGCAGCAAATACATCCAGATCAGCAGGGCCATTTACCTTTGGCAACAGCACAGCATCGCAGTCCATCAAAGCAATCGCCGCGGCGTCATCAGCGCCCCAAACAGTATCAAGCGCGTTCATCCGCACCACCCTAAGGCGCGGACCATAGCCACCTGCCTCAAGGGCAGTTGCCAATGTGCTCCGCGCAACGACTTTAGCATCTGGGGCAACTGCATCTTCCAAATCAAACAGGATGACATCTACCGGTAAGTCCCGAGCCTTATCCAAAGCCCGCTTTTTTGATCCAGGTATATATAGTGCAGACCGATAGGGGCGATGATTCATTTGATTCTTCCTCGTAATATTGTTGCTCCCAAAGGGTCAGATATTTCCGGATTATTCAACCACAAATACGCCGCAGCGCAGCATGAGCAGCCCACCGTCACGGTGGGTTAACAATATTGGCGGATCTACACCACAGTTTAGGGCATGTCATTTTGACCCTGAAAGGCGACCCCATGATACGTAATTTTTACCTTTTGTCCTTTGGTATCGGTGCGATGTTACTTGCGGCCAACCACGCGCAAGCCCAAGGTGCCAACTGTGCGGACCATGCAACCATCGTTGAACAGCTCGCACAAAACTATGGTGAACGGCGATAATCGATGGGGCTCAGCGACAACAATACAATCCTCGAGGTGTTTGCATCCGACACCACCGGCACGTGGACCATCACGGTAACAGCGGCAGGCGGGCTGACATGTCTCGTAGCTGCGGGCCGCGCGTTTCAGATGACAACTGACGCCCTGCCCGACACCAACGACGGAGCCTAGGCCAAAGCGACCCAGATCAGGCGCAGTCCCGTCAGCACCAACAACACATAGGTCAGCGCAAAAAACGCCCTCTCAGGAACCAAATGGTGGGCTTTTATCCCGATAAACGCGCCAAGTAATGCAAAGGGGGCCAACAACAGGGCCCCTTTAAATGTGTCCCACGAGAATATCCCAAGATAAAAATACGGGATGAACTTCATCCAGTTAATCGCCCAAAACGTGATGACCGTTGTGGCTTGATACGACAGCTTGCTTAGCCCCTGAGACAACAGAAACACCGCCGTTGGTGGGCCACCCGCGTGGCTGACAAAACTGGTGAACCCACCGACGGCCCCCGCCATCCATGCATAAGATCGGCGAAACGGTAAACGGCGCAGCTTGAGCAGCCCAAGCTGTTGCGACACTTGGAATGCGACAAACGCCAGACAAATCGCCCCGATCAAAACACGGAACACATCTGCATCAACAAAGGCGTAAACCGCTGCCGCGATCGCCACACCAGGGATCGCGCCCAAAACCATGCCCTTGGCGGATGGGGCATGCCATTTACCCCAATAGGGCTTCAAAGTCGCCGCATCAATCAGCATGAACAGCGGCAAAACAATACCCAACGCAGCCCCCGGCGGGACGACCAACGCCAGAATCGCACCAGCGGCAAATGCAGCACCAGAGCCAAATCCACCCTTGGATATGCCACCGAAAATGATCGCAGGGATGCCCAGCACAAAGAATTGTAGATTAAACTCCATCGTCGAATTTATCTCGTTTTTACATTGTTCTCGTATCGTTAGCGCAAACAGACTGGATGAACTATCACGATTTTTGTGATGCCGCGCTGCAGCGGACTTGCGCGCAGGACGGCAAAGCCTTACCCAAAGCGCCAAATACAACCCTGATAGGAGATCACTCATATGGCACGACCTAAAATTGCCCTTATCGGCGCTGGCCAAATCGGCGGCACGCTTGCTCACCTCGCAGCAGTCAAGGAACTTGGCGACGTTGTGATGTTCGACATTTCAGACGGCACGCCGCAAGGTAAGTCGCTTGATATTGCGTCTTCCGGTCCATCGGCAAAGTTTGACGGCTCCTTCAAAGGGACCAACGATTACGCTGACATCGCAGGCGCAGACGTGTGCATCGTCACCGCTGGCGTGCCGCGCAAGCCGGGCATGTCGCGTGATGATCTGTTGGGTATCAACCTCAAGGTCATGAAGTCCGTTGGCGAAGGCATTGCAGCCCACGCGCCAAACGCATTTGTTATCTGCATCACAAACCCGCTTGATGCGATGGTTTGGGCACTGCGCGAATTTTCTGGCATGCCGGCACATATGGTTTGCGGCATGGCTGGTGTTTTGGACAGCGCACGCTTCCGTCACTTCCTCGCAGAAGAATTCGACGTCTCCATGCGCGACGTGACTGCATTCGTTCTGGGCGGCCACGGCGACACGATGGTCCCACTAGAGCGGTATTCAACCGTTGCAGGCATCCCATTGCCTGATCTGGTGCAAATGGGCTGGACCACACAAGAAAAGCTTGATGCGATCGTTCAGCGCACCCGTGACGGCGGCGCTGAAATCGTTGGCTTGCTGAAAACAGGCTCCGCGTTCTATGCACCTGCAACAGCCGGTATCGAGATGGCAGACGCCTTCTTGAAAGACCAAAAGCGTCTGCTGCCATGCGCGGCACATGTCGACGGTGCTTACGGCCTTGATGGATTCTACGTTGGCGTGCCAACAATCATTGGCGCTGGCGGCATTGAACGTGTTGTCGAGATCCAAATGAACAAAGCTGAGCAAGCGATGTTCGACAAATCTGTCGACGCGGTCAAAGGGCTTGTTGCAGCATGTAAAGAAATCGATCCATCACTGGCATAAGCCACGTTTGATCGTTTAAGAAAGCGTCCCTTCGGGGGCGCTTTTTGCGTTTTGGGCAAAGAACGGGCGCGCATTTGCAATGCCTGCTCAGCGGACTTAGCAACCTTCCAGAAGCTGCTCCACATATTGTACAGCTCAAGTTTCAGGCTTCTAATCTGGCTGCGTCGCGAAGGAAACTACATCTTCGCCAAGCTGATCCCAATGAGGTTTGTCACGCTCAAAAATGACAACTTCAACCTCCAGCCCACGAGCATCGTCCATTGTGCCAAGAGATAGTGTTAGATGATCAGGTAGTCGCGTGTTCTTACCATAAATTGGGCTGCCGCAACTCGCACAGAATACCTTGGTAACCTCTGAGCCTATGTCAGACGAGTAACTGAATTCACTCAATTTTCCACTCACGCTAACCGCATCTAAAACGAACATGGCGCCGACTGTATGACCTGTCCCGCTCAATCGGCGGCATTCTTCACAGTGGCATTGAGCAACGACGATAGGCGGTCCGTCAGCGGTGTATTGGACCTCGCCGCAAAGGCATTTCCCTGTGTATTCCTTTGTCATATTTCGGACACTACTACGCCAACAGAGAGGTGCAACCACAAAGCAAGAAGCGGCTGGCGAGTTCGCCAGCCTGTTTATGTTCTGAGGTGGGTGATCTGTCAGTAAGAGCTCGAAGCAGACGTTTGCCAACCGACATTCCTTTGCACAACGCCCCATAACCACCTCCAGAACCCAGAGATTCTCATCAACACACTTAATTTTGTGATCACACTATTTTAACGTGTGATCACAAATGTCGCTTTTTTGGGTGTTCTTCATAAAACGTTGTTCTTTTGCGGATCGAGCTGTGGTTCAAATGACCAAACCCAGCAACGCAAGGGACGATTTGATGAACATCCACGAATACCAAGCCAAGGCACTTTTAAAGTCATATGGCGCTCCGGTCAGCGATGGCCGCGCCGTGCTCAAGGCAGAAGACGCAAAAACAGCCGCGGGCGAAATGGATGGCCCGCTTTGGGTTGTTAAGGCGCAAATCCACGCAGGTGGCCGCGGCAAAGGTTCCTTCAAAGAAGCCGACGCAGGCGAAGCCGGTGGCGTACGTTTGACAAAATCTGTCGAAGAAGCATCGCAAGAAGCCAAGAAAATGCTGGGCCGCACATTGGTCACGCACCAAACTGGTCCTACTGGTAAGCAAGTCAACCGCGTCTACATCGAAGACGGCGCTGGGATTGAAACCGAACTTTACCTCGCACTTGTCGTTGATCGCCAAACAAGCCGCATCGGCTTTGTCTGCTCCACCGAGGGCGGCATGGACATCGAAGAAGTCGCAGCCTCCACGCCAGAGAAAATCATCAACTTCACCGTTGATCCAGCCACGGGCTACCAAGCCTTCCACGGTCGCCGCGTTGCTTTCTCACTTGGCCTTGTTGGCCCGCAGGTCAAACAATGCGTGAAACTGATGGGGCAATTGTACCAAGCATTCACCGAAAAAGACATGGAGATGCTGGAAATCAACCCACTGATCGTCACTGATAAGGGCGATCTCAAGGTGCTTGATGCCAAGATATCTTTCGACGGCAACGCGATCTACCGCCACGCCGACATCGCCGCCCTGCGCGACGAGACCGAAGAAGATCCAAAAGAACTGGCAGCGTCCAAGTTCGACCTGAACTACATTGCGCTTGATGGCGAAATTGGCTGCATGGTCAACGGCGCAGGTCTGGCGATGGCCACAATGGACATCATCAAACTTTACGGCGCATCCCCTGCTAACTTCCTTGATGTTGGTGGCGGTGCGACAAAAGAAAAAGTCACTGAAGCATTCAAGATCATCACCTCTGACCCGCAGGTCAAAGGCATCCTTGTGAACATCTTTGGCGGCATCATGCGGTGCGACGTTATCGCCGAAGGCGTTGTCGCAGCCGTAAAAGAGGTCGGCCTGAAAGTGCCGCTTGTTGTCCGCCTTGAAGGCACCAATGTGCAGCTGGGTAAGGACATTATCAACAATTCGGACGTAGATATTATTGCGGCCGATGATCTGAAAGACGGCGCAGAAAAAATCGTAAAAGCGGTGAAGGGGTGACGTTAAGGGTCCCATTCCCTGCGTCAAAAGGGTCGACACCGATCAGCTGGCTCAGCAAATCGGTATCATTCGATGACCTGCCCTCCCCACTTGCGACAGAACTAAAAGCATAGGATCTCGACATGGCCATTCTCGTAAATGAAAACACTCGCGTAATCTGTCAGGGCCTCACCGGCTCACAGGGCACATTCCACTCTGAACAAGCGATCGCCTATGGGACCAAAATGGTCGGCGGCGTGACACCGGGAAAGGGCGGTCAAACCCACCTTGACCTGCCAATCTTCAACTCCGTGCACGAGGCCCGCCACGTCACGCAGGCCAACGCCTCCGTGATCTACGTGCCGCCACCATTCGCAGCCGATTCCATTCTGGAAGCGATTGATGCGGAGATGGAACTGATCATCTGCATCACTGAAGGCATTCCTGTGCTTGACATGATGCGCGTCAAACGGGCGCTTGAAGGGTCCAAATCCCGCCTGATCGGGCCAAACTGCCCCGGTATCATCACACCAGACGCCTGCAAGATCGGCATCATGCCCGGCCACATCCACAAACGCGGATCAGTCGGCGTTGTTTCGCGCTCCGGCACGCTGACTTACGAGGCTGTTAAGCAGACATCCGATCTTGGCCTCGGCCAGTCCACTGCTGTGGGCATCGGCGGCGACCCGATCAAGGGCACAGAGCATATCGACGTTTTGAACATGTTCCTCGACGACGACGAGACACACTCGATGATCATGATCGGTGAAATCGGCGGCTCCGCAGAAGAAGAAGCGGCCGAATTCCTGGCAGACCAACGCAAGAAAGGCCGCTGGAAACCAACCGCAGGCTTCATCGCAGGTCGCACGGCCCCTCCAGGTCGCCGCATGGGCCACGCTGGCGCAATCGTCGCTGGCGGCAAAGGTGACGCTGAATCCAAAATCGAAGCAATGAAATCCGCAGGCATCATCGTCGCCGACAGCCCAGCCACACTTGGTGAAGCTGTAGCGGAAGCCATCGCTAAATAATCCAAACGCCTCCGCCGTTCGCGCGGGGGCGCCCCATTCGGCAACCCATAGCGGCTGAGGTTAAACCCATGAACGACCAATCCCCCAACGACGTCCTCCACGCATCGTCCTTCCTACAAGGACATAACGCCGAATACGTCGAGCAGCTTTACGCGCGCTACGCCGATAATCCCGGTGCGGTTGATGCAAGCTGGCAAGAGTTCTTCAAATCGCTCGGCGATGCCCCAGCGGACGCCAAGGCCGAGGCCGCAGGCCCGTCATGGGCACGCAGTGATTGGCCGCCAATTCCAAACGACGACCTGACAGCAGCGCTTGATGGTCAATGGGCCGTTGAACCAGAAGCAACTGGTAAAAAGATCACTGCAAAAGCCGCTGAAAAAGGTGTCGGCCTTAACGAACAACAGGTTCGCCACGCCGTCCTTGATAGCATCCGCGCGCTGATGATCATTCGAGCCTACCGCATTCGTGGGCACCTGATTGCCGATCTCGACCCGCTGGGCATGCGCGAACTGAAACCGCACCCAGAACTGGACCCCGAATCTTACGGCTTCACCGCTGCCGACATGGATCGCCCGATCTTTATCGACAATGTGTTGGGCCTCGAAATCGCATCGATGAACCAGATCATCGCCATCGTGCGCCGCACGTATTGCGGCACATTCGCGCTGCAATACATGCACATCTCCAATCCTGAAGAGGCCCGTTGGCTCAAAGAACGGATCGAAGGCTACGGCAAGGAAATCACCTTTACGCAAAACGGGCGTAAGGCAATCCTGAACTCGCTGGTACAAGCCGAAGGCTTCGAAAAATTCCTGCATGTGAAATACATGGGGACCAAGCGGTTCGGCCTTGATGGCGGCGAAACCCTGATCCCTGCGATGGAACAGATCATCAAACGCGGCGGTCAGCTTGGCGTCGAAGAAATCATCATCGGCATGCCGCACCGTGGGCGCCTGTCCGTGCTGGCCAACGTCATGCAAAAACCGTACCGCGCGATCTTCAACGAATTCCAAGGCGGGTCGTCCAAACCCGAAGACGTCGACGGGTCCGGCGATGTGAAATACCACCTTGGCGCGTCATCCGACCGCCAGTTTGACGACAACACAGTGCACCTGTCGCTGACAGCAAACCCGTCCCACCTAGAGGCTGTGAACCCCGTCGTCATCGGTAAGGTCCGCGCGAAGCAAGACCAGAAAAAAGACGAAAACCGCGAAAAAGTTATGGCGATCCTGCTGCACGGCGACGCGGCCTTTGCTGGCCAAGGCGTCGTGGCCGAAGGGTTCGGTTTGTCCGGCCTTAAAGGGCACAAAACCGGCGGCACGATGCACATCGTGGTCAACAACCAAATCGGCTTTACAACCGCGCCACACTTTAGCCGCTCGTCTCCCTACCCGACTGACATCGCGCTCATGGTTGAGGCCCCGATTTTCCACGTCAACGGCGACGACCCAGAGGCAGTTGTTCACGCCGCCCGCGTCGCAACTGAGTTCCGCCAAAAGTTCCACAAAGACGTGGTTCTCGACATCATCTGCTACCGCCGCTTTGGTCACAACGAAGGCGACGAGCCGATGTTCACCAACCCGCTGATGTACAAAAAGATCAAAAAGCAAAAAACAACGCTGACGCTTTATACTGAGCGCCTGATTAAAGATGGGCTCATCCCTGAAGGCGAGATCGAGGATTTGAAAACAGCGTTTCAGGCCCACCTGAACACTGAATTTGAAACCGGTAAATCCTATAAGCCGAACAAAGCTGACTGGCTTGACGGCAAGTGGTCGCATCTTGATCGCAAAGACGAAGATTATCAGCGTGGCGCCACCGCAATTGACGAGAAAACATTCAAGGATGTAGGCCGCGCATTGACGACACCGCCGGAAGATTTCCCGCTGCATAAAACCATCAACCGCTTAATAGACGCCAAGGCAAAGATGTTCGACAGCGGTGAAGGGTTCGATTGGGCCACCGGCGAAGCACTCGCATTCGGGTCGCTTCAGACCGAAGGGTATCCTGTGCGTCTGTCCGGCCAAGACTGTACTCGCGGCACATTCAGCCACCGCCATTCGGGTCTAATTAACCAAGACACTGAAGAACGGTACTACCCGCTCAACCACATCCGCAAAGGCCAAGCGCAGTACGAAGTCATCGACAGCATGCTGTCCGAATACGCGGTGCTCGGGTTTGAATACGGCTACTCGCTGGCCGAGCCAAACGCGCTGACACTGTGGGAAGCCCAGTTCGGCGATTTCGCCAACGGCGCGCAGATCATGTTCGACCAATTTATCTCGTCTGGTGAAAGCAAATGGCTGCGCATGTCCGGCCTCGTTTGTCTGCTGCCGCACGGCCATGAAGGCCAAGGGCCAGAGCATTCCAGCGCACGTCTGGAACGGTTCCTGACCATGTGCGGCGGGGATAACTGGATCGTGGCCAACTGCACGACGCCTGCGAACTACTTCCACATCCTGCGCCGACAGTTGCACCGGAGCTACCGCAAACCGCTCATTATGATGACACCGAAATCGTTGCTGCGGCACAAAATGGCCGTATCCAAAGCCGAAGAGTTCACAACAGGATCGTCGTTCCACCGCGTCCTGTGGGACGATGCACAGCACGGCAATTCGGACACCACGCTTGTGGCTGACGATAAAATTAAGCGCGTCGTGATGTGTTCCGGCAAGGTCTACTTCGACCTTATGGAAGAACGCGACACACGCGGGATCTCCGACGTCTACATCATGCGCTACGAACAGTTCTATCCATTCCCAGCACAGTCCGCGGTTAAGGAGTTGGAACGGTTTAAAAACGCTGAAATGGTCTGGTGTCAGGAAGAACCAAAAAACCAAGGGGCTTGGTCATTCATGGAACCCAATCTTGAATGGGTCCTGACCCGCATCAAAGCCAAAAACACGCGCCCGATTTACGCGGGCCGCTCCGCCGCCGCCTCACCTGCAACAGGTATGGCCAGCAAACACAAAGCAGAACAAGCAGCCCTCGTAAGCGATGCGCTAACAGTTGAAGGATCAAAATCATGAGCACAGAAGTCCGCGTCCCAACCCTTGGCGAATCCGTGACCGAAGCAACGGTTGCAACATGGTTCAAAAAACCCGGCGATGCCGTCGCTGTCGATGAAATGCTCTGCGAGCTGGAAACTGACAAAGTCACGGTCGAAGTGCCAAGCCCCGTGGCAGGCACATTGTCAGAAATCGTCGCTTCTGAGGGCGAAACAGTGGCCGCCGACGCGCTGCTTGCGCAAATCTCTGAAGGGACCGCAGCAGCCCCCAAGGCCGAAGCACCAAAAGCCGCAGCAGCACCCACAGCCACAAAAGACATCGAAGACGCGCCATCTGCGAAAAAGCTGATGGCGGAAAACAACCTGACGGACGTTGACGGCACCGGCAAAGATGGCCGCGTAATGAAAGAGGACGTGCTTAAGGCATTATCTGGTTCGGCCCCAGCGCCTGCGGCGACTGCGCCCACCCCAGTGCGGGCCCAATCAGATGACCCCCGTGAAGAGCGCGTCAAAATGACCCGCCTGCGTCAGACCATCGCAAAGCGCCTCAAGGAATCCCAAAACACCGCCGCTATGCTCACCACCTATAACGAGGTCGACATGACAGAGGTGATGGCCCTGCGCACCCAGTACAAAGACCTGTTCTTGAAAAAGCACGGCGTCAAGCTTGGCTTCATGTCCTTCTTCACCAAGGCCTGCATCCATGCGCTCAACGAAGTCCCAGAAGTGAACGCTGAAATCGACGGCACCGATGTGGTCTACAAGAAATTCGTCAACATGGGCATCGCCGCTGGCACACCAACCGGCCTCGTGGTCCCCGTGATCAACGACGCCGATCAGATGTCATTCGCAGGCATCGAGAAGGCAATCAGCGTCATGGGCGGCAAAGCCCGCGACGGCAAACTGTCGATGGCTGACATGCAAGGCGGCACATTCACCATCTCCAACGGTGGCGTCTACGGCTCGCTGATGTCCTCGCCCATCCTGAACCCCCCGCAGTCCGGCATCCTTGGCATGCACAAAATCCAAGACCGCCCAATGGCAATCAACGGCGAAGTCGCGATCCGCCCAATGATGTATCTGGCCCTGTCCTACGACCACCGGATCGTCGATGGCAAAGGCGCGGTAACCTTCCTCGTGCGCGTCAAAGAAGCACTCGAAGATCCACGTCGCCTCCTCATGGATCTGTGATTCGCGACGCTAGACTTGCAGCACTCGCCCTGAGGCGGGTGCTGTACGTGGGCGCGGAACGCTTGGTTTCGACACTATAATTATGCGCTGATTTCTTAACTCGAGAATGGACTCAAAATGACTGTTGAACTCACATACCTCCTCTATGCTGTGATCCTCTTGATTGCACACATCATCATTCAAGCCACATTCTCTGACCTATCCAAAGGTATCTTTTGGGCGATTGGGCCCCAAGATGAACCGCGCGACCAAAATGCGATTGCGGATCGCATACAACGGGCTTTGCGCAACTACCTAGAGACCTTCCCCGCGTTTGCCGCACTGGCCATATTGATCGCAGTCGCCGAAAGAAGCAGTGCAATGTCCATGAATGGCGCAGCGCTATATTTCTGGTCTCGGGTTGCATATGTTCCCGCGTTCGCATCTGGTATTCCATTGGTCCGGTCCGTCGCGTGGTTTGCTTCCCTGGGTGGGCTTGCGATGATGGTTCTGCCGTTGCTATGACCCCCGAACTCACAGTTCTCACCTACGCCGCCCTCCTCCAGTGCATTCAATTCGCCCTCATGGCGATCCCTGCAAACATGGAACTCGGCACGGGCAAAACATCATCCCCACGTGACCTCGACCGCCTCGGCAAACCGATGATCGAATTGCTATCAGTCAGTACTGCCCGCCTTGCGCGTGCAATGAACAACCATTTCGAGGCGCTGATCCTTTTCACCATCGCCATTACCGTGGTGTCGCTGTCGGACAAAACCACAGCGTTCACCACCGCCTGCGCATGGACCTACCTCGGCGCGCGCGTCCTTTATATCCCTGCATACTATTTCGGCTGGACCCCATGGCGCTCCCTGATCTGGTTTGCTGGATTCCTCGCAACTTTGCTTATCTTAGTCACGGCCCTCATTTAAAATTCGACATATGCGAAACTTATGTAGAACTTATACAATAATTACGCCCCAAATCGACCCAAGGAGAGACCCATGTCCAGCTACGACGTCATCATTCTCGGTGCAGGCCCCGGCGGCTATGTATCCGCAATTCGCTGTGCCCAATTGGGTCTGAAAACCGCTATCGTCGAAGGGCGCGACACCCTTGGCGGCACCTGCTTGAACGTCGGCTGTATCCCGTCCAAGGCGATGCTACACGCGACAGAAATGCTGTACGAGGCGGAACATAACTTCGCGGAAATGGGCCTGAAAGGAAAAGCACCTTCTGTCGACTGGAAGCAGATGCTGACCTACAAAGAAAACACGATCAACCAGAACACTGGTGGCATCGAATTCTTGATGAAAAAGAACAAGATAGACTGGATCAAAGGCTGGGGATCAATCCCTGCTGCGGGCAAAGTTAAAGTCGGCGACGACACCCATGACGCCAAACATATCATCGTGGCATCTGGGTCCGAACCAGCATCCCTCCCCGGTGTAGAGGTCGACGAGAAAACCGTCGTGACCTCCACCGGCGCGCTTGAATTGGGCAAAATTCCGAAATCTATGGTGGTGATTGGTGCGGGCGTTATCGGCCTTGAACTAGGCTCCGTTTATGCCCGCCTTGGCACCGACGTAACGGTTGTTGAATTCCTCGATACCATCACACCCGGCATGGACAAAGACATCGTGCGCGCGCTTAAAAGAACTCTTGAAAAGCAAGGGCTTAAGTTCATTCTTGGGGCCGCCGTACAGGGCACTGCGATCAAGAATAACAAGGCCACCGTCAGCTATAAACTGCGTAAAGATGACAGCGAACACGCCCTGCAAGTCGACACCGTTTTGGTCGCCACAGGGCGTAAACCCTTCACCAAGGGGCTCGGTTTAGAAGACCTCGGCGTCACAATCTCGGACCGCGGCCAGATCAAAACCGATGATCATTATCGCACCAACGTCGCAGGTATCTACGCCATCGGCGACGCGATTGACGGACCAATGTTGGCCCATAAAGCCGAAGACGAAGGCATGGCCGTCGCCGAAGGCATCGCAGGCCAGCACCCGCATGTGAACTACGGCGTGATCCCTGGCGTGATCTACACCCACCCCGAAGTTGGCACCGTCGGACAGTCCGAAGACGTGCTGAAAAAGGAAGGCCGCAAGATCAAAGTCGGCAAATTTTCCTTTATGGGCAACGCACGCGCCAAGGCAAACTTCATGGGCGAAGGGTTTGTGAAGATCATCGCGGACGCCGAAACCGACCGCATTCTCGGGGCGCATATCATCGGCCCAATGGCTGGCGATCTGATCCACGAAATCTGCGTCGCAATGGAATTTGGCGCCGCCGCAGAAGACCTCGCGCGGACTTGCCATGCGCACCCAACATACTCCGAAGCAGTGCGCGAAGCCGCCCTTGCTTGTGGTAACGGTGCCATCCACGCATGATGCCAGAGATTACCTTACTTATTGTGAACGCTATATTTTTAGCGTTCACATACCTCGGGGTTTATCCAGGTCTTACGACAAAAACGATCAACCTAATCTTGATTTACGATGCAGTGATTAGCTGCGCGGCATTGCTTGTTGCGGGGCTTTTGTTTTGGGGTAGCGACACCGATTTCAGTCTGATTTTCTTCTCAACTAATTGGGCCGTGTTCGCGATCATCACTCTTAGCCTTATGGAACTGCCGCTATTCGCGTGGTTCGCCAAGAAACACAACCTCGACATTTAGCCCTTCAACATGCGCAGCCCTTGGGTCGCGTCGGTCCGCACGGCCAGCCGTAATCCTGGATCATCTCCAGCTTTTAGGGCGGCCAAAATCAACCGATGATGATAGGGCGGCTCGGTCCGGTTTAACCGGCCGTAAAGCGCGCGCATCGTTGGCCCCAACTGCAGCCAAACCGTTTCCGTCATGGCCAGCATCGCAGGCGCTTGGGCCCGCAAATATAGCGTGCGGTGAAATTCCAAATTCATCCGAATATAACCCGATGCATCATGGCGCGCGACCATTTGGCTGATGCCGTTATTAATCGTCTCTAACCGCTCAATCAGGGCAAAATGGGCACGTGGCAACGCGCGTGTGGCCAATTCTGGCTCCAGCATTGCACGCAGTGTCGCAAGTTCTTCGATCCGTTCATTTGACAGCACTGGCGTAGATACACGACCCGACGACGATAGGAATAGCGCACCTTCAGCCACCAAACGGCGTACCGACTCGCGCGCAGGCGTCATTGATACATCGTAGGTTTTTCCAATGCCGCGCAAAGTTAACGCCTCTCCTGGTCCCAACTCACCATGCATAATGCGGGTCCGCAGGCTGCGATAGACCCGTTCATGGGCTGGCATGTTTGGATCAATGGGGCGTGGTTGTAACAACATGATGCCTTTGTGATCACATCACGCGAACGGGTCAATCACCGAAATTGACGCGGTGCAGAACATCACCGTTTTTGCGCAACCACGCACGGTGAACGGCGTAATCAGGACAAATGCGTTCAACCACAGCCCAGAAGGCATCAGAATGGTTCATCTCTACCAAATGCGCGACCTCGTGGGCGGCGACGTAATCAAGCACGTCAGGCGGCGCCATGATCAGCCGCCACGAATACATCAATACCCCCTCGGACGAACACGACCCCCACCGTGACCGCGTATCACGAATACTTAAGCGGCTATACGTGCGCTCCACCTGTGCGGCATAGCGATCTGATGCAGCCGCCAATTCATCGCGGGCCCGCAGTTTTAAGAACGCCTTGGCACGAACGCCCGCAGTTGGGACGTCAGGCACCTGTAGGGTGCCTTCACGCATCGCCGTTCGCTTTACGGGCCCGACAACAACTGGCAGTTCAGCACCACGGTAAGGGACCGTGCCACCAGCCGCAACAACGGCTTCTGGTGCAAGACGAATCAGATGGGTGCGCAGCCATAGCTCGCGGGTCTCAAGAAAGTGTATTCCTTCGCGCAGCGGGCTACGTTGCGGCACAGTTAGCGTAACTTTTCCGTCCAAACGCGATACGCGAAGCGAAAGTTTACGCGCACGAGCAGATCGGCGTACCGATACGTCAATTGGGGGGTTACCGTGCAGCCTGTGAACGCTCATTTTGCGCTTTCATTCTTAAAGCTGTGCCAAAGCCTTTGACACCACCTGTTACCTATGGCAATTGGCCTTGATGCGCCACACGCGCGACCAGAATTTGAAGGGATAGCCTATGCCTAAGGAAGAATGGGGTACAAAGCGCCTTTGCCCAGAAACCGGCAAACGCTTTTACGACCTGAATGCGACGCCGATCATCAGCCCATATACCGGTAAAGAGGTTGCAGTAGACACCTCGAAAACGCGGACGATGGCTGCTGACGCTGAAGACGCGCAGACCAAAAAAGCAAAAGAAGCCAAAGAAGCCGAAGATCTCGTCCTCGACGATGCCGAGGACGACGACGAAGATGAGACAAATCTTGGCGATGACGTGCTTGACGACGACGATGACGACACGGTCAGCCTCGAAGAATTGGCCGATGTGCCCGTCAGCGACGACGAGTAAATAAACTAACAGTTGGGCGAGGTTTTTATCTTGATCTCGCCCAACTAGCTGCATAGACAGCACCCAATGATGGGGCCTTAGCTCAGCTGGGAGAGCGCCTGCATGGCATGCAGGAGGTCAGCGGTTCGATCCCGCTAGGCTCCACCATCATCCAAAACAGTGAGGAAGTTCAGTAACTTTCTGTTTTTATGGGAACTTTTCGAGGGTTGTTACACCGAGGTGTTACAGTGAGGCACCTACAGAAAATGACCGGACACACCCGCTTGTACCGCCGTGGATCGACTTATTATCACCGCACAGCAGTCCCCAAAGACATCCAAGACACTTACGGAAAGCGTGAAGAGACGTTCTCACTAAAGACAAAGGATAAGGCAGAAGCACTCCTTCTCGTCAGAGTTGAGGCTGTGCGATTGGACAGGCTGTTTGCCAAGCACCGTCGCGATCAATCACGGGTTACACTGAACACCCCCAATCCCGCGTTGGACGAATTAATACCGGACCAGATTGCAATCGTCAAACGTGGACGAGCTATTTGCCGATCATAAAATTTCCACCCAGACAGAGGCCGCTTTGCGCACCCTTACCGGCAAACACGGTGTTATGGACGTTATAGCTACAGTCGGTTTCTATTCCACATTGGGCTATATCCTGAACACATTTGAAATACCGCTGGATCAAGATATCGCTACCCAATTACGTGCCGATCCACTGATTACCTAACCAAGGGCCATCAGAAAAACCGATTGAATTGGTGCCATGCGTAGTGTCAGATAGCCGAACATCCGCGCAAAAAAGGACCACGCTCATGTCAAACGCAGTTGCCCTGTTAGGCACCAAAGGCGGACCAGCCATTCGGCCCGGCTCGACCATGCCAACATCAAGCCTGCTGACACTTGGTGGCAGGCGGATCGTTGTGGACTGCGGGTTGGGCGTCGCACGTGGTTTGGTCGATCAGGGAATGCAACTCAAAGACTTAGAACTCATTTTCATTACGCACTTGCATTCGGATCATTATCTTGAACTTGGCCCGCTGTTGCACACCGCTTGGACGGCAGGGCTAAAGACCGTTGTCGATATTTGGGGGCCAGCGGGGTTGAATATTTATTGGAAACATTTCATCGCATCCATGCAGGCCGATATCGATTTACGTATTGCAGATGAAGGGCGCCCTGACCTACGTGACTTGGTGCGCATACTCGAGATCGACGCAGGCGACGTGATGCAAGACGGCGATATGACCGTGCGTGCGATGCGCGTGTCCCACCCGCCGCTTGTCGATTGCTTTGCGCTGTCATTTGAAGCGCCGTCCTGCCGCGTCGTGTTTTCAGGCGACACTGCATATTTTCCAGCGCTGGCAGGTTTTGCAAAAGGGGCCGATCTGCTGATCCACGAAGCGATGTTGCACGCCGCACTTGCACCCTTAGTTGCGCGAGTAGGCAACGGCGATGACCGACTGATGCAGCATCTACTGCGCAGTCACACAACCGTCGAGGACGCTGCGCGCATCGCAACTGCTGCTGGCGTCAAAGCATTGGCGCTTCACCATTTGCTGCCATCTGACGACCCAGATTTCACCGCCGCCGATTGGGATGCAGCCGTGACGCCGCATTGGACAGGGCCATTCCATCTTGGGACCGATGGCTTGCGTATCACGTTGCCGTAAAAAAGGGCGCCCATATACGGGCGCCCAATGATTTAACTGGCCACTGCGTTCATGAACCGGTCGCGGATGACGACGGGGTCCATCGTGATGACGGGCAGTTTGATGTTGCCGCTGTCGCATTTGGATACGATCACAGTCATCTGTTTGCTGTCGATCGCGGCTTGCAGGACGCGACCTGTGTCCACGTCTTGGCACGTC
>Ga0115005_10000128_pt1 | contig 52769 bp, 51 predicted proteins | sample ArcOceMetagenome_FD_87163 | JGI IMG/M metagenome (GOLD analysis project Ga0115005, IMG submission 87163) | Marine eukaryotic phytoplankton communities from Arctic Ocean - Arctic Ocean - Greenland ARC118M Metagenome | ecosystem: Environmental > Aquatic > Marine > Oceanic | place: Arctic Ocean... | reverse complement strand
TCAGAGTTACTCTCAGATGGACCTGAAATTAAGAGAGGAGTTCTCGCTTCATCAATTAAAATTGAATCGACTTCATCTACAATACAGAAATTATGGATTCTTTGAACGTAATCCTTAAGATCAAATTTCATATTATCTCTTAGATAATCAAAGGCAAATTCATTATTTGTCCCATAAGTGATATCTGCTTTATAGGCCTCTTGTCTTAATTCATCATCCATATCTTGAACAATGCAACCGACAGTTAGACCTAACCACTTATAAAGAACTCCCATCTCTGCGGCATCCCTTGAGGCAAGATAATCATTAACTGTAACAAGGTGAGCACCTTTTTGAGTTAACCCATGTAGATAGAGTGGGAGAGTTGCTGTTAAGGTCTTTCCCTCTCCAGTTTTCATTTCCGCAATTTTCCCTTCACTTAAAACAATTCCTCCAATGATTTGAACATCAAAGTGTCTCATTTTTAATACCCTTGTACTTGCTTCTCTAACAGTTGCAAATGCTTCAGGTAAAATATCATGAATGGTCGAGCCATTCTCAAGATATTGTCTTAGTTTTGGAGTTTGAGCTTGAAGTTCACTATCGCTGAGTTGCTTCATTTTTTCTTCAAAGCTTTTTATTTGATTAAGTAAAGGAGACATTAATTTTATGTCCCTATCTTGTTTTGTTCCAAACACTTTTTTTAGTACATTTTGTATCATTTTTTCTCCGTTATTAATTTAGCACAAAATAGAGGGGGTCAACCGCGATGCCATTAACCCTTACTTCATAGTGAAGGTGCGGCCCTGTTGAATAGCCTGAGCTTCCAATATTAGCAATATGATCACCTCGTTTTACGCGATCACCGTTTTTAGTAATAATTTTTTGTGAATGGGCATAAATCGTTTCTATCCCGTACCCATGGTCAATTTGGACAAAAAGTCCAAAGCCTGCTTTGTTTCCTGCATATGTTACAATCCCATCTGCTGGAGCAATGATTGGAGTTCCATAACTTGCTCCTACGTCTAATCCCTCATGCATTTTTCGAACCCCGGCCGTCGGAGAAATTCTATGTCCAAAATAGCTTGTGATCCAACCTTTTGTTGGCATGATTGTTGGTGTGGATTTTAAAACTGATTCTTTATCTAGTAGGTGTTCATCAAGAGTGTGAATTTTTAATTCTAAAGATGAGGCTACACTTTTTATTTTATTGAATTTATAATGAAAAGAAGCAAAATGATCTGAGAGCTCAAAACTTCTTTTAATGAGATCAGAAAATTTTTGTGTGATTTTGTATTTTTGAGTTAAACCAAAATTCGAGGCAATCTTAATATCATATAAATTTTTAAGTTCTAAGTAATCTGGATTAACAACATAATTCTCAAAGTTTAATAAGTTATTATCATCAAGTTCTACAGAGTCATTGGTATCTCTGTCTATCTCAATACTTTTTGAGCCATGATCATCCATCATCATTTCTTTTTTATCATCAGACTCGGGAACTATTGCTTTGGTTTTTTTTACGTCTTCAAGACCTGTAATAATTCTGAGTTTGTTTTCAAACGTCTTAATTCTCTGAAGATCATCAGATAGAGAATTGACTTTCATTTGAAAAAGTTGAATCTGTTCTCTGAGTTGTCTATTTTCAAGGCTTAAATGCTTATTCTCAGAAATCTGTTGTAAAATTTTCCAGTAATCATAAAGAAGGATACCGACTAAAATTGATAGTAGTACGATAACAAACGCGATGGATCTCATGAAGACACCGGGAATTTTAAAAGACTTAACTCTTTTATCCTTTTCGGGCACAATCATAATAGTGTAATGCTTATCCAACTTATTCACTCCATGAATATTGAAAATAATAATAGCTATTGTAAATTGAGCAAAATGATAATGCAAACATTGAATATTATTATTTAACAGCTAATAAAATAACTGAAATATTATCTTGTCCACCATTGATATTAGCTTGATTTACTAGGTGCTGCGCAGCATCTGTCAACTCGTCTTGCGTCGCGTTTCTAGGATTCTGAATTTTTGTATTCACAATATTTAAAATATCTGAATCTGAAACTTTTCCATGAAGCCCGTCTGAGCAAATAATAAAAATATCATGTTTAGACATTTTATATTTATACACATCTACTGAAACGTCTTTTTCAAAACCAACTGTTTTAATAAGGATATTTTTTTGGGGATCATTTCTTGCGCCTTCTCTATCATAAACCCCTAAATTGAGTTTTTCTTGAACGAGTGAATGATCTCTTGTCATTTGAAATAGTTTACCATTATTAATCATGTAAACTCTTGAGTCCCCAACATTGCCAATGAAAGCATAAGTTTCAGTAATTAAAACGGAAGATATTGTTGTTCCCATTCCTTTGAGTTCTGCATTCTTTTGCCCATGGTTAAATATTTCATTATTAACAAAACCAATAGCTGAGCTAATTAGTTTTTCAGGTTCAACTTTAGAAATATTTTTCTTGATAAATTCAGGTAGTATTTTGACAGACATTTGAGAGGCTATATCTCCACCGTTATGGCCGCCCATCCCATCTGCTACAACATAAAAATGATGCTCTTTGTTGACACAAATAGAGTCTTGGTTTGTTTTTCTTTTTTTTCCAATGTCTGATATTCCACTCGCTATGACTTCCAAAAGAGCTCCTAATTTTTCTAAATAAAATCATTATATATCTACTCATCCTTAGGTGCAAAAGATTTATTTTATGTGACCCATTAGTAGACAGAATGACACCGGTAAAAATATACATAAAAAATTATATATTCATTTAATACTTACGAAAAGGGTGTAAAATATAAATAGATTTAAGTACGAATCTAATTCGCTTGTTCATTGGAGGAAATATGAGTATCGATATCCAAAACTTTATCGAAAAAAATTATTCGAAAGAAGACTTTTCACATCTACATTGGGAAGGATCGTTTCAGGATTATATTAATCTTGTCGTAAAGAATCCAGCAGTATGTCGAAATGCGTTTCAAAGAGTTCACGATATGATTATGTCATACGGAACTTCTACATATACAGAATATAAAAAAGAAATTACAAGATATCATTTTTTTGATGATCCATTAGAGAATGGTAAAGATGCTATTTTTGGAATTGATGTTCATTTAATGAAACTGGTTAATTTTTTTAAATCAGCATCTCGTGGATATGGGACTGAAAAAAGAGTTCTTCTTCTTCATGGACCTGTTGGTTCTGCGAAGTCATCTATCTCGAGACTATTAAAAAAAGGGATTGAGCATTATTCTAAAACTGATGAGGGTGCTCTTTATACTTACGAATGGGTTACGAACGAAGTCACAGAAACTCTTGGTGGAGCGAAACACTTTGAGAGTCCAATGCACGAAGAACCTTTAAAACTAATACCACTAGAGGTAAGAAAACAATTTCTTACTGAATTAAATTCAAAAATTGATTCTCCCTATAAAATTAAAATCAAAGGCGAAGTCAATCCTGCTTGTCGTTTTATTTTATCAGAGTTCATGAAGCAGCATAATGGTGATTGGAATACTGTGATGAAAAAAATAAGAGTGAAAAGACTCGTTTTATCTGAAAAAGATAGAATTGGAATTGGTACGTTCCAGCCTAAAGATGAGAAGAATCAAGATTCCACAGAATTAACAGGGGACATAAACTATAGAAAAATTGCTCTTTATGGTTCTGATTCAGATCCTAGGGCATTTAACTTTGATGGTGAGTTTAACATCGCCAATAGAGGTATTGTTGAGTTTATAGAGATGTTAAAACTAGATGTCGCATTTTTATATGATTTACTTGGTGCCTCTCAAGAACAATCAATTAAGCCTAAGAAATTTGCGCAAACTGATATTGATGAAGTTATTTTAGGCCATACTAATGAGCCTGAGTTTAGAAAACTTCAATCAAATGAATTCATGGAAGCTCTTAGAGATAGAACAGTTAAAATTGATGTTCCTTATATTACGAGACTAGATCAAGAGGTGAAAATTTATCAAAAAGATTATAATAGTGAGACACTTCCTCACATGCATATTGCTCCTCATACTTTAGAGATGGCAAGTTTATGGTCTATTTTAACAAGATTAGAAGAGCCTAAAAAAGCAGATTTAACAAAACTTCAAAAGTGTAAATTATATAACGGAAAAACACTCCCTGGATATAATGAAGACAATGTTAAAGAGCTTCGTAAAGAGGCCGTGAGAGAAGGTTTAGATGGAATATCACCAAGATATATTCAAGATAAAATTTCAAATTCTCTGGTCAAGAACTCTCATCTAGGATGTCTAAATCCGTTTATGGTCTTTAATGAATTAGAGTCAGGGCTTAAACATCACGGTTTAATCAGTTCACCTGATCAACTGGATAGCTTTAGAGAAATGCTTGCAGTCGCGAGACAAGAGTATGAAGACATTGTTAAAAATGATGTTCAAAAAGCAATTAGCGTTGATGAGACTGCAATTGAGACTCTTTGTGCAAACTATATTGATAATGTTAAAGCTTATACAAGAAAAGAGAAAGTTCGTAATAAATACTCTGGAAAACTTGAAGACGCTGATGAGAGATTTATGAGATCTATCGAAGAGAAAATTGATGTCTCAGAAGCGATTAAAGATGATTTTAGACAACAGATTATTAGCTTTATTGGTGGTCTTGCTATTGAAAATAAGAAATTTGATTACCGAATGGATGAAAGACTTCATAGAGCACTTGAGTTAAAACTATTCGAAGATCAAAAAGATAGTTTTAAACTGACAACAATTATTTCTAATGTTGTAGATAAGCAAACACAAGAGAAAATAGATGTTGTAAAAACAAGACTAATGAAAAACTTTGGCTATTGTGAAATATGTGCGACAGATACATTAAATTATGTTTCTAGTATTTTTGCTAAAGGTGACTCAATAAAGTCTTAAAAGATTTAAAGTCGAGGAGAGTTTGTGGATCATCCTATAAAAAGAGATCATGCAAGGTTTAGGAAAATTGTTAAAGGAAAGATTAGAGATAATCTTCGAAAATATATTTCCCAAGGCCAACAAATAATACCAAAAGGGACTGACCAATTTAAGGTCCCTATGCCTAGTATTGATATACCAAGATTTAAATTTGGTGGAAAATCTGAAGGTGGAACAGGGCAAGGTGGCGGTGATCAGGGAGATCCAGTTAATGGCGAACCAGGTGATGGAGAACCAGGTCAAGGTGAAGCTGGTGAAGGTGAGGGAAATAAAGAGCTTGAAGTAGAAATGAATGTTGAAGAGCTTGCTAAAATTTTAGGAGATGAATTAGAACTTCCTAAAATTGAGCCTAAAGGTAAGCAACAAATGTCTTCGACTGTTGATAAATACACTTCCATTGGAACAGTTGGCCCAGACTCTTTGAAACATCTTAAAAGAACCTATAAAGAAGCATTAAAAAGACAAATGTCTATGGGAATCTATGATCCTATGGATCCTAGAGTTGTTCCCATTAGAAAAGATTATCGTTTCAGATCTGCTGATACAAAAATCGAAATGCAAAATGCAGCTGTCGTTATTTATATGATGGATGTATCAGGATCTATGGGTGAAGAACAAAAAGAAATTGTTAGAACCGAATCTTTTTGGATTAATCTATGGCTTAAAAGTCAGTATAAAGATATTGAAATTCGCTATATCATTCATGATGCTACCGCTAAAGAAGTTGATGAAGATACATTCTTTAGAACAAGAGAGAGTGGAGGAACGTTAATTTCCTCAGCTTTTAAATTGTGTAAGGAAATTATTGAAACAGATTATAATCCAAATGAATGGAATATTTATCCCTTTCATTTCTCCGATGGAGACAATTGGTCGGCAGATGATACGAAAGTTTGTTTAGAACTTTTAGACAATTTTCTTCTCCCTAACTCAAATATGTTTTGCTATGGACAAGTAGAGAGTCGCTATGGCTCTAGTCAATTTTATAAAGACCTCTCTGCAAAGTACGGAGCTGATAGTGAAGATGTTATTTTGAGTAAAATTAAAAATAAAGAAGCAATCCTTGATTCAATAAAAGATTTTTTAGGAAAAGGTAAGTAATGCTTAGATCAAAACCTATCAATGGAAAATTATTAGACCTTCAAAGAGAAATTCAAGGCTATGCTGATGAATATGGCCTAGATTATTTTCCACAAATTTTTGAAATGTGTGACTATGACACCATCAATATTTTGGCCGCTCAAGGTGGTTTTCCAATCAGATATCCTCACTGGAAATTTGGGATGGATTATGACCAACTGTCTAAAGGATATAGATTTGGTATTCAAAAAATCTATGAGATGGTTATTAACACTAACCCTTGTTATGCTTATTTATTGGAAGTAAATAATTGGCTAGATCAAAAATTAGTTATGGCCCATGTTTATGGCCATAATGATTTCTTTAAAAATAACAAATGGTTCTCAACTACGAATAGAAATATGATGGATGTTATGGCCAACCATGGATCAAAAATTAGAAGATACATGGAAAAATACGGACAAACAAAAGTTGAGTTATTTATCGATAGAGTTTTATCTCTTGAAAACCTGCTTGATGGAACACATCTTTTTGAAACAAATGAGATCTTAGTCAGTAGAGGTGAAACAGAAGAAAAATTTATTGAAGAGACTGAGAATGGAGATTATGTCGTTGATGATAGATCAAGTGCACTAAAATCCTATATGAGAGTGGAAAAAAAGAAACAAAAAGATAATTTTCAAGGTCCTTCTGAGTCTCCTGCTATGAATGCAGAGAAAAATACTGTCAAAGGTGAAAAGGATATACTTAGATTTTTGATTAATAATGCACCTCTTGAAAATTGGGAAGCAGATATTATTTCATGCCTTAGAGATGAAGCTTATTATTTTTTACCTCAAAGAATTACAAAAATTATGAATGAGGGATGGGCGAGTTATTGGCATTCTAAGATTCTAACTCAAAAAGCACTCAATGGTTCTGAAATAATTGATTTTGCAACAAAACATGCTGGTGTGATGGCCATGAGTAAGCAAAATATTAACCCCTATAAAATTGGCTATGAACTTTTTCATGATATTGAACACAGATGGGACACTGGTAAGTTTGGTAAAGAGTATAACGAGTGCACAAATATGTATGAAAAAGAGAATTGGAATACAAATGCGATGCAGGGGCGTGAAAAGATTTTTTCCATTAGAAAAAGTCATAATGATATTACTTTTATTCATGAATTCCTAACGCCTGAGTTTTGCAATAGACAACAACTTTTTACTTATAAATTTAATCCAAGAAATCAACGTATGGAAATTGACACTAGAGATTTTGAGGCCATTAAGCAAAAACTTTTGACTCAATTAACCAACTTCGGATCCCCTGTCATCTCTGTCGAAGATGCAAACTATAAAAATAGAAAAGAGCTTCTCTTAAAGCATGAGCACTACGGTGTTGATTTGGATATGAAGTTTGCGGCAGAAACTATGAGTAATCTTTATTCAATTTGGAAAAGACCTGTGAGTTTAACCACGAAGTATGAAGACAAAGTTGTTATTTTTCAATTCGACGGTAAAGAGCTAAAAGCGGTCTCTTAATTTAAATAATCTTAGGGTCAAGAATAAAAACATGACACTAAATATCCCTGCCAAAAATGTTTTTAAAAAGTTTTTTGTGGTGTCTGATTTCGGGCTTGTATTTATGGTCGCACAACTGCCTAGCAGGGAAATACCTAGCACATCTAGTTCAGAGTCGTGTGGATATAAATACGTAATTCCATCAATATCATCTTGTCCTAACCATTTTTGAAATTTTCCAGAGATATTATAATACATTAAATTATATTGATACTCTGAGTGTCCTAGTCCAAATGCATGGCCTACTTCATGGGCAATAATCGCTTCTACATCGCCTTCAGACTTATTTTTTAATGAGCTATTAGCATGTGCATTTAAAATAAGAACGGCTTTGCAAGTACTACCTGTGCATTGCATTTTTGCTGATCCTAGAATCCCCGGTTGATCAAAATCGGTTGCATCATCATTACAACCGGCCAAAATCGTATTTGATTTTGTTTTTGCAATTGCTGCAGTATGGTTATCTCCATCAATATCAATTGATGTATCTATCCCTTTTACATCCAAATATAATGCAGATGTAGGGACAGCATTCCAAAACCTTTTCATGGCGCTTTTTATTAGTGTAACGTACTTTTCCGTTGTAAAACCAGCTCCAGAACAATCTGTGTCGGCCACATAGATATCAATTGAATTTTTATTAAATCCTTTTCCTGTATTTGAATTAAGTGTAAATGCATATACATTCGAAGTTAGGAGGGTGACTAGGATAATTTTAAAAATATTCATGGCTCACCTATAAAAGTTAATTGTTAATAAATAATTAAAAGCTCTATTTTCGAGCTTTTGAAAACTCATCGTTTGTAAATCAAATCGTAGTCCATAATTTCTTGAAGCGAAAAATGCTTCTCCACCTATGTTTAAAGTGGTGTAATAGCTGGTAACTGTTTTATCAGGGGAGGGAAAGGTTGTCTTGCTATCTCCATTATCGAGTGTAATTCCACCACCTTTACCAATAATTCGATACCAATTATTAGTTATGCCGTATCTGAAGGTAAAGTTGTCAGATAGGACTCGACTGAAATTATAATTGATAAAAACCTGTTCTCTACGAATATTTTTTGGGTTGTTTAAAAAGTATGAATAACCTATTTCGGGCATAAAATAATTCATTCCACTCATATGGAGTTGAGTTCCCAAACCAATATAGGGGTTAAGTTCAAATACTTTTGTATCACCCTTTGCATTGACCTGTGCTCGACTTAAATAGGGAACAAAAGTCCCAGATGAAATCATTTCAGCGATACAGTTATGAGAAAATATAATGATGAGTAAATAAACATACTTCATTAATAATGATATAGTCGATTATTTAGCTCAGATATGATTAACTGATCGTAGAGATCGACAACCTGCTTCATTATAGCCAAAGCTTCTGGAGCTTGTCCAAAAATTTTCTCATTGATTTGGTAAACGGGCATAATTCCACGAGTTGAAGATGTAATAAAGGCAAGATCTGCATCTAAAATATCCTTTGGGTAAAAAATTTTTTCCTCTACATTTATTTTGTTAAGCAGACATAGTTCAAGAATTTTCTTTCGAGTGATCCCTTCTAGTAAACCTGTCGCAGTGGAGGGTGTATAGATACAATTATTTTTGATCATCCATATATTGAAGGTTGTGCCTTCTGAGATTTGGCCAAGGTTATTGACCATTAATGCATCATTTGCGCCATATTTTTTGGCATCGGCCATGGCCATAACATTATTGAGGTAATTTCCAGATTTTGCACTAGGATTTGTCGCTTTTTTATCGTTTCGTATTACATCTGAAATCATAAGTTTGATTCCAGATTTATAATAATCTTCAGGATGTTGTGTTTGAGGTTTTACAATAATAACTAGATTATTGTGGGTTGATTCATTTGGATCAAGTGTTATAGAGCTCTCGCCCCTTGTAAGAATAAGCCTAATATATGCATTTTCGACTTTAGAAGCTTTGAGCGTTTTCAGAATTTCTTCAGTTAATTGTTCTCGGCCGTAGTTTAAGTCCATGTTTAAATAATTTGCTGATTGTTCTAAGCGGAGTAAATGTTCCTCTAAAAAAACGATTGTACTTTTTTTAGAATACATCACCTCATAAATGGAATCTCCATATAAAAAACCACGGTCAAATATTGAGATTTTAGCGTCTCTAGATGACGTGACTAAGCCGTTAATATTAACGATTGATTCATTATATAAATGAGTGAGTTTATCTGTTTTCACTATTGAATAATATCAATTATCTTTCGAGTTTAAAAGATAATAGTGATGTTAATCGACGAGTTGGATAAGATTATTATCCAGCTCTTCAATTTCTTTTTGATTGACAATAATTGTTTCTAAAATAGGCTCATCTATTTTTTGTTGAGAATAGTTTTCGAGTAAATTTTCTTTCATATGCTCTAGGTCGATATCTTTTTTAGCACTTTCAAAAATGCCTTCCCATGATATTTGTGCCATGAGGGCCCAGCATGAACTTCCATCGTTTCCGTTACAAGCATTATGAAGATGAAGAGCAATATCATCATATTTTTCCATCTCAATAAGATTATAGATAAATAATTGCGAAACTTCTAATGGCTCTCCTTGATTGGAGTTTTTTCTAATTTTTCTTAAAACAATATTTGCTGTTTCATGTTTCTCAAGCATAGTTAAAAAAGCACTCAAAATCGTTGCACTTTCCATTTTCCTATTTTTTGTAAAATCTATTTTTTGAATATAGCTTAATCCATCGCTCCACTGTTCTAATTTCCATGCCAAAGGAGCAAGCCTCTCTAGTGCATTTTGAGAATTCTCTTTTCTTTTGAGAGCAAGCTTATACTGAGCATAGGCCAATTCATATTTCTTTTGATAGAGTGATAAATTACCTTTAAAGATTTCTGTATTTGAACTCGTGCTATTTTCTAATAACTGATAGGCCATACCTAGTTTATTATCTCTATAATAATTAAATCCTATCAATTCACGTAGACCTTCATCTTCAAGAATGGATTGATCAAGGTATTTAAAACGTGGATGAATGACATCAGATTTATTCAAGTAAAGGGCAAGCTTTAAAAAAATTCGAATGAATTTTTTTTCAGTATTATCTATTTTAATATTTTCAAATAACTTTTTCGCATAGTTTTTATCATTACTCGTTTTTAAGTTTACAAGGGTGTTCATCCAAAGTAAGTCTGAATCAGAATGAGAGAGGCTAAGCTCATAACATTTTCTCCAACTTATTTTTGCATTTTCTATTTTCTCCAAAATGAGGTTTGATATCACTCTCATAAAACAAACTGGAGCTTCAGTGTCTAGATCATTGAATTCTGGTTTCGACAGTATTTTTATGACTCCTTCATATTTTCCTTGAATGAAATCGATTGTTGCAAGATAGCGATAATAAATCTTCTTTATTTTAGGACTCTCAAGGTTTGTACTGGTTAATAAAGCTTTCGCATAATCAAGGTTACCATTCAAAATATAGTACTTTGATTTTCTTAATATATTTTTATCATTTTCAAGAATCTTCTCAGATCTTTTAATTGAATTTATTTGAACTTGACCGTTATCAATCGGATAAGTAAATTTCGTTTCACTCAATGCATTGGTAACATTCAAAAAGAATAGACTTAGGGAAAATATAACCAGTGACTGTCTCATAATTTAACCTATCGTTATTAATGGCGATAAGTTTATGAATTTAGGAGTTTTATGAAATATGTCATTTGTTTCCTAGTCTTAATAACTGAGGCATATGCTTTAGTTCCTATTGAGGGGCTAATCTTTGGAAACGTATCTAATATTAATCAATATGATCCCTTTGAAGGGATGCTTAACTTTAACAAAACCTATCAACAATCAGATAGAGCCGAGTATATAAAGCTAAAATTGTATCAAGGTATACTGAAAGAGGGAGAGAGTCTTGTAAACTCTTGTGAGTTCAGTGAAAGACTCAACTACTCATCTGAATGGACGAAATTGTCGGCAGCAAAATCAGTTGCATCGACACTTCAATATATTGGACTTGGTCTTACTGTTAAGGCCATCGGTGCTTACTCAAAGAAAATACAAATGAGTGATGAAGAATATGATAGTTTGGTGAATAATTTAATTTCTAATACATGTTCGCAAAACCTGAGTGTTTATTCTTTGAAGTTACTGAAAGATAATTTACTCTCTGAGAGAGGTGAAGATAAAGGTTTTTTTCTGCCTTCAATAAGCCAAAGTTCTTACTTTTCGAATAATATGAAAAATGGGCAATCGGAATTGAGTACGATTAAAAAAGAGTTTAATCAAACTCTTAAAAATTTTCGTGCTTTTTGTTCATGGAATTCAGATCCGCTCAATTTTAGACTCTTAGTTCCTTATCTTAAAAATCCTTTTATTATGACGATTATACGTAATCAATTAGATGGAGTTCGTTTAAATATTAATCCTAAAACTTTAGAAGTTGAAAAAATTGCCTCAAATAGTACCTCAATGGTAGCTTGTGAAAATACTGTTTGTAGAAAGCGCTCAAAAGAAGCTTTTATGAAACTCTACCCTTTAAGACTTGGGAGTGAGAAAATAAAAGATGATTTAGATGGTCTTTATTGTGAATTTTTTTCTAGACTAAGATTAAAAAAAACAGGTGTAACAGTCGTTGATAAATGGATTGATAATCAAAATTTTATTGATAGTAAGCTTGGTCCTCTTAATTTCATTGCTCTATATACTGGTGTACCTGAAGTCATAAATATGAGTGATAACCTTTCTGATATTAAGCTTCATTTTAAAAATGAAATAAAAGAAAAATGGGATCACTGGGCAAATAAAAAAGTAAATCAACTCTATTTCGATCAAATGTATGAAGAGCCACTGGAAATTGAGCTCATCTCTCAGGTTGAAACTGAGAATATTCGAAATGGGGACTTTAATATTAAAATTGATATTGGGCTGAGTGAAATAGACAGAGTGCTTCAGGGGGTTGATAAACTAAAAGCAAATATAAATTTAGAGTACCCTGCAAAATACTTAGCTTATTTAAATCAAGAAATTGCTTACGCTTACAATAATAGTCAATATAAAAAGGTAAAAGAAATTGAAGCTAGATTTACTGATTATACAAAAGAGCTTTTAAATAAAAAAAAGAAATATTTCTTTAAGGCCCAGTGGAGTGATGAACTCAGTCTTCGGATTTCTAATGAAATTTTATTACAAATAAATAAATATCAAGGTGGAAGGCTCTCAAAGTTATCGAAGGGTTTTGTCAACATTCCCATCGAGTTTAGCTATGGTTTATTTGCGTTGCAATATTTACATAAAAAACATGAATTTAGTATAAAAGAACAAAGAGCATTGACTTTCAGATAAAAGATACCATCTTATTAGGTATGAAAAAAGAAAATGACGAAATTAAGAAAAAATCAAATATAGAAATACTAGATGCTGAAGTAGAAGAATTTCAAGACGATTTAGATGAAGCAATTGAAGATTTTATAGAAGTCCTACCAAAGTCGACAGAATCAGAAATTGAAATTATTAACGAAATACTTCCTTCATTATTTAAAGGGACAGACTTAGTTCCAGCTGGACAGTCATCAAATCTTGATCCTCTACAGGTCTATCTACGAGAAATTTCTCGCTATAAGCTATTATCCTCTAAAGAAGAGCAGGACCTCATCAAAAGACTAACTGAAACTGGTGACATTGAAGTTGCAAAAAAACTTGTGATGGCCAACCTTAGACTCGTGGTTAAAATTGCGATGGAATACAAGAGTGCTTATAAAAATATTATGGATCTTATCCAAGAGGGAAATATGGGTCTTATGAAGGCCGTCTCAAAATATAATCCAGATAAAGGAGCAAAACTTTCTTATTATGCGAGTTGGTGGATAAAGTCTTATATCTTAAAATTTATCCTAGATAATTTTCGTCTTATAAAAATTGGCACCACAGCGGATCAAAAAAAATTATTCTATAACTTAATGCGTGAAAAAGATCGCCTTCTTAGTCAAGGAATCGAGCCTGAAACAAAACTTTTATCAGAAAACTTAGGGGTCTCAGAAAAAGCAGTAGAAGAGATGAATCTGAGATTAAGCTCGAACGGAGGAGAAGTCAGTTTTGATTCGCCAATAGGCTCTGGGGATGGAGACTCCTTTTTATCTGACTTTTTAGAAAATGATGATGAGAACTTAGATGACGCAATGGCACATAAGCAAGGTCTCAAAATTCTTGAAGATAAACTGAGTGGTTTTATGGAAGATTTAAAACCAAGAGATAAAGAAATCTTTAAAAAACGGTTACTTAGCGAAGTACCTCCTTCATTGCAATCCATTGCTGATGACTATGGAGTGAGTAGAGAGCGTATTCGCCAAATAGAGGCCAGACTCCTTGATAAATTAAAGGTTTACATGTCTGAATTTATTCGTTAAATATACCCCATTGTAAATATAATCTAAACTCGGTTTCAAAGGTCTATAGTTAACAACGCTTTGATACTTGGTTTAGATCTTAAGGAGAAAAAAATGTTAACAAAAGCACAGAAAGCAGAAATCATCACTAAGTTTGGTGGATCAGAAAAAAATGCAGGTAAAACAGAAGTTCAAGTTGCACTTATCACAGCTAGAATAACTTATTTAACTGAACACTTTGGAAGTCATAAGCATGATTATCACTCTAAAAGAGGATTAATGAAAATGATCGGTCAAAGAAGAAGACTTTTAAAATACTTAAATGATAATTCTCCAGTGAGATATCAAGAAGTGATTAAAGAGCTTGGATTAAGAAAGTAATAATTACGAAATAAAGAAGGGAGCTTTAAGCTCCCTTTTTTATTTTAATATTAGTGAAAATTGTTTAAAATAAAAAAGAAGTTTAATGAGTATGTGTTTTAGAGGATAGATGGATTAATAATATATTTGTTAATCCATCTATCTTTTAAACCACCTCATTAACACTTCCTTTAATTAACATGACAAAGGAGTTTAAATGTTAAACAACAAAAAAGAATTTAATTTTAATTATGGTGGTAGAGAAATCACTATTGAGACAGGAAGACTAGCGAAACAAGCTGATGGAGCTGTTCTTGTCACTAGTGGTAACACTCAAGTTTTAGTAACTGTATGTTCAGCTTATTCAGTGAATGACGGACAAGATTTTTTTCCATTAATGGTTGATTACAAAGAAAAATTTACAGCTGCTGGGAAATTTCTTGGTGGATTTATGAAAAGAGAAGGGCGTCCATCAAATGATGAAATTCTATTAATGAGAATGATTGATAGACCACTTAGACCATTATTTCCTGAAGGATATATGGCCGAAACAATCGTTATGGCACAAGTTCTCTCTTTTGATCCAGAAGTTGATCCACAAGTTCTTGCAGGACTTGGAACTGCAGCTGCTCTTGAAATATCTAATATTCCATTTGCAGGCCCAATCGGATTTTGTAAAGTTGGAAAAATTGATGGAAAGTTAGTTCTAAATCCATCTCATTCTCAGTGGGCAGATTCAACAATTGAATTAGTTCTTGCAGCTTCTAAAGATGCAATTATGATGGTTGAGGGTGAAGCAGCAGAAGTATCTGAACAAGAAATGCTTGAAGCTCTTCAGTTTGGTCACGATAAAATTAAAGAATTCTGTGACGTTTTAGTGAAAATTAAAGCAGAAGCTGGTAACACAAAAAGAGAGTGGATCTCTGCATCAGCAAATAAAACTCTTACTGCTAAAATGGAAGACTTTTCATCTGATGCAAGAGCATGTCTAAGCATCAATAATAAGCAAGAAAGATCATTAGCGATTTCAGCTTTAAATAAAAAAGTTACAGAAGCGATGAAATTAGACCATGAATCTTTTGGTATCGAGTCCGCGTCTGTTGCTTCTAAAGAAGCATATAAAGGAGTTGATGATCTTCTTTATAAAATGATGAGAAACGATATTCTAAATGAAGGGAAAAGAATTGCAGGGAGAGGACTTACTGAAGTAAGAACTATTGAGACAGAAACTTCTGTTTTAAAATCTCCACATGGATCTTCATTGTTTACAAGAGGTGAAACTCAAGTTCTTGCTACTGCTACAATCGGTGGTAAAGAAGGCGAGCAAATGAAAGACTCTATTTATGGTGTCTCGTTTGATAAATTTTATCTTCATTATACTTTTGCTCCTTACTCAGTAGGTGAAGCTAGAGGTTATAGAGGTGTAGGGAGAAGAGAAGTTGGACATGGTAATCTTGCAGAAAGAGCTATCAAGAAAATGATGCCTGTTGATTATCCATATACTGTAAGACTAACTTGTGAAGTGACTGAATCAAATGGTTCAAGTTCAATGGGTTCAGTTTGTTCTGGTTCAATGGCGCTAATGGATGCAGGTGTTCCTCTTCAAAAACCAGTTGCAGGTATTGCAATGGGATTGATTAAAGATGGAGATAAGTTCCAAATTTTAACAGATATTTTAGGAGATGAAGATCATTTAGGTGATATGGACTTTAAAGTAGCTGGAACTGATAGTGGTATTACAGCTATTCAAATGGATATCAAGATTACTGGTATTACAAATGAAATCTTTGAAAAAGCAATGTCTCAAGCAAAAGAGGCAAGACTTCATATTCTAGGTGAAATGGCGAAAACTATTTCAACTGCTCGTCCATCATTTAAAGATGGTGTTCCAACTATTAAAACAACGACAATTAAGCCTGATAAGATTGGGGCATTAATTGGACCTGGTGGGAAAAACATTAAAGCGATTCAAGAGAAGTACTCTGTTTCAATTGAAATCACTGAAGAAGGACTTGTAAAAGTTCTTGGTGTAAGTGCAGAAACTCTTGATACTGTTTGTTCGTTAATTGATCTTCAAATTAATGGCCCAGCTTTAAATAGCGAATATAATGCTGTTGTTGTATCAATTAAAGAATATGGTGCCTTCGTTGATATTGCTGAAGGTGTTTCAGGACTTTTACACGTATCAGAAATTGCTGAAGAAAGAGTTAAAGATGTTAATGATTTCGTAGCAGTTGGAGATCAAGTAAAAGTTAAAGTTCTTGAGATCGATAGATTTGGAAAAGTTAAATTATCTGCTAAAGCAGTTAAGCCTCTTCCAAACAAAAATGGTTCTGCAAAGAGTAGTGATTCAGCACCAACAAATGCATAAAAAAATATCTACAGAAATAATTAATGATTTTCAAAAGGGACCTATTCGTAGGTCTCTTTTTTCTAATGGAGCAACCCTATTAGAGCATTCAGCAACAGGGTTTGCTGGGGCGAAAATTAATATTAACTTTCTTGCAGGCTCAGTGTTTGAGAATGAAAATCAACATGGCATGGCCCATATTATTGAGCACCTTTTATTTAAAGAAGTAGGCTCATCTCTGGTATCAGAACTTGAGCATTACGGCGCAGAAATAAATGCTTATACTTTTAAAGAAAATGTTTGTTTTGAGTTAAGCTGCTTGGCGCGAAAGGTAGAGGATTTACTCCCATTATTTTTGGATCTGATTTTCAATTTTAATTTTACAGAAGACCAATTTAGAAAAGAAAAAAATGTGATTATCCAAGAACTTTTTGAAGATAAAGATGATCACGAAACTCAAGGACTAGAATATATTTTTAAAAAGAATTTCCCTCTAAACTTAGGTCATCCTATCGGTGGGGAAGCGAGTCTTATAAAAAAATATACAATTAAAGATATTCAAAGTTATTACAAGAAATATTTTACTCCAAATAGACTTATTATTACGGTTGTCTCTGGACTTGAACATACAACTATTGATCATACATTACTTAATTCTTTTTCAAAATATTTTAAAGCAAAAGAAGATAAACCCTTTAGAATTCAATCTTTAAAAAAATCAAAAAAAATTAATCATTTTGTAGCAAGCTATAAAAGAAAAATTTCATCACCAATACTTCTTTTTTCATTCGATGGACCCTCTTTGAGCTCACCAGATTATTATACTTATGCTATTTTAGATGAAATTCTTTTTGATGGGCTTAGTTCATTATTTTTTAAATATTTTAGAGACAGAAATCCTTATGTTTACGGTTTTGGTTCAGCTCTGAATTCTTTTAGTCCATGCGCAAATTACGTTATGATTTTTAATACTCAGACTAAATATATCCCAAATATAAAAAAAGAGATAAAAGACGTTTTGCTGCAATGTAGCACTGACGCTTCTGTTTTAGATAAAGTCGATTTTATAAAAACAAGATTAGTTGAGAGCTTTGAGCTCGCCTTTGATGATCTCAATGAGAGAGCTGAATTTATTGCTGATAATGAAATTTATCAACTAAATGAGCTCGATATTAAAATTATTATAGAAAAGATTTCTAGGGTATCTGTTAAGGGTATTCAAACCTTAGCAAAAAAGTTATATATGAGTGATTACAGCATATTAACGATTCAAAGTCAGGATTTATAATGAGTACGATTAAAATTAAAAAATGTGATCATTTTGATAGTGAATTTCCATTACCAAAATATGAAACAAAAGATGCCGCAGGAGCTGATTTAAGAGCTTCTCTTCCTAATAAAGATCAGTTTATTATCAATCCTGGAAAAAGAGTTTTAATACCTACTGGACTTATGTTTGAAATTGAACCAGGTTTTGAAGTTCAGATTAGACCAAGATCAGGCCTTTCTCTAAAAACAAATCTTCTTGTGGTAAATTCTCCTGGAACAATTGATGCTGATTATAGAGGTGAAGTTATGATCATTTTAGGAAACTTTGGTGATGAAGCCGCCATTATTAATCATGGAGATAGAATTGCTCAGATGGTATTAGCTCCTATAACTCAAGCTAAATTTGAATTAACAGAAGATTTAACGTCAACTGCTCGCGGTGCAGGTGGTTTTGGCTCAACTGGGGTTAATTAACTATGGATTTAGAAGTTAACTACGATAAATTAAATTCAAAAGATGAAGCATATTCTCAGGTTAAAGAAGCGATTACGCCAGAGTTACTTGCTAAGTTTCAAGTAAAAGCGGAACTGTCATATAAAGAAGATCAGATCATTGCTAAAGGCAAAGGGTTTGAATTAGTTTTAAATTTTACAGACCATTCATGCCAAGTAAATTTAACTTTATCATTACTCTTAAAAGCATTCAGATCGAAAATAACTTCAGCATTAGAAAAACAAATAAAAAGGATCGTATAGGTTTATGAATCATATAAATGTTTTACCAGGAAATAAATTAATAGAAGTTGAAGATGGAGCAAATCTTAGGACAGCTCTAAATTCTGCAGGATATAAAATAAAGTCTAAATGTGGTGGCTGTGCGAGTTGTGCAGACTGTGTTGTTGTGATCAAAGAGGGTGATAAAAATATTTCAGATATTAGTTTTGAAGAAAAACAATTACTCGGAAATGTCTTTCATATCACTCAGGAAAGACTTTCATGTCAAGTTGAAGTCTTTGGAAATATTGTTGTGGATGTTTCTGCACATATTGAAAAGAAAGCCGTAAAAACAAATAGAAGAACAAGAGAAGAGAGTATAAAAATCGTACAAGAGAGAAAAGAGAAGGCCAAAGAGAAAAATAATATCGTTCGTGAAGGCGGTAAAAAAAGACCTAAGGCTTTTAAGACTAAGGAGCAAGAATGAGTACAACTACAGATGCAGTAGAGTCGAAAGCTGCTAAATTTCCATCGCAAATTAAGTATATTGTATGGAATGAGGCATGTGAGAGATATTCATACTACGGTATGAGATCAATTTTAGTTATTTTTTTAGTTAGCTATCTAGGGCTAGATAAGCTTCAAGCAACAGGGGACTATCATATGTTCTCAGCAGCTTGTTACTTATTTCCAGTTCTAGGTGCTTATATTTCAGATAGATTTTGGGGAAAATATAAAACAATCATTATATTGTCCCTTGTTTACTGTTTAGGACATGCCTTTTTGGCCGTTTTTGAAGATTCTCAAACAGGATTTTATTGGGGACTAGGGTTAATTGCTCTTGGATCTGGTGGGATTAAGCCTTGTGTTTCAGCTCACGTAGGGGATCAGTTTAAACCTTCACAAAAAGCATCACTTCAAAAAGTATTTGATGTTTTTTATTTTATGATTAATTTTGGATCATTCTTTTCGACTATGATTACTCCTTGGACATTGCAAGCTTATGGACCTGCAGTGGCTTTCGGTATTCCTGGTATTTTAATGTTTATTGCTACTTTTATCTTTTGGTTAGGAAGAAATCAGTATGTTCATGTTCCGCCAACAGGCCCTAATCCACATGGTACGGGAAAAGTTATTTTTTCTGGATTAAAAAATCTAGGCAAAGGAAAAGGATTTTTTGGAGGAGCAATGCTGGATCATCCAGAAAACTCAGTAAATGATCTTAGAGCAGCTTTTAATGTTGGAAAAATATTTATTGGTGTAACCATTTTTTGGGCGTTATTTGATCAACATGGATCTTCTTGGGTATTACAAGCAAAAGAGATGAATCTTGATGTCAATCTTTTTGGTTGGCAGGCAACTCTTCTTCCATCTCAAATACCGGCTCTTAATCCAATTATGGTTATGGTCTTAATTCCATTTTTTACTTTTGGAGTTTATCCACTTTGTGAAAAAGTTTTTAAAACAGAAATGACTCCACTTAAGAGAATGAGTGGAGGTATGTTTGTTTCAGCTGCTGCGTTTGGTATTGTCGCTATTCTTCAAATGTATCTAGATGGTGGTGATAAAATTTCTGTATTATGGCAATTTTTCCCATTCTTAATTATTACGATGGCAGAAGTTATGGTTTCAATTACAGGTCTTCAATTTGCTTATACTCAAGCTCCAAGATCAATGAAATCAACGATTATGTCTATGTGGCTTTTAACTGTATTTTTTGGAAATATTGTCACGGCATTTTTCTCATATACAGCAGAAGCACTCAGTCTTAATGGAAGTTTATTCTTTTGGTTCTTTACTGCTCTTATGGTTGTTGCTGGTGTACTTTTTGTATGGATGGCAAAGAATTATAAGATGCAAGATTTTATGGAAAAATAATTTTTATCATTTAAAATTTATAGTGAAAAGGGGAGCTAAACTAGCTCCCTTTTTTTATTTAGAAACTTTATCCCATGGAAATGATCCATAAACTGAATAGTCATAATTATCGTCAGCTTCATCAAAGCTATCATTTAAATCAAGATTTGATTCATCTGCAAAGTGGCACTGATTCGTTCCTGCATCAAAGACACCCTGGTCCTCAAAAATATCATCCCAGTCTTTAAAGTCATTCCAAAGTTCAGTTCCATCTTGTTTTGTTTTTTGAAGGTCCATATATTTTGTTCCGGCCGAGTCAGCATCACTTGTTTGTGATAAATAACTATAGCTTGAAGAAAATTCTTTATCCCATTCTCTAATGAATAATCTTATTTGTGCTTTTGTATCTCTCGCTTTATCTAGACATTTAATTCGATAATAAGGTTGGGCTCCAACAGCAGCATGAAGTGCATGGTGAGAATATCGGTAACCTTCAATTGCTCCAGAGACAGCATCGTAGTCAATATCAGGAGAAAATGTTTGAGCATCTCCTAAAATATCCGTATTATAATTAATTTTTTCTACTTCAGATCCACTTAGAGCAGTATTTGCAAAACTATCAAAGTCAGCTTTTGTACTAGATGTATTTGCGCAAATTCTTGAAAAATTTGCTATATCTAGGTTTTGATAAAAATGTGACTTGCTATTTGGAGATCCATATTCCCAAGATTTAGAGAAATATTCTAAATCTTTGTTGTCAAAAATAAATTCTGAATAGCTAACATTATGATCGCTATCCTCATTGATTGCCTCTGCGCCAACACCACCAACACAAGACTTTATAGATCCTCCACATTTAATGTCAGAGCCCTCAGTTAATTCCATTATATTATTAGCACCATTTCCGCAAATATTTGGTGTTTCAGCGTCATTATCATGATCAACTGAATCGATGGTAACATTAATAGGAGTTCTAGAACCAATATCACAATTTGGATAATTTTTTGATGGATATTTTGTTGTCCAGTCATATTGACAAGCGTGTTGCTCACTTGTGAGTTCAGTTGTAAATGTTGAAGCTGTTGTATAAACAGTATCACCTATTGCTCCTGCATATGAATCAAAGGTATTGCCACAAATTGACTGATAAGCATCACTACAGACATCATCACAAGTAACGTTATAATAAGTTTTTTTCGATTCCCCTATTGGATAAGCGTTAAATTGATAAGGAAGATATTCAATATATTCACAAAGATTTTGATCAACTTGTAATTCAAACTTCACTCCATTAAAATGCAGATCTAGTTCTTCTACATCTAGTACACAGTCCATAGCATAGGCCGTATCTGATTTTGTATAGTCTTCAGAGTTAAATCCAAGTGTTGGCGCTTTTAACTCGCAGGCAGATTCGGTAGAGCCTGACTTATGCATTAAATACGATAACTTCGTGTCCATTTTGTGAACAAGCCTGATCGATTTATTTTTAAATTTTTCAACTTCTGAGACAGTTTTGCTAATAGATTCATTATTTTGAATCTCTTCTGAAATCTCTTCAGTACAACTGATTAGTCCCAGCGAAAATACAAAAATGAATAAAATGTTAATAAAAGTGTTCATAAATTCCCAACCTTAAATTATTATCCCACTTTAACTATCGGTATTTATTAAATCGATATTAGTCTTTTTTATTTATTATACCATTGCCCTGTAGTCGGATTATAAACTCCTACGGACAAAATTAAGCAAATATCTGATTTTACACTGTTTATTTTCATTTTTTTAGCTACAATAAATATAATGAAAAAATATTTAGTTAATTATTCATCTCTCTGTGCCAAGGTTTTATGCCTTTTCATTGCACTAACTACACAAGTTTATGCCGCTAAATGGGCAACGATCGTATCTGATAGGGCCATTGTTTATTCTGATCTTCAAATGTCCTCAGAAATAGGATTTATAGCCAAAGGAAAAAAAGTAAGAATCGGAGAGGTTCTTCGCAATAAAGGAAGATTAGTTCCTGTGATTGTAAATGGAAAAGTGGCCTATATAAAAGTCGCTGATATTCAAAGTAATGCTAATTTAGTTGCACTTCAAACTGCAACAGAGAGAATTAAATCCAAGATGGATGAAAAAGTTGATGAAAAGAGAATTGCTATTTTAGGGCAAAGTCTTATTTCTAATATTGATTTTGGAAAAGATTTTGGAAGTATTCGATCCGAGAATTATACTTTTTATGGTGGAGGAGTGAGGGGATATTACAAAAATATTCAGACTGGAGTGGGGTACCGATCAACGATAAATTACTTTACGACTAGTAAGGATGATTTAACTTATACATATTTGGGGTTTGAGGTTGATGGATTATTTTCATTTAACAAAAATAAATATTTTGATCTATCATTTTTTTCAGGTTTAATTCTTGTTCCTTATTCTCAAATTAAATATTCTAGTTATTTTACAATCAACGGCTATGGTCTTGGCGGACAAGTTGGGGCAGATATGCGTATATCCATTGGTTCAAAATTATCTCTACACCTTGACTCTAGTTACCAGATGATTAAATTATTTGGTTATAGCTTACCTGAAAATCCAGATTTTCCTGACGATGTTTCTCCACTTATGAATGCTGTTAAGTTTGGACTAGCACTCTCTTATGAGATTTAGTAAGCATAAATGATATCAAGAACATCAATCCTAGGAAATATTAATTTCTTTAACCCTTTTATGGCAAGATTGTTCAATTTAAATTCATGATCATAAATATTTTTTAATTGTTTGTTTTTTATTTCATTTTTTTTGTTAAGACTATGATGACCTATTAATTTTCCTAATCTCATTAAAAATAATTTTCTGTGGTCTTCTAAATAAGGTGGAAGCTTATCTTGTAATAGTAAGAGCTCATCAAAAAGGTAAGAGAGGTCTCTTTTGTCACTCTCATAAATATACTCGATGACTATAAAGAAAAATTTACAAATATAACCTTCAGGATACTCTGAGAGATACTGAATGCTCATTTGAATTTCATGATAGGCCTTGGAGATATTGCCCATATCAAACGATGTTTGAAATGATGCCATTAATCTCATTCCTTTTTGATAAGAATTCTCTTTTATGTCCTCATTATTTTCTTTTATTTGAATGGTTGAAAAAATATGAGAGAAATGTCTTTGATTTTTTGAGAAAAACTTTGGTGCCATTCCGAGTTGATAGATAGCACTTTGGTTTTTGGCATCAAAACTAATCGCTTGAATACTGCTTGTGTTAATTGGTCCGAGCGTCCAGTGTTTTGCTGATTGAGCTTTATGTTTATTATCTTTAGTTAGGATCTTTAATGTATCCATTGAAATATTTTTAGAATCATCAATATTAAAGTTTTTAAATCGATCTTGAGTATTTCTATATCTCATTAAGCATTGATCTAAATTTCCGTAGGGTTGAATTTCTAAGTGCTCGTTTTTCTTAATTAACGGTCTATTGTTAAAATATAGATACTCATGATCTCTGATATCGTATTTTTCTTGATAAATTTCATGCCCATTGATATCAATACTTAAAATTTCCCCATTAGAGTCACTTAAATATAATCCCCAATAGCTAATGCTCTTTTTATCTTTAATAAATTTTAATGCTTCTCTTATATCTGCACATTGAAATAAAATATCAGCAGCTAACATGAAAATGGATTCACCTTCAAAGTTAAAATTCTTTCCATGTTTGTAGTGAAGGGCGAGAGTTAAGCCTTTCTCATTCATTCCACTAAATGATGGTAGGGGGATTCCTGAAGTTGAAAAGGAAAAGACCTTATATCTATTTGGGAATTCGTAACTGATACTTCTCTCATATTTCTCAAATGATCCACTCAAAGCATAATCAAGAATTCTGTTATGGATAACCCCATCATTTTTTTTGTCATAAATAAATAAGGAAGAACAGCCTGGTATGAGTGAGAGAAGATTTGGAGTAAATTTATTAAATGAAGCCACAAGCTCTGGTAGTAAAAAGGTAAAGAGTACATCAGCTACAGGTCTCTCAAGGCCTTCGGCATAGGCTTTTAATTCTAAATAATGATTATTCGGCTTCTGATAAATAAACTTACGACTAAAATCAGTAGTAGACTTAATCAGTTGGGCCAAGTAATTATTTTTAGCACAAAGCATTGATGTCTGCTTGTACACTTCCTCGTAGGAATTTTTGTCCTTTTTCCCAAGTACATAAAAGTTTTCTTCGGGATTACCGAATAAATGAATGTGATTTTTATTAGATTCCATATGTCTTTATTATAGTGGAGGTAAATATATGAAACAATCTTTTTTAAATAGTGAATTTTTTATTTTTTCTTGTTTATGTATTTCAGTGATTAGAATTTACTTGGAAGTTATAAATTTTAAATTTGCCAAATTGCCTATGACGAAAAAAATGGGCGTAAACGGAGAAAAATTTCATAAAATGGGCTTTTATTTCTGTGCAGGCTATATTATTTTATTTGCCCCTACTTTTCTCTTTCGCTAAGATAGTAGTGGACTCTTTCGTTTTTACTATTTAGGCTTTTATTTTCATAGACTTTATTTTTTAGACTATCGATTTCGTCCGAAATAGTCCTAATATAAATATCTAGTTTGAATTCTCCTTTATTTTTACTCATTTGATTCAGTTGATAGAATTTAGTTATAAACGAGGAGTCCTGCTTACTTGTAAGGTTAAAAAAGCTATGATTTTTAATGGATTTCCAAAGTTTCCATGGATCAACTTTTGGGTCTAGGAGTTCAGAGAGAGTTAAATAAATAAATGGATCTGATTCAAATCCATCACCAAAAAGAACTAATTCATCAGGTATACCTGTCATCAGTAAAATATCAATGAGTTTATTTAATTTATAGAATCCATGAATCTTTAGGTCTTTAGTTGTTAGTCTCCCATCAAATAGTGAAATAAAATCTCTATAATCTTTTAGATAAATATTACTCGCAAAAATCTGATTTTGATAAAGCCAATCTCTTATGGCCCGTTCATAGAAATGTGGTGAAGCAGACAAAATAAAAGGCTGAAAGCCCTTATCTATTAATTCTTTTATATGTTCTATTGTTTTTGTGATAGGGGGAAAATAATTAAGTGGCCTATTAAGTGAATAGTACATCTCTTTTGGGGTAGAATACTTTGTGTCCACAAGAGTTTTGTCAAAATCAGAGATGAGAATTTTGACAGGATTATTGATTTGTAATGGGAGAAAGCTTCCCATGTGAAAATCAACTCCAGGGATCTGAGATGTTTCATAGGCAATAATATTTTGAATCTTTTTCTTTTGGGATATGGCCGATCTTTTTATTTCAAAATTACCATAATTATCTGAATCATATTCTTTATTGAGGATAATATTTTTTTCTTCATCAAGGCCTATGAGCTTTATTCTATAATTCTTCTTACTAAATAATTTTATACTTTGTATGGGAATTGAAAAGCTCTCTTTTTCAGATTCAAAATCAATTGAACTTGTCAGAGATGCTCTAATCGAGAGTTGATTGTTGCTAATTATTGCTGAAAAATTTACCATTATTGGTCTAATCATGTTAAAATTTTAACTAATTTCTAATCGTAAGAAAATAACTATTTGAGGTTTTATGCTTGAAATGAGATTGATTATTCATGGACGTGTGCAAGGTGTAGGATATCGCTATAGTATTATTGAGCAAATCGAAGAGAATCAAACCTATGTAAAAGGACATGTATGTAATTTACCAAATGGATCAGTCGAAATAGTCGCTCAAGGTGATATAGAAGCTCTTAAGGATATTAGGCGATTTGCTTCAAAAGGCAGTTCTAAATGTCTGGTTAGAGAAGTAGAAGAAGTACTGTCTGAAATACCTGAATACACTTACGATTCTTTTGATATAAAATTTTAATTAGGCTTTCTCGATTTCAAAAATAAGCATTCCATCTTTATATGATTTACTTATCTTCTTCGAATTAACTATATCATCAACGGGAATTTTTGTGATATAAGATTCTGTTTTCTTCACTGTATCTTTTGATCCATCCTCATCAACTCGAGTAAAATCATAATCTCTATCCATAGAAACTTTTACTTCTCGGTTGTAGGCAGTTAATTTTACTTTATCGACTTCATGCTTTGGTACGGATATAGAGACGACGTATTTTTTATCCTGTTTATTATCATCAATAGTCGGTGCGAGGTCTGTGAAGTGATAAAAGGAGTCTTTACTTCTCTCAAATTCCTTATTTGCCTCTATTGTTAATTCTCCTCTCAATCGATTCATAATTTGCTCTTTTTTACCTACTAATTTTTGCATAAGGTTAGAGTTTTTCATGAAGTTATTTTCGTATTTTGTTTCGAATTGTTTGTTTAAATCAGTTTGCCGTTTTGTTTGAGTATTTGTTAATTTCTCAATATTCGTTTCATAAATATTTGATTTTGTTTCCATCTGTTTTTGATATTTTCTTTCTTCATTTGCAATTTCTTTTTGATTTGTAATTTTTGTTCTTTGCATAGCATTGTAGAATTTTTCATTCTCAACTAGACGTTCTTTATAATACTTCGTTTTATCCATCTCTTTAGTCGCAAGCGCATCTTGCTTTATAGAACTAATTTCTCTGTTTTCGGAGCTTTTTAATTCATTTTCTTTATTATTGATTTCTTTGGAAATCCTTTGTTGTTCAAGTCTCGCTTGATGAGAGACATCATCTATAATAAGTTGTGCATCTAGTTTTGTACTAGCAATGGCATCTTCTGACTTTATTTTTTCTAACATTAACTTTTCTTCGTTTAATTTTAGAATTCTTTCTTTTTCTTTATCTGTTTGATTTTTAACATTATCTAATGAATCTTGAAGATTTTTATAAGTACTTTCATTTCTTTGAACTTTTTGTGCCATTTTTCTTTGGTGATCAGAATGAATGGCCAAATTTTCAAGATCATGGGACATCCGAATTTGATTTTTTTGTTTATCATGATTTGTTTTAAGCTTTTCAATCTCGAGACCATGTTTTTCTCGAAGATTATTTAATTCTCTTTTATTTGACTGAAGAGTATTGTTTTTATCAATTTGGTTACCAATATTCATTTTTTCAAAATCTCCTCATTAAGCTTTTTATAAGGAGAGTCGCAATAGTCAGCCCTGTGACCTGTATGCCCTGGACAAATCCAAGTACGTAGTAAATCTAGTTTTACTAAATTCGATCCTCCATGGTAACTAATAAAAGTTTGAGGGTCATAAGAGGAGATTACTATTTGTGAATTATTTTGATCATTAGCGGTCTTGATATTATTTTTTAAAATATATTGGTAGACACGATACTCAGCTGCAACGCTAAATGAAACTAAGAATAGGAGCGTTGCTATGATTTTCATTGGAGGCTTTTGATTCCTTTTAGTTGTTCATGTTCTACCATTTTTATAAATGATCTTATAAACTCTTCTCGGGAAATTTTATCCATTGAGATTAATGCTGTCTTCTTTTTTTCAATTGTTCTATGTCTAGCAAGTTGCTTAAAAACATGTTGAACGTTGTGTGAAGCCTTTCTTATAGTAAGATGATGCTTATCAGCGAGTGACTCTGATACCCATTGACTAAAAAATAATGGATAATGCCCTTGGCCTGCAATTTTTACAAAGTTTTTATAATCAGAATTTGTTGGTTTCATTTCTACCTTCCTATTAACTATTAGTTTAGCTAATTTTTAGGTGCAATTTAAGATGGAGATATTTTCCACCTTTTTTAATTTAGATGTATAATGCTTTTTGGAGAGTAAATATGTTAGATCATTTATATTTTTGCAATTTTTGCCGCACAAAAATAGAAAAAATTGAATTAGTTCAATTTGTAGAAGAGCATTCAGATAGAGGATTTTGTTCAGAGAAGTGCATAATGGATTTTTATAGGCCTTATATGAATGCCTTAGAAGAAGAGGAATCTCTTTTTCGTCATGAGCTGAACTTAGCAAATGAAGAGGAATTACTTGAGTATCTGGCTAGTGACCATCATATGCAGGCAGCTCTTTCATACCCAAGTGAAATTTGGGTTTATCTTGATGATCTTGATCAGACATTTTATACTCATATTTTGAAAATTGATGAAGGTAATGCTTATTTTATTATAATTTGTTCGTATGTTGAAAATGGACCCTCATTTGTCTTTTATCGAACGGCCACAGTTTCTCTTGATTTACTTAGTAAATACAAAAGAGGTGACTTAAGAAGTGATATTATAGAGGGCCAGGTTAGGAAAAATGATCAAAACCTTTCAAAAGATCTTAAAATACCAACTGAGGTACTTGAAGAAGTAGAGTTAAAAAAATCTCATTTATTAGCTGAAATGTTAAATATTAGAAAAGAGATCGATATCAGTTTTGAGAAATTTTATCTCTATGATTCTTATATGGGACAGAGTTTTGAATTTCCGGATGAGATTTATGAATATAGAGATGATGATGGAGATAAGCTTCATATCTACTTAAAGTCAATAAAATCAGATGAAAATTCTTTTTATTATATTGTCATTAATTTTGCCTACGAGTATCTCTCTGAGGATGGCCTAAATAAATTAGTTCTTATACCTATTATTGGATTTCCTACTATAGATAAAGATATATACACTCATTACTGCTTAGGAAATAAACTCAATCAAACCCTTAAGAATTAGATTGAAATTTGTTTGTAGAGATTAGCATAGTTTTGCACAAAGCTTGTGCATATTTGATTTGCATAGTTTGCAGCTGCTTGCATACAACTATAATCATATTCACAGCCTGGATATGCCTTCATGAAATCAACCTTAGCAGACATGCATCCCATATAACTATTTAAAGCATTGGCCTTAAGAACCATGATACCGTTTATTGTTTCTGATCTCTCTTTGGTAAGAGTCATTGAATAGACTTTATCAGCTTCATTATGAACACACTCAGCAATTCCCAATTTAAATGAATTACCATTTGATTGAATGTTTATTGGAACAAAACATGTTCCTACAGTTGAGTCAGTACTTTTCATTTTAAGTTTAAACTTTGTCTCAGTGGTGCTATTTTTACAAACCCCAAAGTATCCAATTTGAGATCCTCCGTAGAATTGATAATTTATATTACAATTTTCAAATCCTGCTTCTGTAGTAGGGTCTGGAGTTGTTGGAGTTGTTGTTCCACCATCAGTTGTACCGCCACCATTTGAGCCATCTGTAGCATTGTCTGTTCCATTGCCAGATGTTCCCGAACTTGAAGGAGTTGTGGTGTAGGTTGTTCTTACCTTTTGAGGAGCATCACAAGCTACAGTTAGAATTAAAATCACTACTAAATACATTTTCTTCATAAGATCACCCATTTTAAGTCAATACTTAATCGGTCAGATTACTAATTTTCTTAAATTTCTTTTACTATAAAGTTAAGTTCTTAATATTACGATAATCGTGTATGCGTTTTTACATCTTATATGCTTTGCTTATTTGCTCTCTTGTTTTGATCATCGGAACTGGTTTTTATATTATGCCGGGTTATCTCTATCATAAAACAGTTAACCGAAACGAAAGTAGTCCATGGTTTAGGCTGCAAAGGTATTCTAAAGTTTATTTAGCAGGAAAAAAAGAGACAGAAATAAAATCAAAAGAAATTAAAAATAGAAATTTATGGAAAAAATTTCATGTCGGAGATGTGAAAATTCCTCTACCTCACAAAAATCCATTTTATTTTGTCGTTCCAAATATTCAGTATGATAAAGCAACTCGAACAACAAAGTTTGGATTTAAAATATTAAATGCACAAGATGATAAGATCATGGAAATTCTATTTTTACCTAAGTTTGGTTTTCCTGATTTTTTAAACAATCAAAAAGGATTCGAATTACCAATTGTTGCTCATCAAATCCAGAAACATTCAACAGATGAGATTTGGAGAGATGTTCTTACAAAAGATATATCAAATTGGAATATTCCCATTAATGAGATGTTTTATAATCTTTATCTTTTAGAGTTTAGATCACAAATTTTTAAAGATAATATAAAGTCTTTTAGAATGATTTCTGAAAATAAAGGTCTTGTTGCCCTCGATTATGGAAATAACGACTTCAAAGCTGAGCTCGTTATGAACAAGAGAGGTGAGGAGCTCTTATCTTTTATCATTATTTCTCGAATTGGGGATAAAGATGCACAAATGATTAGAAATACGTATATTGATGAAGTTGAGTACCTTCCATCTACACCGTCTCTCGCAGATATTATTTTAAGAGAGTTTAAATCTTTAAAATATAATGAGCAAGTTGATCACGAAGGAATGCTTTATCTAACCTCCGCCTGGAGTCATGATATGGATCGATACCAGTATATTGAGAGTATTATTTATTACTTAGAGCGTGGCTATAAAAATGAAAAACAGCTAGAGCCGTTTTATCGATATTTGTATTATCGATATAATAAGGTATTCTCAGCAAAAATGATTGAAAACTTAAACTTAGAATCAGAGATCATTTTGAAAAAGAATATTGAATATGAAGAAAAGACAAGGGCATTTATAGAGAGTAAAAATAATTCAAAACCTATTCCAGAGAAGAAAGCGACTGTAGAAGAGGAATATGAACAAATTATCAAGGATACCGCAAAGAGTAAGAAAAAAAGTCGAACAATTAGAATTGATTAATTAATTTTATATTTTAAATAATATTTTTCCATTTGTTGAATAATTCCATGGGTTAAATTTTTAATGAGCTCTTTATTGTTTTTAAGAATCTTCGTTTCTTCATCCATGTAAAGAGATCGATTAATTTCTATTTGGATATTATTTATTGAGCTGATCGAATCATTAATATATCTTGTTATATGGCCGCCAAAATAAGGATTATTAATATTTACTTTTGAATAGCTTCTTTGAAGTTCATCACAGATATTGTTGATAAAATCTCGTTCACAACTTGAGCCTTTATCCATATTGATATTACTGATACAGAAATCCGGCCTTATTTTCTCTTGGGTTGGATTAATTTTCATATGATAATCTTCAGCAACTCCAGGCATTGAGTGTAAATCGATAAAGCTTGCGATAGACATTTTGCCTAGAAGCTCTTTGCAAAGAGTATTAATGATGTCGAAATAGGGCGAATAATATGTCTCTAAAAGCTCAAAGGACTTATCTTCACTGGGCTCACTAATGACTATCTTTTTACCTTTTGAGTTATTCTTCCAATTTAGAAGAGCTAATTCTTTGGAACGATTCAAATCTATGGCCACTCTACTGATATTGGATTTAATGACCGCTATCCCGTTTTCCTGAAGCTCTTTAATATCTACAAGCTCATGAACCCTATAATCAACATCTTGTAAAAGATCTTTTTCAATATTTGTTAAAAACGGGAGGAATTCATCTGGAATATTCTCACCAGAATGTGGAATTGAGACAATTCCAATAAATCTATTTTTTGGTTTGTAGTATTCTAGTATGGGTGATTTTTTATTAATATTATTTATTTCCATTTCATATCCTTAATGTTTATATGTAAAAAATACCATATATTGTAATCGTCTGTCTAAAACTTCAAAATAATTTGGTATGTAGAAAAGAAAAAATTTAGGTGAATCTCAATGAAATTTCCAGGTAGAAGACAAACTAAGCATTATTTTCCTGTTACAGAGAAAGGGAGAATCTCTTTCAATGAAGATGAAACAAAACGTGAAAATATATATATTGTTGGAATTGATCAATTATTAGTAGATATAGAAATAAATGTTTCTTTTGAATTTTTAAAAAAATATAATTTTGAAAAAGGTCAGTCTTTTATAATAGATGATGATCTTTGTGAAAAAGTACACACAGAATGTTTAAATGATGGGAATGTTCAAGGGGAGTTTCCTGGTGGAGCTGTTGGAAATACTCTTCATAATTATTCTATTCTCTCCGATGGTCCGTGTTATGCATTAGGATCAATTAAAAAACAAATTCATGTGGGTGATTACGCATTTAAATACTTGTGTAAAACTTCCGGCCTTGTTGATATGAGCTATTTACAGTCCTCTGAGAAGCCAATGGGACGAGCTCTTTGTTTTATCACTCCTGACTTAGAGCGTACTTTTGCAATCTCAAAAGGCTGTATGAATGAGTATTATGTCGAAAAACTACCAGTAGAAGTTATTACAAATGCTTCAGCACTTTTGATCTCTGCTTATACTCTTCGAACTGAAGATGAGCCTATCTACCATGCTACAATTAGGGCCTGTGAAATCGCAAAAGAGCATAATATTCCTGTGATAATGTCTCTAGGGACAAGTCAATTAGTTGAATCTAAGGTCGATTTTATACGAGAGTTTTCAAAAAAATATGTCACCGCCCTAGCGATGAATCAAGATGAGGCCATTTCTCTGACTAAAATATCAGATCCTCTTTTAGCAGTGAATGAAGTTTTAGAATACGTTGATATCGCCCTTGTGACAGTTGGAAAGCGTGGCCTTTATTTGGCAAGCTATACTGACTTTGATGTAAAAAGAGAGACTAAAGAGCCGCTAGTGACAAAATCAATTGTTAATTATAATGAATTTGAATACTCCAGAGCAATGAGAAAAAGCGATTGTAAAAATCCAATTAAAATTTTCACACATATAAATCCTTTTAATGGCGGGCCTCAAACAATAAAGAATACTAATGGAGCAGGAGATGCAGCACTTTCAGCTTTAATTCATGATATTTCGGCTAATTGTCATCATCGAAGTGTGATTCCAAATTCTCCAAAACATAATGAAACCTATTTGACCTATTCTTCTATTTCTCAAATAAGTAAATATGCAAATAGAGTGAGCTTTGAAGTTTTAAATCAAAATTCACCAAGGCTATACAAAGGCTTACCTGAAAAAGAAGATTCTCTTGAGGAAGCATATTGGAGTAAATAGTGTCAGATCTACAAATTAGTCGAGATGCACTTTTAAACGAATACAAAGGAAATTTGTTTGAGTTTCTTGTTTGTATTGAAATTGCCTCAAAATTTGATCTCTTAAATAATTTTTATCATGATTTAAATCCTAGTGCTCAAAAAATGCTTGAACAACAAGAGAGTTTTTTGAGAAATTACTATCCCTATTTAATTGTAGAATTACCAAAGCTTGCTCATCAAAGCGTTCAATCGCTTGTGGATAATATTACTATTGAATCTGTTCAAAATGTTTCAATGATAGGGAAGTCAATGTCTTCACATAAACTTGAAAATTTTTCTGAAGAAGATATTGTGATAAAAACTTCGGATCGTGATTTAAGAATTTCTTTGAAAATGGCGAAATCTGGATCTTTTGTAAATTCAAAAAGTGCAGGACTAAGATCATTTTTTACAAAATATTTTTCTGATTTTGATTCCAATCATCTCCAGAATGATTTTAATGAATTTTGCAAAAGAGAATTTGAAATGACCTCCTATGAGCTGCACCGTGAAGTAGGATTAGAGTATTCTGGAGATTTTAAACTCTGGGAAGATAATCATTATCCTGTATTGCCTGGCAAGTTGGACCAAAACCTAAAAGAGATTCTTTATGTTTTTTATGAAAAAGTGAATGATTTTCTTTTTGATTCTATGACTCATTTTTTTCAAACAAAACCTCTTGTCTTGTCCCAAATGCTTAACCGCCTAAAAGGTTATAGCTCAGATGATTTAATTCAGTTAACTGCTTTTTATAAATTAAAAGATGATAAATTTGTTGATTGTCATTTTTTAACTCAGACCCTCGAAGCTTCTGACCCCATTGTTAAAATCGTAAAGAAGTCTAAGGTCCTAGATATTTATTTTCAAAACTCGATTTTACAAATTCGAGTTAAGCCAATGAATAAGTTCACTTCTAAATCTTTTAAAATTAATTGTGCTGTAAAGTACTTCTAGATTTAAGATACTTTTTTTAGAAAATACGGCTTTTGAATGATAGATTCATCTTTTTCAAGAAGTGGATTTTTCTTTTCGATATAAGAGCTCGTATCGTCTTTAATGACAAAATGAGTTGCAGTATCAAGCCATAGATCTTGATTCTTAGGTTTTAAGAGAAATTTTCTACCAAATTTATCTACCTCAAATCTGATACATTCTTTTAAGGTGTTGATCGTCTCATTAGTTAATGACTCTTCTGGCTCAACTAAGAAAACATATTCACTTTTAGACAAAATGGCCTTGATAATAGTTGTTAATTTTAATTGATCAGCATTGAGAAGATTTACTGGTATTGTGAGGTCACCCAATTTTTGAATAAGATCTATTAAAAAAGGGTTTGTAAGAGTGTTAAAAAATTCAATCAAATTATTTTCTTTATCTCTAATTAAACTCGTTGGAATAGAATCTAGTAAAAAATTTTCTTTGATACTTAATTTATTATGGATAGAGTCTTCATTCCATGAATAGGAAAAATCTATAATTCCTTTTTTACCTCTGAATTTTAAAAAATAAATAAAATCCTTAAGTGGATTTATACTAATTTTAAAAAGCTCCGTGGGCTCAAAAAGGTAAATAGTCTGATATTTGATCGTTATTACGTTATTCATTATTCTCCTATCGACAATTTTAACAACTTTTTTAATTTTTACATTTAGGATATAATTTACCTAGGGGGATATATGTCAAATAGTGGTGCTGATTACACGGGTAAGAGAGTTGTTGTTGGGTTAACTGGTCGAATTGGTTCGGCCGTAACAGCTTTACTGCTAAAAAAACAAGGAATGGAAGTTATTGGTCTATCCATTGTTACCAATTCAAGTGATAGCTTTTCAGACAATAAACTATACCCTAAATGTCATATCGAAAATCTAGATGCTGTCAAAAAGTTTTGCGAAGATTTAAAGATTCCATTTTATGCAACTGACGGAAAAGCTCAATTTGATGCAGATGTTCTAGATCCCTTAGTCGCAAATAAACTTACTGCTCAAGCAAATGTCTCATGTTTTAACTGTACTAAAATGAGGCTTGATATACTTCTCAAAAAAATGGTTTCCCTAAAGGCTGACTATATTGCGACAGGGCACTTTTGTAAAATTCAGAAAAATCTTAACTCTGATGAATTTTTTGTTCATGCAAACAATGATAGAGCTTCTGATCAGTCGTTCCTACTTGCAGGTTTAGAAACGAAATTTTTGAAACATTTAATCCTTCCTTTAGGCGAGTTACGGCAAGCTGAGATTGAAAAAATTGCTCAAAAATTTCAGCTAAAAATTCTTAATAGTAAAAAACAAGTTGGATTTTGTTTTACAGAAAAAGAATCTTTTTTAAAAACAACCTTGTCTAAAGTTCCAAAGTCGATGCTCAAAGAGGGACAAGTTTATAATGTTGATACAGATCTTTTTCATGGGGATCATGATGGAATTGTTCATCATTATGTGACAGAGAAAAATGTAACTTTTAAAGGAAATAGTCATCAAGATAGAAATCTCGAAATTGTTGGATATGATTTTGTCAAAGCAATGATTAAAGTTGGTTCGAGTCAAAACTTATCACAAAAAGGATTTCAGGTTATAGATCTTAAATTAAGTAAAGGACTTGATAGAAAAAAACCAATTACTTGCTTTATTAAAACAAAGTTTTCAGATGAATATTATGAAGCTCATCTATTTTTTAAGAATAATCAATCTGCTTTAATAGAACTCGATGACGAAATTTATCCTCTTATTCTTGGAGAGTTTGTCGTTATCTTTGATCGCGATACTAGGAATGCGAAGGTGATAGGGCTTGGAAAAATTGGAAATATAGGCCAATTCGAATTAATTGATCGAGTAGATGAGTTTAAGAGCAAAGACAACGATGAATTAGGACAAAAAACTAGTGAAATATTTCGATTTTAATTGAATTATTTGACATAACTCGTTATAACTCCACTATGAATATTGAAGAAAGAATAGCTTTTCTAAAAAGCTATAATATTTCTATAACAGAAAAAGATATCGAAAAAAATCAAAATATTAAGGCCATTGTTGGAATGAGTGGTGGTGTTGATTCTTCTGTTTGTGCCGTCTTATCCAAGCTCATGGGTTATGATACTTTAGGTATCTTTATGAAAAACTGGGAAGAAATTGACGAGCATGGAGTGTGCTCTTCTGAAGCTGATTTTCAAGATGTAATCTCTGTTTGTGAGAAAATTGATATTCCCTACTATTCTCTCAATTTTTCAGAAGAATATAAAGAATATGTTTTTAATGAATTTATTGAAGAATACAAAAAAGGAAATACTCCAAATCCAGATATACTTTGTAATAGAGAAATCAAATTTAAAGTTTTTTATGAAAAAGTTAAAGAGTTTGGAGGAGATATTCTCATTACAGGACATTATTGTCGAAATGAATTTATTAATGGAAAAATGAATTTACTGAAGGGACTAGATGATAATAAGGATCAGTCTTATTTTCTCTATGCAATAAATGAAGCTGTTTTGAAAAATGTATACTTTCCCCTAGGGCACCTTGAGAAGTCAAGTGTAAGGGAAATCGCTCATTATTTTGATTTAACAACGAAAGAAAAAAAAGACTCAACTGGTATCTGCTTTATTGGAGAGAGAAATTTTAAAAATTTTCTAGGACAATATATAAACTCTCAAAAAGGTAATTTTGTTAATTTAGCAACAAATGAGATTCTAGGTCATCATGATGGAATGTGCTTCTATACGATAGGCCAAAGAAAAGGTTTGGGCCTTGGTGGCCCTGGAGGACCTTGGTTTGTTGCCCGAAAAGATATTGAGACAAATACCGTGTTTGTTGTCGAAGGGGAGGAGCATCCAGCTCTCTATGCTAATGGACTCATTTGTCACGAATTAACATGGATTACAGGAGAGATAACTTTTCCCCTAAAGTGTAGGGCCAAGATAAGATACCGCCAAAAGGACCAAGACTGTCTTGTCACAAGAGAGGCCAGTGGATGTTTAAAGGTGATGTTTGATAGGCCACAGAGGGCAATCAGTGTCTCTCAATCTATTGTTTTTTACGATAATGATATTTGTCTAGGTGGTGGGCAGATTAAAGAAGTTTTAGAGCAACATTTTTTAGAATAAACTACCAATTACTTTCATGATTTAGATCTTTTTGTGCCTTATTTTTAACTCTATCTTTTGAACTAAATCCGATACATTCTTGTCCTGAATTTGCATCTTTGACAGCTAATGAAGGAAGCTTTGCAGATTTGATTTGGTAAACCCTACATCCATAGGGAACTCTTTGGTCAAAAGTGATAAAAAAATGTTTGCAATCTCTACATTTCACAATTTTCTCCTTAGTAGAGGATAGCATTTTTAAAAATCATACGTGAAAAATAGAAAAAATTGCCTAGAGAATTAGGAAGCCTTTTTTAGTTCAGTATGTTTTTTGTCACCTGATCTTTTTAAATAAATTTCGTTAAATTTCTCGTTAAGATGTGGATACTTCCTTATTACAGCAAGAAAGTCTTCTTTTTTAAATGTATAAAGATCACAATAAGTTTTGGTTGTAACATCAGCTGTTCTTATCGTATTTTCTAAAAGAGCCGTTTCTCCAAAAAATTGTCCGGTTTTTAGTTCTGATAAAATCTTATCACCAATAGAGACCTGAACCTCACCATGCCCTATGATAAACATCTCTTCACCAATATCTCCTTTATGAATAATGTACTCACTTGGAGAGTGAAAAGTTTGTTCTAGTTTTTCAGCAATCATTTTTAGGCAAGGAGTTGAGCACTCATGAAAGATATGCATGCCTCTGATCAATTTTATTTTCATAAAAATATTAAGCTCATTTTGAAGAGCTTGGGGAAGATCTTTAATTATTTGATCATCTTCATGAGAGAAATTTTTTTTCAATAAATGATTATAAAAGGAGTAAACCTGTCTTTGAAGACTACTTGGAATATTATAATATTTCATATACTGGTGAAGATGACTCATTTTCTCTTTTCTCTCTTCAGTATATTTATCAGCAAGCATCATGAGTCTTGAGAAATTTCCTATAATAACCCCGTACACACCGACACCAATAAGCATTACTCCCATGGTATAAAATCGGGCCAAGTTGGTTGTGGGTATTATGTCTCCATAACCAACTGTTGTAAGTGTTGTAATCGCCCAGTAAAGAGAGATTGTATAATATGTCATATCATCAGCAGATGAGCGTGGATTAAGTATCATCCAGCCACAAGCAATGAAATGAATTGCCACCATAACCCCGGCCATAACAAGAGCAATCTTTAGTGTTTTTGGAAGGAAATCTCCAATATGAATAAGGGAGCGTAATTTAAATAATCGTAAAAAAGTAAAAAATCTAAAAGTATTAGCGAGATAGATTGTATTTTGATTCATCTCCAAAAGATTTGCAATATTCTCAAAGGGAAGGGAGCTTATAATATCTATAAAAAACCACTTTGATAGAAAGTACACTCCTTGAAGTTCATGATCAATAAACTCAATTGAGCGTAAGTCTGGAATTTTCAATTTATTATTAAGTCTTAAATATACATCGACGAAAAAAATTGTTGAGAAGATACTTTCAAGCCAAAGATTAAGACTAAAAATTTCAAAATTAAGGACTAATCCGAGGGGAGTTGTAAAAGCTGTATAGATTGCAATAAGTCCTAACAGGCCATACCAAATCATTGATGGTAAGTTTTCTTTGTCTGTCGCCCCGTAATGTTCCATTAACTATCTTCCTCTGACTCTAAGTATCGGAAAATTCAGATATAAATTTAGATATGTTAAAAATATAGGCTAAGTGCTTAAAAGTTAGTCATATAAATATTACTCTGACTCTTTAAGTGGAAGATAATTAGTGACTATAATGATCTTAATAAATATTTAGATGGCATGATTCATGCTTTATAAATATCTGAATACTCATAAATAAAGGGAGTTTAGCTGAAATGAAAAATGCACAAATGGATGAGTCAGATAATATTATTCATATGTCCTTTAGTGGGAATAATAATATTAAAATTCCAACAAGTACTTATGAAAACTATGATGATCCTTTGGAAGACTTACTTAATGAATTTAGAGATGAAATAAATGAAGAAGATCAAAATAAGACAAGTGTAAGTGCCTTAAAAAGATCATCTCCTATGGTTGCCTCTCAATCTCAAAGCTGTCTCGAAATGACCGATTTAATTCTTAATCAAACTAATCAAATCAAAGACGATATCAAACGATTAAAATATTTTCTTGGTGAGCTTTATATAGATTAGTAATGCCATGGAAATTGAGAAAAATCTTTTTCTCTTTTCTCAACAAATGCATCTCTACCTTCTCGAGCTTCATCAGTACCGTAGGCGAGCCTAGTTGCTTCTCCTGCGAAAAGTTGTTGGCCCACAAGTCCATCATCAGTTAGATTAAAACCAAATTTTAACATTCTCATCGCAGTAGGTGATTTCGAATTCATAATTTTTGCCCATGCAAGAGCTTCATTTTCAAGTTCATTATGAGTGACAACTTTATTAACCATTCCCATTTGAAAGGCTTCTTCTGCAGAATAGTTAAATCCGCAAAAGAAAATTTCTCGCGCTCTTTTTTGTCCACATTGTTTCGCAAGGTAAGCCGAGCCATAGCCTGAATCAAAGCTTGCAACATCTGGATCAGTTTGCTTGAAAATGGCATGCTCTTTAGATGCAATGGTTAGATCACAAATTACGTGTAGAGAGTGCCCACCGCCAACGGCCCAACCAGGAACGACGGCAACAACAATCTTAGGCATAAATCTTATAAGTCTTTGAACATCTAGAATATGAAGTCTTCCAAGTTTTGCAGGATCAATTTTATCTTGATCCATTCCTTCATATTTATATCCATCTTTACCACGAATACGTTGATCCCCACCCGAGCAAAAAGCCCATCCAGCATCCTTGGGACTAGGTCCATTACCTGTGATTAGGACAACGCCAATATTTGAGCTTTGTCTTGCGTGATCAAGGGCAAGGTAGAGTTCATCTACAGTCTTGGGTCTAAATGCATTTCTGCATTCAGGTCTGTTAAAAGCAATTCTTACTGTACCCTGATCTTTAGCTTTATGATAGGTGATATCCTCAAAGTTAAAACCTGCAATCTCAATCCATTTTTCAGGATCAAATATATCTGAAACATTATTTTTCATACAATCTCCAATTTTTTTGAAGATTAGTTTTTCAGGTAATATTAGTCAATGAATTTGTAGGGAGTTTAGGAGTGGCCAGTGAATATTGCTCGTGCTTTTGATTCAATGGCCACTATTTAAATTCTCGTGATAGATTGATTATAACGCATGGCTTAATTAAACTAAAGTTTTATTTTAACATATGTTAATATATTAAGTAATTCTAAGGGTTTAACTTTAGAGTTCGCTGCTTATACATTAGGATAAGAGAATAAACCCCAACTCCCGCAAGCAGATGCTTTAGTGAGTGACCACTGTAATGGAGCCTCTCAAAAATCGTTGCATCATATTTTTCTGTCATTTTGGCCAAAACATAAAGCACTACTGCGCAAAATAAATATTTCTTTTTAAGGCGCTCTGTTTGATAAAAAAGAGCAATATACAGAAGCAACACTATGGGAGTTAACTGTACCCAAAGATAAAATCTTAGATCATCAAATTTTACCCAATACATAAGACAAATCATTCCAATCAGAAACGTTATTGAAATAAAGAGAAGCTCTTTTTTTATCTTAAATATGTCAATGAGAACGTATGAGCTTAATGAGATGAAACCAAGGGTCATGGGAAGGCGATCCCAAAAAAGAGTCTCGTTATTAGGATGAAAATGATAATAAGCAGAGCCTGGGCCCACTAAAATAATACTTATGATAAAAAGATACCAAGAGAGGCTTTTTTCTTTATTAGCTAAAGTTATTTTCAAACCATAGAGACCTATGATGATAAAACAAAGATTTGAGATAACATTATGAAAATGATTAATTGTAAAATGATTAATCTGATCTGCAAATTGATGGTAGCTCAGATCTTGCGGCATGGGGTTTATAAAAAATAAAAAGTAGAGAAAAGAGAGAGTGATAAGGAGGATAATTCCTGAGTTCTTAATATTATTCATATCAAAATTATAACAACTTTAATTAGATTTTCTAGACTGTTTTTATAATTTGATCAAAATGAAAATAACTCGTTTTACTCTCAAGTTTATTTTTGTTTTTATATAAAATAAAGATTCCCATAATGATAAGAAAGATAGCAAAAGCTTTCTTTAATCCTTGTGCGGGAATATACTTGATAAGTTTTGTTCCAATCAATATTCCGATAACAGTAAAAGTACTGAAGCTTGCGAGAAAGCCCCAGTCGATCTCAAAAGCGTTTAAATAATTTAAAAAGCCAGATAGGGAATTAACTGAAATAATGAGTAGAGATGACCCTACCGCTTTTTTCATGTCTACACGACCTATTAAAACGAGAGCGGGGACAATTAAAAAACCACCTCCAACTCCAACAATTCCAGTAAGAACTCCCACAAAAAAGGAGACGGGAGTCATAAGATAGTAGTTCACCCTATGGTTTGTCCCTTCAGAGTATTTTGGTTTTTTTAACATTAATGTACTCGCTAGAATCATCACAATCGCAAAGATCATTAACTGAGTTGACCCAGTTAGGTAAAAAGCAAGTTTTGTTCCAAAAAATGTTCCAATCATGGCAATAGGAGTGAAGATAAGAGATATTTTAAAATTAATATTTTTATTTTTAAAGTGGCCTATACTTCCAACGAGAGAGGTAATTCCAATAATGAATAAGCTTAGAGCAACTGCCTCTTTGGGATCTATCCCCAAAATATAGACAAGTATAGGAACTGTTAAAATCGATCCTCCTCCACCTAGTAATCCAAGAATTAAACCTATAAGAATAGCAAGACTGTAGGCCAGCATATGAGCTCCTTTTATTCATCTTAACATAGGAACTATATTTAGCTAATTGATCTAGATCATAATACAATTAGGTCACTATATAGCATAATGTGAATAGTTATAAGGAGGATGTATGAATAATTTTATTGATCCACTCATTGGTGGAATTATTATCGGAATAGCTGCTTCATTATTATTGCTTTTAAGAGGGAAGATTTTAGGAGTCACTGGTATTTTAGATGGGGTTCTCACAAAAATTTCCAAATTAAATTATTGGAGATATTCAGTGCTTTTGGGCATACTACTAGGCTCTGCTCTTGTTTATCGAATTAATCCTCAAATGTTTGCCTATGAGATTAAAGGAAGTCTTCTTGAGATGATTATAGCTGGATTACTAGTGGGCTTTGGAACAAGGCTAGGCAGTGGATGTACTTCTGGGCATGGAATATGTGGCCTTGCTAGGTTTTCACCTCGTTCATTGGTCGCGACATTAACATTTATAGTCTTTGGCATTATGACTGTCTATATAAGAGGAGTATAAAATGAATTTAATAATAAATTTAATTATAGGTGCATTATTCTCAATTGGTTTAACTATTTCAGGAATGGTTAATCCTAACAAGGTTATTGGTTTCCTCGATATATTTAGAGACTGGGACCCTTCCCTTATTTTTGTTATGGGTGGAGGTGTTGGACTAAATATCATTCTTTTTAAATTTATTTTAAAGAGAAAAAATCCAATTTTTGAATCTGAGTTTTCACTTCCAACAAATAAAATAATTGATTGGAAACTTTTTTTAGGATCCGCTTTATTTGGAATTGGTTGGGGAATAGGTGGGATTTGTCCAGGCCCTGCATTAGCAAATCTTTTTCTTTTTGATACTCGAATTATTGCCTTTATCATTTCAATGTTTGTCGGAATATTACTATTTAGAAAAGTAAGTAAGTTTTTATAAAAAACCTTTGAAGGGGAATCCTACGGAGATTCCCCAGGTTTTTGCCTCAAATAAATCTTTGCCCCAATGAATATAATTCAGTTCCCAAAAATAATTTTTTCCCCAACGAATCCATACATTTTCATAGTCAATATTGTTTGTTGTGCTAAAAAAAACACCACCTGAGACAATATAATTTGGAATATCAAATGCATGTCTATACATAAACTCAATTCCTTGGGGAAAAATAGGCTCTGATACTTCGGGAGAATCTTTATCAAATTTAAAATAGAGATACTGTACACCTAAAAGAGTTGTGAAATATAATTTCTTATCTAAAGAGTAACCAAAATCATTTCCAAGATAAAGACCAGCATTATTAAATGAAGAATCCTTCCAGATCGCCGCATCAAAACCTCTAATTGAAGTGGTCTCTGAAATTTTATAATTTAAATAAAAAAATAGTGCTGGTGCCGTTGGCACTGTATTTTTCACCTGTTTTCCCTCTTTTTCTAGGGATGTTTCAAAGTAATAGGGGCCTAGGCCATAAGCAGTAAAAAGACGATGCAGACGTTTTGGAATTTTTGAAGAAATTTGAAAAGTCCTTCCGTCTTTATTATGTCTGTTTTTAGCACTGATTGTAATAGGATATTGATTTAAAAATGAAGCTCTATAGATAGACGTTTGAGCTTTACTTATATCGAGGTCTGGAGAGATCCATTCAATTTGTAACATTGGTTTTTCATTTCCAAAACTTCCAATGGGAATTGTTGAGCAACCAATCACAAGATACTCATTAACAAGTCCTGTTACATTAATATTATTTCTAGAGCAAGAATAATCTATTAAAACTTGAGGAGAGTCTTTTTGTTTTAACTTTAAATCAATTGTGTAGAGGAGATCATTCTTTTTAAATATTTTAAGTGAATGTTTTTCAAAGAGTGAGTAAATAACTTCAAAATACGAATTTTTTGAGTTCTGCTGAAAATGATAAATTTTATTTTTATATGTAAAACTTAAATCTGGTGCATTCGAATTGAGCATAAATTTTATACGTACTGTTGGAAGTAAGAGATTATTGTAACGAATCCATCGAAGTGAATCTTTATCAATGATAGTTTTTACTTTGTATGTATCAGGAAGATTATTTGTTTTAAGAATTTTGAGCTCTATATCTTTAATACTTAAATTAATTCTATTTTCACCTTGTTGGGTATGATCTAGAGGAATAAATTCTTGTGAGCGAGTATTTAGCGATAGAAACAGTAGCCAAAAAAAGAGGATAGAACTAGTTTGCCTTAACACAAATTTGAATCCAAAAATTTCCAAGGTCTGAATGAAAAGGAACAAGTAAGATAGGAATTTTATTATTATTTAAAACTTTATGTCCACGTCCCCTTAAAACTGAAGGAATCGCTCGATCAAGAGAATATCCTCTTTGATTTAAGACAGCTTTTGTTTGGCCAAAAATAATATTTATGATCTCTGCCGCTCCATCTTGGTTATCTAAGTCGATATCACCTACATTTTCCTCAAGCATTTTACTGATGATAAGCTTATAAACATCATCATCAAATGAAATGGCTATAGAGCCACGAAAATATGGAGAAACAATAGCTAGAGTTCCACTGATGTCTATTTCGAGTTTCTCTTCACCAAGAAGATAAGGTTTTTGGGCCACAATATTACTGACGCCACAAAGACCATTTAGAGTTTTCATGGCAGAATCAATAAAAGGATTGATGAAATCCACGTCAAGCTTAAACCTTTTCTTTTCAAGATCGAGTTTAGAGAGTTCAAGAATTTTATTTGAAATTGTTTGGTAGTCAGTAGGCTTTGTCATGTATTCAACATTTCTAAGTCCTCTTGTCCCAATCTTTGCTTCTTCTACATCTTTTGTATAAATAATAATCGGAGCATTCGCATTATGATTGGTCTCTCTTAGAGCCGCAATCAGTTGATCCCCAGAGATTTTTGGTAATTTAAAATCTGTTAGAACCACAGCGAACTTTTGATTCCTACTTTTTTGGTAGGCCTGAACTCCATCAGAGGCCGAAACAACAATCATCTGGGTAAGATCAGTTAATTCTTTAACCAGTTGTTCTCTTAGTTCATCCTCAGCTTCTACAATAAGGAGATATTTTTTATTAAGATTCATTTAGGCCCTAATTTTATATTCTATCTATTGATACAATTAGTTTTTGTCCAGGATATATATTTCTATTTTGACCATTTAAAAATAAAAGATCATCTAGTCCTGTTTTATAAACACTTGCTAGATTATATAAATTATCGCCTTTTTTTACAATATGAGTTTTCTTTTTATAAGGTGGAACTTGAAGTTTTTGACCTATATAAACCGATGTTTTCGATAGTTTATTTAAGCTCTTTATTGTCTTAACTTTTGTGTTAAAAACTTTTGCGATGGTACTTAAATTATCTCCTTTTTTAACAGTATAAGAAGAAATAACTCCACTATGCTTTTTTCCTGGAATTTTAAGTTTTTGTCCTGCATATATTGTTGACTTGGTAAGCCTGTTATAGGACTTTAACTGATGCAAATTAATAGAATATCTTTTACTAATTGAATATAAAGATTCATTTGGTCTTACGATATGCATATTAGAATCGGTTGTTTCAATCTTTCTCTTTTGTACTCTCGATTGATTTAGTTTTTTTGATAGTCGACTAATTTGGATGAGATTAATTTTGTCGCCTGGCACATAAAGCTCAAAACCGTTTTTACCCATATATGGAATATAATTACCAAGAATGTCATGATTAAGGGTTTTTAAGATATCAGAACTTGTTTTTAATTCTGTCGCAAGTTTGCTGACACTTACTTGGCTTTTAATCGTGATACTTTTTGTTTTTGAATAAACTTCATGTTCAGGTAATCTAATTTTTATGTCATATTTTTTTGGATTTTTTGAAATTTTCATTGCAGCTAAAACTTTAGGAACATAGTGCCTTGTTTCTTTTGGTAAGATTTTCCTATCACTTAGTTCGTAATACTTTCTTGTATTGGCACCTTTTATTCTTCTGATGACCCCGTATTCCCCAGCATTATATCCTGCTAGAGCAAGCTCCCACGATCCAAAAATATTATATAAGTCTTGGAAGTAAAGAGCAGCAGCTTGTGTTGATTTGTAGATATTCTTCCTCTCGTCAATACTATTCGTGATTTTTAGACCATATCTTTTTGCAGTATCTTTAATAAATTGCCATGGACCTACAGCTCCAGCATGACTCCTTGCATGATTCATATAACCACTCTCAATGAGTCCTACGTAATAAAGTTCTTTGGGAAGACCATGTTTAACAAAAATATCTTCAATGACTTTTCTATACCTCTCTCCATTCGCACTAAACCTCTCGAAGCCATCTTTGTTTCTAGTGGTAAAGTAATTTACCCAAAAATCAACTTTAGCTGTTTTTCTATTTTCAAGGAAGTTATTACGAACAGGCCTGCCTTCATGTTCTATAACATTAGACATCGTTCTTTTTGTTGTTTGATCTCGGTAGTCGGTTATTTGGTGACTAGGACTTTTCTTTTCAAGTCGGTGTATATCTTGATTTTTTTTCATTGGAGTAATGTGGGCACAGCCCGAAAAGAGTATTCCTATTGATAAAAAAGTAAGCTTGTTTTTTGTCATAATCCACCGTAAATGTAAGAGCTCATAATAACTAATATTTTAGCATCTAATTTATATTTTATTTTTGAATGGAAGAATAAACCTAGTTGAAATCCTGTATAACTAAGTCATATTTAAATAAATTAAAAAAGGATTGCCATGAAGATTAAATTTAGAGGAATACTATTTATTTTATTTATTGTTGTGTCTTGTGCATATTTCAAAAAAATTCAAAAAGCCGAACTCATGGTGGGGAAGAAAAGATCTCAGTATGAGAGTTTTGGCAAAAAATATATGATTTCATCCCAAGGAGAGTCTACGACAAAAGCAGCGAAATTTGCTTTTGATAATGGAGGGAATATTTTTGATGCAGCTGCAGCTGCATCTTTTGCTATTTCAGTAGAAAGACCTCATTCCACAGGACTTGGTGGAGGGGGATTTATGCTCATTCATCATGATAAGACAAAAAAGACTGAAGCCTTTGATTTTAGAGAAATGGCTCCAAGGATGGCGCGAAAAAATATGTTTTTAGATAAAAATGGTAAACAAGTTAAAGATCGATCCCTAACAGGCTCATTATCTGTTGGTACTCCGGGACTTGTTGCAGGTGTCGTTGAAGTCCATCAAAAATATGGAAAGCTTCCTCTTGAGAAGATCCTTCAGCCTGCAATTGAGATGGCAGAAAATGGCTTCAAGATTTATCCGGCACTACATGAGGCCATTAAAGATAAAGCGTCTGATCTTTGTAAATTTGAAGAATCGAAAAAAATATTTTTGAAAAAAAATTGTCAAGCACTCGAGGCTGGATTTTTACTTAAGCAAACTGATCTAGCTTGGACTTTAAAAGAAATTGCAAAAAGTGGAGTGGATGCATTTTATAAGGGAGAAATTTCAAAGAGAATAATTGATTCACAAAAAAAATATAATGGTCTTATTTCTAAAGATGACTTACTTAATTATAAGGTTAAAGTTCGAGAGCCTATAGAAGGGAATTTTAAAGGGTATAAAATTGTTTCTATGCCGCCTCCAAGTTCAGGTGGAACACATATTATTCAAATATTAAATATTTTAGAGAACTATGATTTAAAAAGCATGGGGGCCCAATCTGCTAAGGCAATACATTTAACATCGAGTGCAATGCAAATGGCCTTTGCTGACAGAGCAGAATATATGGGGGATTCAGATTTTACAAGTGTACCTGTGAAGACTCTTATATCTAAGCGTTATGCAAAAAAGCTCGCTGCTAAAATTCATCCCAGTAAAGCTCTCAGTTCTAAAGACTTTCCTATTCCTTTTGAAAAAATACTAAGAGAGCCCGATCATACAACTCATTTTACAATCATGGATGATAAAGGAAATATTGTGACTTCGACTCAAACAATTAATGGCTGGTTTGGTTCATCTCTAGTTGCAGGTGGCACTGGAATTGTTTTAAATAATGAGATGGATGATTTTGCAAGCCATGTTGGTGGAATAAATTTATTTGGAGCCGTGGGTGGTAAAAATAACTTAGTCTCTCCAAGAAAGAGACCACTAAGTTCGATGAGTCCTACAATTGTTTTCAATAAAAAAAATGAACCATTAATGGCACTAGGTACTCCTAGTGGAACACGTATACTAACTTGTGTCATGCAAACGATTTTGAATGTTCTAGAGTATGATATGAACCTATGGGATGCTGTTGCAGCGACAAGGTATCATCACCAATGGAACCCTGAAGAAATTAGAATAGGTCCTCCATTTTTCTCTCCGAAAGTAGAAGAAGAGCTGATTTCGTACGGGCATAAAATTAACCATAAGTCTCTTGGTTGTAAGGTTCAAGCAGTCTTAAAAGATGGTAAAATCCTTCAAGGAGTTTCTGATCCAAGAGAAGAAGGAATGAGTTATGGAGCTAATTAAGAATCTATAAACCTTTTTTGGGTGGTAGAACTGTACTTGCAAAAAAGAGTCCTGCCACAATTGAAATCGCAACTGAAAACATCTGAACCCCAGAAGTAAATCCATTCATAATATCATTATTAAGTAAAAAGTTTAATCCTTTGAGCCCCAAAGATCCTGGTACCATAAAGATAATGGCAGGTAGTAAGATTTTTATCGAGGGTTCATTTTTTAATCTTGAAAAAATATTACTGATGATAGCTACAGTGAAGGCTGCAAGGAAAGTTGCAACAACACTTGTGTAGAGATAATGAAAGATCTTAATTGAGCTCACGGCAATAACACCAGAGTATAATATCCAAATGAAGTCTGATTTTTTTGCATTAAAGATCATGGTAAATCCAATCGCTGCTAAAAAGACTGATGTCGGCGCTGCCCATGATGTGTTATTGAGAGCTGCAAGGTTATCAATTTTATAAAAAAAGTGGTGACTAACCTCTAGTCCAATATAAATTCCAAAAGCTAATTTTAATAAATCAACTAAAGATCCCATCAGTCTTGCAGTTCCTGAGGCCAGGTTTTGGGTGGCAAGCTCAATCATGGCAATGGTGAAACTTAGACCTGGAATGATCACAATTAGTGAAGAGATAATTACAATATGAAAATTAAATACAGTTATATAATTAAAGATAATATAAGAGAGGATTGTGACACCTATCGCCGATAAAAATTCAAAAATATTTGTTAAATTTTCATTTTTATGTTTAATAAAATTGAGCAGCCCAACAAAGAGTCCAAGTACAAAAGAAATAATATTGTCATAAAATCCCCCATTAAGTAATAATGAGATCGCTAAGGAAGTTAAACCAAAAGAGAAGATCATGAGTGGTTGACTGTAAAGAGGCTTCTCATCTTCAATATTACTAACTTCTATGAGTGCATCTTTTACAGATATTTCTTCGTAACATATATTATTCGCGAGTTCATAAAGTAGTTGAAGCTTATACAGATTAGCCTCGCCTGGAATAACTCTCAAATGTTTGGTAATTTCATTTTCACTTAGATCCTCATTTGGTTTCAGTGAAATGGCCAAATAAGTTGGAGTAGAAAAAAACTGCCCTTTCATATCTAGCGCAGTTGTAATTTGCTTTAAAACCTCTTCTAATTTATAGGCATTCGTTCCATAGCGATGAAGTGATAAACCCATCGATGAGATGAGTTTAATTTTTAAATTTAAATCATTTGTTATCATACGAGGATTATAGCATAATTTAACAAACACTCTAGGAAATTAAGTGAAATAAAAAGGATCTAAGATCATGTCAGAGAATCATATTATTCAAGCAACTCTTGAGCAAATCGAGAGAGACGTTAATCGTTTCTACGGACTTGGAAAGCCGGCGAGCTATATTCCTGCGTTAGAAGAAATTAATACAAGACAATTTGCTCTGACACTTATTGATGAAGATAAAAAAGTTTTTTCCGTGGGGGACGACACAACTCCTTTTACGATTCAATCAGTTTCAAAAGTATTTACTCTCATGCTTGCTCTCAATAAAGTGGATGATGAAGTATGGGGGAGGATGGAGCGAGAGCCTTCTGGTAAGGCATTTGACTCACTAATTCACCTTGAAGAAAATAAAGGGATACCTTCAAATCCATTTATTAATTCAGGAGCAATTGTTATTGCGGATATTTTATTATCTGAGTATGGGGTTAATGCCATTAATGTATATCTTGATTTACTAAAAAGAGTCACGGGAAATAATTCCTTATTTATTGATGATAAAATATTTAATAGTGAGAAAAAATACGGACATAAAAATTACTCATTTGCTCATTATATGAAGAGTTATAATAATATTGAATGTGAAGTCAATGATGTTCTAGACTTGTATTTTCGTTTTTGCTCACTGAATTTAAGCAATCGAGATCTCTGCCATGCCTTTTATTTTTTAATGAATAAAGGAATCTCTTTACAAGGAGAACGCATAACGACTTATAGACATTGTAAGAGAATCAATTCTTTAATGTTTACGAGCGGAACCTATAATGAAGTCGGTGATTTTGCTTATCTTGTAGGGCTTCCATTAAAAAGTGGGGTGAGTGGTGCAATTGCTGGTTGCCTTCCTAATAAATACTCTGTCTCAGTTTGGTCTCCGGAACTTAACAAAAAAGGGAACTCTTATTTAGGTTTTAAGGCGCTAGAGATGTTAACAACACTACTTGATAGTAGTTATTTGAGTTGATTTTCTCTGATTTTTGTTGAGGAAAGACCCTCAAAGGGATGCTTTCCCAGTAGTACTAATTTCAATTTAGGAAATTTATTGTTTAAGCTTTCTTGATGTTTTTTTAACGTTTTTTCATTGTTCTGTCTGTCTACAATATAGAGAGTGCTGAGGGCATTAAGAAGAAGTTCAGCATTAATCCATTTTTCAATACTGATAAAGCTATCGTAACCTATAAGTAATGAGTATTTTTGATTAAGATCACTTTGTTTTAAATCCTGAATCCAGTCGGCCGTGGGGTTAGGTTTATTTTGGTGATAAAAATCTTCAAACACAAAACATTTTTGTTCCAGTTGTGAAATGGCATTTTTTATTTTGTCTATTGGATTTTCTTTTTTCACACCGTCTAAATTCTTTAGGGGGTTGATATCAGGGATAATGATAATATTTAAGTCTATGGGTGCAAGTTTAAGACAGGCCATATGTCCTTCATGCCACGGATTAAAGCTTCCTCCATAAAAAATAATTTCTCTACTATTTTTATCTAAGTGGTTTTTTTTTATGAATGTAATTAATGGATTTTCAATATTACTCATAATTTATTTTAGCCTATAAAGATGAAATAATAACCTTAAAATTTTGTTTCATTGTGTCACGCTTATAGGATAGTTTATCAAAAAACTCATATAAATTATTGTAAATTTAAATTCTCCACCATAGAATACGTTGCTAAGGAGAATTTATGAGCAAAGAAATTAAAGAATTTACAATATCAGCAGTTCTGATCGGTATTGTGATTGGTATTGTTATGACTGCTGCAAATGTTTATTTAGGCTTATACGCAGGGATGACGGTTTCAGCTTCAATACCAGCTGCCGTTATTGCAATGGCCATCTATAAAGGTGTTCTTAAATCTGACTCTGTACATCAATCTAATATTGTTCAAACAATGGCCTCTGCTGGAGAATCTCTCGCTGCTGGTGTTATCTTTACCTTACCTGCGTTAATCATTGTAGGTGCATGGAAAGATTTCGAGTTTTGGCCTACTACACTTATAGCTATCTCAGGGGGGCTACTTGGGATTATTTTTATGATTCCACTTCGAAAAACGCTAATACAAAATGAAAAAGAACTGACTTATCCTGAAGGAGTCGCCTGCGCTGCAGTTCTTCGTTCAGGATCTGAGGGTTCATCAAGTAATGGATTTAAGTTAATCTTAAAAGGTCTAGTGATAGGATCAATTTTTAAATTATTTTCATCAGGGCTAAAAGTTATCGCAGGCTCAGTTGAGTTTGCTAAAAAAATAAGTGGATCATCTTATTTTTTTGGATTTGATGTTTCACCAGCTCTTTTAGCGGTTGGATATATTATAAATTTTGAAATAGCTCTTCTCGTAATGCTTGGTGGTGGATTAGGTTTTTTTCTTGTGATTCCTTTTTTAGGAACACCCTATGGCCTAGAAGATAATAGTGCACTTGATCTGGCGTGGACACTTTGGAGTACAAAGGTTCGCTACCTTGGTGTTGGAGCCATGATTGTTGGTGGTATCTGGTCTATAATCTCTGTTAGAAGAGGTCTTGTTGAAGGTATTAAAGGTCTTGGAGCGCTTAAAAGTAGTAGTGCAACTGTGAAGAGAGAAGAACAAGATATGCCACTATTTGCGATGATGATTGTTCTTAGTGTTTGTTTTTTTATTATGATTGGTCTCTATAACTATCTAATAGGTAATTTGGGAATTAGTATTATGACAACAGTGCTTATGATTGTTTGCTCATTCCTATTCACTGCAGTTTCAAGTTATATTGTTGGGCTTGT
>Ga0115005_10000122_pt1 | contig 53703 bp, 56 predicted proteins | sample ArcOceMetagenome_FD_87163 | JGI IMG/M metagenome (GOLD analysis project Ga0115005, IMG submission 87163) | Marine eukaryotic phytoplankton communities from Arctic Ocean - Arctic Ocean - Greenland ARC118M Metagenome | ecosystem: Environmental > Aquatic > Marine > Oceanic | place: Arctic Ocean... | reverse complement strand
TTTTCTCTAACTCCTCTAATTGATCAGATTTAATATCTATTTCATTTTCACTCAGCATTCCTTCAGGCATAAAGGATATATTTTTATTGAGCCAAAAAAAGTTTGGCTCAAATAGTGAGATTTTTTCAACTAAATAATCTTCATAAGCTTTGTTTCCAACTTTAACTAAAAAGATTAGAACACCTCCAATGATAAATAGAAGGAGTAGTTCTTGAACAAACTTAATCTGTCGCCCTAAAAACTCTTTGTTTTTAATTATTGTTTGTACTTTCTGTCTAGGCTCATTTTTTACTTCCAACCAGCTAATCACTTTCGACCAATCTGAGTACAAAGTTACTTCAAGACCAACCATAACCTCATCACTAAGACTTCCACTTAATTCATTTTCAAAATTTATTATTTTATCTAGATCTGCAAAAGTAATTGTCGATGCTTTTGATAAAGCATTTCCACTTTGAAGTGAATCATTTAAAACAAGTTCAAGATGAGGAATTCTCTCTACAAAGAAGTCTCTAATAATTAGAGCAATATCTGAAACCCTTAAAAGAGTAATTTTGGATAAATCGAGAATTGAAAGATTTTTATTAATAAAGATATAGCAGATAAACTTAACTTTTAGCCATTTAAACCAAGATATAATTGGTCCTTCTGACAAGATTTGCTCTATTTGAGTTAAAATATTAAATTGCGCTGAAACTTCGATATCATTTTGAAAAATCTGATCCCAAGTTTTATTAAACTCGTCTAAATATCTTCCTTCCCAACTTATACTAGAGAGGTTCAATTCAAGCCAATTTTTGAAAGAAGCTTGATCATTTTCTGTTAACTTTATGCTCATAGCTCCTGATTATATTAAAAAAATCTGTAAAATGCTTTATATTTTTATTTCCGCCTAATAAACTCGTGTATTTATGAAACATATACACGACAATTTTTCCCACCATTGAAATCAAAATCAAATATCGTATATCATTAAACATAGCACCACTGTGGTGTATTAAAATTGAGGATCAAGTAATGGATGGAGTTAAGCAACAGATTATAGCAAGACAAGCTGAAGCTAGTGATAAGCGCCATACATACGAAATGAAGCAAAAAAGACGAGAAATGCGCTCAGAGCTCGACCAATTAAACAGCAAGAACAAATCTGATATTAATGAAATAAAAAAAGACTATGACCGCAAGGTTCTTGATGAAAAAAATCAGGCAGAGATCAAATTGACCCAAATTCGTTCAAAAAATAATGAAGTCATTAAAGATGAAGAGAAGAAATTTGAAAAAATGATTCAGGATATAAAACTTACCCATACAGAAAAAATAAATGAATTAAAGAATTCGCAACAAAAAGAGATTGAGAAGACTCAAGAAAATCATCAAGATTTTTTAGAGACAGCTCAAAATAAATTCGAAACAGAAAAAGCTAAATTAGAAGTTTAACTTTCAATAAGGAGCCATTATGTCAAACTCAAATGAACAAGGTATTTATATAAATGGCCGTCAGCAAATAATTGAAATGTTACAGTTTATGAATCAAAATGAAAGAAAAAAGCTTCTTGATAATATTCGAATGAGAAATGCAGTCATGGCCCGTGAGCTTTCAGAGCAAAGTTTATCATTTTATGATTTAGAAAAACTTCCAGAAACATTAATTGGTAAAATATTCTCAAGAACAAACGCGGCAATTATAGGGCTTTCTTTATATAACGCAAAAACTTCTTTCCAAAAGAAAGTTTTAAGCTCACTTGAAAGAGAAACTGCTATTGAAGCATTTCAAATTATGAATCAAAATTTAAGTCAAAAACAAAATGAATGCAAAAGAGCTCAAGAAAAAATTATTCAATTAGCAATTGCCCTTAGTCGTTCACAACAGATTCAGATTTAAGAGATAGCTTTACTTATTAGCCGCTCATCTTTCTCACTGAAGTCATTTCCACCAAAGAGAGTATCATCTTGAATTTTATTCTGAGAGATAATTTCTATCGTATTTTGAACTTTTGTTGCTAACTCTTTAAATAATATGGCCATCCAATCTGGTGAGTCTGATAAATACTGTTGAATATCTTTTGCTGGAATTTTCACTAAAGTCACTTGTTCAAGCACAACAGCACTATACTTATATATTGAATGAGAGAAGACCGCGTCCTCCCCAGTAATACCATCCGATTCAATAATCCCAATAGGATAAATACGTTTCTCATTTTTAACTACTGTGGAAACCTTCCCTCTTCTTATAACATAAGCAAAGTCAGCCCTTTCACCTTGTTTAAAAATAACCGATCCTGCAGGAAGGATTTCTTCCTCTGCATTATTACTATTTAACAATAAATTCATCTCGAATATCTCCTTCCATTAGAGTTCCATAACGAAGACCATATGTAGAAATATAAATTTCTTTGTTACCAACATGATTCATAATATTTTGGGCCATTTTCATCCCCGAAATAATTGTTTTAGATCTTTTTCCAAGGAATGGAAATCGTTTTAACATATCATCACTAGAGTAATCAGCATATTTTGAAACAAGAATGTCCATAGATTCTTTAGAAAATTCAAGTCCATTTATTTCATTTTCCATAAAGTCAGAATGATTTAAATATATATTTCCGACAGAAGTCATTGTTCCCGCCACACAAAATAATTTGTTTGTTTCTACATCTTTTATATTTTGACTAAAGTTGGAAAACACTTCATTAAGTTTATTTTCTGCAATATTATTTTCAATCCAGTTATTCATTCTAACCGCACCGATTGGCATCGAAAATGACTTGAGAATTTTCTTTTTTTCTGTATCAACTTTAATAAGCTCTGTTGAAGCTCCACCAATATCCATGACCGTAATAACCGAATCTTTTATCTTATCATCAGATAAAATACCTACAGTTGAATAGAATGCCTCCCCTTCACCTGTAATAATTTTTACGTTGAAGCCACACTCATTCTTTATCCTTTCAAAAAAGACTTGAGAGTTTTCAGCGACTCGAGCCGCTTCTGTCGCAGTTACGATAACCTTTGTCGTATTAACATTTAACTTGGAGCAGATTTTTTGATATTCTCTAAAAACCTCAAATGATTCTTTCATAGCGACTTCAGAGAACGCTTTATTTAAATCTAGCTCTCTGCCTAATCCCGTTACATGGGATTCATTTGCAAGAGTTTTTAGAATTCTATTATTCTCAAATTCACAAACAAGTAATAAAATTGAATTTGATCCGATATCAATCGAAGCACGAACTTCCATTATAATATGCTCCTGAGTGACTCTATATAGTCTCCATGAGCAATACCATTTTCATTGATTATACCAGTAATTAGTTTTCCATCAGTGATGTCAAAACTTGGATTATAGGCAGTGGATTCAAGAGGTGCAATTCGAGACTCTTTATACTCTAAAATTTCATTTTGATCTCTTAGCTCGATCTCAATATTAGCTCCCGTCTTTGTTTCTAAATCGAATGTACTTGATGGGGCAACAATATAAAAAGGTATATTATAATGTTTAGCAATTATCGCTAAATTTGAAGTACCTACTTTATTTGCAGTGTCTCCATTAGCAACAATTCGGTCTGCTCCAGTAAAGATAGCATCAACTTGTCCCGTTCTCATTAGATAAGAAGCAGCTCCTTCAACAACTATTTGGTGATTAACACCCAATTTTACAAGCTCGTAAGCAGTTAAGCGACTACCTTGTAAGTAAGGTCTCGTTTCATCAACCCAAACTTTATCAATTTTATTTTTTTCAGCAAGATTTTGAACAACACCAAGGGCAGTCCCAATACTTCCACATGCTAAAAAACCAGTATTACAATGAGTTAAAATTCGATATTTCTCTTTCGAAGATTTTTTCATTAAATCTTCTTCTGCAAATTTTGCCATGGCCCTATTTTTTTTCTCAGATTCAAATATTTGTAAATTTCCAAATGCTTCGACCTTGCTAATTAATAAAGAATGATTTGAAAAGTTCTCTTTAATAATTTCAAAAACTCGATCTAGCTCAAAGGCTAAATTAACAGCAGTAGGTCTCGCTGACTTTAAAAAATTTATTGCCTTTGATGCTTCATCCATATTTGTTTCAGCGACACTTCTTAACCAAATCGCCATTCCAAAAATCGCTGTAAAACCAATACAAGGAGCTCCCCTTACAACCATATCTTTGATTCCACTATGTACACCCTCAATCGTTTTATAATCTATAAAGATTTCTTCTAGGGGTAACTTTCTTTGATCCAGAAGAGTTAAAATTCCATTATGATACTTTATTGGCAAATAGTTTGCTTCCATACTAGGTCCTCTATTTTTTAGTTTTAGTCTTTTTTAAAACTTGTTCTGATATTTTATTTAAAATGTATGTTTCATCAGGAGAGATATTTAGCCCTGGGCCACTCAATTTATAATCAATGGATTTCTTTCCTATTAAAGTTTGAAGTCTTTTTGAAATTTCATCAATATAGACAGAACCGCTAAGACTAGAGAAATCTTTCTCAGAAATAAATAAATTTCCAAATAAATTAATTGAAGTAGCTCGCTTATTTCCAATAATAGATAACTTCTTTATATTATATCCTTCAGATTTTAGGCTAGATCTTAACTCTAAAGACTCGAAATCATCTAAAAACTTATAATTACTAGAAATAGCATCATTCAATTGATCAATTTTAGAAATAGTCGGTACTAAGATTGTTCCTATATTATAGCCTTCTAAAGATCCATTTTTCGCCTTAATGGCCAGTTGGTAAGAAAAGCTATGCTCAGTTGAATATACATGCTCTCCAGAAATCAAACCGTTAAATATTCCTCGAATATTTCTTAAAGAAGAAGGATAGAATGGATGAAATAAGCTCATATCTGTGTTTTGTAATTCTAGCTTATTCTTTATTTTCATGTCTTCATTACTTTTTGCAATGAATTCTGAATTCAACACCATTTTTCCAGAAATCCCTTCAAGTATTGCATTATTTACTTTAATTTTATTCTTTTCTGAAACAATATTTGTTGTCATTTTAAATTTTGAATTATTTACCAAAATATTATTAGCAGTAAGATGCATATTTATCTTTGGAAATAAAAAGTCTTTCTCTTCATCCATTTCATCATGACGAAACTGATATTTATGATAGATAATCTTTTGAATATCATTCTTTGTAAATTCATGGTCTTGAGACTTTACCTCTATGTTAAATAGATTAAGGTCTGTTATCTTTAATGGAAAGTGATTCAAATCAAATTCACCATTTAGCTGAATATTTGTTTTACCATTCAAAAAAGTACTTTCAGATAAGATTGTTAGTTTTTGATCATTTAATGTTCCCTTTCCTCCTATATTTATATTTGGAAATGGACTAATATTAAGATCAATAGAATCGGAGAGCTTAAACTCTATATTAGGTACCATTTTATTTGATTTTTTTTCAACGCGAATATCACCCGCCAAAATCAAACTCTCTTTACCTACATTTAAAACTTTTTTTAATTTATCTTTATTAAAATAATTTATAGTTTCTGATAGGTTTATTAGCATTTTAATATCAGTAATTTCAGTCATTAAGTTATTTAAACTAATGGTTGCATTTGTATCGATAAAATTACCGACAGTACTTGAGAGACTCGCTAATAAAGTCTCATTCTTTGCGTTTAACTTAATCTTACCTTTTATTAAAGGCATTTCTAAAGCATTCTTAGAAAGCACGGTATCTTCTAATTTATATGTTGAATCTATGATGAAGGCGTGATTCTCAAGTATATCTTTGAGGGAAAACTCTCCAACCAACTGCATATTCGTATTTAGTGAATTCTCAACTCCGATTGGAATCACTAGCTTAGATTCAAATTCAAAAGCTGAAGGTTTAATAAGATTAAGATTTTTCACAATAAATTTTGGAATATTTATGTTGAGGTCATCTTCACTTTCATTCTTAATTAATAATTTAGTATGAGAAAATCTTAAATTTATTTTACTTCTATGTATGAATGATGGGATATCGAAACTAATTTTATTTTTTTCTGCTCCTTCCTTTAACTCAGGAAGAATCTCCATCCAATTTGTCACTTTTTGATTTCTTATCATTTTAAGATTAGAATTCTTTGCAAAAACATCTATATTCCCGCCACTGGCAATAATCGATAAAATAGGGACCCTGACTCTTACTTCTTCAATAAAGAGAAGAATCTCATTTGATTTTTTTGAAGTTAACTCAAATGTAGCCAACTTTAAATTAAGCGCAGAACCTATTGAGTATTCAATATTACCAATTTTTAGAGAGCTACCTGGTAAGATCAATTCACTTGTTTCTATTATTTTTCTTTTAATCTCAGCTAAATTTATTTTTGAAATGACATAGCCATAGATTGAAATCATTCCTAATCCGGCTATACATAAAATATAAATCCCTACTTTTAATTTCTTCATTATTATATCTTTTCTAACGGAGCAAACTTAACTAAAAATTTCTTTCTTGCTCCGTCCATAAATTTTATTATTATTTTCTCATCTTCTCCCTGTCCTTCATTATTTAGAACAGTTCCAACTCCATAAAGCTTATGATTAACCTTCGACCCCTCAGGGTACTTGTAGATCACTTTTGGCTTTGCGCTAACAAACACTTCTTCAAACTCTGAGTATTTTGATTCTTGAGAAAAGTCATCTCTTTCTTCATTTTCAAATTTCTTTTTATTTGTTTTCCCAAGGCTTATCCAAGTGTAGTAGTCCTCAGGAATTTCATCTAAGAACCTTGAGGGTGCATTGAACCTGATCTGTCCCCATAGAAGTCTTCCCTGGGCGAAACATAAATATAATTTTTTCATGGCCCGAGTCATTGCAACATAAAAGAGTCTTCTCTCTTCTTCCATTGCTTCATTTCCATTATCCATACTTTGAAATGATGGAAAAACGCTTTCTTCGACACCCACAACGAATACAAATTCATACTCAAGACCTTTTGAGCCATGAATGGTCATCATTGAAACTTCTTCTATATTTTCCTCAGACCCACTACTATCAAGAGTGACTGATTCGAGGAATGAAATAAGGGATGGTGATTCACTTGTTTCTTCAAATTGTAAAATCGCATTATTAAGCTCTTCAAGATTCTCTATTCGCCCTTGGGACTCATACGTTTTTTCAATTTCAAGAGATTCTAAATACCCTGATTCGTTATAAAGCTTTTGATAAATTAAACTTGGTTTCTCATTATTATCAGCTAAAATTTTTGCTTCAGCGATGACGTTCACAAAAGAGTTTAGCCCACTTCTCACTTTCGCACTTAATTTTAAAAATTTAAAATCTTCAATATTATCTAAAATTTTATTTAAGATTTCCCATAATGAAATATTTTGTTTAATTGCCTCATCTTCAATTTTTCTAAGAGTTCTCGCACCAATACCTCTTGTTGGTGTGTTAATAACTCGACTCAATGCAAGTGAGTCTTTATCATTCACAACACAACGAATATAGGAGAGCATATCTTTTATTTCTTTTCGCTCATAAAATTTCATTCCAGCGACGACTTTATAAGCAATATTCTCTTTTCTAAGAGCATCTTCAATCATTCTTGATTGAGAATTATTCCGGTAAAAAACAGCTATCTCTTTTGGACTCGCACCTTTTTTAATAATCTTTCTAATTTCTTTGGAGATAAAGTCTGCTTCTGCTCTATCATCAGGACATTCGATGATGCTAATGGACTCCCCTTGATCATTTGAGGTCCACATACTCTTACCTTTTCTCTGAACATTTTGAGAAATAACAAAAGAAGCGGCTTCAATAATATTCTTACTCGAGCGGTAGTTTTGCTCTAATTTTATTAATTTTGCATCAGGAAATATTTTTTCAAAATCAAGAATATTTCTAATATCTGCCCCTCGCCAAGAGTAAATCGATTGATCTTCATCTCCAACGACGCAAATATTTTTCTTTGATTCAGATAATAATTTAATCAGTCTAAACTGTGCTCGGTTCGTATCTTGATACTCATCTACGAGCAAGTAGTGAAAACGCTGCTGATATCTTGTTAAAACTTCAGGAAAGTTTTCAAATAAGTTTAAAACTCCTGTAATGAGACTTCCAAAATCTATTGCATTAGATTTATGAAGCTCTCCTTCATACTCTTCAAAAAAACTATAGAAAATATCATCTTTTTCTAGCTCTTCATTTGCTTCTTCATCTCTGCATCCAAGGTAGTATCCAGAGTTTTTAACTCCATCAATATAATACTGTACTTCGTTTGGATGAATTTCTTTTAAGTTAATTCCTCTTCTGCCAAGAATCGTTTTAATAATGCTTTTGGACTCTGAAGTATCATAAATTGTAAAGTTTCGACTTAGCCCTAGGTACTGAGCCTCATTTCTTAAAACTCGTGCACAAAATGAGTGAAAAGTTGTAATTTGAATGGCACCAAAGTCGATATTATTATCATGTGCAATTCTCTCCCTCATCTCTCTTGCAGCTTTATTAGAAAAAGTAACTGCTAAAATTCTAAAAGCACTTACTTTTTTTTCATCCATTAAGTATTGTATTCTAGAAACAAGGGTTCTCGTTTTTCCAGAACCTGCACCTGCAAGAATCATAACAGGGCCTTCTGTTTCTAATACGGCCCTTTGTTGATTTGGATTTAGATGCTCTAAATTCATTATTCTACCGTTACAGATTTTGCAAGATTTCTAGGCTTATCAATGTCAGTACCTTTAAACTTTGCAATATGATAACTTAGAAGCTGTAAAACAACATTTGAAACGATCGGTTTCAATTCTTTTATTCCAGTAGTATCAATACCAATGAAATAATCTGCTACCTCTTCGAGTTCACTATTCGTTTTATCTCCCACAATAACCATAACACCTTTACGAGCTTTTACTTCTTGGGCATTTGAGAGAGTTTTCTCAAATAAATCCTCAGTGACAATAGCAATATTAACCATATTTTCATCGAATAAAGCGATAGGCCCATGCTTTAACTCACCAGCGGCATAACCTTCAGCATGAACATAAGCAATTTCTTTTAACTTTAGCGCCCCTTCAAGAGCAATTGGAAATTGTTCACGTCGACCAGTAAAGATGAAGCCTTTATAATTATAAATTTCTTTTGCAATTTCTTTTATTTGTCCCTCAAGCTTTAAAACTTTTCTAACTGCTTCTGCAAGAGCAGAGAATTCGTTTTCTATTTTAGATAAATTAATTTCTCCTTGAAGTGCTTCAGATAGTAGGTATCCAACTAATACCATTTGGGTAAATGCTTTAGTACTTGCAACTCCAATTTCTGCTCCTGCATGTATTAATAGATTCTCATTACAGTTTCTATAAAGAGTTGATCCTTCGACATTTACAATTGAAATCGTATGAAGCTTCTCTTCGCTACATAACTCCTGACAAGCTAGAGTGTCTGCCGTTTCGCCTGACTGAGATATAAACAATCCAAATTCACTTGGATTAAGAAATTGTTTTTTATAGCGAAATTCACTAGCAAAATCAGTAATAACTCTAATATTATTTTTGCTTTCTAAAAAATTCTTTATGACGAGGCCTGCATGAAGAGCTGTTCCACAAGCAGTTAAATGAAATAATGAAGGTTTCATTGCAGAGATATTTCTCAATGTATTAAAGCCTTTTCCACTACTATAGATTGAAAAAAGTCTGTTAATAAGCTCTGGTTGCTCAAAAATTTCTTTGAGCATGAAGTGTTCATACTTACCTTTACTTACAACATCGAGGGTTAATTCTTGTTCTTGAATTTTATACGAATGGCATTTTTCTAAATTCAAATCAAAAAACTCAATCTTCTCTTTTAGATTTCTATGATCGCCAATGCAGAGTATATTATCTTCAGGAAAGAAAATTTTAGTTGTAAAACCAACTAATGCATATGGATCTGATGACATATAGACTTCATTGTTTTCTTCGTGAATTCCACAAACAAGTGGAGCTGAGCGCTTAATTGAATATAAAAGATGAGAATCATTTTTCATTATAACAAAGGATGAGTTTCCATCAACAGATTGAAAAGCATTAACAATAGCTTTTTTTACATCTTTTAAACGGTTATATTCATCAGTTAATTTTATTAAAAACGTTTCTGTATCTGTTTCAGATTTAAAGTCATGTCCTTTTTCTTTAAGTACCATCCTTAAATTATTTGCATTTTCAATGATTCCGTTATGAACAATTGAAAATATTTCATTCCCATGAGGATGGGCATTGGTATCATTAACTTTTCCGTGAGTGGCCCAACGGGTATGGCCTATACAGATATTTGAAAAAGGCTTAACTTTTTTTACTAACTCTCTGAGGTTAGCGAGTTTTCCTTCTTTTTTTAAAATTTTAAGCTTTCCGTTATCTATATAACTTACCCCAGCAGAATCATAGCCTCTATATTCTAAACGTGATAATCCTTCAATTACTGGGTCAATTGCATTTGAGCTGCCGCTATATCCTACTATTCCACACATATTTGTACCTCTGATTAATAGTCATAACCCTACCATTTATTGATTATTGTGCCAATTTTGATTATTTTATTAGACTTAATTTATTTCTTTTTGATAAATTTCTTGGCCATGTTTTCTTTTGTGACTTGCCGCTCTCTTGCAATTGCAAATGCACCACTTGGAACATTCTTATTAATTGTCGACCCCGATCCAACATAGCTTTCATCACCAATAGTTACTGGTGCTATCATCTGACAATCACTCCCTATAAATGAGTTCTTACCTATAATTGTTTCGTGCTTATTAGCTCCATCATAGTTACAAGTAATGAAGCCACAACCTATATTCGTATTTTCTCCAATCTTTGCATCCCCGACATAACTAAGATGTGACACCTTAACGCCCTGATCCAAAAAAGATTTCTTTATCTCAACAAAATTGCCAATTTTGCACTCGTTTTCTAGATTTGTTCCCTCTCTAAGTCTGGCCATTGGACCCACCATATTTTTATGACCAATCATTGCTCCTTCGATGTATGAATAGGCTTTAATAACAGTTCCACTTTTGATTGATGAGTTTTTTAAAATAGAGCCTGATTCAATGATGACATCTTCCTCGATGTTTACAACTCCTTCTAAAACAACATTTGGATAAATAACTGAACCTGCTTTAATTTGAACATTGTCTTCAATAATAACATTAGAGGAATTTATGAATTGAACTCCACTTAACTGAAGCTCTCTTACTTTTCTTTTATTTAATTCAATTGTTATTTCTTCTAATTGGACAAGATTATTAACTCCAATAAACTCTACTTCGTCTGGAAATTGTATCGCCTCGACGTTATCACCGTCTTTGAATAGATCAGTTAAATAAAACTCTCCTGAATTATTCTTATTTGTAAGACCTGCAATATGATTTTCAATATAGTCTGTTTTAAAAATATAAAGGCCGGAGTTTACTTCCTGAATCTTTTTTTCCTCAGCTGAAGCATCCTTCTCCTCTCTAATCTTAAACCCTTTTTCTTTTCCTTTTATGATTCGACCATATCCCATAGGATTTTTTGCAGTAAAACTTGCACAAACTGCATCTAAATTATTTTGGTCGATAATATCTAACATTTTTTTATAAGTTGAAGGACTTATTAATGGAGTATCAGCACAAACAACGATTGTGTATTTAGATTTGCTAGCAGTTTTATCATTTTCAAAGAAAATTTTTAGGGCATGTCCTGTTCCTAATTGTTCCTTTTGCTCAACATATTGAATATTTTTTTCACTATGCTTCGATTCAACATATGACTTAACCTCCTCACCTTTATATCCAACGATAAAATGATAATTTACTTCCAAATCGGTTGTTAAAGAAAATTCAGAAACACCTTCCAGTACATAATCTACAAGTTTTTTCCCTCGAGATTGACATAGGGGTTTTGCAATATCTAACTTAAGTCTCGTACCCTTTCCAGCTGCTAATATTACTGTATTAATTATGTCAGACATTAAATATCCTTTAGTTATATTTTCTTAAAAACCTAGCTTTATCTTATAGTAGCAAATAATTTTATGGTTGAAACTTAATAAATTTCAATCTTTTTTCAATTACAACTAAAAAAAAATAAAGATTCAATAGTTAAAGCCGAGAAGTTTTAAGCATACGGAATTGCAAAGCGTTCAAATATTAGCTGGAGGAACACGTTATGGTTACAAATTACGAGGGTGAAAATATTGATTTTAAAGAGACACTCCCCCTCATACCAATTAGAGATCTTGTCATATATCCATTCATGATTATGCCTTTATATGTAGGAAGAGATTCATCAATCAACGCAGTTGAAGAGTCTATTAACAACACTGACCGATTAATCTTATTAGCCAGTCAAAAAGATATTCAAGCAGAAAATCCAGCTCCTCATGAAATTTATAATTTAGGAACAGTTGCAATTATTATGCGATTAAAAAAGCTTCCAGATGGCAGAGTAAAAATTCTCGTTCAAGGCTTAACAAAAGCTAGAATCATCGAGTACACTGATCAAAAAGACTACCTACAAGTTAAGGTTGAAAAAGTAGAGCAAGTTGAAGTTTCTGAAAAACAAGAAGTTGTTGAAGCTCTTATGAGAAGTGTAAAAGATAATTTAGAACAAGTTATTAATAGAGGAAAAATTTTATCTCCAGACATATTAACAATTCTGGAAGATATTCATAATCCAAGTCGATTTGCTGATTTAATTTCTAGAAATCTAAATTTAAAAGTTCAACAAGCACAAGAAATCTTAGAAACTCTTCATCCAGTTGAAAGACTTCAAAAGATTAATAATATTTTATTAAGTGAACTTCAAATTATAGATTATCAACATAAAATTAAATCTACGACTTCAGATGAAATCTCAAAAACTCAAAAAGAATATTTTTTAAGAGAACAAATTAAGCAAATGAAAAATGAACTTGGTGAAGATCCTGTTACTGATGAGTTCTCTGAACTTAAAGGGAAAATTGCTGATAAACATATGCCTGATGACATTGAGCATGAATGTATGAAGCAGATGGCGAGACTTGAGCGTATGCATCCAGATTCTTCAGAATCTAGTATTTTAAGAACATACCTAGAGTGGATGACAGACCTACCTTGGACTGAAAAGTCTGAAGAAATCACAGATTTAAAACACGCAATGGATGTTTTAAATGAAGATCATTTTGATTTAAGTAAAATTAAAGAAAGAATACTAGAACATCTCGCAGTTAGAAGCCTTAAAGGTGGAAATGTAAGAGGACCGATTTTATGTTTTTCAGGACCTCCAGGGGTTGGAAAAACGTCTCTAGGTAAATCAATTGCCAAAGCAACTGGAAGAGAATTTGTAAGAATTTCTCTCGGTGGGGTAAAAGATGAATCAGAAATAAGAGGCCATAGAAGAACATATGTTGGAGCTATGCCAGGAAGATTTATCCAAGCAATGAAACAAGCAAAAACAAATAATCCTGTTATTATGCTTGATGAAGTAGATAAGCTTGGCTCTGATTATAAAGGTGATCCATCAAGTGCACTTCTTGAAGTTCTTGATCCGGAACAAAACTTTTCATTTAGAGATCACTACCTTAATATTCCATACGATTTATCCAATGTCATGTTTGTAGCAACTGCAAACGTACTAGAAAATATTCCAGGTCCTCTTCGAGATAGAATGGAAGTGATAAGTCTTAGCGGCTATACTCAAGAGGAAAAATTAGAAATTTCAAGACAATACCTTATTCCAAAGCAAATGGATGAAAATGGTATTACTGATGAGCATATTGAGTTCCATGACGACGGTGTAAAAAGTGTTATCAATGGATTTACAAGAGAAGCAGGGCTAAGAAATCTTGAAAGACAGATTGGATCTCTTTGTCGAAAAGTAGCGAAAAAAATTGCAACCGGTGAATCAATAAAAACTCATATTCTAGATAAAACAGTTGAAGACCTTTTAGGGCCTGCAATGTATTCAAAAGAAGATAGTAAGGAGTTTGATGAAGTTGGGGTTGCAACAGGTCTTGCCTGGACATCTGCGGGTGGTGAAATACTATTCATAGAAGCAACTAAGATGAAAGGGCGTGGAATTACACTCACAGGACAACTAGGCGATGTGATGAAAGAATCAGCTCAAGCGGCCATGGGTTATATTAGAAGTCATGCAAATGAGCTAGGAATAGACGAAGATGTATTCGATAATAATGAAATACATATTCACTTACCTGCAGGGGCGATTCCAAAAGATGGTCCGAGTGCAGGAATAACTCTTGCAACTACAATCGTATCACTTTTAACAAATACACTTATAAGTAAAGATATTGCGATGACAGGTGAGATTACATTAACTGGTAAAGTTCTTCCGGTTGGTGGAGTAAAAGAAAAGGCTTTAGCCGCAATGAGAATGGGAATTGAGACTGTCATCATTCCTTGGAAGAATCAGAAGGATCTATTAGATATACCTGAGCATTTACGTAAGAAGATCAACTTCATACCAGTGAAAAACTTTACTGAGGTTCTTGAGTTTGCCATCCTTGACTGGGTGCCATATTCAGAGAGAAGCAAGGTAAAGAAGTCAGTTAAGAAGCCGAAAGAAAAACCGTCAAGTATAGCAGCTTAAGTAAAAAAGGGAAGATTTAATCTTCCCTTTTTTATTTTCACAAAACGTCTTAATCAGTTATAATAATTCTAACAAAAAGGTTGATGCATGGATGCAGCTAAAAATGAATATAGAATTCTAATTGTCGACGATTCAGATTTTTCAAGAAATACTATTTCTGCAATGCTAGATAATTCAAGATATAATATTATTGGAGAAGCTTCAAACGCAAAAGAAGCAATTAATATTCTTCGAGACCGAGTTGCTCATATAGCGATTATTGATGTTGTTATGCCTGAGGTAAGTGGAATTGAGCTTGCAGAGTATATCACAGAGAATTTTACAAATGTTTCAATCATCATGATTTCGTCTCTGGGGCAAGAAAGTATCGTCATTGATTCGATCTCTGCAGGTGCAAGTGATTACCTTCAAAAGCCTTTTACAAAGGAAGATCTTATCACTTCTGTTGAAAAAATTCTTTCAAATATTTCGGAGGACTAATGAATATTATTGAAAATGGACACAACAATATCATTCCAGAAAGTTTAATTTTTAAACTTCAAAGCTCTCTTAAAGAAGAGATAAATATTTATAACTATGCTTATTTGATACTCGACTGCCCATTAATTCAAATTAAATCACACCACCCTCAGACCCAAAATGAGATTTCTATACAATTTAGAATTGAAGGTGAAATAGAGGGCTCCGTCACTTGTCTTATTGATACTTTTAAACGAAGTATCAATATAAACTCAGAAAAAAACAAAAAGTCGATCTTCACTGAAAGTATGAATATTTTAGTTGGAAATATTTTTACAGCTCTTGAGAATAATCATCATATTTATGCAATTTGCTCAAGCCCTGTATTAAACAAAAATCCAATACACTCATCGAGAGATCTTAATTTATCCATGAGCTATAAGCTCTTAATAGAAGCAGAAGAGTACGATTGTCGAATTATTTTTAATTTAGAAAAAAATAAAATTGTAGAGGTTTAATATGATTAGTTTTATTTTTAAGTTTAGTCTTACTTTTATCGTTAGTTTTATCATAATGTCTTTTCAAATTAATAAAAGGCCTATTTTTTCGCACCTAACTGATCTGACAGGACCTTTAGGAGTTGAAGTTCAAAAGTCTCTTGGAAAAAGCATGCAAAGAAGTATCAACAGATCGAAGTCAATGAGTGAGAGTTTGTTTCATAATGCTGATCCTAAATATGTCGATGATGTTATTTCGAGTGAACAAAGCTCAACTTTAGCCAAGAGAAATGGTGAGCTTATCTTAGAGGATATCAAAAGAGAAGAAACAAGAAAACTAGATGAATTAATTCAAAAAAACTAAAATCGAAATCAGATGATGAATGATCAAAAAAATTGTACTCACTGCAATGAACCCATTGTCGTTGGTCATACATTACCAGATAATAATGAAGCCATTTTCTGTTGTCATGGATGCATGAATGTATTTGAAATTCTCCAAGAGAAGAAATTAACAGACTATTATAAACTTCGAGAAGATTCGGGAGTTAAAGAGTTTGGGACAATAAAGTCTAATCATAAGAAGTTTGGATATCTAGACGATGAACATTTCCAAAATCAACACATTAAAACGACTGATCAAACAAAGGAATTGCATTTTTATCTAGAAGGTATTCACTGTCTTGCTTGCTTGTGGTTATTAGAGAAGCTATCTATCTTTAATCAAAACATATTGTCGACAGAGCTAAACATGTCTCAATCAATACTCAAAGTCATCATAAGTAGAGACGAGAAGTTTTCAGAAGTTGCATTTTTATTGAATAAGCTAGGCTACACCCCACACCCCATATTAGAAGATAGCAACCTGTCTGATCTAAAGAAAAAAGAAGATCAAAAGGATTTGATTAGAATTGTTATTTCTTTTTTTTGTGCTGGAAACATTATGCTATTAGCTTTTTCTAATTATGCGGGTACAGAAGGTATTATTAGGATCTCTTTTGAATTCTTCAGCTTTCTTTTGTTTCTACCAATTTTATTATATTCTGCACTTCCATTTTATAAAAGTGCTTACAACTCTATAAAATTTAAAAATCCAAATTTAGATCTTCCTATCGTTTTCGCTTTACTGATGGGAACCATACTTGGCCTCTATTCATTATATTTTCATAAAAACTATATCTACTTTGATTCTTTAGCGACCCTAGTTTTTTTACTCCTGACTAGCCGTTTTATTTTAAAAAAAGCACAACATAGTGGAATGTCAGCAACTGAGATTTCAAGTTTTTTTACAAATCTTTCTACCATTAAAATAGAAAACGGTATTGAAAAAGAAATACATTCTAAATATGTTGCCGTTGGTGATATTTTAATCGTCAATTCTGATGAGACAATACCGTGTGATGGAATAGTGATTGATGGAAATTCAACCCTAAACGCTTCATTACTTACAGGGGAGACAAAACCGATTTATATCGAAAAAAATTCTGAGGTTTTCTCTGGTACAATCAATACTGGTAATCCCATAAAGATTAAGGTTACAAAAGATTCGAAAAATTCAAAATTAGGAACGATACTCACAGAAGTTGAAAGTGGATGGAATAATAAAACTCAAATATCGACATTAACAGATCAAATAGCAAAATATTTTATTCTTTCTGTTTTTGTTATTTCTATTATTTGTTTTTTATACTTTGCAAAAGATGGATTATGGGAAGAGGCCATATTAAGAACTCTATCAATCATTATTATTACATGCCCATGTGCACTTGGGATGGCCACTCCTCTCACTCTAAGCTTAACTCTTTCAAAGCTTTCGCGAATTGGAATCATTGTTAAAAATGCTTCAGTTATCGAAAAGATCACTAAAGCTCAAAATGTTTTTTTTGATAAAACAGGTACTTTAACTTATGGAAATTTAAAAGTTGAAAATTGGGAAACGATCAACACGGAGGCAAATACACTTGCAATTATTTATAGTCTTGAAAAAAAATCAAAACATCCCATTGCTCAATCATTAAAAAGCTATATTGAATATGAATGGATAAAAAATAACTCTAAAAAAATTTCTTTAGAAGTTAGAGACCTGGAAGAAGTCATTGGTTCTGGAATTTCCGGCATAATAGGTGATAACAAATATGAAATCACTTCTGATGCGACTAATGAGTCAAATAAAACGAAATTGGTACTAATGGAAAATTCTATTCCGATTGCCAATATTTACCTATCTGATATGGTTCGAGAAAACGCGAAGTTAATCGTTGATAAAATTAAACTACTAAGACTAGACCCATTTCTCGTTTCAGGTGATGCCGATGGACCTGTTTATGATGTAGGTTTACAAGTAAAAATCCCAAGAAAAAATATTTTCTCAAAGCATGATCCCAACGCAAAACTCAATTTAGTTAAACACCTACCTCAAACTATATTCATCGGAGATGGTGCTAATGATGCCTTAGCACTCAGTCAATCTCTAGTAGGAATAGCTGTTCATGGCGGTGTCGATATCTCGATGAGGGCAAGTGATGTTTTTATGGCAAAAAACGATTTAAATCTTATTATAAGGCTAATTGAGTCATCAAAAGAGAGTTTAAACATTATTTACAGAAATTTAAATTTCTCATTTCTATTTAATATTGTAGGGATTTACTTTGCAGTAAAAGGTGATATCTCCCCCCTATTTGCAGCTATTTTAATGCCATTAAGCTCACTTACGATAGTGATTTCATCAATTATTGGAAATAGAAAGTGGCGCAGCTCATTTAAACAGTAAAAATGCAAAAGCTGATATATATCATAACAAAATACCTTAATTTCTATTAAATTTAACTTATAACCAAGGGATTTATGAGTATTGTTTTTTTTACAATTCCACTCGCGCTCATTTTAGCTATTGTATTTTTAATAGCTTTTATTATCGCTGTGAAGATTGGACAATTAGATGATTTAAAAACACCTTCATATAAAATGCTTCTAGAAGATGAAAAAGTTCTAGAAAAGGAAATAAAAAATGACAAATGATTCTTCAAATCAACTCGAGACGTTTTCTTATAACGATAAAGTTGTAAAAATGTTTTCAGCTGCAACCCTCATTTGGGGTGTGGTTGGTATGTTAGCGGGATTGCTTATTGCAACTCAACTTGCAGATTGGCGATTTAATTTTGGTATTGAATGGCTAACTTTTGGAAGATTAAGACCACTTCATACAAATGCCGTTATATTTGCATTTGTGGGGAATAGTATTTTTTCAGGTGTTTATTATTCAACTCAAAGATTATGTAAGGCCAGAATTTTCTCAGATACTCTTAGTAAAATTCACTTTTGGGGATGGCAATTAATCATTGTCTCTGCTGCCGTGACACTACCACTTGGTTATACCTCTGGTAAGGAGTATGCTGAACTTGAATGGCCTATTGATATAGCGATCACTCTTATATGGGTTGTTTTTGCGATCAATATTTTTGGTACAATTTGGAAAAGACGTGAAAAACATATCTATGTCTCAATTTGGTTTTATATTGCTACAATTTTAACAGTTGCCCTACTTCATATTGTAAATTCTTTAGAGTTTCCTGTTAGTTTTATGAAGAGTTATCCCATTTTTGCTGGTGTTCAAGATGCAATGGTGCAGTGGTGGTATGGACATAATGCAGTTGCATTCTTCCTTACAACACCTGTTTTAGGACTTATGTATTATTTTGTTCCAAAAGCAATTAATAGACCCGTCTATTCTTATAGATTATCTATCGTTCACTTTTGGTCTTTAATTTTTATTTATATCTGGGCTGGTCCCCATCACCTTCTTTATACTGCTCTTCCAGATTGGGCACAAACCCTTGGGATGATTTTTTCAGTTATGCTGTGGGCTCCGTCTTGGGGTGGTATGATTAACGGTCTCTTAACATTAAGAGGTGCATGGGATAGAGTCCGACGTGAACCAATTTTAAAATTCTTTGCTACTTCTTTAACGTTTTATGGTATGGCAACTTTTGAAGGACCTCTTCTATCAATTAAATCAGTTAGTGCCCTTGGACACTATACCGACTGGATTATCGCCCATGTACATGCAGGTGGTGTTGGTTGGAATTATTTTTTTGCTGCAGGAATGATGTACTACCTCGTTCCTAAACTTTGGAAGACAACAATTTATTCTGTTAAATTAGGTAATATACAATTTTGGACAGGGACAATTGGTCTTGGGATGTACTACGTTGCAATCTTAGTTGCTGGTATCACTCAAGGTCTAATGTGGAAGGCCCTAGATGGGAAAGGCAATCTTCTCTATCCTGACTTTGTAGAAACAGTTGTTAGAATTCTTCCTTTATATTGGGTTAGAGTCTTTGGCGGACTCCTCATTTTTATAAGTATGCTAATCATGTTTTATAATATGCTTAAAACAATTCAAGGCGCAGATAAAAATAATCAAGAGGAAGACCTTTATACTGCAAAAGCTCCCTTATGGAAAACATCTGCAAACAATGATAAAGGTCACAGAAGGCTCGAAGGCCGTACAGCTCTTTTTAGTGCCCTAGCCCTTTTAGCAGTTCTCGTTGGTTCAGTGATTGAGTTTGTACCCGCACTAATGTCTAATACATTTATTGAAATCAGTGACAAAATCAAGCCCTACACGCCACTAGAGCTCGCGGGAAGAGATATATATATTCGTGAAGGATGTTACACATGTCACTCACAAATGATCAGGCCTCTAGTTAGTGAAAAACTTCGTTATGGAAATCCATCACAGGCAACAGAATTTATCTATGATCGTCCATTTCAGTGGGGATCAAGAAGGATAGGACCTGACTTAGCTAGAGAAGGTGGACTAAGACCAAACTACTGGCACTTTAAACATATGATTGATCCTAGATCAATGACAGAGAACTCGATTATGCCGGAATACTCATGGCTTGCAACGAAGAAAACAGGCTTCCAAGTTCTTCCTAAAAAGCTAAAAGTGATGAAAGCACTAGGTGTTCCATACTCTCAAGATGAAATTGAAAATGCTATTCCCCTTGCGAAAGCACAAGCAAAAGAGATTACAATGAGCATGGAAGAAAATGGTATTGACATAAAAATGCATGATAAACAAATTATAGCTCTTATAGCTTACTTACAGAGACTTGGAACTGATCTAGGAGGTCAATAATGAAATCTGCAGTTCTTTCAAATTGGAATATTCCATGGCTACCAAGTTTTGCACTCATTCTCTTTTTTGGATTATTTACAATTATGCTCATTCGAGTCTTTAGTAAAAGCACAAAAAGCCTTTACGATGAAACGAGTAAAATTCCGCTTAACGAAGGAGAAAAATAATGAAGAGAGATGAAGATGAAGTTAAAGTTTTTGAAGATGAAAAATCGATTCTTCTTGATCATGACTATGATGGAATAAGAGAACTTAATCACCCTCTTCCTTCCTGGTGGTTAACTATTTTTTATATAACCATAGTTTTTTCAGCAATCTACTATACATACTACACTTTTTTAGGTGGAAAAAACCTCATGCAAGAATATGAAGAAGACCTTGCAAGTATCACAGTAAACAATAGTGACAATGGTTCAAACGGAAGTGCCTTTGACCTAGATAAGTATAATGCAATCACAATGACTCCTGAATCAATCAAGAAAGGAAAAAAAGTTTTTAAACGAAAGTGTAAAGCTTGTCATGGAGCTGAGGGAGAAGGTGGAATTGGTCCTAATCTCGCAGATAGTTATTGGCTTAACGGCAATGGCTCAATCAAAGATGTTTATGATGTTATTTATAATGGCGTTGTAAAAAATGGTATGCAAGCTTGGGGAACAGCTTTAAGTGAAGAAGAAATGATGGCGGTAACAAAGTTTGTTATGGATCTAAAAGGTACAAATCCAGAAAATGCCAAAGAAGCCCAAGGGACTTTGTTTGAATAAGAGTGATGGTGATATTCCGATTTATGAAACGAGACTTGCTACCACTGATGAAAATGGTAATCGAGTCTATATTCACCCAGAAGATATAAAGGGGAAGTGGAAATCAAGAAGAAATATTCTCTATTGGTTTTTAATTTTTATATACTTATTTCTTCCTTGGATTTATGTTGATAACCATCAATGGATTTTACTAGATCTTCCTCAAAGAGAGTTTCATATTTTTGGAAATGTCTTTTATGGCCATGATGGTCCATTACTTCTATTTGTCATTCTTGGCTTTGTGATTTTAATGGCCTTTATTACAAGCATTTGGGGACGAGTGTGGTGTGGCTGGGCCTGCCCTCAAACTGTCTTTATAGATGCTATTTTTCGTAAGATTGAAAAAATTGTAGAAGGAAATTCAAGAAAAAGAAAATCTCTTGAACAAGCACCCTGGAGCTTAAATAAAATTTTAAAAAGAACCGTCAAATGGATACTCTATATTTTAGTTTCACTCCATATTGTTCACTCTTTTCTTGGATATTTTGTTGGGACACATGAACTAATTAATATCACTCTATCATCACCGGAAAAGAACTGGACTCTATTTGTAACAATGCTAACCATGACGGGTATTATTTTATTTGATTTTGGTTGGTTTAAAGAACAGTTCTGTATTATTGCTTGTCCATATGGAAGATTTCAAAGTGTTGTTATGGATGATGCCTCCATGATTGTTGCTTATGATAAAAAAAGGGGAGAGCCTAGGAGAAATAAATACATCTCAAAAGAAGCTGAAGGTGATTGTATCAATTGTAATCACTGTGTAAAAGCCTGCCCTACTGGTATTGATATAAGACAAGGCACGCAAATGGAATGTATCGCATGTACAATGTGCATTGATGCTTGTGATACCATTATGACGAAAGTCGATAAGCCTACAGGACTCATTAGGTATACTTCAGAGAATGGTCTTCAGGGGATTAAGAATAAAAAGATAACTCTAAGAAGCCTAATTTATTTAGGCGTTCTCCTGCTTATTTTTATCGGATTTATTTTCAGTATTAACCATAGGACTCATACGAAAGTTCAATTTCTAAGAGCGAATCACGAAACAGCTTACCAAGAAATCAAGAACCATCATGGAGAGATTGAAATAGTGAATCATTTTCGAATGAAAATATATAAAGCAGGTGGAAGTAGCGATAAATTTGAACTACGAGTAGAAGATCAGTTTAAAAAAATGATTCAGCTAACAACTCCTTTTGAAGAAGTAGAAATTGAAAATGATTCCTTTGAAGCTCCTGTCTTTTTAAAGTTTAGTAAAAATATATTGATTAATGGATCAAGAAAAATAAAAATTCAACTTTTCAACAAAAATACAAATAAGATCACGACAACTAAGGAGCTTAGTCTTGCTGGCCCAACTAGATGAGATTTACGTCTCTTCTAAATTGATGATACCTTGGCTAACGTTTCTCATTGCGATTGGGGGTAGTTTTCATTGCCTAGGAATGTGTGGTGGTTTGGTTTCTGCATTCACCCACAACCATAAATCAAATGCAACTTATCAAATGGGAAGATTAAGCGGCTATTTACTTATTGGTATTATTTCTAGTTTTATTGGCGCACTTATTAAGAACTATGTTCAATCGAATACGATTACACTTTTAACGACTTTCTTTATGGGATCAGTACTAATCTATTGGGGCATAAAGATACTCTGGAAAAAAACATTTACCCTAAAGCTAAAACTTCCATCATTTATGAGTACGGTCACAAAAAATGTATATAAAGGTGCTCAAAATATAAGTAGCATAAATTCATATATAAAAAGTTCTATGATAGGTTTTTTATCTATTTTCCTTCCATGTGGCTTTTTATATGGACTTGTTGTTGTTGTCGCTATGTACGAGGATCCCATTCTCTCAATGCTAAGCATGTTTACTTTTTGGCTTGGTACACTCCCAGTGCTTATTTTTTCAACACATATTATTCAAAAGATTATTTTGCCTTTAAAAAATAAGACTCCAATTCTTGCCTCGATGATGCTTATAAGCCTAGGCTTAATTACGATCACCACTAGATTTTATCAATTTTATACAACTGGAAGTTGTCACTAGTCTTTTATAACAGTACTCAATTTAGATACATCTTCTTGCTCATTAATATGACCTTTTCCAATCTCTCTATTTTGACAAAACTGAGATTCATCAATAGAGTTAAATGTCTTCACTCCAAGATCAATGCTATCAGCTGCAAGTGCACTGAAAGCTAAAAGGCTACAACTCACTAGTAAAAATACTTTTAAATTTCTCATAAAATCTCCTCTCTTTTCTATATAATACTTAGAGCAAGGTCTATGCCATATTTTGAAGTTGTAAGTTATTGATTTGAAGATTTGAATAGATTAAATAGGTGTCAGTTGTAAAAAGAAAATACGGAAGCCTCTATGGGTCTTCCGTATTTTATGGGAACTTAGGAATAGTTTATCTTAGTTTCTAATAACTTCTTGGCTTTTATCAGCTGATTTTACATCTGACTCAGGCGTCTTATTTAACTCTGATTGGCACATAACTCCATCTGTAGAAATTTTGCTTTCCCCCATTGATTTAGATTCTGCAAAAACTGATACCGATGATACTACTAAAATTAATACGAATAATGTTCTCATTTGTCTCTCCTCGTTTATGATTACACATATACTAATGCACGAGGCGTGCCAAAGTAGTACAGCTCTAACTTACCGATATTTAGTAGAAGTAAGAATAGTAAGTGTAAAGACTTTTGACAGTGTATAAAAATCACGCAAATTGATGGACATTTTTGGACAAAAAAAAGCCCTATAACTAGTATAGGGCATGCAATATTTATATCAATAAAATTTTATTAACCTTCTTGATTAGCTTCTGTACCAATAGGCTTTTTAGTCTTATTGTCACCATCAGTATTTTTCCCCTCTGTTCGACCTTCAGCACAGAGAGAAGTAGGGCTACTAGCCTGTTCTCCACCCTTTGATCCATCATCGGCAAACACGCTTGTAAAATTAAGTGTCAAAATCATAAGCATTAAAATTAATTTCATATATACCTCTTTATTATAAGTTTAAATTCACGCCAGCAGGCTTAACAATCGCAAGTAAGTTTTGAAATGCTTGAGTTACTTGTAATGCCATCTTATGTCCTTGCTTTGACTCAACCTTCTTAATCTCACCGTAGTTATCATAAGCGACTTGAATCTTACCAACATTTGCCATCTCAATCTCTACAGGCTTTCCTAGAGCATTATATTGAAAAGATAAAACTCTTTTCTCATTACTCTTAGTATCTTTATCAATCATCTTAGTGATCTTACCCTTTAGATTATATATCAATGCAACAGCTTTTCCTTTAGAATTTAGTGCTGACACAAGGTTACCTTTGTTGTCATACTTAAAGCTAGTCGTTCCAGCGTTGTTCTTAACCTCTGAAATCTTGTTGTGAGCATCGTCATATTTGATCTTTACGAAGTCTCCACGAGTTGAATTTTTGCTCGTTAAAAGACCTTTATCATTATACTCAAAATTCGTTACATATTTACCTCTGGCAATTTTTAGAGGCAATCCACAACATTCAGAGTAAATCGTCTCAGTTGTTATTCCATTAATTGCAGTTACAATTCTATATGTATATCTAGATCCATCTGGTCTTGCTTTGATTTCATATTCATATTTATTAGTAACTTTCTTATTATTAAAGCCAGTTGTTGTTACTTCTGTCCAATAATGATCTTCTTTATTTTTTGGATCTGCTCCATATTTGTATGAAGTTTGGTCACCATTTCTTTCAGTAATTTTTGAGATAAAAAATGTATTAGGCTCATAATCCATTTTCATTGAATCTTCTTTTTCACCTTTCTTTCGAGATGGATTATAAACAACTTTTTGTAGATTATGATTCTTATCATATTCAAAACCGTATTCATTACCTTCTACATCTTTAGAATAAACCAAATCATCACCTTCGTATTTGAAGCTTGCGATTTTATCTTTTGCTGACCACATTGATTTAACTCGGCCATTTGAATACCAATCAAAATAGATTTGCTTAGCAAATGAATCTTTAATTGAATATAGTTGCTTATTTTTATAAGAGAACTCTACAACATATTTATTTTTATCAGTAATTTTGACTAGGTTTCCAGATTTATCAAAGTATTCTGATTTTTCATCATTAGAAGTTCTGATAAAGCCAGTAGCTGTAACTTTAACCTCTTGAATACCTCTTTGATTTGAATAAAGAGTAGAACCTTTTGCTACACTCGAAACAACACCAAATCTTCTAGCATAAACATGTCTTAATTCTGCATTATTTACTAATCTCTCAAGCAGGCCATTTTCAGCTGACTGAGTGATTGATTGATTTTTCTTTCTCATGGCATCGACAATTTTTTGAGCAGCTTTTTTTGGATCAACAGGACTTTTTGGACAAAATCTTGTTTTCCCACCTGCACCATGTTCATGAACGACCACACAACCATCTGGAGACTCAACGAGTTTAGTTTCGAAAACTGTTCCCCATCCAAATCCAAACCAACCTTTTTCTGTTGATTTTGAATTATATGTTCTAGTCATATCAAGACTCTTGCCAGTTCCAGGAACAACAATATCCGTATATGAGATATAGTAGTTTCCATTCTTTAGATTTACCCCAGCAAATGAACTAAGGCTAAACGCTAATGTTAGACTCAAAAATACGATTTTATTCATTTTCATTTCTTTCCCTTTTAGATGAGAATTTTTATTACTCAATATAGTTATCGACATTTAAATAAAAAACTTAAACCTTTATTTTTATCACTTTTAGCATGAAATATCCCCCAGTTAGATTCAAAGCTGCGGCAACGAGAGTCACTATAATTCCAATTGGGGTACCAAATAATATCTCGAAAAATTGAGGATCTGTTGAACCAAAATAAGCCCCCATCATAATAGGCATACAAAAGATAAGACCACCTTGCATTTTACCTTGAGCAACAAAAGTATCTATTTTTTGTTTGAGTCGTATTCGCTCTCTTATCACGTTTGCGATGGTATCAAATACTTCTGCAAGATTACCACCCGTCTCTCTTAAAATATTAATCGCAGAAACAAACATATCATTATCTTCAGTAGGAACTCTTTTCACTAAGTTTTCAAATGCTTCATCGAGAGTTACACCGATTTTTGTTTGTTGGAGGATTAAATTAAACTCTTGGCTAATAGGTTTAGGTAATTCCTCAACAACCATTCCAAGTGATTGGGGGAGAGACAATCCAGCTCTTAGGCCATTTGATAATAAATTTAGACCATCAACCATTTGTGTTTCAAATTTTTTTATTCTTGCACTCACTAAATAGTTCATTAATGGTCTTGGAATTTTCCAGCCAAAAACAGTTAAAAGAATTGCAACAATAAATCCTTGGGTATATTTTCCATAAAGAAAAAATAGAGATAAAGCAATTATACTAAAACCAAAAGCAAGAAATAAAAGTCCGTAAGTAATTCTCTCTGGCCTTACTTCAATAAATAATAGCTCGCATTTTTGTAGAATAAAATCTCTTGTTCCATAAGTTTGGTCTTCGATCCATGCGAATAGCTTTACCGAATTAAAGTAGGAAAATGTAAAAAAGATCACTCCAATAGTTAGCAGTAATCCTTTCTGTCCCATGATATCAGATATAAAATTTAGAGACGGTTGTTTAGTTGCATCTTGTGAAAATGCTGAATTTATTGTCATTAAAAAGAAAAAAATTAATTTATTCATTTTTAAACAATCCTCTAGGAACCTTTTGACCTTTTCGCTCTATGACTTCAACAAATTTCGGAATAAAACCAGTGGCCATAAACTTTCCATTGATTTTTCCTTTTGCCCCAACACCTTCTTGCTTATAGACAAAAATATCTTGTAATGTAATCACTTCTCCTTGCATTCCAGCAACTTCCGTTACATTTAAAACTTTTCTTGAACCGTCTTCTAATCTTGATTGTTGAACAACCATATGTACAGCAGAGGCTATCATCTCTTTAATTGCCTTTGGAGAGATACCAGTCCCAGCATATTGAACAAGTGTTTCAAGCCTCGACATACAATCTCTTGGGGTATTTGAATGGACAGTAGTAAGAGATCCATCATGTCCTGTATTCATTGCTTGAAGCATATCTAGGGTTTCTCCCCCCCTACACTCTCCGACAATAATTCTATCTGGACGCATTCTTAGTGTTTGTTTAACTAGGCATCTTATATCAACCGCCCCTTCACCTTCAAGAGATGGAGGTTTTGTTTCAAGTCTTACAACATGATCTTGAGGCAGATTAAGTTCAGCTGAATCTTCACATGTAATAATCCTCTCATTGGAAGGAATAAATCCCCCTAGAACATTTATTAATGTTGTTTTACCTGAGCCCGTACCTCCAGAGACAATAATATTTCGATGATTCTGTACAGACAGCCTAAGGAAATCTGCCATATTATTCGACATTGAACCAAATCCAACAAGGTCTTTATAAGTTAGTCTTTCTTCAGGAAATTTTCTAATCGTGATCGTTCCACCATCTAGAGCACAAGGTGAAATAATCGCGTGAACTCTAGATCCGTCTTTAAGTCTTGCATCGACATAAGGTGTTTTTTTATCAATTCTTCTACCAACTTGTGAAACAATTCTCTCAATAACATCTAAAACCTGTCTGTCACTTGTGAAAGTAATATCAGATTTTTTATTTTTACCGGCCTGCTCATAATAAATTTTATCAGGTCCTACGACCATAATTTCTGAAACACTTGTATCAGCAAGTAAATCTTCAAGAGGCCCAAGTCCTAATGCTTCATCTAGAATTTCTTTAACGATTTTATTTCGATCTTCTCTGGTGGACAAAATACTTTTCGTATCCTCTTTACCAAGAAGTTCTACTACTAATTTTTTTGTTTTCTCTCTTAGGACAATCAGCGCTTGCTCATCACTTGAATCTTGTTTCTTTAGATCCATCTCTTCAACAAGAGCTCTATGAATTCTTGATTTTAAATCAGTCCATGGATTTCGACCGGATTTTGTTGTTCTATTCTCACTTGCCTTCGCTAATTCTTTAGCAGAGACACCTTCAGGTTTTTTTAATTTTGCAAGTGTTGCTAAAACATTTTTTTGTTTAATACTTCTTACAACTTCTAAAATACCTTGAGAAAAAGGAGAATTCTTTGATATTGCTAAAATTGGTGTTGAACTACTCAAAGCTCTAATACAGCCTTGATCATCTCTTGGGATGGCAGAGAAAACAGGTTTCCCAATTTGTCTTCCTATCGTTTCGGCCGTTACAGGGTGTCCCTTTTGAAACTGATTTAGAAGAAGTAAAATCATTTCTTTTGGGAAAAGCATCGTAACTAAATCAGAAAACAGTCTCTTTGATTGATTTACTGCTAATAAGTCAGGTGTAACCACAATATTTATCATTGTTGAAAACTCTAGAGCTTTTACCGCAAGATCATTTAACTCAGAACCCACATCGATTATTATAATTGGATAAAGATTTGTTACAGCTTTTAAAAACTTACCAAGTCCTTCAACATTAATATCTTCCGCGACATTTGAGTCTGTTGGCATTCCAATATAATGAACACCCATTTTATGTTGTGTCACAAATAAGTTCATTGTTCTTGGATCTATAGATCCATTAAAGTCTGATAAATCTTTTACTGTCTTTTTAGATCTCATCCCTGTAATAATATTTTGATCGCCACATGCTTTTTTATCGAAATCAAGGAGAAGACATGTTTGTCTATTCTCAGCTGCAAAGGCAAAGGCCATATTGGCAGCAACTTGAGACTTACCAACTCCTCCCTTTCCTCCAATGATAGATATGATATGTCCGCTCATTTTTATCTTTCTCTCTTTTTAAATTTCTTTCTTATCTCTTCAGTTCCTTTAGAGGCAGACTCTAAAATCTCTGGAGTTACAAAAACAACAAATTGAGATTTTTTCGTTGTATAACTTTTTGATCTTAATAAATTAAATAATGATGACGCTTGTCCTGTATCTGAATCTGTTTGTGCTTGAACTGGATCAGGGTCATTTTTATCATAGGCCGTACTTGAGGTATTTTGTAATACACCACCAATAACAGCTGATTCTTTTGATTTTACGGTTAAATTTGTTTTTACTTCGTTACGAGTACCAAGAGGTGTTCCTCCAGCAGTCGATTCATTTGGAAGAGAGACAACTATTGATAAACCTTCTAGATTAACATTTTCTTGAACACCAATCCTTGGAGTTGTAGACATCTCAAAAGTAACATCTTGGTCTTTTGTTTCCTGTCCATCACCTTGTCCTACCGGAAATGTAATTTTAGAACTTTTTGAAATCTGAACTTGTTTACCTTCATTTGTAACGGCCATTCCTGATTGTATAACCCTTGCATACCCTGCTTCTTTAGCTGAGTTTAATTTTGGAAATAATCTTGAAATCGTTCCTGAAAGTGTTCCACTCTCACTTGTTGTGATACCATTTTCAGTAGTTTTTCCAAAGCTAATTTGACTATCAGTTGACATGAATGGCGCCCATTTAAAAGCAAACACTTTTTTATAATCTTTAGAGAGTTCTACAAATTGAGCTGATATTTTTACAAGTTTTGGTGGTGGCTCAGGATCTTTTTTCTCATTTACACTTATAAAGTTTACAATTTGGCCTCTTGTCTTTCCAGAGAATCGATTTCCACCTGAAGCAAGTCCGAGTCCCGTTAAAGTATCTGGTAGATATGCTTTTGCAATATTTTCTGCAAATATTTTTTTCCCTTCGCTATTAACAACACCTTCAATCCAGTAGTCACCATTAACAACTCTAATCGCAACATCTTTCATATTATTATTATTAATTGCCTCTTGCATTTCTCTAGCGACAATAAGCTGTGTTTGTTTTGAGTATTCTATGAGTACAAGAACGTCTGGATATTTCGCAAGAACAGTCATGATCTGTCCGATTTTATCAGGAACGACGATTTCACCATCGACGATAACCTTTCCACCTTTAATACTAATATTTATACCTTCGACACTACCAATTAGTTCTCTCAACTCTCTAACGGTATTTGAGTTACCATCAGAAGTAATATTTACAATAAATTTATCTCGAATCTCACCAAATGAATCCCTTACAGTGACAGAGGTTTTACCTGCCTTTGCGCCTCTAAATGTAATTTCTTGCTTAGAAGGTGCAACAATTAATTGTAATAAACTTGGATTTCCAATCTGAATTTTAGAATTAAATTTATAATCGAGTTTAACATTTTCATCAATTCCAATAGCAACATTTAAATTCGATTCTGTAACTGTTGGGGCTTCTTGTGCACAGACGACTGAACTTATTATCATTAAGAATGTCATCCATATTGACTTGATCATTTATCTTTTTCTCTCAAGTTGTGCTTGTTTCTCAGCAAAATATGCTTTTGCCTCAGCGGCATCTTCAGGGCCTAGAACATCAAATAATTTGGTACCACCAATTCTCTCTCTTGTCTTATCTGTGTTATTTCGAAGCGTAAAATAAATTCCTTGACCGACCTTCATAAGATAAATTAATTTTTGAGCTTCATCAGGAGTAAGCTCTAATGTAACTGTATTAAAATCTGTATAGGTATTTAAGTTTAATTTTTTTATTTCTTGATCCACTTTTATTCCTGCAATTGGAACTTCTCTTGTGACTCTTCTTCCAGTTGCAAGCACGTAGACATCTTGTAGAACTGTTTTTACTTTGGTCATATCCATTCTTCCACTCGCATAATTAAACACTGACATAATATCAATTCGATCACCAGGCTTTAATAATTTAGAAACAGATTCTTGCTCTGAGATTTGAACGGAAACAGCTCTTTTTCCATCACTAATTTGTCTCGCAAGTCCTGTCCTAGCTCCTGGGTGAACTAAACGGGGACTTGTAATTTGTTCTCCCGCTTTAATAGGAGTGGCCGCAATTGTATTATAAACCTCTTCAGTTGAGGTAAAAGCTCCTGGCATAACAAAGTTTTTTGGAACAGTTGTAATCATTATTTTACTATCATCAATCATATCCATTTCTTGAATATCAACTTTAGCAACAATAACCTGTTTTGGATCTCCATACTTTAATTTTAGATCATCTTCTCGACCTTCAATATAAGATTGCACCATTACAATTGCGATTAAGGCAATTACTAAACTTAGGGTAAATGCACTTCTGTTCATGACTGATCCTTTTTATTTAATACTACCTAATATTTTATACTTAGAAGGTTGATATTATAACATGGAAGAATTAGCCGGTCGGTTAATTGGTAATTACACAATGACTGAAATTAGCATCAATATTCGGATTACGAGGGTAAGGTATACTATAATTGTCAAGGTTAACATATGTAGCACCACATACACCATAAACTGTTTTCACCCTAATAAATTGTGTGGCCGTTTCTTTATATGCATCATCACAGCTGTCTTCTTCTTTTTCTGCAAATGGTAGGTTTAATTTATAACAAGGTGCTACTGGTTGATTGTCTAATAACTTTTCACTCCAGCCCATTATTTGCATGCCAAAGACTTTCCAGCTATCTGATGGCTCTCCCTGATTATCACGCCTAGGCACTGGAAGAGTTGAGTTATTTTGTAGTCTATAATAAAAGTATCCTCTCGTTATTTTTTGTTGATTTATGGAGCCATTGATAGAATTAGATAAAGCTAATAAGGTTGAATACAACATCAGCATAAGAGGAAGAAATAAGAGAAACTCTACTAGTCCTTGACCTTTTTCATTTAGTATCTTTTTTCTCTTAGCATCCATTATCATACATCACAATATCAAGACTATCTCTTTGATTCTCACAATTACTCATACTTCCAATCAGTGCATTACATATTGATTGATAGCATGAATATCTCAATGGTTCTTTTCCTAAAAACGACTCTGAATATAAATGGGCTGAATCACCTCCTCCGAGAAAGGGTGTGCTCGAGAGTTTTTTATCAAATTCTAATGTAGTACCTGCAAATAGTGAGTCTACATCGACTGGGGAATGTATTTTGAATGTAGCATTAATTCCAAAACTTTTTAGAGGGTATGAATTTAGAGTACGGGTTGCCTGATTAGCTGCTTCTGAAAAATTTATATCCTCAGCGTTGACTCCTGTTTCTTGAACTAGGTATGTTCTTGACGCCATAAAATTTACATAATGAACTAAGTATCCCTCGGTTGCGTTCATTGCTTGATTTAAAAATAAGAAAGTTACTCCAATTGCAAAGGCAAAAGTTAAAATAAACTCGATTGCCGACTGGCCCTTATTATTTCGAAGGATATGGATCTTTTGCACTAAAAAACCTCCCTTGATAAGAGTCATGATTTCCTGAACCATAATTTGGCCTTTGAAATCCTTTCTGACCTGGTCGTCCATGGGTATAAGAATATTCCATCTCTTTTCTATAAACAGAACTAAACTTTCCATTATCTCCAAATAATCCTTTATAAAGATCCGATTTAAATACAAAACTAATTAAAGAAATGACCACTGCAAAAAGTAAAATATACTCAACAGTAGATTGTCCTTTTATATTTATATATTGTCTTACTTTTTTAATAAATCCCACCCTAACCATATCCACGCTAAAAGTATTACAGGAGCAAAAGCAAATTTTTTACCAAAGTAAGATTTTAATTCAGTAATGTTTGATTCCTTTATTGCACTAATAATTCCTTTCATATTAACGATTATGTTTTTTATAAAAATGGTTAAACCGACTACAATAGTTGTAATGAGTAATGCTAAAAAAACTTTTTCTTGAAAATTTATTGGAATAATCAAAAATAATGAGGCCAAGTATTTTGAATCCCCTCCCCCCATAATTTTCATCATATAAAGAAGGAAGCCAACAAAAATAAAAGCAATCGATATTTGAAATGAATCAATTGAGAGAACGTAGAGGTCACTCCAAAAGCTATAAGCAATGATGCTCAAAATGATATTAAATATAACCCATATATTTCTAATCTTTTTATATTTTACATCTAGATATGAGACGACAATTAATTGAATTAATATAAAGAGATATAACGGTAGTGCTATCATTTTGATTTATAACCATTACGATAAGACTCAAAAAAGCATTCCTCAGGACAAACCCCCACTGTAAGATTGACACTCATGGCGTGACCTAAGTCTCCAAAAGAGTCTCTTAAGAAGTCTGTAAATGTAAGAACTATTTTTGAAGAAAGCATAACTAAAAATACTAGAAGTAAAAGATATTCAATTAATGCTTGTCCACGTGATAAAGAAAAAATACTCATATATAGATTATATGAGTATTTGATATTGATTAGCTTTAACTAGGAAAATTTTGCCCTAGTTTATTGCATTTGATCTAAAAGTCCATCACTCTTCTTGAATACGCCATCAACAAGACCTATAAGCTTTTCTTGAAGTTTTTCTTTAAATTTGAAAATAATAACAGCAACTACCGCTACCAATAAAATATATTCAGTAGATGTTTGCCCGTCTTCATCTTTCAGATAGTTTAAAAAATCTTTCATCATAATACTCTCCCTTTTATGGTCCTAAACCATATCGGAATATTAAACTAAAAACTTAAATATTAGTTCTCAACTCTTTTATATTTTAACATTATTCTCATCTCCGCTCAATGCTCCGCAATATAAACATTCCTAAGCATCTAAAATAACATGTTTTTATTTATCAACTCTTTAGAAAATGTTAATTAAAAGCCCCAAATTGATGGCAAATCCTGTCAACACTAAATATTTTCTCCATAAATTCTTATCTACCAATTTAAAAAATTTTGCTATAATAAATCTGGGCCTGGGATTTGTGGCAAATGTGTTTCGCCCTACAAATTTCATGACGGGAGCTGTCCCTGATCATAGTGTGCATGCTCAACAAATCATAAATTTGATTTGCTAAATGAGAAGCCTAAAATGATTACTAATTGCGCCCACCTATTTTATAGGGGCGCGAAACCATAAAAAACTACAGCCCAGGCCTTTTCAAAAAATTTGAAACTTGACATCAGACACAAAAACTCTGAAAATTTTTATATGGAACAACTTAACACTGAAAATGTATCAACAACATGGATTGAAAACTTAGCTCTAGAAGAAATTTCTATGGAGGATTCAGGAATTGTTAACTTTAGTGAGCATCTTGATCCAATGCATATGCTTGAGTCTTCTTCTATAGAATTCATGGAATTATTAAAAGAGAGATTTGAAATCTATCTTACTAAATTTAATCAATTAAGAGTTAATCAAAATGATCAAACTCGCTCTATAAAAATATTTAAAATTTCAAATACGGTTAATGACTTTATGCTATTTAGAAATAGTCTTAAACTTGTTATCGCAAGAAGATCTCCTGATATTATTTCCCTTGGATTTCTCTCAAATTCTGGGGGATTGTTTGCAGCAAGATTAAATTACCAGGCCAACTCTAGTCAAAAAATTCATGAGATAAAAGCTCATGTCGGCCCATTTAATAATATTAATTGGAAATTTAATGGTGAAAATGTTGAAATTGATTCTCTCGTTCGTCATTATTTAACAGAGTTTATTAAGCATACGGCTAGATAAAAGTTATCCCTGCACCGGTCATTTTTTTAGCCCCGACACTTCCCTCTAACTTTTGTTTATAATGTTTTATTGATTCTTCAATTGTAGGTACTGTCATTGAGAGTTCTTTCTCTAAGTTATATGTATCCATTTTAAATTTAAGTTCATCCGATAAATTATGCTGTGCCATTTGATTTTCAGTTCTAGGAAAATGCCAATCTCCCTTTGAAAGTAAACCTGTATTACCTCCAAATTCCTCAATATAATGATGAGCAAATTCATAGCGATTCATAATATTTTTTGAAGTTAGCTGTAATAATTTATTAGTAATATTACTCTTAATTGCCTTATCCAAAATATCACAAAGCGTATAAACATCAATGAATCCAGTATAAACTTTATTATCGCAACTTATTTTCTGACCTAAAAATTCATTTCTCTCAATTGCTTCAACCCACTTGAGATCATTCGTATTATTACTTCTTCCAAAGATGGGACAACATCTAAAAATAATATAATTCAAGCAAGATTTTTGAATATAAAATTCTGAGGATGCGATAGTATTTCCATAAACACTTGTTGGTGTTGGAGAATCATTCTCTTTATAAGTAATGTCTTCTCCTGAAAAAATAAAACTGCTACTAAAATAAATGAATTTCGATTTATATCTCTCTGAGGCCATTGAAACATTAAAAACACCCGCAGTATTGAGTGCATCTGCAACCTTTGGAAACTCTTGGCATCCATTTAAATCGGTAAGACCAATTGTGTAAATTGTAATATCGGGCTTAAATAAATAGACAACTTTCTGAACAGTCTCTTTACTATGTACATCACATTTTATCGATAAAACTCCAGGAATGTTCACTGGTGTATTAAAGTATGTTCCAACCACTTTATACTTATCTTTTAGATTTTCGGCTATATTCGATCCTAAAAATGACGAGAGACCAAATATTAGTACTGTTTTTTTCTGTTCCATAGATTTATTTTATCAGAAATATGAAAATTGAAAATATAGAAAGCCTTGCTTCATTCGAAGCAAGGCTTGTAGGATGTGACTATCCGTTAATAAGTTTAAGTGCAAAGTTTGGTGCTTGATTTGCCTGAGATAGCACCGAAATCCCAGCTTGATTCAGAATCTGATTCTTAGTCAAGGCAGCTGTTTCTGAAGCAACATCAACATCTCTAATCCGTGAGTTTGCTTCACTAAAATTCTCTTCTGTAACTCCCAAGTTGTTAATAACTGAAGTAAGTCTGTTTTGAAGTGCACCCAAATTTGCCCTAACTCCATTGACTTTAACGAGCGCGTCGTCAAGTCTTGAAAGCGCAATTTGTGAACTCTCCTTGGATGCAACAGATTCTGCTCCAATTCCGAGTGATTCAAGTGTTGACGTGATCTCAGTACCATCGTACTTGAGTCTATCATTAAGGGGGTTATTACCCGCTCCAATTTGTATTTCAACCAATCCACTTGTTCCATCAAGAAGCTTTCTTCCATTAAATTCCGAAGACATTGCAATCCTCTGAATTTCTTCTTTGAGTTGTTGAAACTCAATGTCTGAAAAACTTCTCTCAGTATTCCCAACCGTATCCGAGGCAGCTTGTACAGCAAGCTCACGCAGTCTGATGACAATGTTAGAGACCTCTGAGAGTCCTCCTTCCGCTGTCTGTATAAGTGATATACCATCATCCGCATTCCTTTTCGCTTGTCTTATACTTCGGATTTGTGCTTTTAAGTTTTCACTTATAGCTAATCCTGCTGCATCATCCGCAGCTCTAGTTATTCTCTCACCACTCGAGAGTTTTCTTAAATTACTATTTAAATCGTTCTTCGTTTTACCAAGCATTCTTTGTGCTGAAATACTCTGAACGTTTGTATTTATTCTTAATCCCATATCTAAGCTCCGTCGTTATACATTTAAAACCTCCTGGTAAAAATCGAGCATCCATGCTCTTTGGTTAATAAAGTTGGTTACTACACTTATCAATTCACCAACCTCTGCACTACTACACTTACGACTTCACATCCTACTTAAAGTTTGTATTAAAAACTTCTTGCAGGAAATTTTTTAAAATTCAATCAGCTTCAAGCCCTAGTCACTAGGCTCGATTATGCGTTCGCTGCTGATTGGATTAAAGTTAATGCACTTGTTGTCGACTTGTTCGCTTGCGCTAAAACTGACGTACCAGCTTGCATTAAAATATTCGTCTTTGTTAATTCTGCAGTTGCAGATGCGATATCCGCATCTCTTACTCGTGAATTAGCCGAACTTAAGTTTTCAATACTTACCTGTAAATTATTTATCGTAGATTGAAGTCTGTTTTGAAGAGCACCAAAATCTGCTCTAATACCTGAAACAGAAACAATCGCTGAGTCAATTGCTGCTAATGAGTTTTGTGCTGAGATTTTATCTGCAACTGATGCAAGATTTAAACCTAAAGCAGCTACGTTAACATCTGCACTAGAAGCATCAAATGTTAATCTATCGCTTAAAGGATCATTTCTTGTACCAATTTGGATATCAAAAACTGCACCTGTACCATTTAACAATGGAACTTTATTGAATTCTGTAGAGTTTGCAATTCTATCTACTTCTGCTACTAGTTGCTCAAACTCAACGTTAAGAAATTTTCTCTCTGTTGGCCCGATAGTATCAGAAGCGGCTTGTACTGCTAACTCTCTAAGTCTAATAAGAATGTTTGACGTTTCTGATAAACCACCTTCAGCGATCTGAACGAGTGAGATACCATCAGCTGCGTTTCTTTCAGCTTGGCCTAATCCTCTAATTTGTGCTTTTAAATTTTCTGAGATTGCTAATCCTGCGGCATCATCACCTGCACGATTAATTCTTTGACCTGAAGAAAGTTGTTCTAATACTTTCTGTTGACTCAATCTTGTTGAGCTCAAATTTCTCTGGGCATTCAAGCTCGAGACATTTGTGTTAATACGTAAACCCATTATATCCTCCTTGATAAGGGTTCCACATTTCAATCCTTGAATTGTGGGATGATATAAAACCATCTGTGAACTTTATCGACGGTATTTAATTTCTCTTGAGAAAAATTGATTAATTTTTAAACAATAGGAAAAAAAGCTTGTTTCTGGCGACAAGTCCTTTAATTACAACCACTTAGACCGCGGAAACATTTGCCTAGCCCAAAATAAAAGTCTAAAGTATAGTCAATTGAGGAGTAGATAACTGTAAATGATCTATACAAACTTAAAAGATTCGCCAAATTTTTATAAACAGACACTTGATCTGATTGAAAAATCTTTCAATTACTCTCCAGATCATTCTTTTGAAGTTGATTTCTACTCTTTAATGCAACTATCCAATCGAGAAAATGCTCATATCATTATTGAAAATGATCAGGTGATTGCACATATTGCAACTCTTGATCAAAATTTTTCTATCAATGGAAAATCATTTCCCATACGTATGTATGGAGGAATAAGTGTTTCTGAGTCTTATAGAGGGAAAGGTTTATTTACAAAATTTTTTAATCATCTTTTTCAAAATGAAGATGTCTCAATGCATTTTTTATGGAGCGACAAAATAGATCTATATAAAAAATATTTTTTTTATCCTTGTATCGAAATGTATGAATATGAAAAAAACAAAAATAGAAAAGAAAATAAATACCAAATTATAAAAAAGAGAATTAGCAATCTCTCTGATACTGAATTGCAAATGATTACTAATTTTTATAATAAAATTCATGAATATCGAATCGCTAGAGATGATCAATATTGGAAGATGATTAAGAACTTTGAATCGATCGATATTCATCTTATTTATTTTGATAAAAAACTAATAAACTATTTTTTAAAAAATAAAGGCGAAGATCTAACAGACATTATTCATGAGTATGGCCTTATCGATGAACATTTTCTCAATATTTTTTTAAACTATGGAAAAGTATGGACACCATTTCTTAATAATAAGAATCATCCACTTTCATTATTTTCATCTCTATGTCGAATTGGTGACGAAAAAATGTTCACATCAGTAATTTCAGAAATCACACCTTTTAAAAATATTCTTATCAATGATCAAAATATTTCTTTTGAGTTTGAAGATAAACTATACATTGAGAAGACTCCAGATTTCTTAAACGGAGTTTTTGGACCTGGACGTTATAAAGAGATTACGAGTCACCCATTTTATATATGTGGTCTTGATAGTATTTAGCTTTTAAATAGAAATGATGCTCTGATAAAAAGAAGACCTGAGAATGTCCAGCTTACAATTGTTAATATTGGAATATCTTGAAAATTAGAAATCACGACATCTTTTGCTATAATTGATCCTGATAAAAACAACATTGAAGCAAAAATCATTATACCTAAAAAGAATATTGATTTAGAAACTTTTTTAATTTCATGGCTTAGATTTTTAATGTTTAAATCAATGGTATATTTACGTTTGGAGAACTCTTTTAGCATCCAACTCAAATGCCGTGGTAGTGTTCGCATTGACCCCATAAGATCTCTTGCAAACCAAATTGAATCCTCTACAATCGCATCCTTTGAGAATAACTCACCCATCACGCCCTTTAATTCGGACTCAATTATTTCAAAAATATCTAAATCAATTTTTAAAGACTTACCAACTCCATCCAAGGTCATTAAGGCCCTAAATATAATAAACCAATCTCTTGGCAGATAAATCTCATGCTTACTTAATGTTGTGACAATGGCATAAGTTAAACTCGTAACATCCATCTCTTTGGCACTCATTCCAACAAAAGGAGTTAATGCATCCTTAATATCAGAGGTAAGGACATCATAGTCTGGAATGACTTCATAATCTGCTACATCCAAAAACTCAATAACAAGGTTTTCATAGTTATTTGTGATTAAAGCAAATAAAATGGCAACCAAGTTTGTTCTATTTTTTTTGCTTAATATTCCTACTAGCCCAAAGTCCAATAGCCCTATTTTATTTTCTTTTAATTGAAAAAAGTTTCCACCATGTAAATCAGCATGAAAGAGTCCATCACCAAGCATATTATTCATAAAAAGCTTTACACCTTTTATAAGGTTTTGCTCTAGATCAGGATACTCATCTATATTTGTAATCTGATTGAAAGGTACTCCCTCTATATAGTCCATTACGAGGACGCGCTCTGTTGAGAGTTCTCTAAAAACATTTGGAATAACAAAAATATTATCCTTATCAATTTTAGATAAATTCTCTGCAATTTTACGATTATTATTTGCTTCTATTAAAAAATTCATTTCGAGCTGTATGCTTTTAAAAAAGTCATTTACAGCTCTTGATAGTCCTAAAAATCGAATTTCTTTAGAGACTTTCTCTACTCTAGACACTATTAATGAGATAATCTCAAAGTCTGTTTCAATAACTTTCTTAATATTTGGTCTTCTGACCTTTATGACAACATCAGAGCCATCTAAAAGCTTTGCTCTATAAACGACACCAATTGATGCGAGTCCAATTGGTTTTTCAACAATCTCACTAAAGACTTCATTTATATTTTTTTGAAGACTTAACTCTATTTCTCGTCCTGCATCAGCAAATTCAATATCACTTGCATTATTTTGTAATTCTTTTAATTCCTTTATAAATTCCGCAGGAAAAATATCTTCTCTAGTCGACATTAACTGTCCAACTTTTACAAAGCTTGGGCCTAGCTCGGCAAAGGACTTTCTAAGTCGGTAACCAAGAGATCTCCAAAATCCATATTTTTCAATTTCTTTCTCTCTACTTAGTCTTGATCTCGGTAAAACAAAATTTGGAATAATACGATCGAGCTTTGACTGAATAATAAATTCATCAAATCCATGCTTGGCCAAAACAGACAGGATTTCTCTAAAACGAGAAACGTTTTTTATTGTTTTAGTTAAACCAATACCTGTTTTAATAATATCCATATCTTATTAGTTTAAATGAGATCGACTTACTTTCAAAAATTATCTAAAAAGAGATCATTTTACCTATTAGTCAACGTAGAAAATTTCAATTTGGTTATAATCTGGGTCAAAGACGCAAAATGAGTAGTAACCAGGCCCGTAATCAAATGCCCTAGGCTCCCATGAAAAAGGAAATTTCTCTTTCTTTAGTTTTTTAAAAATTCTAAGAACGTCATCTTTATTAATCACACGAACAGAGTACTTATAACAGCCAAGTCTAAAGTCAGGCTCAACATTTGAAACAATATCAAACTGCTCACTTATTGCCAGCCCTATAACTCCCCAATAAGCGAGAAAATTATTGTCATTTTTTTTCTCAAATGGACCTAAACACTCAAATAATACATCATAAAACATTTCTGATTCTTGAATATTTACAACTTTAAGTGATAATAGTGCTAGATATGGATTTGTTATTTTACTCATCAATTTGACTCTATTTAATAATTCCAAACTAGTCAATAAACCAAGAGAAGTAGAGATAAATGAGAGTTTTAATTTTATTTTTAATATTTTTTATTCATGAAGCAAAGGCAACTTGCTCACGTACGGCAATTATCAATTACCAAGAAATTCTAGTTGACGCAGGAAGTGATAAGAAAGGCGAAGGACTACGCTTTTATCTAGATAAAGATCCATTAAGTAAAAAATTACTCAATAAATATCAGGAAGAAAATAAACCTACCTTTCTCAGAGCTTCAACCAGTACAATAGGCTCAGTTCTTCTTTTTGCAGGTATATTACAACCCAACGAGTCGACAGGTATACAAAATAAGAACACTCTCATTTACGGCGGATCACTACTTATTGCCCTAAGCTATTTAACCTCTAAAACAATGGCCTACAGTAATGAAAAAATTCTTGAAGAAGCTGTCGATCAATACAACAAAAGAAATAGCCCTAGAATTTTCTTTTCTCCTTTCAAAGGAAATGATAACGATAATGGTTTGGGGTTTGGATTTACTCAGGATTTTTAATGAATGTAATATGTTATAAATGTAGAAGCGACTTAGAACTAAGAGCAGATCAAGACATTTCAAGGTATGAGGAATGTCCAAGTTGCTACGCAATTTTAAAATGCTGCAAAATGTGTGAGTTCTATGATACTCATTCATATAATGATTGTTCTGAACCTGCAGCACATCGTGTTGATGACAAAGAAAAAGCAAACTATTGCTCTCTTTTTAGATTAGCCGGTAACAAAAATATGGAACAATATAAAAATGATATAATTGCGAACGCAAATGCCCTGTTTAAAAAATAACTAGGAGTTTATATGGCACAGCACCCGATGACAAAAATTGGTAAAAAAATATTAGATGATGAACTAGATCATTTACTAAAAGTAGATAGAGAGGCAATAAAAACTGCAATTGCAGAAGCTCGTGCACATGGTGACTTAAAAGAAAACGCAGAATATCACTCTGCCAAAGAAAAGCAATCTCATATTGAAGGTCGTATTGCCGAGCTTCAAGCAAAAGTAGCATCAGCTAATGTTATTGATATTGCATCAGTAAAAAATGATAAAATTGTTTTTGGCGCAACAATTACACTATATAATGTAGATAAAGAAGAAACTCGAACAATTCAAATCGTTGGGGAAGATGAGGCTCAGTCAGGACAAGATAAAATATCTTATACATCACCTCTAGGAAAAGCTCTAATCGGGAAAGAAGTTGGCGATGAAGTTGTAGTTAAAGCTCCAAAAGGAGATGTAAACTACGCCATAGAGGATTTTGAATATAAGTAATGTTCATTGGTCATCAGATTTATTAATCATTGCAGGTAAAAGAAAACCCTCTAAGAGTTTATTAAAAATCTATGATGCGGGCTTTAAAACTCTTCAAAGTTTACTCTGGATACTTCCCTTAAGAATAAATGAATCACCTCGTTTAAAGAGTTTTGATTTTATAGAAAAAGATCACTTATTTTTAGGTAAAGGAACCATTTCCAATATTTCCTTTACTCCTGCATTTGGGCGAAGAGGTAAAGGAAAAATTCAATTATTTAATTTAACCTGTCTTGTTAGAGATCATTTATCTGACCAAACACTTGTCTTAAAATGGTTCAATATTTACCCAACGATGAAAAAACAATTAGAAGCATATGAATCAATTGTTTTTTTAGGAGAAGTTTCAGAATATAAAGGGATTCTTCAAATAATCAACCCAAGTTTAAATCCCAAAATAGATACTTCAAATAGCTCATTAATCATTGAATATCCAACAGTTAATACTGTTCCAGGAAAATTCATAAAAGAGTTTATAAATAAAATTCCAGATGAGCTCTGGAATCTAGAAACCGAGTCTTTTTTTAAGAAAAACCCAAATCAAATGAGTATTCTTGAGGCATTCAAAACCCTTCATGGTCGAGGAGATTTAAGTCAAAAGCAGTTGGCAAAAGACAGAATCATTTATGAAGAATTTTTCCAAAATCAACTAAAAGTATTGGCAAGGAAATTAAAGAATAAATCCCTTCGTTCAACGAAGTATCTAGTCTCCGAAATCCAAATGAATAATTTCCTCTCCTATCTACCCTATGAGCTCACAAAAGATCAAAACAACGTACTAGAGGATATTAAACAAGATCTCTCTTCTGGTCACCCAATGATGAGAATGATTCAAGGAGATGTCGGATGTGGAAAGACATCTGTAGCAATATTAGCATCTTTAATCGTTACAAACCAAGGTGGACAAGTTGCTTTTATGTGTCCAACAGAAGCACTTGCAAAACAGCATTTTCAAACCATTAGTGAGATGCAAATAAAAGAACTACAAATTGATTTACTGCTAGGTAGTTCAAAGCCAAAAGAGAAAAAAGAGATCATAAATAATTTAAATAATGGAAAAATTAATCTCATAATTGGAACCCATGCTCTCTTTCAAGATTCAGTTGAGTTTAAAAACCTGCAACTTGCTATTATAGATGAACAACATAAATTTGGAGTTGATCAGAGACAATCTCTAGTAAACAAAGGTAAGAATACTCATACTTTAATCATGACAGCAACTCCAATACCAAGATCTCTGCAACTGGCTCAGTACGGTGATTTAGATATTAGTACAATAAGAGAGCTTCCATCTGGAAGAAAAGGGATACAAACACGAATTGTCAGTGAGAAAACCTATGACAAATACTTAAGCTTTATTAAAACAAGAGCAAGTTTGGGAGAGCAAATTTACATAGTTGTGCCTGCTATTGAGGAATCTGAAACTCTTGCAATAAATAATGTTAACTCTCTCATTTTAATCTATAAAAAATTTTTTCCAGAGCTCATAATTGAGGCCTTACATGGTCAACTAAAAAATGATGAAAAACAAAGTATTATGGATAAATTTGTAGAAGGAAAAATTCATATTTTAATTTCAACAACAGTCATCGAAGTTGGGATAAATGTTCTAAATTCAACTGTTATCTCAATTTATAATCCAGAAAGATTTGGTCTGAGCTCTCTTCATCAGTTAAGAGGTAGAGTCGGAAGAGGTGGAAAAGCAGGTTTTTGCTTTTTAATTTCAGAAAAAAGTATTTCTCCTGAAGCTTTACAGAGATTAAAAATCATAGAAAAAACAATTGATGGCTTTGAAATCTCTGAGGCCGATTTACAAAATAGAGGTCAGGGGGATTTATTTGGAAATAATCAATCTGGTCATGGATCAAATTTTAAAATCGCAAATATTATTGAACATTTCTCTATATTTGAGACTGTTACTCAGGATATTAATCAATTAAAAATAAACTCACCAGAAGTTCTTAATAATTTTCTTCTAAATCTTGTGGATGAGAGTAAAATTTCACTTACTATCTAATTTAAATTTCATATTATATAATATCCTCATGATAAAAATTGAAATAATTAACTCAAATGATATTTTAAGATTAGGAGAATATGTTTTCTTTAAAAACTTTCTTACAATTGGAAGTAGCTATACAAACGATCTTTTTTTAACTCTCGATGGATTAGATGCTATTCATAGTGCTTTAGAAATAGAAGAAAACAAGCTTTTTATCACCTTTAATGTAAAGCTTGATCATATTAAGGTTAATAAAAAAATAACAACTGGCAAAAAAAGATTAGTTGAAAATGACATTATAAGACTCGCAGATGTCGAAATAAAAATCTTAAAATTTGAAATGACAGTTCATGAAACGAGAAAAGAAATTTTAAACAGAAAACTTCAAGAAAAAAATTTCCAAAATAATCCTATTCTTGAAGTCGTTCAAAACCTAAGAGAACAGAATGAAAGGTAAGTTTCATAATTTTTTCAAAACAAGTGATAATGAACAAATATTTTATACGACAAACTTTAAAATCGATTCATCTCCTAAAAATGTTCTCGTTTTCAATTATGGTCTTGTTTGCAGTAATTTTCACTTCAAAGAACAAGTTAAGTTTTTTGATGAACAAGGTTATAATATTCTTCTCCATGATTACCGTGGTCACTACCAATCTTCAGGAATAAATGATTTAGAAAAAATTACTTTTCATCAATTAGCACTGGATTTAAAAGAGCTTGTTGATTTTTTAGGCCTCTCTAAAATTACACTAATAGGCCATAGCATGGGCGTAAATGTTTGTTTAGAATTCGCCAAAAACTTCGATTCAACAGTCTCAAAGATGATTTTAATTTCAGGCACAATCCTGCCTGTGCATAATATTATGATGAATACTCATTTAACCGGACCTTTAAAACCAATTTTAATCTCTCTTTTAGAGAAATATCCTAAAGAGTTTGAGCTTTTTTGGAAATATGGTGGATGGAATCCTGTTATCAAAAAGCTCATCCATGCAGGTGGCTTTAATATTGATGAAGTAAGCTCAGAGTTTATTGAAATCTATTTAAATAAACTTGGACAACTTGGCCCTGATTTATTTTTTACATTAATTGATCAAATGCAAGAACACGATATTTTAGCATTTGTTCACAGAATAGAGACAAAAACACTTATTATTGGTGGGTGTTCAGATAAAGTTATTCCTAATTTTCTGCAAAGACTTATGCAATCCAAACTTGTAAACTCTCAATTCTATTCTATCTATAAAGGTAGTCATGTTCCTCAAGTTGATTTTCCTATTTATGCAAATGAGAGAATGGATTTATTCTTAACTAGTTAAGGTCTATATTTTTGTATTCAGCGAGACTTAAAAAGAGTCTTTTCATTGCAAATTGAATCTGTGATTTTTTGTACTCTTCGTGTGATGCTTTTCCAATTGTATTTTGCTTATGACTCACTTCATCTGTAATTTGAACTTCATATGGATAGAAAAATCTTATATCTTTGGCGATAGAGCTTGTATCAAGAGCTAAGAGTTTTTTTGTTATCTCATTTTCAGGTTCATTTTTTTTCGCATATACTCTTACAGATCTAAATTGCTGGTAAAATGGATTTTTATATTTAATTAGCTGTCTGCAAGTGAAATGTATTGCTCTATATTCACTAGAAGTATGTTGATTATTTTTATAATTCTCATTTCCAAAACCACATTCATTTGCAGCATTTTCTAATTTATTTGAAAATTCAACTTCTTCGAGATTCTCTCTAATGCCTTCTTTTAGAACATTAAAATATTTTTCTTTAAATGAACTTAAATCAACAAGTGAGTTTTGAGACCTAGAGGGCTTAATATTATTTGCAATTATAATATGGTTTTGATCTAAAAATTTTAAAACTCTTAATGTATCTACTTTTGATTTTGTAATAAAGCGGATACCAATTCTATCAAAAAGTTCTTCTGCTACATTTTCTTTTTTATGCAAAAGTTTAATAATTGTGCTTTCGCGACTTTTTTTAGATTTTGTTTCGAATTCCACTAAAGGGATTTTCACTGTCTTTTTTTCATTTTCTAAAAAAAGTTTATCATCTTCTCTAACTAAAAATTTATAGAAGCGATCAAAAATCTGAGTTTGAATTGTTGTAAAATATCGATATCTTAAATCTTTATCCAAGTGAAGAATAGTGTGCATGACTTTTAATATAATTCCTGCCCACAATCGATCTTCTATACTTGTCTTTAGCTCAGAAGTTCCAGTTGCGATAAGTAAAAGTTCTGATACATCTGTGATTGTATAATAAATATTGGGTATTTTTAGATCAAGTCCATCTGGATTTCCGTCTATTAAAAAGAAGTTTTTGATAAATTGAATTGCTTCTTGAAAGTTTCCAAACATCTCAGCATTTTCTATTGGATCATATAAATCATAGCCATATCCGAATAGAAATCGATAGGCCTCTTCTCTATTTTTAAAGTGAGATAAATAATTCTTAGCATCTAAAGAAGATGTACCACTGGCCATTATATCCAATGTTTCCCAATTAAATTTATAACTATCTATATATCCAGGACGACGCATATTTCCTTCTCTTTTAAACTAATGAAAGTTATCCTATTAACTATGAAAGATCAAAAAATAAACATTTTAGATAGAGCACACCTAGTATTCTTAAGTTTTTTTGGTACAGGTTATTCTCCCAAAGCACCTGGGACAGTTGGAAGCTTTGCAACAATTCCTTTTATGTTTTTATTTTCAACCTTTAATCTTAGTTTAAATTTCCTTATTGGATTTATTATAGTCCTAACAGTTATGGCCTGCTATAGCGCTCACTATATTCAAGAAAAATTTAAGACTCATGACCCTGGTTGGATAGTGATCGATGAAGTTATCGGTATGCTTATTACTTGGTTATTTATTTACCCCAGCTTTGATTTACAAAGTATTTTTATTCTTTTTATTCTTTTTAGGTTTTTTGATATTGTTAAAATTTTTCCTGCTAACTTTATTGATAAAAATGTAAAAAATGGAGCCGGAACAATTCTTGATGATGTCGTTTCTGGAATCTATGCAGGTCTGATACTCTATGGTTGCAAATATTTTTCAATCATCTGAATAATACCTTATAATTCTAATCAGTTATAAAATCCGTAATTTTTCCGTAATTTGCTTGGCTATTAATAAAGTTTCTGATAACTTTATATTAATCATAACAATTTAGGAGAGAAAAAATGGCAAATATGCAAATCTCAAACGACAACAAGAAAAAAGCATTAGACCTAGCACTTGCTGGAATTGAAAAACAATTCGGCAAAGGCGCAATTATGAAACTTGGTACAGATAAAGCTCCAAAGATGCCTGCCATTTCAACAGGAACTCTAGGACTTGACCTTGCTCTTGGAATTGGTGGTATTCCAAAAGGAAGAATCATAGAAATATACGGACCTGAGTCTTCAGGGAAAACGACTCTTACTCTTCATATAGCAGCTGAGTGTCAAAGAGCTGGCGGAACAGTTGCATTTGTTGATGCTGAGCATGCACTTGATACAACTTATGCTGGTAAGCTTGGTGTTGATATACCGAATACACTAATTTCTCAGCCAGATTCTGGTGAACAAGCGCTAGAAATCACAGATATGCTTGTTCGTTCAGGTGCTGTTGATCTTCTTATTGTTGACTCAGTTGCAGCGCTTACTCCAAGAGCGGAACTTGAAGGAGATATGGGTGATTCACACATGGGCCTACAAGCTCGTTTAATGTCTCAAGCTTTAAGAAAGCTTACAGGTTCAATTTCGAGATCAAATACAACTGTTATTTTCATCAACCAACTAAGAATGAAAATTGGCGTTATGTTTGGTAATCCAGAAACGACAACTGGTGGTAATGCCCTTAAATTTTATTCTTCAGTAAGAATGGATATTAGAAGAATTGGTGCTATTAAAGAAGGCGATGAGGTTGTTGGAAATAGAACAAGAGTTAAAGTTGTAAAAAATAAAGTTGCTCCTCCATTTAGAGAGATCGAATTTGATATAATGTATGGTACTGGTATCTCTAAAGAAGGTGACTTACTTGATCTCGCAGTAAAAGAGAAAATTGTTGATAAGGCCGGAGCTTGGTATTCATATAACGATGCAAAAGTTGGCCAAGGTAGAGAAAACTCAAAAAGATTTTTAATAGAAAATCCTGAAATTATGGAAGAAATTAAAACAAAAGTTCTTCAAAAAAATGGATTACTTGATGGTCCTGCTGAAATAGTTGATCCTACTACGGGAGAAATTACAGAAGAAGAAACGACGACTAAAAAAACAAAAAGCTCTAAAAAGCTTCAATAAAACACACACAAAAACGGGGAGCGAATGCTCCCCTTTTTTTATTAATTTATGAATGAAAAAGAAAGAATTTTAAATCAACTCCAAAACTTAGGTGTATCAAAAGATATTCTTAATGAAATTGAACCTATAAATAGCAATAGCGTAGCTCCACCAGAACAAATCGATAAAGGCTCAACATACAAAAAAGGCCTAGATTATGCTGTAAGAATATTATCGCTGCGGGATTATTCTACTCACAAAATCACCCAAAAATTAAAAGATAGAGGAATTGAGAAGCCTGATATCCTTAAAATCATAGACCAACTCAACGAGTGGAAGTATATTCGCGAAGATGAATATACCAAACAAAGAATTAAGCAGCTTATTGTTAAGGGCTATGCAAATAAATATATAATTCAAAAAATTGAGCTCGAACATCTCACAGTAAATAATGACGAAATTGATGAAATTAGAAGTGATCAAGACTATGGAGAAGATTCTCAAATAGAGTATCTTATCGAGAAAAAACTTAGATCTGTAACTATCCCAAGTGATTTTAATCAAAAGATGAAATTAAAAAATAAGATTACGAGGTATTTAGTTTCTAAGGGGTATGGGTTTAGTGAGATTAATTCTGCTCTTAATCAAAGGTTTCAAAAAACTATCTCAGTCGACTAAGGACAATTTGAAGTAGATATATATCCTGGTTTAGTCCCAGATGTAATAGTTCGGTACCATTCATAACTTGTTCTTAAAGGTATAAAGACAATATTTGCACTCGTATTAGTTACTATTATACAATTACTTCCTAGAGTTATTTTTTTATACCCACCTGATGCTCCTAGTTTAAAAACTTTAGAAGTTAGAGGTGTTGTATTAACAGTGATATCACAAGCTGTTAGCTCAGACTCTGTACACTCAGCTGCAAAAGTTGAGAGACTAAAAAACATTAAAAATAGAAATAAAATTCTTATATTAATCTAGTCCCCCATTATTTATTTAAAATCTTTTGTAACTTTTGATTAATTTTCTTTAATTCTTTTCTTAAATATCTGTTTTCTCTTTCTAAATTATCAAGCCTAGCATCTTGCTCCATATCCTTAAGAGATGTTCTTCCTTCAAGATATGCAATAAGCTCTCTATTTTTAATAATTTCTTCTTTTTGCTCTTTAAAGGCTTCAATTAAAATTGCAACAAAGTTTCCATACTGAACAGACATATAACCATCGGTACCAGGAATAACATTAACTAGCTCTGGAAATACTTTTTGTACTTCCTGTGCAATAAGACCAAACTGTTTTCTTTGAGAGAAATTTCTTTCAGGAAACTCATCAGCTCGCATAAAATATGTCACACCTCGAAGCTCAGACAATTTATCTGAGGCACCAACGATTTTTTCTATTTCTTTTTTGTAGCGCTCATCTGATGAATAGAAATAATTATTACCGAAATAATCACCAGTTGTAATTGAACTACCACCAACAACAGTAGTAGGTCCTACAGTCATTGAATAGCCTGTTCTTATATTGAAATTTAAACTCGTAAACAAGGTTTCTGCTGTATTATCCGTCCACAAACCAACAGTATCATTATCACCAAAACTTAATACTGCACCAGACGGAATCGCTAGGGCATGTGATCCAGCCGGAGCACCAGAAGGAGGCGTCCATACATTTCCCCCTGGATCAAGTGTTAGAGCAGCTGTTTCTGGACCAGGAAAATTTCCACCAGAACCGATTCTAACAAGTGGATCACCTGAAATTCCAGAGAAGGTTAATATATCTCCTCCAACACCACTTTCTGTTCCCCACCAAGTATCTCCGCCTGAGCCAGCTTCAAGGGTTGGAGAACACTTTGTTAAATATTTATTAGTTAAATTATTTACGATACAGGTCATAGGAATTTTAATTGTTTTTTTCTGTACTCCAGATCTTCTCTCTCTAGATCTTTCAACAGTAATAAGTAGTGGACACTCACCTACCTCACCACCATTATTATTCGCAAATGCGCTGATATATGCATCAGTAACAGTCCAATCTTGAAAATCATTAACTTTACTATTAAGGACAAACTCGGGGTTACCGATTCCTGTATTTAACCCATTAACTAAACTTCTCGTTGCAGATAAAATGACAGGTGTTGTTCCTGTTGCTGTTTGCATCGAAGTCATACAGACATCTGTTTTTGAAAGCCTACCTTTTAATAATTGTTTAAATGAAATTAAATCTGAATCTTCACGGACCTGATTCATACCCTTCTGTGCATTCTCATTAATTTGCATGACACCCATTGCAATGATGATAGAAATCGATGAAGCAGCGATAACTTCTACAAGAGAAACACCTCTGTCATTTCGAATGAATTTACTAATTAGCATACGCACAACCTTAAAAAACGTTCAGCATTAATTATAGTTTAATACTTAATTCCAATTTAGTAATATTATAATCGGATTTTTATGCTAAATAGTTTAAATCATGTAAAAAAAAATATATGAAGCAAATATTCATAAATATGATTGACTAAAATAGTTGGCAAATTTAGATAAAGTACTGATATTACGAGAAATGACTATAAAACGAATTTATGTTTCAGAGTCTATAATATAGGAATATTATTCCTATATTATACCAAAGCATTTCTTAGATTTAGAATTTCTAACAAAATAACCTTTGTCTTTCATAACTAAATTAGAGTCTTTCTCGAAGTTGGAGATAATAACGAGTTCAAGAAAGTCTAAGTCTTCAATCGTAAAAATTTTATTTTCAAAAATGGAGACCTTAACAGACTTTTTATCTAAAGAGTTAACTAAAGGCTCAAGTAATTTGAAGTTATTTGCAAAAATCCGCTCACAATCCTTCATTAGTAATTCGCCAATCGTAAGTTGAAACTTTTTCTGAATAATTTTTAAACTTTCCAATTTCTCATTATTAGAATCGATCTCTCTTACATGAAAATAGGCAATAAAATTTAGAATGGTAAAAAGAGTGAAAGAAATAATAAGTATTTTATTATTTGAAAAAAATGTATACAATTTTTTGATGCTCGACATAATAAAAAAAATTTTTAACCGTTATGAATATATAATTCTTTTTCTAGTGTTGATTGTAGTAAATATATTTGTACTAGACAACGGTATACTTGGAGACGATTTTCATTTTATATTTTCCCCAGGGTCAAGTATACAACAAACGGAAAATCCATTTTTTTACTTCTTTCCATGGAGTAAATATTTTAAAAGTTGGGCTGTAAGTTATTTCTCGATATGGATTATGTTTAAATGTTGGGCCCAAAACTTTGTTTACTACCGTTTTATTAATATTTTGTTTCATTTCTTTAATTTTATTATTTTAAGAAAAATTTTGAACCAGAAAAATTCCTTAAATAAATTTAACAATAAGATCATTTCATACTTTTTTCTCTTTACGCCACTAAGTATTTTAACATACTCATGGATTTTTCAAATAAAAACTCTTTTGGCAGTTTTTTTTATTTTATTGTTTCTATTAAAACTCTGGGATAAAAAAGAAAAATTTACAAGAGACTACTTAATACTTTCTATCTTATTTTTATTGTCAATACTTTCAAAGTCTGTTGCTATTTTAATGCCAATCTATGTCTTTTTGTTTTTCTTTAAAGACTTAAGAAACAGAAAAAAAATTATCTTTATATCTTCACTTTTTTTAATATCTACTTTCTATGGCCTTTTAAATATAAAAGGTATCACTGCCTTTCAAAAAGAAGTTGAAGTACTAACAAAAGTGAGCCTCTCAAAAAATGAAGCAAAACAAATTGAAAAAATAGAAATTCTATCTTCATTTCAAAAAGAATATCAAAAGAAAGAAGATATAAACTTAAATATTAAAATCTACAAAGAAGTTAAATTTGGAGTTGAAAATTATTTTTCTCAAATAACGAATACATCCCTTCTTGTTAGAAAGCATGTTATATCAATTCAAAACATGGGAAGATTAATTCTTTCAAGTTTAGGATTAAACAATTACTATCCATTTTATGAAGATGCTAATTCATTTCTGAATAAGGACTTGATCCTTATCTATATTGTTATTGCTCATTTATTCATCTTTTTTGTGATTGTAAAAAAAGATCTAACCGGAATTCTTTTAATTCTTATATTTTTACCAATTTCAGGATATTTCTATATCCCTTATATGAAGTTTTCATATGCTTCAGATCATTGGTTTTATCCCCCCTGTGCTTTCTTAATATTGTTCTTTGCAAAGCATGTGAAAAACACCAAAACAATCATTTTCTTTTTTGCTATAATATTAGGAAGCTATAGCTTTACTATCTACAAATATAGAGACATGAGTAGTCTTCTAATCGGAAACTATTTAAGTAATGGAAATAAATTTTCGATTGAAAACAAAACAAGCATAGACTTACTGAAAAAGAATAGTAAAACTATTCTTAATGACTACAATCTTCTTCTTGAAGAAAAAGACCCAGATAACTTTATATACTTTGATACATTTACTCATCATAATATGATTTTAGGCAACTCTTATGAAAATAAATTTATTAGTAGGTTTGCAAAGCTAACATTAAATAACTACCGAGTATTTGAATACAATAAGTTTTTAATTCAAAATCAACAATATCTCAATGAAAGGGATCTCGTGTTACTGAGATCATTGAAGTCTATTAGAACTCTCAACATGTCTAATGATGACTACACTGCGGCGCTAGAATTATTAAAATAGTCAC